>Ga0307515_10007010_pt1 | contig 22385 bp, 2 predicted proteins | sample 17_EM_MG_FD_194513 | JGI IMG/M metagenome (GOLD analysis project Ga0307515, IMG submission 194513) | Populus trichocarpa ectomycorrhiza microbial communities from riparian zone in the Pacific Northwest, United States - 17_EM | ecosystem: Host-associated > Plants > Roots > Unclassified | place...
TAATACTGATGGTATTGTTATATTAAAAGTCACGTATAGGGTAAATAACCCGTAAAACTTTAATAAAAAGTGGATCTTAAAGGCTAAAGGGTATATATTTCCCTCCTTATGGGATAGATATACCCCTTTTCTATATAACTAGTTACACTAATATTAGTAGTAGAGCTTACCAATATCGTTAGTTATATTAAAAAAGGCTTGATTAAGGCGTGTAGATTATAATATAAAATGTATCGTTATATACCTAATAAGTATAGGTTTCCCTTTTTTTTTTTAAAAAAAACCTCCACTAGTAATATATAGTTCTTTATTACTCTACTATCTATTAGCGCTTTAAACTCCTAATCTTACTAACTAACTTATAAATTTAGATATTGTCCTTAAATCCCCTTAAGAGTTTAAGGCTCTACTACTAGCTCTCTCTAGTCCTATAGGCCTCGCTTTTCCTAATTATTAGCTTAATTCTTATTATAACTAGTCCCTCTATAGCTAATACTTAGTTCGGTTTCCCCCCTCTATATACTATAGATAAGTATTTTCTAAGTATTTCTACTATTATTATTATTCTAGGCATTATTCCATAAGGAATCTTTTTAGTTAAAGTATTTAATTGTCTAATTCTTAGACTTTTAATAGATGCTATTTATATATATATTTCTTCTTATTTAGTGCGTAATATATTCTTATTAGGTATTTCCTGTTTTTAATTTTTAGTAACTTATGTATTATTAATATATTATCTATATATATATAATCTATAGTAATCTATAATACGCTAGATATCTTAGGTTAGCTTAGGATTTATCTTACTTTAATAATCTAATGTTATGGAAGTGGGCACGAGCCAAAATACAATGTACTAAACGAGGTAGTAATTAAAGAAGACTACGTACGCGTAACTATACGTAGTTGATATAAAGACATTTAGATGTAGAAATAGAACAGGTTAGGTATAGGTATAAATAGGGGTTATAGGGGAACATGCGTAGGTGTCTTAAGACGAACGTAAGTATGGGTTAAGAACGTCAAAACGTGCAGGGACGTGAAAACGTATGAGTCCCGTAACATCTAAATAATACTACTTCTTTTCTTAGTACTAAAATACGTTATTCGCTTCTCTAGTCTTCTACTTATTCCTCTAGATCTCTTAACGTTATACTTAATACTCCCTTAATATAACTCATACGTCCTTTAATCTAGTACTGTATATTTATCTAACTACTAGTAAAAGTTTTCCTACTTATTATTATCTCGCTATTAATACTACTTTTAGTATAGTTATATAAGCGTATATAATCTCTTAGTAAGAAAATAGGGCGTTATTAATACTTTATAATAACCCTTAGTATATTGTTCTTTAAATCTAATAAGAACCTTTAAGACCTCTTCTTCTTCTAGTTTCTATCGCTGTTTAACCCTTAGTATGCCTATCTTTAGTCTATTAGTAATCCTTTATATAGGTATTCTATATCTTAGGTAACCTAGTATCCTAAATTCTAGATACCTCTTTTAGTCTTACTACACCTTAATTTATTTCTTAAATCCTAGCTAGCCTTCTTCTAGTCTATATCTAGCGAATAGATCCTTAAAATTCTTAAAATTCTTAGTAGTTATGTCGACTTTTTAACCCATAAAGATGCACCCTACTTTTCTTCTAGGTTAGTCCTTATTCGTATTTTAAAATATTAAATCCTTAAGAAACTATATCCGTTTATTAATATCTTAAGTTATTAGTATTTCGTCTAGTTCTACTCTAGAACTATTGTCCTATTAACTTTTAGAAGTATTCTCTTAATCTCTTTTTATTTTAGCACTAATCTATCCTTATAGGTAGCTGGCTTAAGTTCTTGTCCTTTCCTTAGAATTTTAAACCATTGGCGTTTTGCCTTTATTGAGTAGTAAAGTAGTACTAGCATCTTATTTACGTAGTCCTATTTAGACACTCCTCTTTCCGTCTTGCGAAGCGATAAATATCGTATTTAGTAGAGTTATAGTTCCTACTATTAATCCTTACTCTATAGCTACCTTAGTCTCTACCTCCATTATTACATCCTTAAGGTCCGCGTATTCCTAATAAGCTATCTTCGTTACCTTATCGTCACTATATTCCTTATTTATTCTAAATAGGTTTATCGGATTTTGGATATATCGTTCTTATATATATCTTTCCCCTACTTTAAATCTTTCTCTAAAACAATAGGGGAGGATAAAAAAAAGTATATGCTTTAGGGAATATAGTGCTATATAAACCCCTAGGTACCTACTACTAGACTATAACCTATATAGAGAAGAGAAAAAGGAAATATAAAGGCAACTAGGATCTTCTCTCTTTAAAGAAGCTATTTGGTACAAAGAGAGGAAGATAGGCACTTTTTCTATTTTTTAGATAAGATAGAGATAGCTACTAAAAAGTAGCTAATTGCAGTAAAACCTTTAAAAGGAGGTAAATTCTACTAGGCTTCTAGTAGATAAATATTAGAGATTAAAAGAATAGAAATTAATTGTAAATTGGATAGGGATAGGCGTTAGGGTTTCTTGTGGTCTTTTTTATTTTCTTACTACCTAATAGTTACTAATAACCCTGTATTTTACTAAGGAGCTATAAACTACTAGGATATAGCTACTAGTATATATTATGCCGCCTAGAAAGTATTTATATATATAGCGCTATAGCGCTATGGCCTAAAGGCTCTATATATAGTATTATACGTAGTTTAATATAATAGATATAAATATATCTTTCCTATACTAGAACCTATCTTACTTATTATTTAATCCTTGCGTGCCTTAAAGTCCCTATAGCTTAGGTTCTTATAGCTAATAGCTTATACTATACCTGGCGTCCTTGTAAGCTTAGTATATATTATTATAGTAAAAAGCGAAGTATTTAATTAAATACTCCCTTATTCCTCGTAGTATACTTATATCCTCTTATATATTAGTATCTCTTACTACTTTAGTGCCCTTTACTATATTAGTACTATAATCGCTTCTATAGTTCCTAGTATAATATTTCTATTTACTACAATTTATATAAGCTCCCTTTTTAAACCACTTATTTTATTATAGAGATCGCCTAAACGTCTTCTACTATTAAGATCCCTAATTTCGCCTCTACTCCTTAGTTCTTTAATTACTTAATCCTTAATCTCTAGGTTTCTCTTTCTCTTTAATTCTCGCGTTTTACTAAGATCTATTAGCTTTAGTCCGCTATACTATAGTTTTAATACCTATTACGATATCTTATTCGCCTATACTAGTCTTTCTATATTTCTACTACCTTTTACGGCCTAGCAGAGTCTATTGTCGATTTTAATCGCTTAATTAATTAGATCTCTTATAGTTTTCGTATCTTTTATAGGTATTATCATTGTTTAGACTTTTGTTTTAAGCCCTTATCGGCATTATATTATTAACGCCCCTTCGTTTTAATTAACCTATACAGCTAACGTTTAGAACTACGTTATATATTCTATTTTCTACATCTATTCTTATCCTTTTCTTTTTTCATTAACCTATTTATCTAAGTCTATTTCTTAGTATATATAAAGCTAGTTTTTAATACCCTTTAGTTATCTTTTATTACTTAGCTACAGAAGTTCTAGTCTAGTTTAATTATATATTCTAGCTACTAGTTTTCCTTAATTAAATAGATATATAAATTCTTACTAGATAAAGTCCTTTAAGCTTTAATATTTATATTTAGTAGAGTAATAACTTTCTTTATATCTAAAATAGGTCTACCTCTTTAGGTTAAAGGGGTTTTACTAGTCCTATTACGGCCGTCTAAAGGTAGTAGAATTTTGCGGATATTAAGAGCTTTATAGAATAAAGGGAGCTTAAACGCTATGCTGTAAGTCTTTATATCCTAGTACTAGGCTATATTTCTATATTTAGCTTTAAACTATAGTTTAATTTAATAGCGCTGTAATCCTTTTAATGTTTTTTCTAATACGGTTATAAAATAGTATTAATTATATAGTTACCGTAAGCTCTGTCTTACTTAGTCGTAGGCTTTTTAGCTATTTTGCTATTTTGTCTATTTTCTAATCTATATTAAGCAGTAACTATATTTAGGCTTCGCCCTATATACCTAATCTAACTAGGTTAAGAACTCTTCCTTTTTTACTACTATAGCTCTTATATAAGCTAGATATTTAGGGTATCTTATTCTAAAATAAAAAAATAGCTATTTGCTCTACGCCCTCTATAGCTATTATTCTTAATTTTATAACCTTCTTTAATCTTTTAAATATTAGAGTATTAGGCTTATCTACTACGGCTCCTATCTATTCTATTATATGCCTATAATATTTAATAGGGAGTCTTTATATAAATTACTAACCCTTTTTTACTTAATAAGGTTTTTTATAGCTACTACTTTTACGAAAATATTAGCAAAATCTTATATATAGTAATATAGATTTTCTAGAGAAGAACTAGTAATTAGTTTTTAAATAGAAGAGGTTAAAAAGCAGTTGCCTTTTAAATACGTAAAGTGCGTTCTACGCTCGACCTACCTATATCTTTTATCTAATTCTATTAATTAAATATCTATATATTCTAGTCGAAAGCTTTCCTACCCTCTTGTAAATAATATAGTAAATAATATATCTTTATTACTTAGTAGTAAATATATTATAAAAGGTTATTAGGATATTATAATACCTTTTCTAATAGGCATATTATTGTATAATATTATATTATATACTTTATCTAATAGTAAACTAAGATTTACTTTAAAAAAAGCCATTTAAGTAAGAATTAGAGACTCTTAAATATAATCCTAAACTTTTAAGAAATCCCTTTTTATTATAGCCGCCTATACAAGCCAGCTACTTAGTGTTACGGACCTAATAAACGGAATGTTAGAATTACTAAAGGATGAGTTCGTGGACGCCAGTTGGCTAGTGGATGCACGGGCCACGATGGACCCCGTAGACTTATATGATCAAGGGGACATCATCTGACGTTATACGTGATATACGCGAGATACAAAGTATATAAGTACATGACTCGTATAGGTGGCTGACTCGTATAGGAGGCTAAGATGATACAGTCGTTCCGAAAATATTAGTAAAAACCGCGCAGTGATAAGAAAACGCACCACCTCTACAATAAAGTAGCTATATATACGCCTACTTAAGGCTTTAGATATTATAATTGATAGCTAACAGCCTTTTTTTAAACTTTAAAGATATTATTCTAAAGTTTCTTATTTATATATGGCCAAAAAAATTGTGGGGAGGGGGAGTGTGCATGGTGCGTTTTCTGTTGCTGCGCGGTTTTTACCAATACAAGGGGGTCAGTTTGTATGAGCTCCGGCTTCTCCCTCAGTGTACGCGCGCAACACATACCCAGTCAAGTGCACTATCCAGCATTGACACTGTGCACTTATAAAAAGGGCTGTGCACTTACAAGCAAGGTATATGCACTTCCAAGAAAGGTAAAGCCTCTAATTTTTAAGCTTAATTGTAAGAGTTAAACTTAAAATCTTCTAGTGTGCAATAAAGCGAAATTAGGTGCTTGTTACGAGCGCGGAGAAGCCGGAGCTTGCGTACATGTGCAGATTGCTAGTCTCTTAGCATAGACTGTATGAGAACCTTCACTCTAAACCGGTTTTTCTGGAGAACCACCTGCTACAACACCTACCCGAGTTGGTATGGCGCCGGTTTTGACCCCTGCCTGCCCTCTGTACGAGGCTTGCACAATAAAATTATGTGGCTTGCACAACTCCCGCTAAGAAGGTGAGGGTGGACCAGTTGTACCTAAAGTTTTAGTGCCCGTAATAAGGCTACCACTTTTAGGCCTACCCACGTGATATTAACTATATATTCTTTTTCTACTCTTAGTGGACGTATTAAGGTTAACAAAATCCATATAATTATAAGAAATGCGTGGGAGGCGTAAGAAAAGGCCCCTTGTAAAAGCTTTAAGACGGCGTTATATACTAGATCTTCCGCTAACCGCGTACGGTAGGTGTTCGGTCTTGTTTATACAAATCTGCCTACTCCGTAGACGCTAGCAATCCGCACATGTACCCCTTGTATTTTCGGAACGACGGTAGGCTGCTCTGGCGAACCTGAAATTTGAGGACCGGGCTGTCGGAGCCCTAGAATAGTAATGAGGGTATTTTCGTCACAAAGCTATATATCACACGTATATCGTTCAATAACTGACTTTTTTTGGCAGTTGCCCATTTCACCTACGACACGACCTATTCCGAGTCGAATCATCAGGTACCAACTACACAAAATATTCACTCCTGTCGTTCTAGACTATATCGTCCATGATAGTACCAACCAGCTTTGGCAATATGATGACCCAAGACGACTCTCTACTCAGTGGCTTTCCCACTAATGCCTGTGGCCACCAGCGAAGCCACGGCTCACTTGTCGTTGCCGAATGGGATAAGCTTCGCAAACAACTAGAGAACAAGACTACTGTTCTTGTCGATGGATCTTCTTTGGACATGGCCAGCATTACCGCTGTGGCTCGGTAAAGCTAACCTTCTCTACGAGCGAAATGGATTTGAGGCTGACTTTGCTTACAGATACGGAATCAGTGGTGCTTTATCTTATCACCCTGTGACCGTCAACCGTGTTAACGCAAGTGTTGAATTTCTAGACGAGTATCTGGCCCAAGGGCATACCGTATACGGTGAGTCGTCTTGAGCCATTGATGTCCGCTCAACCCACTTATCATCCACAGGTATCAACACGGGCTTCGGTGGCAGTGCCGACGTCCGCACCAACGATACTCATCTCTTACAGCGTTCACTCTTGCAAATGCAGCAGAGCGGTATACTTCCTGTTTCGAAAGAGCAAGGCTTGAATCGGGAGAGTGAATCGATATATGGCGCGGCATTGCACTCTGATCCTTTCGCCTCTCTATCCATGCCTGAGGCTTGGGTTCGTGCAACGATGCTCGTTCGCTGGAACTCTCTTGCTCGAGGTCACTCTGCTGTCCGGCCATGCATCATTGAGTATCTCATGAAGCTCTTAAAGCACGACCTCATCCCGCTAGTTCCGCTACGTGGCAGTATCTCGGCATCAGGCGATCTTAGTCCTCTCTCCTACCTAGCCGGAGCTCTCGAGGGCAATCCGGATGTGTACGTGTGGACAGGAGACCGTAACAAGTCCGGCAATCCACGGCGACCTATTCCTGCATCAGAAGCTTTGAAGATGCTTAAACTCAAACCCATCACCTTCGGCCCCAAAGAAGTTCTAGCTTTAGTTAACGGCACTGCTGTCTCAGCCTCCGTAGCCTCTCTAGCCCTCCATGAGCTCCACAACCTCGTCTCACTTAGCCAGGTTCTAACAGCTATGGGTGTGGAAGCAATTCTAGGCACTGCGGAATCGTTTTCTCCCTTCATCTCTTCTGTACGTCCGCATCCTGGCCAAAAGGAAGTTGCCTGCACCATTCTCTCCTTGCTCTCCGGCTCACAGCTAGCCAGCGGTGTTGCTGGGAGCCCCACGGCAGCCGCCCACGGCCTTTTCCAAGACCGCTACTCCATCCGTACTGTCCCGCAATGGCTTGGGCCCTTCGTCGAAGACCTCCTGCTCGCCCATGACCAGCTCGTCACAGAATGCAACTCCACAACTGACAACCCACTGATCAACGCCGCAGCGCGGGAAGTATACCACGGCGGCAACTTCCAAGCCGTATCCGCGACGACAGCAATGGAAAAGTCGCGCCTTGCCGCACAAGCCGTGGGGCGCATGCTCTTCGCGCAATGCACGGAGCTGCTCAACCCAGCGACGAACCGCGGGCTATCGCCGAGCTTGTGTGCTGACGAGCCCAGCTTAAGCTTCACGCTGAAGGGCGTCGACATCAACATGGCGGCGTACATGTCGGAGCTGTCGTTCCTGGCGAACCCCGTGCATAGTCATGTGCAGAATGCCGAGATGGGCAACCAGGCGCTGAACTCGCTCGCGCTGGTCAGCGCGCGCTACACGCACACGGCCGTCGACCTGCTTTCGTTGATGTCGGCGAGCTATCTCTACACCCTGTGCCAGGCGCTCGATCTGCGCGCGATGCACATCTACTTCACACGAGAGCTGCAGCCGGCGCTGGCGCGGCTGGTTGAGGATGTGTTTGGCGTGATGGCAGGGGGAAAGACGCGCATGGCGCTGCTGAAGGAGGCAGTTTGGACGTATGTCACCCACGAGATGATGAAGACGTCGACGCTGGATAGCGTGCAGCGGTTCGAGAAGATAATGTCCGGCGCACAAACGGCCGTGCTCTCTTTCTTCCAGCCCCCGACACCCGCTCCCGCGCCTATGCCGCAGTGCAACGGGAGCATGAACGGTTTCGTCAATGGCAGCAACCACGCAAACGTGGGTGTGAAGAGCAGCACCGAGTACCCCGCCAACCTCTCCTTCGCCCTCCACACCTTCCGTGACCGCGCCGCTTCTACTTCTCTTGCCCTCTTCAGCCAGACGCGCGAGCGCTACCTCGCTGACCCGGACGCGATGCCGTTCCTCGGCGCGGCGAGCAGGCGCATGTACGCGTTCGTGCGCAAGGAGCTGCAGGTGCCGATGAACCGGGGGCTGGTGGACCATCCCACGCCGGTTCCCAGCGCTGCAGTGAACGGGAGCAGCAACGGAGTAAGTAAGGAGGACAGAAGGGTTAAGAAGACGACTGGCAATTGGATCAGCGTTGTGTACGACGCGCTACGACAGGGGCAGGTTACGGAGGTGGTGGTGGAGTGTTTGAGGAAGGGGCGGGAGCGTCCGGCGGCAGCGAAGACGCATGCCGAGTGAGAAGGAGGTAGAGACGGCTGTGGAGGGCGATGAGCCAATGGTGTATTCTTGATTGCAGTGAAGTTGGGCCGGTGGTGGTGGTCGGTTGGTTGGTTGGTTGGTTCTTTCATTAGGCTGTCTAAAGGCTGTGTATCGGGCTTTTAGTTGGCTCGGTGGTTGCTTTTAAGGACATTTACTATTAGTTTTAGAGTGCGTTCGGTTGCAGTTCCAGATTAAATATAGAGGCTTCAGAACCGAGTTGATCTAGAGCCTCAATCTGGTCTGGAGGTGTCTGTTCGGTCAATCTAGCGACTTTCTGATCTGAAGCTCCTCTAGATTGACAACCGCGTTAAATCCGCACGCTTTATAGTATATAGTAGTTAAACTAAAGCTTTTGGCGTTAGGCCGTCTATTATAGTAATACGCCCTTATAGCTCTGCATTAAAGCTATTAATAAGCGAGTTATAGTAAGCTGGTTACTTTTAGATTCTTTACTTTTTAGCTTTAGAAGGTTCTAATTATAATAAAGTTAATTTAGAAGGTAGCTTTATAGCCTATCCTTTTTTCGAACCCCTAAAGAGCCTCTAAGTTCCAATATTAACAATATCCTTATAGCTAAGGTAACTCTTTTATCCGCTAGGCCGCCTTATAATAGTAGTTAATAGCTTAAGCGTAAAATAATATATATTAGTAGCTGCGTTAGCTAGTATATAATATATGCTGTTAAGCTAGCTAAACGCGTCCTTAACAGTATACCGCAGATCTAGGTAGTAACTAGCGGTAAGTAATACTTAAGTAAATAACTTAGTTATATCTAAGCTAGTTCGCTATCGGCCTTAAAGAAAAGGCTTTAAAATAAGATTATAATATTTATTAAGTTAACCTATCTTAAACTAACTATCTTACTGGCCTCTATAATTAACCAATATACTAGTAAATAATAATCTTTAGAGGACTTAATTTATGGCTTTAGTTATAAGTAATTTAGTAAGGTATAAAGCTAACTATATATATTAACTCTTTATACCACTAGTAAAGAGAAGATAGTAGTAAATAATTACCCGTTTAATAAGCCTAATATTAGTGTACTTAATAGTAAACTTTAATATAAGGTAAACCTCTATATCTTATATAAATTAAATATGGTTTTAAAATACCTTAATAACTAGTTTATTACTATAGAACTGTTAGCTAGGCGAGAAGAGCTCCTCTTAAATATACTATAAGGTAGTAAAGGATCTTACTCTTATTACTATTATTTTATTACCTCTTTTAATATCTTATTTAATAATCTAATTATTAACCTCCTTATTACCCTGGTCCCTAATATTTTAAGGAAAAAGACTAAGGAAGTATATAGTAATTTAGGCGTTAAAGGACTTAATTATTACCTTCTCTTTATAATAAAACGGTATCTTATAACCCTAATACGCGCTAAGGTAAACCTTACTATAATCTAACGATTTAAAGCAGTTAGATGGTCTATGGTAAATGTTATATATTATATCTATATAGTTAGTCCGCTAATAGAACAATCTAGCTATAGAAAGAAATTATTTTAGCTATTTATAGTAATGCTTTTTAAGGCGGCGCTCTTACTATATAAATTAAAGGAGGCCTATAGTTTTCTAATTGCTATTAATTAAGACTAATTTACTATTATTAAAGGATCTATCCTTATATCCTAGCTAGCCCTCTTAAAACCCGTATTCGCCGTTATTACTACTAAATATATTCCTAAGAACACTATATATACCCTCTAAAGTGCCTTTATTCTTTAAAATTAGACCTAATATAAAGTAGTATAGCTTTTATAGAAGGAGACGATTAATAATAGATATACTAGGCTAGAAGTCTACGGTAATATTAAGCTCTTTAACTTTTAGTATTATATACGTAATAGCTTTAACAATCTAATATAACTGATATTATTCTGTATATCTATCTGCCTAGTTACTAGGATAATTAAAGATTGCGCTATAAGTAAGCTATTCTATATGTTTAAGTATAAAAGTGCGAAGACTATTATATAGAAACTTAGAATTAAGTATAAGTTTAAAAGTAGTAGCAGAGAGGTATTTATTAGTGTTTAATATAGTTTTATATTAAACCCTTTTATTCTAGTTAAAGTTATTATATATAATTGTTAGCTGGTTCCAGTTCTTTAAAGTAATTACCTTAATTATATATTATAAGAAAGTTACTATTTATTATACTAGCAGTAACTAAGACGCCTTAAATGCGTAATCTATAACTAAGATTTCTTAACTATTGTAACGGAACCTTGTAGCAGGTACTACGATAGGCTCGTTAATGGGCTAGGTGTGTAGGTAATGCAAATTAAAGTTAACAACGTAATATTAACTGGTGAAGTGGTTGCCTAATAGATTAACCCTAATTATATTCTAAGAATCACTATAAGAAAGGAACTATTTAGGTAGGGACTAAGGGTCCTTAAATACATAACTATACTTCTATAAAATCCTTTTTATATATAATATACGTGTTATATATAAGGTACGTAAGTTCTTTTTATTCCTTTCGTTTAATACGTAGCACGTTATATAACTTACTTACTATTCTTTATTATATGGTTCTACTAGCTCTATCTTAGACCGTGCTTATATTAACTAACTAGCTTCTTCTAACTCCTTTCTAAGTAGTTATAATATTATACTTAAAGCGTCCGTAATACTATCTCCCTTCTCTCTATCTTTATCCTTAAAGATCCTTAATATCTTTAAGTTGTTTACTAGAGGTGTAATATCCGTCTAATTAATTTAGTTAATATTATTACTTATTATACCTAAAGCATCTTCTTTTTTATATACGCAATGTTATGCCTATACTATTGCTGCTATATTGTTGCTTAGTGAAATTATACCGTCTCTATATTCTTATTGTGCGAAAGAGGGGTTAGTCTATATTATATTAGCGAGTCCTTTATCTCGGCAACTATTCTTTTACTTAAAGTACACTAAAGTAAACATTTATTCCTCTTATAACGTTTATTCTACTTCTAGCGCTAAGTATATGCGTCCTATAACTCTTAATAGTCTCTAAGTTCCCTAAGTAATTTGTTATAGGGTCTTATATTTAAACTGTTGCTATAAAGCTAGACGGTAACCTAGCGTAGGCCCTTACTAAGCTTAAGCGTTCTTAGAATGCAGAATAGAAGGCCCTAGATACTTATATCGCGGCGTCTACTTAGCTGCTTTGTCTTAAGAAAGTTTATAAAAAGGTTTATTTTAAGGAGTAAAAGCTTATAAAATAAGGTCTGTAGGAACTTAGTAATAAGAGAACTAACTCTCTTCCTATAAAGGAAATAACTCTAAGTAATTTAGCAGTCGCTTTTCCTGGGTCCCCCTTAGGTGATTTGTTCTTTGGCGATTCTTCTTTATTAATATTACCTAACCTATTCTCTTCTAATACTTCTATACCTTTCCTATAGCGTTCTTTAGATTTTCTAGTAGCTTTTAGGTAGTCTTGTTATAGCCTATCTACTTTATTTTATACTATATTTTATTATCTATGTCCTTATAGCTAATAATCTTTAAAACTTACTATTTGTCCTTTTCTTATCCTCTATACGTGTCTTCTTTATAGGTTAATGGCTTAATATTCCCGTATACTAGCTCTAGCATTGCGATGCACTATATAGGGTAGATCTTTATTTTGGCTGGTAGGTTTAACTTAAATATAACTAGTGAAATTCTTTATATAATTTTAAAGGGTCTTAGCTTAACGTAGTCTAACTTCTTGCTTAGTTATTAACTTTTAAAATTTTTATATAGTAGCTATACTTTATCTCCCTCCTTAAGATCTGGTCCCTTAGATCTCTTAGCATTATAGTATTTTTTTATTCTTTGTTATACTACCTTAGCTATTTCTATAAGGTTTATATAAAGATTTATTAAAGTCTCTATTCTTTACTTAACTGTACTACTTATCTTCTTTGCTTAATATGGCGATAATAATATTCTTAGTTTATATCTATAGTTCGCCTTAAATGGTAAAGCGCCTATTCCTTTCTATGGTGTTATATTATACGTAAACTATATAACTAGTAATAGTAATACCTAATTATTCTATATGTAATTAATATAGTGCCTTAGATACTACTCTAGTGTCTAATTTAATCTTTCTATTTAACCGTCTGTCTGCGGATAATATATAGTAGAAGTTACTACTTAAACTCCTTGTTCCGCTAAGAATACCTCTTAAAATACTGCTATAAATCTTAGGTCTCTATCTAATATAATTTTACTTAGTACTCTATATCTTACGAACACTTCTTTAATATAGATTTTAGCGATATCTTCTGCTAATATTTCTTCTGTATATACTATAAAGTATCCCTACTTTATAAGCTTATCTACTATTACTAAGATTGTATTATAATCTTATCCGGTAATAGGATTTCTTAATTTTAGTAATTTTATAATAAAATCCTATAATATAACCTCCTATAGTCTCTCTAGTATTTTAATAGGTTATAGCCTTCTATATAGCTTATACCTTATTAGTTTATTCCTTTAGCAATCTAAACACTCTTTAGTAACCTTTTTAGCTATCCTCTAGATTCTGTTAATAATATACTTTTTTTAGAGTTTTAATATTAAGCCTATAGCTCCGTTATGTTCTTAAGTTAGTCCCTTATAGAAGTCTTCTATAAAGTACTCTACTATACTTCTTAGGATATACTTTACTTCTTAGTTTTTATATATATCTATCTATAGATCTTCTAGTTATGCTTTTAGAATTCTTTATACCTAAAAGCTTTCTAGTAACTTATAAACCCTTTCTAGTTCCTTATAAGTTACTATAATTTTTAGATAATTATACCTAATTAGTTCATCTATATCTTTTTGCAGTAAAGCCCCTAATAGCTTTTTGTTATTCTATAGTTTAGCCTTTTAATTTAACGTATTGGCTCGCGTGTTATCTATACCCTTAATATACTAGATCTTAAAATAGTATTCTATAAGCATCTCTGCCTATTTAACTTGTCTTTAGTTAAGTTCCTTTATTATTAGGAATCCTATTAGGTTTTTATAATCCGTTTTAATAATAAATAGTTTTTTTTATACCTTATAAGAATGCTCTCTATCCCTTTAGTACTGTAACTATACCTAATAACTTCTTATTATAGATGTTATAGTTTAGTTCTAGTAGTGTTATCTTCTAACTATAATATACTACTAGATGCCATCTATCTAGATGCTTTTATATAAAATATGCTCCTAGTATAAAGTCTAATATATTTATTTATACAACCGTCTCTAATCCTAGTTAATAGATTTTAAGAACTAGCTCCTAAGTAAATAACCTTTTAACTTCCTTAAATAGTTCTTATTATTTTTTCCCCTATATCTATAGTTCTTCTTTCTTTATTAATCGCGTAAATGGCTTAATATTCTTTAACTATTATGCTATAAACCTTCTATAGTAATTGCAAAACCCTAGGAATAATCTTAGCTGCGTAACGTTCTCTAGTTCTTGCTAATTTACTATAGCCTTGATCTTTTTTAGATCTATACTAAGTTAGCCTAGTTTAATAATAAATTCTACAAAATTAGTCTTCCTAGTAAAGAACTTATATTTCTTAATTACTACTAGTATCTGTTTTTTTTATAGTCTCTTTAAGACCCATTTAACGTGTTTTCCGTACTCTTTCTTAGTTATTAAGTAGATGATAATATTATTAAGATATACTATAATAAATTTATCTAAGTATTCTCTTAATATATTATTAATTCGCTTCTAAAACATTACTAGTACGTTTATAAGTCTAAATTGTATAACTAATAGTTTATATAGTCCTTTCTTTAACCTAAAGGCTGCCTTCTATTTATTACCTTCCTTAATTTTAATCTAATAGTATACCCACCTTAGATCTATCTTTGTAAAGATTTATACATTACTTATTCTATCTTAAATCTTACTAATTAAGGGTAAAAGATACATATCCTTTCTGGTAATACTGTTTAACTGTCTATAGTTAATATATAGTCTTAGTTTACCGTTTTTCTTTAGTATGAATAGTACTAGATAACCTGTTAATAACTACAATGGTTTAATATATCCCTTTTATAAGTTTTCTTAGATAAACTCTTTTAGTGCTCTACCTTCTTCTTTAGTAAGCTTGTAGATTAGAAAGAACTTTAGACTTATTCCTAGTTTTAATTCTATCTTATAGTCCTACGCTATATACTTTAACAGCTTTTTACTTTTTAGTAACTATAGTTTTTTTCTATACTTGTGGTATCTCTTTAGTATATAGCTTAACCCTTTTTCTATTTCTTCGTAGGTCGCCCCTACTTAGTACTATACTAACTTAGCTTATTATTATATTTTATATCGTTAAGTATCTTTAATATTAACCTAACCCGTAACCTAATTAATCTTTAGATTGTATTTCTATAACTAAGGCATTCCTAATACTGCCTTATTATTCCCTAATGGTAATATATTAAATGACATTTTAACTTATCTTCCTTTAATAGTTAACTAAATAGGTCCTATTTTAAGGTTAATAATACTTCCTCTATAGGCTATTAGATCTCCTAAAATTGTTACTAATAGGTAAGGGTGCTCCTTTTTCCTATATGGTCATCCTATTCTTCTAACTATTACTAGTAAGATATGGTTTCTCATTGCCCTACTATCTACTAATGCCTTAAACTGCTGATCTTGCTACTTAATTTATAAATTTAGATATTATCCTTAAATTCCTTTAAGGGTTTAAGGCTTTACTACTAGTTCCCTCTGGTTCTATAGGCCTCTACTTTTCCTAATTATTAGCTACTTAAACTTGTTTATACTTAGTCCACTTTTAGCTAATATTTAGTTTGTTTCTTATCTTTAATATACTATAGATAGGTGTTCTCTAAATATTCTTATCATTATCGTCCGTCTAGGTATTCTTCTGTAAGGAATCTTCCTAGTTAAAGTGTTAAGTTCTTTTATCCTTAAACTTCTATAGGGTGCCAACTATATATATACCTAGTGTTTTAATACTTTGCCTTATCCGGTGCCTAATATATCCTTATTAGGTACTTCTAATTCTTATCTTTTAGTACTCTATATATATTATATATATTATTTATATATACAATCTATACTAATATATAGTGTACTTAGTGTTTTAGGTTAACTCTCAGCTCGTCTTTATCCTTAAGTTTAAACCTTTCTCCTATTAATCTAAGCGTTACGACTTCGTTCGCAGGTACTAAGATTTGTTTCTTACCTCTTTAGTCCTCTAACTACTCCTTTAGATCTTTTAACATTATAATTAAGGCTCCTTTTATATAAGTTATAGCCTTTTCCGTAATTAGGTGGTTTTAGATAACTTTTTTATCTAACTATATATAGAAATCTTCCCACTTATTATTGTGTTGTTGTTTATACTACTTTTAGTACAGTCCCTTAAGTATATACGGCTTGTCCGTAAGGAAGTATCTTCTTATTACTATATTATAATAGCCTTTTATATATTGTTTTTTAAACCTAATAGGGATCCCTAGATCCTCTTCTTCTTTTAGTTTAATAAGCTACTTGGCCCTTAGTATGCCTACTCTTAGCCTATTAGTGATTTTTTATATAGGTGCTCTGTCCCTTATACGGCCTGGTATACTAAATCTCTTATTTAGTTTCTGCTCTTGCTATAAGGTAATTCTCGTTCTAAATTCCTTTATAGTTTCTTTCTTTTCGCGTCTTATAAGTAGATCTTTAAAGTCTTTTTACTTTCTAATTTCTTCGTTAATAGTCCTTATTTATGTGTTAAAGTTTTAGTTTTATAGAATTCTTAATTCTAAGCCTACTTCTGTCTTAAGCTTTGCTTCTACATTAGTCTAACTAGGCTTAGGTGTTCTTATCTTATTTTAAGAGTCTTATACCTCTAGGAAACTTTGTCCCAAGCTTATTTATATATCTTTAAACTAAGCCGCTGCCCTACTTTATTGGTTTTTGTCTATTATAGGTCCTTAGGTATACCTTATCTTTTCTTAAGAATCTTAGTTATTTCTTATCTCGTCTTAAAAATCTTAAGCCTTTAGCCTTTTACCTTTATTAAGTGGTAAGCTAGTACTAGCAGTCGTCTACTTACTTAATCCCCTTTAGATATTACTCTTTTTATCTTATAAAGCGATAGATGCCGTATCTAATAGTGTTATAATGCCCGTTATTAAACCTTGCTCTATAGCGGTTTTAGTCTCTACTCCTATTATAACTTCTTTAAGGTTTATATACTTTTAGTAAGCTGCTCTTATTACCTTATCGTCTATAAATGTTTTAGCTATGTTAAACTTATTGTCTTTAATATCTAATCTATATAATGGTTTGTTGGTTTCTTTATACTCTATAGGTTTTAGCTCCTATAGCTAATAGCTTACGCCGTACTTAGTGTTTTTATAAATTTAGTATATGTTATTATAACAAAACGCGAAACTTCTAATTAAACACTCTTTTATTCCTTATAGTACACTATTATCCCTTTATACGTATATGTCTTCTGCTAGTTTAGTTCCCTTTATTATATAATAACTTTAACTATCTTTATAATTCCTTACAAAGTGACCTTATTTCCCATAATTTATATAAGCTCTATTTTTAAACCATTGGCTTTGCTATAGAGTTCGCCTAAACGTCTTCTGCTATTAAGATCCCTAGTTTAGCCTCTACTCCTTAGTTTTATAGTTACTAGATTCTTAACCTTTAGGTTTTTATAGTTTCTTACTCTATCTCTTATAGGTTTCTTTGGTACCGCTTAGGTCTATTAGCTTTACGCTATACTATAGTTTCTAGCTTAGCCTTAGTTATTACGTACTTTATATTTTATATAACTATAAAACTCTATCTTAGCCCTTCTTAGCCTATTCTCTTTAGTAGATCTAATTATTAATCTTAATTGCTTAATCTATTAAATTCCTTAGAGTATCCGCATCTTCTATTAGGATAATTACGTTTTAGACTTTAGCCTTAAGTCCCTGTTTATACTATACTATAAGCGCCTTATTATTCTACTTAACTTATATAGCTAGCGTTTAGAACTATATTATATATTTAATTGCTAAGGTCCGTTACGTAATATTTTAGAGTTTTCTTTCCGCTATAGTTACTGCCTTTAGGTCTCTAAATATTTATATAAGTCGCTTTATAAATCCTTCCTAGCTTAAGAATATAAACCGCACCTTTTAGTTAGTAGTTGTTATTCCGTTCGCCTATATTTCTATAAGGTAAGGCTTAAACTATTTAAGCGCCCTTCCTAATAGGAATAGCCCTGTATATACTATTTGATCTATAGGTATTAGCAGTTTTACTCCTTATATAACCTTAAAGTACATTTACATAAGAAATCCTTTAAGCTTTAATCTCTCTCCTAAGAATCTCTTAATTAAAGGTAACTTAATTTTTACTACCCTTATCCCGTTAATCCTTTATTTAAGTGTTATATTATTTTTTATTAACTAGTTAACTATTTCTTATAGTTATCCGACCGTTATAGGTTGTTATAAGTTAGTATCTGCTATACTAGTGTTACCTCCTAACCTTAAAGTAGTTGCCGCCGTTAATGGCGTTATAGTGGCTGCTTTTGGTGGTATGTTGTTTAACTTTCCGTATTTAATACCGTAACTAGGTGGTAATTATATAATGGAACCTTGTAGCAGGTACTACAATAGGCTTATTAATAGGCTAGGTGTATAGGTAATACAAATTAAAGTTAATAACGTAATATTAACTAGTAGAGTGGTTGCCTAATAGATTAACCCTAATTATATTTTAAGAATCACTACAAGGAAGGAACTATTTAGGTAGGGATTAAGGGTCCTTAAATATATAACCGTACTCCTATAAAAATTTTCTTATACGTAATATACGTGTTATATATAAGGTACGTAAGTTCCTTTTATTCCTCTTGTTTAATGCGTAGCACGTTATATAACTTGCTTATTATTCTTTATTATATAATTTTACCGGCTTTATTCTAGACCGTGCTTATATTAACTAACTAGCTTCTTCTGACTCCTCTCTAAGTAGTTATGATATTGTACTTAAAGCGTCCGTAACAACTATACCCTCCGCCTATAGTAATGGAGGCATTTTATCTAAACCCTTAAGTATAGAAGCATATACCCTACTAACTTCCTTTAGCTCCTTTTATATTTTAGTAAGGCTAGTATATAATATTATAACTCCTAACTTATAAAGAAGTGCAATATACCTTTACTTAATATGTATATTATATAAATAAACCCCTAAAGTAGTATAGAACCAGAAGCTAGCTTAAGGGGCTTATATATTTGCTAGGATTACGTATACTATAAAGAGCTTATTATAGTAAGGTGTAATATTATAAAAATTAGTATATAGCCTTTACTAAACTAAAGCTATAAGGAAGCTCTATAGTGTTAAAGCAAGGCGCTATACATTAGCAGTAATTATATTAAGCTTAAGCTTTTTAACTGGTTCTTTAGTGTTAAATTATCTAAGCCTACTAGAAATAATAACTCCGTTCTCTTCTCTTAGGCGTATAAGATTCTCTAACTTTTACTTTATTTACTTATATAGAGGTTCTTAATAGAGCCTTCTTAGCTAGTAATTACTATATACTATAAGCTGTTCCTTAACTTCTAACTCTTTAAACTTTGCCTTCTATAGCCTATTTATATGCCGCTTTAGCGTATTATAATTAGAAGGGCTAGAAGCGGTTATATAATGCTTAATAAAAGTTATAAAGCTCTAGCAGTGCTTATATAGCTATTTTAATATTAAATTAACTCTTTTACATTCTAAATAAAAGACTTATGGTCCTTAATTATTATTTAAAGCTAGCTCGTTAGTTTGGGTACTCTAGCTATAGTAGAAAAAGGGCGGCGGTGGTTATAGAAGAGGTGCGGCTACTACCCCTTAATACGTTAACTTGGGCACCCGTGTTATCGATAAGAACCTACCAATTAGATCAATAGAATTTAATGCCTGTGCTTAGGAATATAAAGCTTTTAATTTTATAGCAAATTAATATATAGGCTTATTCTTTAGAGTTAAGTCGCTTAATATAGGTCTTTAGCATTTATTCTTCCTGCAGAATGGTATTTTATATATATTATAGCTAAAATAAGTCCTTAAAGGACGCCGTCGCCTCTACTACTCCTTACTATCGCGAGGTTTTCTTATAGTATTTTGCGATAGCTTTGACAATGCCTTCCTATTGCCTATATACTCTATCTAAGTATGTTTACCAGCCTTTATATAAGCTAAATAGTAGACGTATTAATTAAATAGCTTAACTAGCTTGTGCTGCGCCGTAGGAACCTATATTATATTGTTTGTAGAGCGTTAAGGAGTGTGTTTTTAAGTGCGAGCTTTCTGCTTACGAATTAAGCATTTAAATAGGGCGTTACGGAGGTTAATTCGGAACTATTTATGGCTATCTTAACGGCCTTTATAGTAGTTGGTAGGTTAATAAAAGGATAGTAGAAGGCAATTTCTAATAACTATATTAAATAGAAAGTGCTATAAAGGCATCTAAGTCTATCTATAGATCCTCTACGTTGTAAAATACGAGCGTAATTAGTCCGTAATATCCACGCCGTATATATAGTAATTATACTAGAATATAAAGGTCGGAATAGGCAATATCTTCTTAATATTATTACTAAAGACCTTCCGAGTTTGTTTAGCGCCGTTAGCGGTAAGGAGAGGACGTTTTTATATAGTAATCTTTATATAGTGACATGTGTTACGGCGCTGGTGGAAACTGGTAGATTGTGGCTGATGGATACCGGTGGATTATAGCGGACAGTGTTACGGCGTTGGTGGAAACTGGTGGATTATGGCGGATAGTTGCAGATAGTTTCACATAGTTTTAGACAATTGCCGTTACGTGACTAGAGAATTGTATATAACGTCAAGCGAAGCTGCCTTTCCTTTTTCTAGCTTTAGATCCTCGTTTATAGACTACCAATCGTACAGGCTTGCGCGTCCCTCTTGCCGTGCTCGTGCCTTGATTGACTAAGCCGCTAACAACCTAGCGATGTATAACGTTATTAGATTTTAAGCCTTATAGTTAGGGTAGTTAACTTACCGTTATTAACAGTACTTATAAAAAGTACTATATTGGCGTCTTTCCAAGCAAACTCTATTACTTAGCCATCTTTAGAAAGCGCTCTATATAATTCTCCCAATAGTATTTAAGCTGAGTGGGTTAATTTAAGCTCTGTAAGCGTCTGGTTAATTTACTTAGTAGGTACATTCTTCTTCGTCTTTTCTTATATAGTTATAACTACCTTAACTAAGGTTAATCTCTTTAAGATTAATAGGGTACCCTAGGAGGGAGTCTTTCCCTAGGGTTTTTCTTTTTCTAACTTATCAGACATTTCTCCTTCCTCTATTTCCTTAATATTGCCTATATCCTTTAGCTCTACTAGGCAAGATAAAGTAAAGTAATCCTTTTTATTATAGTTATAGTATATAGCTAAGGCAGGGTTAATCGGAGTATTGCGGTAAATACTAGTTAATGGCGTAGTACGTAGCTAGTTAGGCGTCGCTCGCTAGTGTATAGTTGTAACCGCTTTTAGTATAAGAGTAATTATAGCTTATCTTTCTACTTTAGCTTTTATAGGTATAGCTAGCGAGTTCTAATTACTATAGAGTTGCTTCTACTAATTAGGATAGGCTTTAATCCGCTTTAGTTTTAAGTTTAATAATAGGTAATAAGCTACAAGTCTATTATAAGTTGGTAGGTTATTTAAGGTCATAACGATCTTCTCTTATAGCCGAATTATTAGCTTATTATATAGGTCTAATTAGTAGTTCTTAAGGGGAACCTAGCCTTCTCCTGTAAGGTATAGGAATTAAGTTTAAAATTTAGTAAAGGGTTAGTTTAGTTTTATTATTAGGCGATTATAGTTATACTAGGTATCCTATACTTTATTCGGGTTAATATAGATAGCCACTAGGTGCCGTATTATCTTATTAATAGATATAAATTATATAGGGGACTCGTCCTTAAACTTGGCTTAAAGGTGCCATTAGGCGTCCCTAGTAGTTTAACTAAAGAGGTAGAGTATTTTGGCTTCTTTAGAAAGGAAATAGTTATAGTTAATGCGGAGCTTTCCTTATACTTAAATCCTCTAATTCTTAAAGGTAGGGTCTATCCCATTAGTTAGTAGTAGGGGGTTAGGGAGCTTAACAGACTTTAATTACTTTATTATTATATCTACACTTCCTAGTATATCATATTTAGTAAATTAAATAGGTCGGCTAGTGCTTTAAAAAGGGGAAGCTAGGCTATTTTATAGGGCCGTAAGGCTTTTTAGGATCTCTTATAGGGTCTTTTATATATTTCTTGCTTTAAGATAATTGGCTTTTTAGCTAGCTATAAGGGCGCAAATCTACTCGCGTACGTCTATAATATTATTATTATCTTTAATTTCTAATCCTAATTAGATCTTAGGTTTCTTTTAGGTAAACGTAGCTCTCTTAAATAAGCTTGCTTTAGGTGCCATTATTAACTTTTTAAAGTTCGTTAGTATTATATGCTTTAGTTTTAATTCTAGGGGTATAGGTCTAGTCCTATCTAGCTTATAAGGTAGGATATTATCTAGGCCTTCCTAGGTAATATAGAGTTATTTTAGTGTC
>Ga0307515_10007011_pt1 | contig 22384 bp, 13 predicted proteins | sample 17_EM_MG_FD_194513 | JGI IMG/M metagenome (GOLD analysis project Ga0307515, IMG submission 194513) | Populus trichocarpa ectomycorrhiza microbial communities from riparian zone in the Pacific Northwest, United States - 17_EM | ecosystem: Host-associated > Plants > Roots > Unclassified | place...
TTTCCTTCTTCCTTAATTTCCTTTATCATATCAAAACTATAACAGAATCCTGTTGAAAGGCTGACGAAACTTTTGTTAAGCAGGGATGTAAGAAATCAGAACACCTATAGTATATTAGTTATATGTTACTTATCCCATAGTTTTAAAATTTGATCGGATGGTTGACCTCAAGTCATAAGTCATGTATGTTTGATTGGGTCAGGCCTGGGTTGATCGGGTCACCAGAGCAACCTGAATTTTTGAAGAGCTCCGACAATAACTTGTATGAAAGATGAAGTTTTTGTATAAATTAAGTATTTGCAAACAAGTTTTTTAGGTTGGCAAAAGCCAGTTCTTTCTGAAAGGAAGATCTCATTATTTTAATTCTGCCACAATCTCATCCCGTGTAATATAACACCATTTCTGTGTCTCTGTAATTCAAAATATTAGAGTTTTAATGATGAAATAGTAGGATTTTCATATGAGACAATGTAGGTGTTAACTAAAATATAATGTAAAATCATTATTAAAATCTAAATTATTTATTTAAGTTTTTAGATTAAAATAGTTATTCAACACCCTCCACCTCATAAACAAAATCAACTTCCCTGTACCATGTCCACTGAAATAAATTACTTGTAGGCGCGCCTAGAGTCCTTTTGTTTTAGAATCATTTAATTTACTATTTTCCTTTAAGCTTTCAAGATGGTAATTAACTTAAAGAAAAGAAAAGAAGGATGGAGCTAGAAAAGCTGTGCTTACTGCGTAGAGGACATGCAGTTTGGCTGAGTGCATGCCATCTTGAATTTCTTTCATCACCTACAAAGTGGTGGCAAGAACCGATTGCATAGCTTGGCATATTCCTAACAAGATATATAGGCTCAAAACTATCCTGATCAGAATCTCTCAATTCATCAATTTCAAAGAACGAACTACATATTTTATCAACTGCCTCTAGATATAGACACAAGAGATTCTAATGAGTAAATATGTTCACTGAAAAGAGTACGAGTTGTAGGCCTGATGGCTGCAAATTCAATGAACAGATACAGGAGAGATCACAACAAAATCTTATTATTCTAAAGAACTGCTACTTTTTTCTCTCGGATGTTTTGATACTGATTTGACAAGTGAAAGAAGAACCCTAGAGATGTCCAAGGATCAATGGATTCATCAACAAATATGTCAAATTGCAATCTAGAAGTGGTCCACGGCCCGTGCTAAGAAGAAAAGAAGGAAAGGAATGTTACAATTCTGATAGCCTTTTCTCATCTCTGTATGGAACTCAGCTACCTAGCTATGTTGTCAGCATTGAAGTTCATTTCCTGGTTCCATGACAAGATTAAACAAATCTTCACTTTGTATAATGCTAGATTGGTGGTAGCTGTTAATTTCTTGTATCTTATCAATCAATAACAGAATCCTGTTAGGTTGTCGCCGGAGCTTTCGTTCGACAGGTATAGAAGAGATCAGAACAACTATAGAATGTTAGTATTATGATGTTTTTTATGCAACCAAAGTACACATGCTGTATTCTGGGCCTTCTTATCAGTTCTTCTTTCATTTTTAGAGCTTGTGGTTGCTCCTTAAAGGAACCTAACATGAGTCCGATTCAGATTCCTAGGCCATATTTAGCAAATATATATATTCTCTCCAAAATAAAAAAGTTCCTATAGTATTACATTACATAGACAGAAATATTTAGTACATATCTAGCGTGGTTGCATCCTATGTCTACTAATATCTATGTCTTTCCACCCTTGGGTAGACTCAAAAATTATTTCTACAGTTTCTGCTGAATCTTCCAAAAGGTTTTTGGCACTATTCATCCTGTCTCCAGCTCTATACACTTGTTGTTGCACCACAAGCACAGAAACCTGGCACTGGGAATCTGATGATGCTAGCACGTCTCCCAAGAATCCAAGCTCTGGAAACTCATTCCATTCAGTAAGTCCCATAAATATTGGTGAGAAGCTGCGATGGTGTCTCCCCACCAAAATTAGATCATAGGAATTTTGAACAGATCTGATCACAGTAATCAATTCTACACTGTCCTTTACGAATTCCGTTATGTAGGAATGAGGCTTTTTTCCAGCGGATGCGGCTTTGAACTCAGTGATAATATCATCGTCAAGATCCATATCAAGAGACTGCACGGCTCCCGCGGCTGGATCGATCAAATGGATCACAGTGAGAGAAACTTTTGAGTGCTTCGCCATTCTCAAACCATATGCTAATGCTTCCCTATCATCTCTTCCATGAACAAAAATGATTCCAATTTTGTATACAAAATGGTGTTTGGAGGCACTTAAGGTGCCTCGATCAACCAAGATACCTACAGAGCATGGGGCCTTCGCAAGAATATGACGGTTAACAGCCCTGGCTTCTGTGATGTCTTCTATGCCATGAAATCTCCATTGCATATGAAATGGGATAATCACCACGGATGTTCTCTTCTCCACGGCAAGCCTACAAACTTCCTCATGTATAGAGGCAAAAGGCGATATGGATGTGAATAAGTTGACAATAACATTACCATTGCTCTCTTGCTCGTATAATCTGAAGGCATTTATGATTCGACCGCAATCCTTAGTGGGGAGTTTTGCAGTTGCTCCAGGCTCATGATACATGAAGAGTGGGGATAAACTGCCAACGAGCTGGACCAGGTGGACTACGTAACAGCACATGGGAGTCTTGGCTGTTGGATTGGAAATCTCGAGAAGTCTAATCATACAAGGCGTGGAATCTTGGTGATATATGCCGGCCAGAATGCGAAACTCCATATTGAGACTAGTATGATGGATTGTTCTTTTATTGCTGGCTTTGTAATGTCTGGATGGATCGTAAAGGAATTTGATTACAGGTGTGAAGGTTCCTGACACAAAAAGCATGTTTATGACCATCATACTGTACATCTGACGGTCAACAAGCTGCATGCGACAAGCAAAAACATGTAAGTTTCGGCACAGTATGAGGCAGTAATATTCTATAGAAAGTAAGGGAATTTTTATGTCAAGAATAGGATAAACAGAGGGTAAGGTCATTACGAAGGTGAGGTGGCCATGCTGTACGAGCAGAACGTCAGAAATGCCTTGACAACTCATTACAAGGCCTAGTGAAAATGCCTCAACAGGAGGCACTTTGAAGAAGAGTGCAGGCAACATGCCACCCAAAACTTTCCCAATGAAGCTCGTTAAACCAAACACGCAGATAACAAACACAGTTTCAGAATGTATCGAAAGGAGGTCAACGCGTGAGACACTTAACACAAAATAGCTTGGCAGGAGGATCGAAGAAACAAATGATTCAATCTTGTTCTCTAATGCTGTTCCTAATGGTGGCCCATGAGGCACTGCGATGCCCAAAGCGGTAGCCCCAAATACCACATGGTGCCCTAAAACTTCACTAAGAAATGCAGTTCCTAATACCATGATAAAGATAGACAACACGTATCCCTCTTTGACCTGTTTTCCTTCAGGGGTTTTCGCAATCATCTTAACCATAAGGGGCCTCAATACATAGAATATGAGTACAATCAACGATATAGGACACAGCAGAATCCAAAACGGCTCATGTTTTAGTTCTGTTATAAATAAAATCACAATAACCAGGCCCCAACTACACATGCCACTGATCATTGATGAAGATATTGCTAACTGGCCAAGCTCCGAGTTAACGAGTTTCAGATCAGCCAAAAGGCAGACAATGACATGAAAGGAGGTAACAGCTTGAAAAATTGCAACGTGCCAAATAGACTTAAGTAGAACCGGGTCCAATTCCCTTTTTCCGCTAAGAATTCCAGCCACAATCAGGTTCAACGTTACTGGAAACAAGAAAGTAAGGAAGCCTATGACCACAGGTTTCCTTCCTGCTCTCTTCACTATCCCCAGGTCCATCTTTATTCCAATCAAAAATATATAAAAAATGCATCCAAAGAAAGCAAATGTCGAGCTGGTTTGGATACTTTTCATTGAATAAACTGATGTCAAGAATGAACTACGTCCCCAAAGTGTTGGTCCCAGGATGAACCCTACCTGACCAAATTCAAGACATAAACTGCGTTATATACCTGAAGATCACCGCATTGCGGTCAGGAATGAATTGTATTGATCAGATTACTAAAACAAGATTTTTACATTCTTTTTGCAGGGAAATAGAAAGTTTTACCAGCAGCAATGAAACGAAAGCGCTTTCACCAAGTGGGGTGAGGATGTATTGTAATAAGACACTACATAATGAAGATAAGCTGAGTTGTGCCAAAACAGCAGGAGTTGTATGGGAAAGTGGATTCTGACCATAAAAATACCCTTTTGATATTATACCAGCACGTCCTTGGCACACCCATAGATTCTGAAGGTCTGGATTCGATGCATTCATTGTTAATAATGCAATAAAAACAAGCTCTTGGATGTCTCTAGATAGCCTTGCCTATAAAGAAGATAAAAGGGCGTGAAGGACTTCAAGGGACAGGAGGATTGTGCGGGTGTGCTAATGCTTCTTTTTTTTTCCTGAGGCCCTGATACCACTAGCCATCAGGAGTCAGTTGACCTACTTCTTCTGGGTCGAAAATTGTTTACTACTAGAGGAGGAAAAATCTCATCCTCTATTATCTGCCCTACTTGTCAGCTACAAAAAATGTGGTACAGAAAGATTTTTTGTGGATTTAATGTTTGCGTTTTATGACAGGACAGCATGTGATTTACCGCATATGAATTACAAACCACAGATAAATCAAATAAGAGAAATTCTTTCAATTAAAAATCAGGCTAGTTCATCTACAAGATTGTTTAATATTGGAAAAGGATTATACTTCATTTCTCTAGTTTCCTAAAAAAATATTAAGCAAAATCTTCACTCTGAAAGATGCAATACATTGGTGGTAACTGCTAATTAATTTCTTGTAGCTTATCAAATAATTACAGGATCCTATTAAGAGGTTGACCGAGTTTTCGATCCAACAGGTGTACAAGAGATCAGGTTTAATATGTGGTTTTTACCAACCTAAAGTGCACATATACGCTACATTCTAGGCATTCTTACCGGTTCCTTTTCCATTTTTAGAATTGTGGTACGTAGTATCGTCCGGTGAGAGAGAATGGCACAGGACTAATCTGATAATGATGCCAATCCAAAAGGAATGCAGAAGCCTAACATTCCTATAGCTAGCACAACTTCACGTGATTTCAAAATGATGGAAGGATCTATCTTCACCCCAATCTGGAAGATAAATACGTAGCATCAAACCAAACACTGACAAGGTATGCAGTTCTTCCTTCTGGTGGGAAGATTTTGTCTGTAAATGTCAAGTTGTGCCCAAGATGAAAACCTCTCACATCAGAGTGATGCATTTAGAAACGATTTGCATGGGGAGAGAACAAGTAGAGAGATGAACTTACAGGTACATGAGAAACAACAGAAGGTTGGCCAAGGAGCTTGAGAAAGATGTAAATGGAACGCGTGAGGATAGAAATAAGAGAAAGCTGTAACAGCAAGAGAGGCAGAGTGTACTTTAAAGGGTCATAACCAAACCAGAGGCCTTTTGAGTTAGTCATGCCTACAACCTGACAAACAACATCAATAATTCAATACTGTTGCAGGGTTCTGAAGCTGCATAGACGAATTTTTTCCTGTGATATTGTTCTTACTGGAAAGAGAAGAGGCCTGAGAGGCTTTTAGTTATAGAAAATATGAAGAAGAAGCAGAATGAACTGATAGCCTCTCTCAAACAAAGTTTCTGATATACGGAACTTCTAGTTGAGTAACAATTCAAGAATATAAGAAACCAGACAAAAACACAAGAATCTACAATTTCTTCACTGCAAAAAAACTAAGAACAACCTATCAGAACAAAAAAGAAAATGCATACACTATTACCAGTCACCACCACTGATGCACAAGAACTCCAATCTTTCTGAGAGAATTAAGAAGCTGCAAGCATTGATCATAAGTCTTCTGATACTTAACACCCCGTTGCCCCGGACAACACCTCTGCCACCGATTATAATGACACTCCAGAAACAACTCATCAATCAAACAAATCGCACCTGTCTCAACCAACCTCGGAATCAAATGAAACTCAGTCCCTTCAACATCCAATTTCACCACCACAAAATCCCTCTCCACCACCACATTTTTCAACCATTCTGCAAAATCAAACCCTTCAATCGTATCCAAATCTGCCTTATTACTCAACGACGATTGCACCACCGGTTGAATCCTCCCCATCCCCCTGCCTTTCTCCACAATTTTCCTATTAACAAACCTGCTGATCCCAAAAAACAAGGTCTCATTCCTCACCCACGCCGCATAAGGCAGTAGCTGAACACCCTTTTTCGATCTATATTCCCCGAAAAACACCTTATCGGCTTCGATGGCATAAATTTCGAAACTCTTATTCTGTTTCGGATAACTTTTTCGGAACCAGCCGCCTATACTTGAACCATAACTCCTAGCACCAACATCAACATAAACATATTTTCTCTTAAAACTAATATCAACACTATCACTTAAGTACTTAACGTTCTTCAAATTTCTCTTCAATGTAATCCATGGCTTCAATGGTTCTTTAGCGATCAAAGCCTCGGCATTTTTTGCTAGTTCCCGTTTTAGCCTCGAAACCGAGCAATTACTACCTACGTTGCCCCTCCACAAAAAATCTCTTACTTTCATTAACACAACCTCTCTAATTATCATCATCGACATTGAATCTACACCGTTGATTTCACGCGATTTGATTAATCTACAGCAATTAAACAAATCAAGTAAAGATTGTAAGCTATATAAATCTCTCGATTTTGTATGGATCACTAAGAACCCGCCCGGTTTTAAAGTTCGACAAAGCTCTGACCCGAATTCGTCGGGCTGACCTGACCAGTCGAGGTTGTTAGTGAACTGGAAATCGAAAGTGTTGTCATGAAACGATAGAGGATAGTTCGATAGAATCAGCGGTGGAGATGATTTCTTTATTTTCTTTGATTTCTTTGAGATTCCGGTTGAATCAATAACGCCGATTTCTTTCAGAGCTATGATTTCTTCTCCAGTTAGTGTTTCGATGCAGAGAGATTTTGAGATAGGCGAGAGGAAGCCATCGGCGATGAGGTCCTGGAAGACGGAGAGGTAATGATCGACGGTGCAACGGTAGGTGGCGGCGGAGTGGTAGTGGATGGTGAAGTCGAGGTTTTGTGGAGGAAAGAAGCAGAAGTCATTAGAGACGCAGGATCGGCCTTTGACTGCTATGAAGTATGCGAAACGGACGGCGAAGAATAAAACGATAAATGAGAGGAGACGTGCGAGAGTGGATTTTATTAAGAGGTTTTTTGAGAGCTCCATTACATCAGAGAGATTTTGGGGGTGGAGGGATGGTGGAGTTTGAAAATATGAGAGGGGTTGGAGGGTAAAATGGGAGCATTATGGTTTAAGTGGGGTCAGTGAACAGGTGGCATTGTGTGAGTGGTGAATTCTGTTATGATGTGGCGTGACCGTTATGGTAGTTTGCGGGAAATGTGGTTAGTTTGATTTTTATGGGCTGGGCTGGGTTGGGCTTGGTTTAGTTTGGTAATTGTTAGCGGACCTGGCTAAATTTATTCGGGCCTATTAATCAAACGGTCATGATTAATTTATGATGGGTCTCTTACTATTAGCACGCACTCACACAATAATTAGCCAAACGATCATTTTTATTTTATGATGGGTCTTAGGACTCATGATTAGCTTTGCTTGTGCTTTAATTTCTGAGATCGAAGAGCATTTTGAAGAGTGTAAATAGATTAATATTTCTTGGAACCATAGATCAACCATATTTGATTTTATAATGATGCATTCACTAATTTTTTTTAAATTATAAGATATTCATTATGAATAAAATTCGATATATAATTTATATTATTAGAAATACTTTTTTAATAAATAATTGATATGTAAAATAATTCAAAGATATTCTTACCCAAAAAAAAAGCTAGTTTGATGGTAGCTACCAATACAAGATTTTTGGTGATCTTATCTAAGTAGATTATGATTTTATTATGTGTGATTGTGGGAGAAGCAATTTATGGATATTATTTTGTATGAGTTTGGGATAGCCGGGGTTTTACTCGCTCACCTGAATTTACAAAATACGTTTTTTGAAGGTAGGATTTTCCTCGAACCCAATAAAAAAAATGCAATTTATAGATATTATCTAATAATTATTTATATATATACCACAGCAAGAGGAACATGGCTTAAAATTACTGAATAATTCCTTAAAAAAAATAATGAATTTAATTAGGTTTTCCATCCCAAATTATGGTGAAGCGAATCACAAGGACCGTCAATCATGGAAAGCTCCAAACTCTAATGATTTAAGATCATGATTTATTACATAAAAGAGTAATCATAAGGACCGTCAATCATGATTTTTAAAGAGTTAATAAATTAAAACTGTATTGTTTTGATTTTTTTTAAATAATTTTGATTTTTTTTGCATCGACCTCCCGATCGGTGAACCGAGTCTTCTTCAACGTCAAGTCTGAAAACACTGGCTAGAAGTGGGCGCAATCCAAGTCTAGTGTGAGTCTATTTTTCCTGTGAACAGGCATGTCATGGACTGAGAACCTGGCTCTTGCCATGTACGAAAACACAACTTGAAAATACTCGAGACTTGGAAACCATAAGTGACGGTGCACGTTACGGCCTTTCGTGATAAATCTTGGCTTAAAATTGACTATAAGCTATAAATGAATTAAAAAAAAACAATAGTGAAGTTTTTAGTCAACTTTAGCTATGCAATTATGTAATGAATATTGCTTTGGAGAATCGAATTATATATATATTTCCACATCAGCACGGGGGATATGCATGGCCATGGCACCCTCAAGGCTGATAAATATCATGATCTTGTCTTTTAAACTTTTAATATATTTTTTATGATATTAATGAATTTGTCCCCAGCCCTTTCAAAAATAATATTTTGTCCTCTTAATTTGGTTTATTTTGAAACCTGTTTTAATAATTCTTATAATGATAATATCCTCACTACCCCCACGAATTAAATTATATAATTTTAACTCTAGGGGGTGTAGCTCAACTGGTCGGACCCTGAGTTTACTTCCCAGATGTCACCAGTTCGAGTCTCACAAATCTCAGAACCACTAGAGACTTACATGGTCGTTAATTTTAAAACCCGTAGGATTAGTCGATGTGCGCACAAGGTGACCCACCCATGTTAATCTAAAAAAAAATCATGTCTTTTATCTCTATTAAAAAACATTATGCTTTCCCCCGATATTGAATGTAATTTTATTTCAAATCAACGGGAACAAGAAGCAACCACATCCAAAGCCCTTTATGATCGAATCTCTATCAATTTTCCCATGAAAGATCAAAACCAATAAATTATTAGCAATTCTCTCACAAGAAGCAAGCGAGTGCCCGCCCCATTGTGTGTTGCCATTACAATGGTTGGATGGTAGCTACCGATATTATTACACATATAATAATATTGATGGTGATCTCATCAGCGAAGCCAATTTCTTTACAATTAATCTCAAGGTAGCTTCATGCACATGGCCATTAAAATCATTGAAAAATGAATAAAAATCTTTTGGGTATCAAAGAAATTAAACAAGAGTACAAAACATAGGTTAAAGAGAAGAACTCAAAAGCACCTTTAGGGGATGTGAACACAAGATAGATATCGGCCTTGTTGGGTCGGTCGGTGAATAGGGCAGCGTCGACATTTTCTTATTGGACATCTATATTCTTTTAATTGCGCCTTGTGCATTAAGCAAAATGTCTTCATCTCTCGAGCTTTCAAAACTATTTATTTTTTCCATATATCAAGATAAACTTAAATGGTACATTAAAGAGTTTATATATATTTGTTAGACTTGTATGATATTGATTGAAAAGAAAAAAAAAATCTAGGAGTCAACATGAATTAATTAGATTTTAGTGTTAATTTGGTTAGGTTTGGTTGGATCAATCGTATCATTCGAACTTTGACTAGGTTGCACGAGTTTAGTTTATTCAATACCTTATCTAATTCAAGTAAAAATTAGATTTAAATTAGATTTTAAATTCAAGATTTTCTGAGTTTTTTTTATTAAATTAGCCAACGGTTTAATAATTATGGTTTTTATATTATTATAATGGATTTGGATCCAAGAAAATGATACCTAACAAATTTATCCATATAAAATAGAATTGTAACTCATAAAAACCATGAGAAACTCAACTTTAGTTAAAGATTTATATACCATTTTCTATGTCCAAAACTTATAAATATTATCGAGTAGATCTTAAACATTTCTCACATTTTTCAATTGAATTCTTTCATTTATTTTAATTAATTGTCTTCAACTGATCATGTGTTTATGCAATAAAACTATGTAATTTTAAAGAAAGTTTTTTAAAAAAGTTAATAAACATGAACATAATGATCTAATTGAGATTTTTTAAAGGAATTAAAATTAAATTGATAAAATTGATAGATTTGAAGCCTAGATTTTTCGATAAAAGAATTGGTTATTTTTGGTTTTAACATGTTTTTTTTAAAATATTATAAATTTAGCAAAATATAATACGGTTTATACATATTGTAATTGAAAAACATGATTTTTATAGCTTGACATTATTCAAATAATGTTATTCTTTAAAAAATATTTAATGAGCTGGAGAAAAAAAAATTGACGAGAAAAGTCTAACAACATAAAAAAAGTTACAAACGGTAACTTGATTGTATCACATTTGCTTTCCAGTACAAGTGGGCCACCCTCCATCTTAGAGCAATAATTATAGCCCACTCAGGTTATAGTTGATGATTTTTTTAATATCTTCGGGGTTTTTTTTTTTAATTTTTTCTCTCTTCTATTCATTTAATATTTTTTTAAAAAAATATCACTATTATAAATAATGACAAGCTATAAAAATTAAGTTTTCTACTCATAACATGTACAAAACCGTGTTATTTCAAAAACAAAAAATTTCAAATTGTATTGTTGTGTTAATATTTTTAATTAACTATACTAATTTTTTAAAAAATAAAAAAAATCAAAAGAATTAAGGTTGAAGTGGTGTGGGGACCACGGACAGGAGGCAACGCGGTAGATTGGTGGAGGTAGGCAAGGAAAAGGGACCCACAAGAGGGAGCAACCAGGCAGCATCCATTATCCAAGAGTAGTACTAAAATATATATATAAGAGCTGACTTTGACTAACTTGTTACCAAAGCAAACTCCAAGCTCCAGCCAGCCCTCATCTTTGACTCTTTCAAACCTCCAAGGCCTACGTAACCAATGGCGTATGCGTGACCATTAAAGCCCGTGATTATGGGACCCATCAAAGTAATGGATGGACCATTCCTTTTGCAAAGCTTGCTTTAAATTCTCAATTAATTACTTTCCTGTTGGTTTTTTATTTTTTTAAACGGTAAATTTTGGTTTCATAGTATTATTTCGGGATTTTATATATATATATATATATATATAAAGTAACGGAGGCAGGGCACAGCTTTGCAAGGAAATTTTTCTCAACTCCTTTCTTGTATAAAATAACTTAATATTAATTTTTTTAAAATAATATTTTTAATTTGAACCCTCCTAAGTTTTTTTTCTTGCTCCGCTGCTGTATATATATATATATATATATAATTTAAAATGTTAATTTAACCATTATAATTTTAATTCAAATGATAAATAATAAAAATATTATTTAAATAAAAAATATTCAAAATATTTTTAATAAAAAATTAAAATAACAATATATTAAATCGATTGGTTGAACGATTAAAAAATATAATTGCAATATCATTTATATATATAAAAAAAAAACAGTCGCACAAGATGACGTATCTCTTTGGAGCTTCTGCCTTAGAAAATACAGACTTTCATTTTTCAAACCTAATAAATTAAATAACAAATAATACTAAAATGTATATAATTTAACGGGATACAAAAAATTGATTTGAGGTGGGCACTGCAGTAGCGTAGCAAAAGGCCTTAACAATCAAAAAATAGGTTAAAGATATGGATGGATGGATGGACACCAAGAACTCCTACGTGCTACGACAAATACAATTTGGAAATATACACAAGACCAAATCCCTTTTGTAGTTGTAGAAGAAATATACAACAAACAAATTAAACAAACTGAATGCAAATTAATGGGTAATGGATTTGACGAGTACTTTCTTATTCATCGTGTGATTCTTTTGCAGTAGTTTCCTACCAAAAACTCTCTACTTCCAATTCTCTTTTGGCTCTTGATAAAACTTCATCTGTTGATGATTGACTCATGTAAGACCCCATGAGGTTTCCAAATCCTGAGAAACCAAAACTTCCTGGACTTTGCAGCATCTCTAGGGTAAAAGGCATGTCACCTTCGGATGTTGCTGTAGGTGGTGCCCTTTGATTTCTTATAGGGTTGTTAGAAACATGGTTTACCGTTGATGGCCTAATTGCCATTGCTGCATTGTTGTTGCCATTGTTGCTGTGGTCTTGCAATGACCGGCTGCCGCTGCCGCGAGCAGCGGGAACATCATGGTTGTGCTTTCCTTCATAGGTAGTGATCACTGCCCTAAGGTCATGTGATGCTCTCTCAACATGCTTTCTTACAGGACATCCTTGGAACGTGCACTTGTAGTAGCTCCTGTGAAGCCACAATCATACCAAATTTAGAGAAACAAAGTCATAACATGACATAACACGGAGAAAGAAATTGAGGGCTCGTGGTTTTGTGACCAAAAAGTTCAGCCTTTAAGGCTTGAAATTGTAACAAGATTACATTAATTAATACCAAGATTAGTTTAATTTTCCCATCTAAGAAACTTTATGCCAAACAGTATCTTTCATCAAAACTTGTAAAGTAAGCTTTTTTACCTTGGATTTGGATTTCCCTTGACCACTTTCTGCCCATATTTCCTCCACCTGTACCCATCATCAAGGATATCAATGTCACTGGTGGTTTGAACTACAACTCTTGGTTCTCTTACTGTTCTGCTGCCAGGTGCTGAAATTCCTTCATTGTCGCGCTCTCTTTTCCTGAAATAAGCAAGACAAGATTAATAATGACACCAAACATTCCAAGACCTCCCTCTAATAAACAAAACACCTACTGATTTACTCTTTTGTGAATCAATATGTTTTGAAGTTTTATTTCCTTAATTAATCAAGAACTTACCATCTTTTGGCCTCAGGTTCATCCTCATCCAAGTCATCACCACCTACTGATTTACTCTTTTGTGAATCAAAATCATCATCCCCAATTGAAATTGATGAATTATCAGGAGTGGCAACTGATGAATCCATTTGTCCATTACCATGAGTAACATATGACTGATCTTGAATCTCATTAGAGTTACTATTAGGAGCTGGAATCATTGCAGGATTAGATCCTGTTGATGATGATCTCCTAGTAGACTGAGGTTTAGGATGGTTATGACTACCCTTGTAAACTATCTCTGTAATTTGTCCATCCAAGGACCTCTCGACTTTCTTCTTTGTTGGACAATTGGGGAATGTGCACTTGTAATAACTTCTTGGATTTTCACTTCCTTTAACTTGTTTTTGACCATACTTCCTCCAATTATACCCATCATCTGATCTTTTCTGCTCCCTAACAGACTGATACTGTTGTGGTTGATTACCGTGATCAGATTGGAACCCATTATTGCTTTGAGGGTTTGCTTGAATTGCAGCGATCTCAGGGGAGAAACTCTTCATGGAATTAGAATTGTATTCCATTTTTACCATATTACTCTTCCCTGAAACAAACTCATCTTGCTTTGCAGGTTCTTGAAAACCCCAAGTTTGTTGCTGTCCCTGAAAATTACCAATAACTGTTAAAACAACACAATCACATAACCAAAACAGAGAAAATTTCACCAAAAAACTTGATACTTACGGGCTGAACTGTGGAGTTTGAAGATTGAAACATGGCAGATGAAGTTGTGGATGGCCTTGCTGGTTGCTGGAAAGAGAAATCAGAGAAACTCCTGTCTTCTTTCTTGACATTTTGCTGGATATTACCAGAACTACTCTTCCAGTTCAAACCCTGACCTGGAAATGTCCCAGTTGTTGGAGATGGCAAAATCTGAACACAAAATAAAAAACAAACAAAACCCATCAGCCGAAAATCCCATCAAGTGGACAATAAAACAATCTTTAGCTTCAATCACACAAAAAACAAACCAAAAAGCTCAAAACTTTATCATCAAGCAATGATCTTTATACGCAACCATTAGACCAAAACATCAAAAAGGAACACAAAAACTTACATTAGAAGGGTTTAACAAGACTGGAGAATCCAAGAGCTCAGTAGGGCTTAAACCAGGAGGAATAGCAAAGTAATAAGAAGGAGAAACAGGAGGAGGGGATAAAGGCAAAGAAGGAGGAGGAGTAGACTTAAATTTAGGCACGCCAGAGCCAGTTCTCTCAGCTATCCTATCACCCAACTTACTATTACCTGTGTTATTATTAATGGGTTCTTCATCATTTGAAGCAAGAAGATCAGTGAAAGAAGAAGAGGTCATGAAAGGGTAGTGATTAGAACTATTAGTGCTGAAAGAAAAATAGTTGTTACTGCTTTGTGGGTGTGAATTCCCAGACGTGTCTAAGCTCCCTGAAGAAGCAGCCATGGAAATATATGAAAAACGACTGAGAGAGAGAGAGCTAGAAATTCTGATCGAAAGAGGGAGCTTGGTGATGATATAGGAGAGATTGTGGCGTTGAAGAAGAGAAAATGGTCACGTATTGCACAAGGAAAGGGGCTATGTTGTCAATGGGGAGGTTTCTAGGAAGGTACAGGGAGTTTCTGACCAAAGAAAGATTAAAAAAAACCCTTATATAGTCCCTAAAAATTTCATATTTTGTGATATCAATCCCTCACATTTGTGATCCTCAATCCTATTGATTCATTACTCATTTTGGGAAAGAAATTTAGTAACTTTTAATGCATAAATTAATCTAATAATCTATTTTTTTTTAAAAAAAAAAAAAATCTCTTAACAATCATCTAGCTAGGTGAAAGGGAAGGTTTGCGTCTTCATATCATGATAGAACCTTAAATAGAACATTAAATAGAAACTACAGGTTTGATATATTTTCACGTGAAATGATGAAGTTTTTATACTTTAATGTATTATAATTTTTTTTTTCTTAAGTGAGGGAGTTGGATAAAATAGTTTGAATCACCAGCAAGTAGAGGGGTTAATTTGAAAAACATTAAAAGTTAAGGGTTTTGATTTGATGAATTGAGAAAAGTAAAGGGCTCAAACATGACTTTTAGCCATTTTTGTGTGGACGGGGGAGCCTTTGGTCAAAATTAGCGGGTTTGACTGGATGGCGGCTGGCTGACACTGGGATATTTGTGGATTTATCCTCTCTTTTTTTTTTTTTCTTTTTTTTTTTTGGGAAACTTTTTTCCTCCATTTCTGGTGGTATTAGGCTTTTGTTAGGCACGGAGGCTAATGAAAAATAACATGTGATTTTGGGTTAAACATTATAATTAGGCAAAATTTTCAAAAAAATTTAGTTTAATTTCATGATACCCTCTAGTATGCCAAGCTAATATCAAATTTTCACTGATCTGATTTTAAATATAATTCATATTTGGAAAATTAATGATGTTTTAAAGCTCCAATGTATTACACAAGTGAATAATTGGAAATAAATGTGTTTTTAAATGACTGTTTCTCTTAATTAATTAGTAAGGTAATTAAGAAAGACTTTTTTTTTTTTCCTTAATCCATGTATTGATTCATGTAAGATCACCAAATTAAGACTTAAATCACTTCAAAATGACACAAACTCTAGAGTTCTTGATGAGAAGTAAACATGCATGGGCAAATTAATTAGTTTTACAATAAACTTAATTTGACATTAGAATTTGGACAAAAAGAATTTAAGAGTCTTTGGTCTACCATTCACTTAATTTAATCCTTGAGTTGTCTTGATTTTTTTCTTCAGCTTGTTCTTTGACTGATCCAATTTAATTTGTCAATCCTCCATGTGATCATATCCCTTTGATATTAATTTTACATCATAGATAACCCCATAAAATATAATTAGAGGCCTTAATACATCATTAATCACCATCCCTTTATCAGTAAACAGGGCCTTAATCCTTCTGTAGAATTAATAATTTCTTTCTTAATTACTTCTGTTGCAAATGAAGGAAGGCTGTATATATTATTAATCAATACAACCAACTAGTTTTACACACGTGCATTACAAGAATGATAGGGTTGTGAGTGGTCCTCTCTAAATTCATTGTATGGAGTCTCAGAACTACTCATCGTATCTACCTTGTCTTCTTTTAAGGTTTTGCCCCTCCAAGTTGGGACTTAAAAATCTTGCTTCCCCCTTGCTTTCAACTCGGCACAAGTCTCGAGTTATAGACGGAGATAATGGGTTGATATTGATATATTTTTTAAAATATAAATTTAAAATAATATTGTTGTAATTCAAAAAAAAAATTATATAAAAAAGTGTTAATAAATTGATATTTAATTTTAACTGGGTCAAAACCTTGAGTCGATAAAGTTTCGGATCGACTCATCGGACCGGTCCGGATTTTAAATTTGTCGCATCCAATGCAAGACTAGGGTTTCGTTTGGGAACGCGGCTGCGGCGGCGTTCCCAAAAATTTTGAAATTTTTTTTTTCACTAAAATTTAATATGATTTGTATGTTTTGGATCGTTTTGATGTGCTGATGTCAAAAATGATTTTTAAAAAATGAAAAAACATTATTGACATGCATTTTGGCACGAAAAGTTATTTATAAAGCACCCGTAACCACACTGCAAAACACCCTCTAGATTAACTGTTGATTGGTGTATCTTGGTGGAGACATTTAAGTGCATTTCTAGAAGAGGTGTGCTAAAGTCTTGTAGATAACGTGTTGGTATAGGGCAGGAAGGGACAGCTTTCTCTTCTTTTTTAGAATTACAGAACTGTCCAAAAACTTTTCTTTGTATTTATCCTTCCTGTTTGTAGAGGAAAAGTGGTAGGGACTTTTGAGGTCTCGAGATTAAGAAAATGGAATATGCTACACTTGGAGTTTTGAATACATTATTTTGTGGTGCTCATCCTACCTTCCCTTTGTATCTCTTGGTTGGGATAATAAGTAATTTTTTAAAAAAAAAACTGATTATTTTCTTGATAAAAAAATGTTTAAAAAACAATTATTAAATACTTTGTGATTTCAATTCAGAAACCAACGAGGACAGTGGACTTTGAATTCTCAAAAAACTTCACTAAAAGAATAAAAGGTACGATGACGGGGCTAGGAATTGCTCAAGGGGACTGAAATGAAAATTTTCAAAAAAAAAAAAAAGGGAACAAAGACGTAATGTTGAGAGACAGAATTTATTAATCTGTCAATCTGGTTGGTCTTGCAGGGCTATCAAAATTTATTATTTCACAAAAAATTGGATGCAAGAGTCTCGTTCTTGAAAGGATTACACTTAACATTGCTAGTACAGTTCAATAATTCACAAAATAGTCAAGTTTTATGAAAATGAGAGTTCTTTATGAGTTCATGAAGCCCTCTGAATTCAATGTATTAGGGTATAAAAGGCCAGTCATTGGGCATATAGATGTAAGCATGACGACTATCCATGGGAGGTCATGACGATGCCAAATTAAACAAGCTTTCTTCTCAAACACCTTCCATGTTAAGGGGTCTCAAAATAGTTCTCTGCGCCAACTGATATTTATTGCTTGCATTACATGGCTGCTGGGAGCTGGGGAGTGTCATTTGACTTGTCTTGTAGCTTGAACAAATGCAAGAAGTTGAATCATATGCTTGTTGGTGGGTTTATGGCATGTTTTTTTGTCCAATATTATCAACTCCTTAGAAAGACTGCTGGGAGTTTGGGTGGTATCATTTAATTAAATCTTGTTGGCAGCAAAAAATCCCATCTTAGTGTGTACTTGGTATTTTATTTCGGTAATTATTGTGGGTGCGGTTTAAAAAAAATAAATATAAATTTTTTTATAAAATATAGTTTTTTTCTTAAACAAGGTTTCAAGATAAAGTTTAGAGTAAAACGTGGTGTTCGTTGAATAATTCATGGTTGAGGCAAAACACAAACTGCATCAAAGAAACAAACAGAGCCTTAACCTTATATATATAAAAATAAAAAAGAAGCAAAGCTTGATTCTATCTTCTTGCATGGCCAAAAAGCTATAAAATTTGGCTAAATGAAGAGTAGTAAATACATTGAGAAACACAGGAAAACAATACTGCAATAATTTGAAGCCACCCTTTTCTTTTCACACCTCCCACCTTTCCTACCTAAAGGAAAAGGAAAAAGAAAAAGAAAAAGAAAAACATCTGATCCCTTTCTCTTTAAGAATCCGGTCATTCAATAGAATAGAAAAAGGGTGTAAAAGCACAGGCACAAGTTGATGAAAAGACCTTTTCCATTCACTTAAAAAAGATGTATATTCTCCTTCACAGTCTATGGAGATTCAAGACTTTGCCCAAAATGTAACTTCCATCCCTTTGGATCCATTTCCACCTGTCAAGTGTCAACCATATTACAAAGTGGGATTAAAAAAAAATCATCAGCGCTATGATTTTTGCTTATTGGTGTTGATATTTTGTCAGGTTCGTTATAAAATGAAGAACAAATTTAAAATTTCATAGGCCAACTGATCATTGTCAAGGTAGGGGTCACCTTCTCTAGAAGCAGGCAGTCAGTAATCTACATAGGATAAATGGCAAAGAGATTCCAAGACCAAGTCTTAGCAAGCATATTAATGGTAGTGGTGGAGTCATTTGAAAAGGTAAAAAATTCTCTCTTGAACTTCATATTATATGAAATGTTGACTAGCAATACAAACTCAAGGCATTTAACACTCTGATAAAGAAAGAAGGGTACCAGCTCATACCTGGAATGCCTTATCTCTCCAAAGAAATTTACAGCCGCGGGCTTTGATGTAATCAAGAAGGGATTTGGGAAGCAATGGTTTGAAGGTAGCATGTAGCTTCACCTTGGTTATCCCTCTGCAAGCTAAGAGAGCAGCTGCCAAGCCATTTGGAGTTAAGCCTCTCAAGTGTAGCATAGTCATGTTCTGCAGGCGATTGATGCTGGCTAATGCCGAAAGGCCAACATATGTTACTGAACAGTACGACAAGTTTATCTGCAACAAACAGAATGAACAATTGCCATTAGCCTATTATATCAGATTTCAATGTTCCAGGAGATCGGATAAATGCCATACCTGTTTGAGGTTTTGGGAACACTGAGCAACTGGGTGCATTGCATTATTATTGATATCAAAGCACTTCTTAATGTCCAACACCACAAGTTGCCTACATCCAACAGCAATAGCTGATATACCTTTTGATGAGACATGAGGACATCCTATTATCTCAAGTACTTTTAACCTTGAACATCATGATAATGATATTGATGAAGCCTCAGTAAATTTATCGTTATAAGCTATGTTAATGACTTCCAGTTCAGGACATCCACTCCTGAGCACTTACTGAAGCTCAATTCCTAGACCGAGTTAGGCCAACTTCCAAATGGCTCTAATGCCAGAACATTTAACCACACAGCCATCCAGCTTAACTGATTTCAGCACCGAAAAGTTCTGCAAACATTTTGCTAGATCTGCAGTAACCTGAACCATCATCAAGTATTAATAATGAACCTCTATGTGACCAAAAACTTCCAGGAGATATTTTAGATATTGGACTCACAGTAGGACCATAAGCTAGAGTAAGTTCTCCTAGGTTTTCAGCATCGCTTATCAGAGATGACAAACTCACATGACTGATGTTCTGGCAGTTTACATATTAAGTGTCTGCGAGACTTGTAAAATTAGAGAAATTGTCGATTGAATATTAAACACCCTGCGCGAAATGGGCGAGTGAAATGGACTGCAGTATGAATTCCCGCCTAGGAATTCAATAAACAGAAAACAATTTCGACTTAATTCATTCAATTCTGGAATTTACATGTTTCGCTCCTACATGAGTTGGTAACAAACTCAACGTAAAAAAAGAGCAACAAACAGCATCAAAATTTGCAACCCTGCAAACAATGCAGAACTAATTTATAATGAAAAGGTACCTTGAGTGACTTGCAACTCTGTTGAAGAGTTGAGAGGCCATCATCATCAATACCAAGGCATCCCTCAAGGACTAAATCTTCAAGATGCTGCAATTGCAAAATAGATGGAAGACATTTCTCTGTAATCTGCAAACAAACTCACAATCATTTTAGAGTTCTCAAAACTGCCTGCATTGCATTTTAATTACCACAATTTGAAAGAAAACTGTTAGGAGGCTGATTAGAACACACAAAATTAGCGAGGCAGTAATCCCATATAATACTGTATAATTAACTAAAGTGGTAAATTCCTTAAAAAGCGCCAATCAATTGTACAGTGGAGAGGAGACTTTACCAAAAGATTCTCACTTTGTAGCTGCATTTGCATGGACTTTTTATATCGCGTGCAACTTTTTTGACCAAGTTTTAGTCAACAAACATTAAACCTCTCTAGAAGGTATTATCCACCATAAAACATAGCTGAAGAAACAAATAAATAAATTCAGACAAACTATCACGGGACATAACCTAATTCTTGAATCTTCTGAGACAACTTTTCAGGAATGCTGACCATCAAATATTGTCCCACTGGGATTAGAATTTTCCCAATCATAGACTTGATTAGTGCTCTAAACAGAAACAATGCGTCGGGAAACAGCAGCAGGGTTCAAATCATCAAAAAGCCAAACTTCAATTTCAACCCCAAGTGGCAAGAAATCACATTGCTGACAATTAAATTCTTATCAGTACTTAAATCCAAGTCAAAGGAAACATTGTGACATCATATTGGAAGTAAAAACACCACAGTTACATAACAGAACAACATCAAAAGCATGTACTGTCCTAATAATAACTTCAACAAAGATCAATTATTGAAGGAAGTAAAAACAAACAACAATTCAACAAGAAGCCTTCGAATTTTTCTTTCCTTCATGTTTCTCAGAAAACAAACAGAGAACAGAAACCAAAATAGACAAAGAAACACATCAAATTACCTGTAAGTAAGAGAGATCCAAGCTCCTAATATCCTTACATTTCGAAGCAAGCAATTCCACACCAAGATCACTAACCTTCAAACACCATTTCAAGAAACCAACCTCAACTTTCTATACCCAACAGCAATACAACCAATCCCCATATCAGTAATCAGCTTACACCTAGCCAACCACAACTTCTCCAAATTCTTAGCCTCAGCAATTGCAGCAGTAGCCAAATCATTCAACTCTACTCCATTAGACAAATCAGTCTCAACCAAATTGAAACACCTTGAAACCAAACTCACCAACCCAATATTAGTAAAAAACCTTGACCTTGACAGGTTTATAGAACACAAAACATCGTTACATGACAAAGAAACAACTTTCAACATGCTGTCTTCAATGCGAGGACAAAGAGTTAGATCAATATGTTCAGTATGAGGGTATCTAGGAAGGGCTCTTGATAAAAGCTCAGCTCTAAGCGGCTTAAGAGTCTTCCTATGGTGAGCTTCAATGGAGTAAAAAGCTTTGCAAGTTAAAGAAAAAGACTTTTAGCAAAAGGGTCATTGTTAAGATAGTCAAGGATTGTAAAGATGATTTCTTCAGTGAGAAAACCTAAGGGGTTGCTAAAGGGCGGCGCTTGCATAGTGGTTTTCTTGTTTGTTTTCATGGGTGGAAAAGAGTGTGCAAGATTTTGAAAGGATTTTTTTTTTTTTTTTGTGGAGTTTAAGGAAAGGTTATATGATGGAGTAACGGTTAACAGTGGTACAGCTGGTGGAGATTCTGTAGCACTTGGGGAAGTTGACTTGCGAAGGTAAAAAGTCTATATATTAGGTTTTTTGGTGCTATTTTATTTTTATAGGACTACATTAATTCTTTTCTCTTGTTGAATTTACCTATTTAATTCAGTGAGCGTTCGGGAGTGCCGTATTTTTACTTTTATATATGTTTTAAAAGTGTGTTTTATTTTTTTAAAAATATTAAATTAATATTTTTTTTATAATTTTAATATGCTAATATAAAAAAATCTAAAAAATTTATTTTGAAACATTTTAAAAAGAAAAATATTTTTTAAAAAATACTCTAAATTAAAATATTAATCACGCATTAAACATGAAATATCCCAATTAAAGTTTCAAATATTAATTACCGAATCATCTTTTAAATACAACTGACTTCTTGAATCATAGTATTTAATAAAGTTTTTTAAACTATTTTTTAATACAAGACTCATTTAGGTTCCTATGATATGATATGTATAATCATGTCAAAACTATAAATAGAGATGAGTTTATAATACCAATATTATTAAAATATAAGTATTGATTAAAACATTAAATTTGAATGAAAAAATAAAAGACAAACTCATAAAATTTAAATCTAATGA
>Ga0307515_10007012_pt1 | contig 22381 bp, 23 predicted proteins | sample 17_EM_MG_FD_194513 | JGI IMG/M metagenome (GOLD analysis project Ga0307515, IMG submission 194513) | Populus trichocarpa ectomycorrhiza microbial communities from riparian zone in the Pacific Northwest, United States - 17_EM | ecosystem: Host-associated > Plants > Roots > Unclassified | place...
TTGTCACGCATGCTTGCCACATCAGGAACGTTCAGAGAAATGACCCGCCTGACCATGGAGGCTGCCGATGAACTCTGCGGCGGCCAGCTGTTGCTCGTCCATGAGGGCGGCTATTCGGAGGCGCATGTCCCCTTCTGCGGCCACGCCGTGATCGCAACGCTCGCGGGTTCGTCCACCGAGGCGCCTGATCCGCTAGAGGTAAGACTCGATTTCCAGCAGCCAAATGCTGATTTCGCCGCCTATCAGAAGGCGCAGATCGACCGGATGGCGGATATCTTTGCCGTCCGGAGGTCCTGACCATGCGCTTCAAGGACAGGATCGTTCTGGTTACCGGAGGAAATTCCGGTATCGGCCGTGGCATCGTCCACCGTTTCATCAAAGACGGCGCGCGTGTCGCCTTTGCCGGGCGCAACATCGACAAGGGTGCCGAGGTCGAGGCGGAAGCCTTGGCACTGGGCGGACGCGCGACCTTCTTTCCATGCGATCTCGCGGATGAAGAAGCGGTGCGCGACCTGATCTCAAAAGTCGCCAAATGGGGCGGCCTGCACATCGTGGTCAACAATGCGGGCGTCGGCTCGCGCCGCTCCGGTATCGAGGATAGCGACGGACCGGGTGCACGCTGGGACAAGATGCGCGGACCGAACCTCGATTCCACCTATTTCGTCTCGTCGCATGCCTTGCCCGCCATGCGCGACAGCGGCGGCGGCGCGATCGTCAACATATCCTCGACGGCGGCGCTACACGGCAATTGGGGACTTTACTGCGTGGCGAAGGCCGCCGTGGAATCGCTGACCCGTTCGCTCGCCGTCGAAGGCGCGCCCTTTGGCATCAGGACCAATTGCGTCAGTCCAGGCTGGATCGCCACCGACCTCGACGCGAGCGAAAACCCGGCCGGTACGGCGAGCGGACAGTGGGAACTCCCACCCGGTGTGCTGAACCGCATGGGTACGCCGGCCGAGATCGCCAACGCCGTGGCGTTTCTCGCAAGCGACGAAGCCTCCTTCGTCACCGGCCAGACGCTGGTGGTCGATGGCGGCCTGTCGATCCTTGATTATACGTCGCTGAAACTACTGGAGACGCGCGGCGCCAATCTGTTTTCCGGGACTGTGCGCAAGGAGTGAATGCTGGCGCTAAACTATTGCTGGAACAAAACTTCTCCCATCCAGTTGATCCGCCGAAGGAGAATGCAAATGCTGGAGACAGAGAATCCGCTGCAGCCCAAGATTCTGGTGATCCAGAACGAATTCATCAGCGAGATGCGACTGGCGCTGGAATATGCCGGCTTTGCACTCAACGACCCATCGGCGATGAAGCAGCAGATCACCACCATTCTCGAAAACCAATCGATCTCGGCGGCGATACTCGACACATCTCTGGAGCAGCAGGCAGCGGCCTCGATCGCCGACATTCTCGTCGAGCTCGACATACCCTTCGTCTTCGCCGGCAGCGATAGCCAGTCGGAAATTCCAGAACGCGTGGCGGCTTATACGATGGCGCCCGATATGGCGAACCTCACCATTATCGCGCACTCCCTTCTTGGAGCGCCGACCCTGCATTAATCTCCGGGATCCTGCCTCAATGAATGGCGAAACGCTCGCGCGCTGCGGCACGGCCCAACGTTTTCAGTTCGAACGGGTCGGTCAGACCGTTGCGATACGCTTCCATCAGATAGGCGGCAAATTGCTCGCGGCGTCGGGAAGACGGCGTGAACCAATCTTCGGCCGTGACGGCATCATAAACAGTCTTGATGGTATCGAACTGCTCGGGTTTGATCACGCAAGGCGTGGCTTCAGCCGGGAAAGTCATCGCTTTCTCCTCCATGTCGAGAACCTCAAGGCGGCGCAGATTGCGCGCATTATGTGTCATTTGCAAGACGTCTAACAAAGCTGCTTGCGTTAACACTTTGTTGACCATGATTACGGGCATTTCGCACCGTTTTGGAACAGTCGGTGCCGGCCGGCATTTCACGAGCATGTCAAATCAGGGAAATCTAAAATGCGCAGCGAAACCCAGGTGAATTTCAATCTCATCTTCGACCCGATCTCCAAATCGGCCTTGATCCATTGCGGTGACCGGGTCACTTGGCTCGCAGGCCCCTTCGCGACCTATGACGAGGCGATGTCGGCTGCCAAACGTCTGCTGGTGGACGTTGCAACGAAAAGATGATTCCGGGCCAGTCCGCGCCATACATGTCGCGGCTTGGAAAGCAATAATCTCCCTGTCATGTAGAAGGGCGGCAGATCGGGGAGAGTCGCTTGCAGAATCGTGCCGCGCTTGGAATTGCCTATCTTTGCCTGGGGATTCTGATTTTCTCCATTCAGGATGCGATCATCAAGTCAGTGTCGGGCGATTATGCCCTGACACAGGTCGTCTCCATCCGCTGCCTCGTGTCGGCCCCCATTCTTCTTGTCATGGTGCATTTCGAAGGAGGTTTGGGCTCCCTCATCGGCGCGGAATTCTGGAAGCTGGTGGCGCGCTCCTTCCTCATGCTCGTCGCCTACACCACCTATTACATGGCTTTTCCGGCCCTGCCGCTGGCCGATGCCGTAGCGCTTTTCTTCACCGTGCCGCTCTTCGCAATGGCGCTCGCCGTGCCCATCCTGGGTGAATCGATAGGCTGGCGCCGAATTACAGCGGTGGTCGTCGGCTTTGCCGGTGTCATGGTCATGCTCAGGCCCGGCGTCGGATTATTCGAACCGGCGGCGCTGCTGTCGCTCTTCTCCTCCGTGACCTATGCGCTGGCAATGCTGATGGCACGCAGGATGGGCACCGGGACAACGGCCTCCGTGATGGCCTTCTACCAGAACGGCGTCTACCTCATTGGAGCCTTGATGATCGCGGGCCTCTTCAGCGCGATCGGCGTTCACGAAGCGGGTCATCCCTCGCTCGACTTCCTGATCCGCGGATGGACGATGCCTGATACCAGGGATTTTCTGCTGATCGCATCCTGCGGTGTCATCGCGGCGGTGGCCATGACCTTGCTCACCAACGCCTACCGCATCGCCAAGGCCAGCGTCGTGACGTCGTTCGAATATACCGGCATGCTCTGGGCGCCGCTCTGGGGCTTCCTGTTCTTCGGCGAGATCCCGCATCTCACGACGCTTGCCGGCGCCGGTCTCATCATCGCGGCGGGTATCTTCGCCCTCTCCTCACCAAGCGCCCGTGAAAACAAGCCGGAATAGACGGCTCCCGTTGATCGGCCGCCGATGGACCGGCGATGAGCCATGTGCCACAAATGCCCATCCCCGCAATCAATCCGGATCGCACTATGCCCGAAGAAGATTATCCCGAAGCCTCCCTTGCCAACTGGCGGGAACACCCGTTCAACATCAGGGGCTTCCAGACTGTCGACCGGCTCATTGCCCATCAGCCGATCGAGTCCAGCGCAAGCGCAACGCCTCTGCCCCGCGGCATGACGCTCGACCTCGCTGACGTCATGGTGGACGAACAGACCGCGTCAAGCGTGCTGCGGCAAAGCCATACCGATGGCTTCATGGTGCTTCACCACGGCGCGGTGGTCGTCGAGCAATATGGCCCCATATCGAGCGCCTCCTCCCGTCACATCATTTTTTCCGTCAGCAAGTCGATCACCGGCACGCTGGCAGGCGTACTCGTGGATCGTGGCGAACTCGAGCCGGATGCGCCCGTATCGCGCTATGTGCCGGAGATAGCTGGTTCCGCCTACGGCGATGCCACCGTACGCAATCTGCTTGACATGACCGTATCGGTTGACTTCACCGAGGATTATCTCGATCCGCTCGGCGAATTCGCGCGTTATCGCCTCGCCACGAACTGGAATCCGCCCGGTGCGCTTGCCTCCGAGGACGGGCTACACCAATTCCTTGCGACATTGCCGAAAGGCCGTGATCCGCACGGCCAGCGTTTCCACTATGTCTCGCCGAATTCCGATCTGCTCGGCTGGGTGCTCGAACGCGCGGGCAAGCTGCCGATATGCGAGATGCTGTCGCGCTATCTGTGGCAGCCGATGGGCGCCGAGAGCAGCGGCTTCGTCACCGTGGACCGCAACGGCACGGCCCGCACCGCCGGCGGCATCTGCGTCACACTCTCGGATCTCGCCCGGTTCGGCGACATGATGCGGCAGGACGGCAAGGCCGATGGCCGCCAGATCATTCCAGCCGCATGGATCAAGGACATCATGACATCGGGCGATCCGGAGGCCTGGCAAAAGGGCGACATGACCGGCTTGCTGCCAGAGGCGCGCTACCGATCGAAATGGTACATTCCCACCGATCGTCCCGGCACGCTTTGCGCCATCGGCATTCATGGCCAATGGATCTACGTCGACAAGGACGCGGGAGTGACAGTGGTGAAGTTCTCGTCCCAGCCCCTGCCCGTCGATGACGCGCTCGATCGGCTGACGCTCGCGACGTTCCGCGCAATCGCGGATGCCTTGCGTTAGAGCCTCTTGCATTGAAATGGATCCGGTTCTGCCGGAGCAGGTTTTCGTCTGGGCAGAGGCGATTGGCGAAGGGCATATCCAGATATACGTCCGAGCCAATCGCCTCTGCCCAGGCGGAAAGATGCCCGGCAGAACCGGATCCATTTCAATGCAAGAGGCTCTAGCCGCCCGCGAACTCGTTCCACGCATCCTCGACCAAGGTGATATGGGCGCGCATATAGCTTTGGGCGTCGATGCCGTTACCCCTCAGGATCGCCTCGACGATCAGGCCGTGCTCGGCATGCGACTTGGAAAGGCGTCCGAGGGTCGAGAACTGCGCCCGCCGGAAGGGTTGCAGGCGTTGACGCGTCAGCCGCGTCACATCTTCCAGATAACTGTTGTGTGAGCCGGTGTAGATCGCGTTGTGGAAAAGCTCGTTGTAGCGGATGTAGCTCAATCGGTCGCCATTGGAGACCACGCCCGCCATCTCGCCATGGAGCTGGTCAAGGGCGCGCCGCTCGGCGGACGTCATCCGTTCGGCGCTGAGGGCGGCGCAAAGCGCTTCCAGATGACCCATCAACTCGAACATGCCGGTCAGAGCATCGCTGTCGGGCTTGGCGACGATCGTGCGGCTATGCGGCTTCTGCTCGACAAGCCCGCTCGCCGCCAACTGCTTGAGTGCCTCACGGATCGGCGTCCGCGAGACGGAGAACTCGGATGCAAGCTGGGTTTCGTCGAGCACCGCGCCGGGCGTCAGCTCACCGCTTATGATGCGATCGGAAAGCTGGCGGCGGATATCCTCCGCCGATGTGCGCGGCAGTTTCTTCAGCACGGCTTGATCCGTTCAGGCATCCATCATGCTCACATGCGCGGCCGCGACTTTCCAGCCCGTTTCGGTCTTCACCCAGACCTGTGTCTGCCGACCAACCTTGCCGGGCGTGTCGTCGCGGATGAACTGCGTCTGGGCCGTTGCGCAATCGGTGCCGTAGCTGGTGATGACTGTTCGGTCAAGCTTCCGCTCGAAAGGCGCCTGCGTCGCCCGGAAGGCGAGCACTTCTCCATAGCCGTGCTGCGCATCGTTGAGCCCATAACGTACCGTATCCGCCCTGTCGAGAAACATGCGGGCCAGCGTCTCATTATCGTTTTTCAGCAGCGCAACCTCGTAGGCCACGAAGATGGCCTCGACTTCGGCCATGGTGACGGGATCGTTGATCACGGTCATGCGACGTTCCTGCGGTCCAGCATCTCAGACATGAACCTCAGCCTCCGCGAGTGCTGCTTCGAGCATGGCAAGCGGCGCCACCCAGCCGACGATGCCGCCCTGCGCCACGATCATCTCGATTGCCGCCGCCTTGAATTCCGCGAAATAACTCTCCGTCGCATCCTCGACCAGCAGGCATTCATAGCCGCGATCGTTGGCTTCTCGCATGGAAGTCTGGACGCAGACTTCGGTGGTAACCCCTGCGAAAACGAGGTGGGTTATGCCCTGTGCCTTCAGCATCTCCTCGAGCCCCGTCGCCCAGAACATGCCCTTGCCGGGCTTGTCGATGACCATCTCGCCGCCAATGGGCGCCAGGCTGTCAACGATCTGGTTGCCGGGTTCGCCACGAACGAGCAGCCGGCCCATGGCGCCCGCCTCGCCGATCTTCAACGATGGATTGCCGCGCCGGATCTTGGATGGCGGGCAATCCGACAGGTCGGATTTGTGAGCCTCACGGGTATGGATTACCAGCCAATCCTGTTTTCGAAACAGGCCGATCAGGCCGGCAACCGTTGGAACGATGGCTTCGAGACGGGCGACATCATTGCCGAGGCTGTCGCCGAAGCCGCCTTTTTCGATAAAGTCGCGCTGCATGTCGATGACCACCAGCGCCGTATGCCTGAGATCGAGCGGATAGGGATAGGGCCGTGCTGGAACATCAATCATCTCAGTGCCCCGCCATGTGCTGGCCGATCGTATTGCGGTCGGTATCCTCGATCGGCGAGACATAGGTGATCGTGCCGCCGGACATCACCGCCACCCGGTCGGCAAGTTCCAGAATCTCGTCGAGGTCTTCCGAGACAAGCAGCACGGCGGCGCCGCGATTGCGGGCCTCCATGATCTGCGACCGGATATCGGCGACCGAGGCAAAATCGAGCCCGAAGCATGGATTGGCGACAATCAACACGTCGACATCACCCGAGAGTTCGCGCGCGAGGATCGCGCGCTGCACATTGCCACCGGACAGCGCTTCGATCGGCGCATCCGGAGACGTGGTCTTCACATTGTATTTCTTGATCAGGTCCTCGGCCTTGCGCTTCATCGGGCCGGGCTTCATCCACCAGCCGAAACTGGAAAGCGGCGGTTTGTCATAGGTCCGGAAGGCAATGTTTTCCGCCACGCTCATCCGCGGCACGGCGGCGTTCTTCAGCGGCTCCTCCTGCAGTCCGAACACCTTGAAGCGATCGAAATTGCCACGTGTCGGTGTGAAATCCTGACCGCGGACGAAAATCTGGCCCTGCGAAAGCTGCCGCTGGCCGGACAGCGCCTCGACCAGCGCCGACTGCCCGTTGCCGGACACGCCCGCGATGCCGACGATCTCGCCGGACCTGACTTTGAGGTTGATGGCGTGGATGGCTGGCAGGCCCAGTTCGTCCTCGGCAAACAGACCGGCAAGGTCGAGAACGTCCTTCTTCTCGGCGATGGTCGCGCGAACAGCACGTTCCTTGACCTCCGTGTCGCCGATCATCATACGGCTCATGTCCTCGACGGTGGAGGTTTTGGCATCGCCATCACCGGTCTGCCGGCCGCGACGGAGTACCGTGAAGTGATCGCAGAAGGTCTTCACCTCGCGGAATTTGTGGCTGATCATCAGGACGGTGATCTCGCCGCGCTCGGTCATGCCGCGTAGGAGACCGAGCATCTCGTCGGCCTCGCCGGGTGTCAGCACCGAGGTCGGCTCGTCGAGGATCATGAACCGCTGGTCGAGATAAAGCAGCTTGAGGATTTCGAGCTTCTGCTTTTCGCCGGCTGAAAGCGACGACACCTGCGTATCCATCGGCACCCTGAAGGGCATGGTCTGCATGAACGAGTCGAGCGTCTTGCGCTCCTTGGCCCAGTCGATGATCGTTGGCGCATCGGCGCGGGAGATGACGAGGTTCTCGGCCGCAGTCAGGCATGGCACAAGCGTGAAATGCTGGTAGACCATGCCGATGCCATTGGCGAGCGCATCCTTCGGCGACTTGATCGACACCGCCTTGCCGTCGAGCAGCACCTGCCCCTTGTCGGGCGAGTAAAAACCCATGATGCATTTGACCAGCGTCGATTTTCCGGCCCCGTTCTCGCCGAGAAGTGCGTGGAAAGAACCGGCCTCGACCCGGAGCGACACGTCGCCCAAGGCCGTGAAATGGCCAAAGGTCTTGGTCATGCCGAGTGCCTCGAGCGAGGGTGCGCGTGTCGGCTTGTCCGTCATCATGTGCCCTCCGGCAGTGCGGCGATGAAATCCGCCGAATTGGACACCGCGCCGAACACGCCGCCCTGCATCTTGATCATATCGACGGCTGCGAGATGGTTCTCCACCTTGGTCGCGGCACAGCAGTCCTCAAGTAGCAGGCATTCGTAGCCGCGATCGTTGGCGTCGCGCATGGTCGTATGCACGCAGACATCCGTGGTGACGCCGGTGAAGACGATGTTGCGAATGTTCTTCATCGAGAGCACGAGCTGGAAATCCGTCGCGAGGAAGGTCCCTTTGCCCGGCTTGTCGATGATCACTTCACCCGGCTCCGGCTGCAGTTCGGGAATGATCTCCCAGCCCGGCTCGCCACGGACGAGAATGCGCCCGCACGGCCCCTGATCGCCGATTCCCGCCCCGATCCGCTGCGAGCGCCAGCGCTTGTTGGCCGGCAGGTCCGAGAGATCCGGCTTGTGGCCTTCGCGGGTGTGGATGATGAAATACCCCTTGGCGCGCATCGCCTTGAGCACATTCTGGATCGGCACGATCGGACCGCGCGTCAGCGAAATGTCGTAACCCATTGAATCGACATAGCCGCCGGGGGCGCAGAAGTCGGTCTGCATGTCGATAACCACGAGTGCGGTATTGTGCGGACCCCAATCGCCGTCGAAGGGCCAGGGATAGGGGTCGGCGGCGAGTGTGACGCCGCCGTTGATAATTGCCGCATCGATACGTTCGTCCATGGATGCCATGACCGTGACCTCACTTATTGATGGAGAGTTCGCCCGGCACTTCGCGTGCAGCCGATTTCGACTGGGCCGAGGCGATCATGATGAAGAGCGTCAGGATGTAGGGTGCCGCATTGAAGAAATAGTACCCTTGAGAAATCCCGATCGATTGCAGTGCCGGGCCGAGCGCACCGGCCGCGCCGAACAGCAGCGCCGCGAGCAGGCAGCGCAGCGGTCCCCAGCGGGCAAAGATCACCAGCGCCACCGCCATCAGGCCCTGGCCGGACGACAGGCCCTGGTTCCAGGATCCGGGATAATAAAGCGACAGGAATGCCCCGCCGATGCCGGCCATGAAGCCGCCGATCGATGTCGCGATGAAGCGCACGAGATCGACCGACACACCCATGGCCTTCGCCGCTGGCGCACTGTCGCCTGTCATCCGCACGATCAGGCCCCACTTGGTGTTCTTGAGCGCCCACCAGAGAAAGATGCCGAGCGCGATGCCGACGAAGAACAGCGGATTGACCTCAAGCGCCTGCGCCAGACGCGGGTCACCCGTCCAGCCACCGAGCGGGATGGCTTCGAGACGCGGCGCGGTCGGCTGGATGTAGGGCTTGCCGAAGAAGAAGGCGAGACCGGTGCCAAAGCTCATGATGGCAATGCCGACCGCCATGTCGTTGACCTTCGGCAGCTTGCAGATATAGCCGTGGATCGCGCCGAGGAACATGCCGGCAAGCCCGGCGAGAACCACCCCGAACCAGGGGCTGCCGGTCTGGTAGGACCCGGCATAGGCGACCATGGCGCCCAACACCAGCGAGCCTTCGAGACCGAGATTGACCCGGCCGGACTTTTCCGTGAGGCATTCGCCGAGCGCGACGAACATAAACGGGGTGGACACGCGGATTGCGCCGCCGAGCATGGCAATCAGCGCCGTGACGAGCATGGACTCTTCCATCAGCGAGCACTCCCCGATCTGGGCTGGAGAAACGGTATGCGGCCATAGAGCGTGTCTGAGGTCAGCAGCACCACGAAGATCAGGCCCTGCAACACCAGCACTGTCGCATCGGGCAGCCCCATGCGCCGCTGGATAATGCCGCCGGCTGCCGCCAGCGCGCCGAACAACACAGCCACAGGAATGATCGCCAACGGCACTTGCCGCGCAAGAAAGGCAACCAGAATGCCGGTGAAGCCGTAGCCGGCGACGAGCGAGGCATTGGCCTGGCCATGGATCGCGGCGACCTCGACAAAGCCCGCGAGCCCGGCACAAGCACCGGCGATCGCGCAGGATGTCACAAGCAGGAACCCGACCGGCAGACCCTGGGCCAGCGCCGCGCGCGGATTGCCGCCGGTCATCCGCGCCGCGAAGCCAAAGGTCGTGCGGGTCATCAACAGATGCAGCAGGATGGCGAGGATGATGCCGGCCGCAAGTCCCCAATGCACTGCGGTGCCCGGCATCGAGCCGATCTTGTAGGCTTCCCCGATCGGCATGGTCGAGGGCTTGTTCGCCGAAGCCGGATCGCGCAGCGCGCCTTCGACGAAAAAATTCATGATCGCGATCGCGATATAGGAGAGCAGTAGCGAGGCGATGGTCTCGTTGACGCCGCGATAGTGCCGAAGCCAGCCGGTAAGGCCGAGCCAGAACGCGCCCGCCAGCATGCCTGATATCGCCATCAGGGGCAGCGTCAGGAACACCGGCACCGAATTGGACACCAGCGGAATGGCGGCCGCGGCCGAGAAAAACCCGCCCAGTACGAGCGCCCCTTCCCCGCCGATCATGGTCAGGCCGATCCGCGCCGGAATGGCGAAGGCGAGGCCCGTAAGGATGAGGGGCGCCGAACGCTGCAGCGTATTCTGAAGGGAAAAGCTCGATCCGAAGCCGCCTGTCCAGATCAGCCCGAAGAACATCAGCGGCGACTTGCCCAGGAAAAGCAGGAAGATCGAAAAGAGCAGCGCCGAGAGTACGAGAGCCGCCACCGGAATGATAATGGCTTCGGCGAACTTCAAGCCGGCGACCGACTGCCCCCGCCTGGCCGACATGCCCGCCGCCGCATCTATGCTGATCGTCATGACCTTCTCCTGCCGAAGTTTCGATGCCGGGCGGCACCCGCCGCCCGGTATGTCCGCGGATACGTTGGATCAGGTGATCGAGCCCTGCACGCCCTCGAGCAGCCAACCCATTCCGTCGAGATAGGGGTCATAGTTGTCGTAGGTCTTCTCAACCACGACCTTGCCGGTATTGTCCTTCAGCGTCCCCTTGTAGATGGGCTCGCCCTTGGTCAACGCGGCGATGGCCGCATCCGCAGCCTTGATCGCTTCCGGCGTCGCCGCCGCGCCATAGGGTGTCGAGCGCAGCATGTCCTTGTCGTACCCGCCGACGAGGAAGTTCGGCAGTGGTTTCGAAGCAGCGATATCGGCGGCGTAGGACTTGTAGATCGTCTCCCACTTGTATTCGGCGCCGGTGATGAAGCCCTTGGGCGCCAACGAGGCCTGCGAGGCATTATGGCCGCAGGTCTTGACGCCGCGGCCCTCGGCGGTTTCGATGACCACTTTCGGGCTGTCGACATGGCAGGTGATAACTTCGCAGCCAGCATCGACCAGCGCGTTGGTGGCCTCCGCCTCGCGCACCGGCATCGACCATTCGCCGGTGAAGATCACCCGGACGGAGGCATTCGGATTGACGCTACGGGCACCGAGCAGTACGGAATTGATGTTGGAAAGAACCGACGGAATGGGCTTGGCTGCCACGAATCCGATCTTGCCGCCCGGCGCCGATAGCCCGGCCGCAACGCCGTTCACATAATGCGCCTGGTTGAGATACGGGAAATAAGAGCCGGCGTTCTTCGGATCACCATCCTTGTTCCACAGCGGCGCGGCGTGGCGGAAGGCCACTTCTGGATATTTTGCCGACATTTCCAGCACGAAAGGCTTGTAGTAGCCGAAAGACGTGGCGAGGATGAGGTTGGCGCCATCGATGTTGATCATCGATTCCATCGATTTGGAGACCGCATCGGTCTCCGGCACGTTTTCCTCCTCAACCACGGTCACGCCGGGCACCTGCTTGAGCGCTTCGACAGCGACCGAATGGGCCTGGTTCCAGCCGAAGTCGTCGCGTGGGCCGACATAGACGATGCCGACGATAACGGCGGCCTGAGCCCGGGCGAAAGAAAGCGGCATGGTGGACGCGGCAAGGCCGGCCAGACCGGTTTTAATCAGCGAGCGGCGGGAAATTTCAAATGACGACATGGCATTCTCCCTCTGAAACGGCGCATCATGCGCCCTGCAAAGGGAAACGCAAATTGTATGCCAAACTGATTCGAGCCGAATGAAAACGTTAAGTGGTTGATTTCACCTTACTTATGGCGTTCCATGTCCAGGACGACGATCAAATCCTGCGAGTATTCAGATCAATAATCCATCACCGAGCCATAGAAGCCTATTTTTTGATCAATACTATTTCGATTGCATACAATTCATAGCGTGAGTGTCATCGACGAGCTGGAACGTGGGTGACAATAACCGACCTATGTCTATAATCCGAACGCAACTCCGCGGAGGAAAATCATGGGCGACCACCACGATCAAGGCCACGACGATCATCATCGCGACGCCGAGCACTGGAAGCACAATGGCATCCGCGTGATCAAGGGCAACCAGCTCGACGACAACACGCCGCAAACGCCGGGCATGCATCGGCAGGCCGCAATTACCACCGCGCGCGTCGGTGCGCAGAAGATCTGGGCCGGCACGGTGACGATCCAGCCCGATGCGAAGACCGGCGTGCATCATCACGGCGCGCTCGAAAGCGTCATCTACGTGGTCAGGGGCAAGGCGCGCATGCGCTGGGGCGAGCGGCTGGAATATGTCGCCGAGGCCGATCCCGGCGACTTCATCTTCGTGCCGCCCTATGTGCCGCATCAGGAGATCAATGCCGATCCGGCCAATCCGTTGGAATGCGTGCTTGTCCGCTCGGACGACACCGCCGTGGTGGTCAATATCACGGACGTCGATCCGGTGGAGAAGCCGGAAGCGGTGTATTGGGTCGACCCGATCCATGCCCACCCGGACGCCAAGTCCTGATCAATAGCCGAGCGCGCAACCATCCTTGCGATGGTCGGACGCGCCGGTCAGCGTGCCCTTCTCCCAATCGATGACGACCGCCTGCCCGCCCCCGAAAGGCCCCGGCGCGATTGACACCCTGTGGCCCAGACGCGCCAGATCATTGACCACGGATTGCGGCACGCCGCGCTCGACCTCGACAGCGCCATCCTGGTAGTAGACGCGCGGCGCATCGAGCGCCTCCTGCGGGTCCATGCCGAAATCGATCAGATTGGTAATCAAGCGCACGTGCCCGAACGGCTGGTAGCCGCCGCCCATCACACCGAACGGCATGACCACGCGGCCATCCTTCACCGCCATGCCAGGCATGATCGTATGAAGCGGCCGCTTGCCCGGCGCGATGACATTGGGATGGTCGCGATCGAGCCGGAAACTGCGGCCCCGGCTCTGCAGCACAACGCCGGATTTCGGCCCGGTGACGCCGCTGCCGAAGGAATCATAGGTCGAGTTGATAAAGGAGACGGCGTTGCGATCGCGGTCGACGATGGAGATATAGACCGTGTCGCTCCCAGGGAGTTTCACCGCCGGCAGGTCAGTCATCGCCCTGTTAGGATCGATCGCCCCGCGCAGTGCGGTGGCATATTCCGGCGACAGCAATGCCTTCACCGGCACATGCACCTTGTCCTGGTCGGCCAGGTAGATATCTCGATCGCGGTAGGCCAGCCGCCCCGCCTCGATTTCCAGATGCAGACGACCGGCACCATTCGGGTCGAGCGCCTTGAGGTCGAAGCCCGATAGAATGTTTAGCATCAGCAGCGCAGTGAGGCCCTGGTTATTCGGCGGCATCTGATAGATGTCATGGCCGCCATACTGCGTGCTGATCGGCACGACGTAATCGCCTTTCGTGGCCGCGAAGTCATCAATCGTGTGCAGACCGCCAAGTGCTTTGAGGCGGTTGACGAGATCATCCGTCACCTCACCATCATAAAAGCCCGCCCGGCCCTTGGCAGCGATGACGCGCAACGTCGCCGCGAGCTCCGGTTGGATATGGATATCGCCCGGCTTCAGTGCCTTTCCGTGATTCAGGAACATGCGCGCCGCATGCTCGTCCCCGGCCAGCGTCTCGACACTGCCTTCCCAATCGAAAGCGACACGATCATGCGCCACATAGCCACGCTCGGCATAGTGGATGGCAGGCGCGAGCGCCGCATCGATGCCCTTCCTTCCATGATCCTCCAGCAGCCGGCACCATGCATCGATCGCACCGGGGATGGTCACCGCATGCGGCCCCGTGCGTGGCATTTCGGCAAAACCATTTTCCAGATACCAGTCGACATTGGCGGCCGCCGGCGAACGGCCCGAACCGTTGAAGGCAAGCACGTCGCCCTCGCCTCCAGGCGAATAGAGCACGAAGCAATCACCACCTATGCCCGTCGATTGCGGCTCGACCACCGCCTGCACCGCTGCCGCCGTGACCGCCGCATCCATAGCATTGCCGCCGGACCGCAGCATCTCGATGGCCGCGAGCGTCGAAAGCGGGTGGGAGGTGGCTACCATCGCGTCGGTCGCACGAACCGGCGAGCGGCCGGGAAGCTGGAAATCACGCATATGCGGCAAACTGTGGGTTCGTTGAGAGAAGGTCGCGCCTGGAACGTGACACGGAAAACCTGTCATGGGAAGGCCGCAGCCTTCAATTCGTCCACATGCTGGCATCAGCTTGGACAAGTGCCGAATCTCTCGGCGCGGCGGGATGTCGCAAGACAGCCAATGCTGCTATCGTAATGGAACAAAAACCCAATTCTGCGGTTAGAGTGTCCGTGTTATAGTCGTCGCCGAGCTTCGGGACGTATGGAGTACGAATGGTGAAGTCAGGGATCGATCGGCGGGGATTTCTGCTGGGAACGAGTAGCATCGCCGCCGCGGGTCTCGCCGGTTGTTCGACAACCGCCCGCGAAACCGTGGATACCGAAGCAACGCAAGTGATGGCCGCCCGACGAGCAGACGGCGCGTTGCTTTATGCAGCAAAGACCGACGAAAAGTTCCCGCTGCCCGCCATTCCCTACCAGAAGATCGATCCGCGCTTCTATCGCCAGATGGTGTCGGACCCCACCGGCGAGGCGCCCGGAACGCTGGTCGTCGATACCGGAAGCCACTACCTATACTTCACCTATCCCAATGGCCAGGCCATGCGCTACGGCGTCGGTCTGGGCCGTGCGGGCTTTGCCTGGGCCGGACGCGGCAAGATTCAGTATAAACGGCAATGGCCGAACTGGACGCCGCCCGACGAGATGATCGCGCGCCAGCCGGAACTTGCCAAATTCAGCGGCGACAATGGCGGCATGCCGGCGGGCCTGACCAATCCGCTCGGCGCCCGTGCGCTCTATATCTTCCAGGGCAAGGAAGACACGCTCTTCCGAATCCACGGCTCGCCGGAATGGTGGACGATCGGCAAGTCGGTCTCCTCGGGCTGCGTCCGCATGATCAATCAGGATGTCGTCGATCTCTACGGCCGCGTTCCCGACGGTACGCCGATCGTCGTGACCAACCTCAGCAGTCCCGGCATCGAACAGGTTGACGACGTCGCCGACCGGGAGATCTATGAACCCGTCCGTCGCTACGACGACGGCGGTCTTAGCGACGATTCATACCGCCCCCGCCGCGTCTATCGCGACCGCGAAGTTTATGACGACGACGGCCTGGGGTACGACGATCCCTCTTACGTTCCCGGCTATTGACCGCGAAGGGACTTCGTCGCCGCCGTATCTGGCGTAAAGTCGTGCGAGATCACCACGCCGAAGAGTTCGCGAGCTTCGTCGGATGTGTAGCGCCCTAGCCGCACATCCTCCGCCACGGCGATGGGATCGCGGGTGAAGGGATCACCGTAACCGCCGCCGCCCGGCGTGCCGACCCTCACCCGGTCACCCGGCTTGAGTGGGATATCCTGCGCCTTGGAAAGGTGTTCCGGCACCATCGACTTGCCGCTCTGCGTGACCACGACCGAGTTCGGCCGGCCATCTCCACCACCGAGCACGCCCGGCGGACCGAAGCGGCCATGATCCATGACGAAGCTCGCCGTCGCCTCGCCGCGCCTGAGTTCGATCTCGTAATCCAGCCCGAACCCGCCGCGATGATGGCCCGCACCACCCGAACCCTCCCGCAGCGCATAACGGTGATAGAGAACGGGAAACTGCTGCTCCATGATCTCGACCGGCGGCGCCTTGGAAATGCCGATCGTCGAGCAGCCATTCGCGAGACCATCGTGATCGGCGTTGCCGCCATACCCACCGCCCGAGATCTGATACATGACGAAGCCGCGATTGCGCTCCGGATCATGGCCGCCAAGCGCGAAATTGCCGGAACTTCCCGCGGGTGCAGCCGTCACGCGATCCGGCAGTGCTTCGACCAGCGCCAGGAACACCGCCTCGGCGATGCGCTGGCTGACTTCGGCCGCGCAACCTGAAACCGGGCGCGGATATTGCGCGTCGAGGAACGTGCCATCGGGAGTCTTGACCCTGAGCGGTTCGAAAGCACCGGCGCTGATCGGCACATCGGGAAAGATATGCCGCATGCCGAGATAGACCGCCGACAGCGTCGTCGCCAGCACCGAGTTCATCGGTCCGGCGCAGGGTTTTGACGAACCTGTAAAGTCGAAATCGAGGAACCCGTCATTAGCTGTGATCGCCAACCGGATTTCCAGCGGCTCGTTGACCACGCCGTCGCTATCGACATAGGCAACGGACCTGTAGATGCCATCGGGGATCAGCCGGCAATTGGCGCGCATCTGGTCGGACGCCCGCTTGCGCAACTCCTCGATCGCTTCCTTCACGGTGTCGTCGCCATAGCGATCGAGAATGCGCGTGAGGCGCTTCTCACCGACCAGCAGGGCCGCAGCCTGTGCCTTGACGTCGCCGATGCGCTGGTCCGCCACGCGGATATTCGAGCAGATGATCGCGTAGATTTCGGTGTCGAGCACGCCTTGCTTGAAGAGCCGCACCGGCGGCAGGCGCAGGCCTTCCTGCTCCACCGAGGTTGCCGACGCCGAAAACCCGCCCGGCACCGCACCGCCCGTATCCGGCCAATGGCCGGTATTGGAAAGCCAGCAAAAGATTTCCCCGTGGCGATAGACGGGCATGGCGAAGCGTACATCCATGAGATGCGTGCCGCCGAGATAGGGATCGTTGACGATATAGATATCGCCCGGTTTCGGCGCGATCGCCTTGCCCGACGCGATCATCTCGATCAGCACGCGGGTCGAATATTGCATCGTGCCGACGAAGACCGGCAGGCCGGCCGCACCCTGGGCGATCAGCGCGCCATCCACGGCCGAATAGATGCCGTCAGAACGGTCATTGGCCTCAGCAATGACAGGCGAAAACGCCGCGCGGGAAAAGCTGAGATCCATCTCGTCGCAGACCTGCTGCAGGCCCGACTGGATGACCGAGAGCGTGATCGGATCGATTGTCATGCCTAGAGCCTTTCATTGTTAAATAGAAGCATTCTGCCGGGACAGATTTTCGTCAGGATCAAGGCGATGGGCGAGCGTCGTACCCTTAGTCGCCGCAGGGGCTGGCGGAAAGATGCCCGGCCCTTCGGGTTGGCTGAAGCGGGCCGCCTGATCGACCGGCCGGCTTGGCCGCAGTTTTGGCTACGACGCGCGCCGGCCGGTCGACCATCCGACTCCGCTTGAGCCAACAGAATGTTCCTATTTAACAATGAAAGGCTCTAACCTCCCAGCGTGATGATGATATTGCCATCGTGGTCCTGTATCGCATGGTCGCCGGGCTCGATCATGATCGTCGTATCCATCTGTTCGATGATCGCAGGACCCGAGATTTCAGCATCGGCCGGCAAGCGATCACGCCAGTAGACCGGGGTTTCGACCCAGTTGCCGAACCACACCTGCCGCGCGCCGGTCTTTGCCTCCGCCAACGTCGCCTTGCGGCCAGCCGGGTCGATCAGCATCGACAGGTCGATCTCGGCACGGCGGCCGATGACCGATGTGTTGACGTTGACGAGATTGGCGCGGATCTCGTTGAGTTCGACATGGAAGCGGTTGAAATAGGCTTCCTCGAAGCGCGACTGCAATTCATCCCGCGTTGGCGTCGGTCCCGGCAGCGGAACGCGCAGCAGATGGGTCTGGCCGATGAACTGCATATCGACCGAACAGATTTCGCGAATTTCGCGGATCGCTACCGCCTCCTTGCCGATCAGCCGCCTGCCCTCCTCCGACTGTTTGGCAAACAGCGCATGCACGGCGTCGATATCGACGCCTGCGACCGGCCGGTTGACCGTATTGACGAAATCGTGCCTGAGATCGGCTACCACGCAGCCCAGCGCATTCGTGATGCCCGGCCGCGATGGCGCAAGAACCTTGGGAATGCCGAGTTCACGCGCGATCGCCGAGGCATGCAACGGCCCTGCACCGCCGAAAGCAAAGAGCGCGAAATCGCGCGGGTCCTCACCGAGGCTCACCGACACCATCCGCACGGCATCCGACATGCGGGCATTGGCGATGCGGATCACGGCGTCGGCCGCCGCCGTCGCATCGAGCCCGAGCCGGTCGCCAAGTTCCTTTTGGAAGATTGCTCCGATATCATCGAGCGACATGCCGCCCGGCACCGAATTCAACCGTGCCGGATTGAGCCGGCCGAGCAGCAGATTGGCATCGGAGATGGTCGGACGCGTGCCGCCCCGCCCATAGCAGATCGGACCCGGCGAGGCACCCGCACTCTCCGGCCCCACCTGCAGCAGGCCAGCAGCCGTCACGCGCGCGATCGAGCCGCCGCCGGCACCGACGGTGCGGACATCGACCATGGGCACGTGGATCGGCATCGCATATTCGATCTCGATCTCATTGGAGACCGCCGGTTCCGCATCGCGTATCAGCGCGACGTCGGTTGAGGTGCCGCCCATGTCATAGGTGATAAGGTTCGGTATGCCAGCACGACGACCCGTATAGGCGGCAGCCATGACGCCCGAGGCGGGACCCGACATCACTGTCTTGGCCGCCTCATTCGCGACGAAGCGCGCCGAAACCATGCCGCCATTGCCGTTCATCACCAGCACGTCATGCTTATAGCCGCGGCTGGCGAGCTGGTCGGCCAGGCGCTCGACATAGCGCCGAAGCAGCGGCTGCACCGAGGCGTTGACGGCAGCGGTTACGCCGCGCTCGAATTCCCGGCTCTCGGAGAGCAGCGCATGGCCCATGGTGATATTGCCGTTCGGCCAGATTTCCCGGGCAATCTCGGCGGCGCGCAGTTCATGCGCGGGATTGGCATAGGCATGGAGGAAATGGATGACCAGCGCCTCGCAATCCACCGCGATCAGCGCATTCAAGGCCGCGCGCAAAGCGCTCTCGTCCAGCACCGTCAGTACCCTGCCCGAGGCATCCATGCGTTCGGGAATCTCCAGCCGCACGTCGCGCGGAATGATCGGACGGAACTCGCCCTTCATGCCATAGGCATTGGGCCGGGTGCGGCGACCGAGTTCCAGCACGTCGCGAAAACCCATCGTGGTGATCAGGCCGGTCTTGCAGAGATTGCGTTCCAGCACCGCATTGGTCGTCGTAGTCGTACCGTGGACGATCAGGTCGAGCGCGGCGATATCCGCCTCGGCGGCATCGAGCGCATTGAGCACCCCGAAGGCCTGGTTTTCGAGCGTGGTCGGGGTCTTGGCGAGCCGGACTGTGCCATTCGCGGAGTCGAAAAGCACGAGATCGGTGAACGTACCGCCGACATCGATGCCGGCGACCTGTCTCTGCGCGGCTTTCTCTTGCGGAATTTCTGACAAGACGGCTCCCCGGTTTTCATTCGTATACAAATGAATTTGGCGGCTAATCCGGCGCAAGTCAAGCTATTAGCGAAGCCCGTCCCTGCCTTCGATTTCATTCGCCTTCAAACCACCGACACGCGCCAAGGGCCGGCCGCTATCGGTCACCGCCACGGCCACCATGATCTCACTGGGCCGCGGTGAATCGTTGAGCCAGACCTCCATGCCGTCGAAATGCGAGCGCACATAGGCCGCTTCCTTGTGGCCGAGCGGGATGTCGAGCACCTGGCCAGGACCGCCGCGTTTCTTGGAGGACGGCACCAGTGCCGCGCCTTTCTCGACCGCCTCGCGGAGAGGCTTGCCCATGGTGGGATGTAGGATGGCTGCGGCATGCTCCAGCTCGCCATCCTCCCCGACCATCGCTGCCTTGCCGTAGCTCTCCGCTTCGGAAGGCGCGATGCCCAGCGCCTCGACGCATTTCTGCCCAAGCAGCCCGCCAAGTTCCGCACCTATGTCCATCAGTGCCGTCAAGTCCTCGACATACCGCCCGGCGAATGGATTGCGGATCACCGCCACAGCCGCCGCCTTGCGCGTCGGCGGCGAGACCGCCTGCCCCATCTCGCTATGGATTTCTTCGATAAAGACCGCGAGCTTGCGGATGTCCGCGCTCACCGCAGTCCGTCCTGTCCCTCGATATCCTCGGCTTTCAAGCCGCCGACGCGGGCGTGGATGCGCGACCCGGTTGTCATGACGAGCGCCAGCACGATCTCGTTGGCACGTGGCGCATCCGGTATACCGACCTCCATCGCATCGAAATGGCTGCGGACATAGGACGCGTTTATGTGGGTGACCGGCACGTCCAGCCGCGTCCCCGGCCCGCCGACCTTCTTGGTCGAGGGCACGATCGCCTTGGCATCGCCCAACGCTTCGCGCATCGCGTAACCGCCCGGCACGTGCCAGAGCGCGCCATGTTCGAGTTCGCCGGACTGGCCGACGATGGCGCCCTTGCCATAGCCTTGGATGTCACCCTTGTCGCCGCCCAACGCCGCGATTAGCCGCTTCGCCATTTCGAGCCCGAGCGGTTCGAGATCCTTCATGAAGCTCGAGATTTCCTCGTGATAAGCGCCGGCAAAGGGGTTTTCGATGACCGCCAGCACCGCGCCGCGCTTCAGCGGCTTGCCCGCCACCGGCCCGCCCTCATGCATGATTTCCTCGACCGTGGTGAAGAACTTGCGGATCTTGGGTTCAGGCATAGCGTTTGGACTCCAATGCAGGCGAATCATTCTGGTCCGGATCGACAATCCGGCCATGGTCCTTGAGGAAAAGTGCGGCGCGATGAATCAGGCCGCCGGATATGAAGCGCTCGGCAACGGTGGCACCGGCCTCCAACGCCTGGCCGATCTCGTGATAGGCAAGTTCGCCACAGCCGGTGACGACCAGATGCTCGCCGAGATCGCTGTCATCGACCACATCGATTGCACGGGCACGCGTCACCTGGGGGTGATTGGGTAGATTGACCGCATTGGCGACCAGCGACGCAGCCGCATCGGCCTCCGCAGCATTGCGGGCGAGCACCGTCACGGAATCGGCGATCCCCATGGAAAGACTGCGCCCGCCCCGACCGCTCGTGGCAATGCCCCGGGTCGGCTGGCTTGCGTCAACCGCAAAGGCGCCAAGCTCCCGCCCATCTTCGCGGGACATACCGACACGGAATTCCGCACCGGCATCGAGATGCAGCGCGATATCGCCGCCATTGTTGACGTAGATGCGGCGCGGCCGGTTTTCGGGGGGGAAGCCGGAAACCATCGCCGCCAGCACCTCGTCCGCCACGGCACCCGCCACCGCGGCCATCGGCGTGATGAAATGCGTCTCGGCAAAGGGCAGCACGGCGGCCATCATACGCCGGGCAGCCGATCCGTTCGGCATGGAGCTATCGGGAAATGCCTGGCTCTTCAGCAGCGGCAACTCGCTGACCAATTCATCAAGCACCGTCTGGAATCGCCGATGCGCCAGCGCGTAGGCATGGTGACGATAATAGGCTTCAAGCTCGAGCGACACCGCGCCATCGACGCCGATGATCAGGTCGATGGGCCCATGCTGCAGGTGCAGCCGGCCATTTCGGTCCCCATCGATGTAGTTGGCGGTGGGGCCGCTCATCACGAGCCCCACTTGAAATTGCGCTCGGCGGTCGGCCAGGACCCTTGCGTCGGCGCGATCTTGCGCTCGGCAAGCTCGATTGCCTGCTCGATCGGAATGATCGCTTCCATGTGCCCGCCAAGCGCCTCGTAATCCGCCAGCCGCATGGTGAACTCTATGGGTGCCACAAGCGCCGGCGTCGGCACGTAACCGAAGGAATTGGAGGGCATTTCGGTCACATCAGCCATGACGGTAATGCCGCCGCCCGGCCAGACATAGGCCGGCGCGCCGCCGCAGGATACATGCGTTAGAGCTTCCTTGACCGAACGCGTCAGCCGCACCGGATTGGTGGTGACGCCCGCGCGCAGGCTGCCGCCGGCGCCGCCCATGAACAGCACCGTCGCCAGTGCCGGCTCGCAGTTTTCGGCGATGATTTCGACGGATTCCTGCACCAGCGCCGGCAGCAGGGTCTGCAGTTCCGGCCTCAATCGGTCATCGAGGATGTAATAGCCATATTGCTCGCCCGTGGTGGAAACCATCAGCATGCGCAGGCCGGGATAGGCAGTCTTCGGGTCGAAATCGCCCAGAATGATCAGCGGGTCGTCGATATTGGTGCCGCCCCAGCCGGTGCCGGGTTCGGCAACCTGGAAATAGCGGCCCGGCGTCGAGCGCCTGCCCTTGATCTTGATGCCTGTGGGTGGAATATTGAGCAACTTGCCGGCCTGGTGCTCGGAAAGCACGCCGGTAATGTGGTCGTCCACGACGACGACCTCATCAACCATGTCTTTCCACTGCTTGGCAAACATGCCGATCGTCGCCGAGCCGCAGCCTACCCGCATGCGATGCTCTTCCGCGCCGTTGAT
>Ga0307515_10007013_pt1 | contig 22381 bp, 9 predicted proteins | sample 17_EM_MG_FD_194513 | JGI IMG/M metagenome (GOLD analysis project Ga0307515, IMG submission 194513) | Populus trichocarpa ectomycorrhiza microbial communities from riparian zone in the Pacific Northwest, United States - 17_EM | ecosystem: Host-associated > Plants > Roots > Unclassified | place...
CAAGAATCAGAGTGGCGCAGCGGAAGCGTGGTGGGCCCATAACCCACAGGTCCCTGGATCGAAACCAGGCTCTGATAGAAGAGTAGCTTCTACCTTCCCACTCGTTAGTTTTTTATTTATTAATCGCTCCCTGTATTCTTTTTTATTAAAAAACTGTTAAGACTTTCAAGGAAGGCTTCTCCATGAGGATGGTTAAAACTTTTAAACAATTTCTACCGATATTAATTTGTTGCTAATGATGATGTTCCCAGAAAGGTACAAGGAAACCAGCGTTGAAGCCACCAAATTCTCTTGGCCCTGCGGACTGCATGGGATTTTGATGAAATTTTCCATGAAATTGAGGGATGCCAAAGCAATGCGTCGGTGTTACTCGATGGTTGCAAGCTTGCCAAGAAGTCATTGCAGCCACTCGAGATACAAGTTGGTTGGGAAAATAAACGCAAATGGCAGATGACAAGTCAAGCGTAGGTGGAGATGTTAACTTGTGCAGCGGTTTCATTGTGGATTGAAAGACCATGCTCAAACACTCATCTGAGGAGCGGTGATAATCGAGTGTATAATTTTCCAAAAACATTGCAACAGCAATAATTTTCTGTGTTTCAAATTGAAAAACTGATAAAAATTGTTCTACAGCCCTTGCACATCAGTGTATCAGCAAAACCAAAGGTTAATTTGAGAGCTATAAATCAAAGGCACCTATTTCTTTCAATCTTCAAGAGTGCCCTTCGTGTATCTCAGCCACTACACTACTTGGCAGAAACAATATTTCAGTTCAATCTACAGTTACTAAGCAATCAATTCTTGTACTGGGAAAATGAATTATATTCCCTGCCTATGCTGATATCCCTGTGGCTTCTTTTGGTATCAAAAATAGAAAAGCGGGCTAATAGTTTTCCTTCAATTCCTGGCGGGCATAACTGTGGCATGAACCTGCATAATATGGCGCGAAATGTGAGGAGAGAAAAGTTACTCGTTTGGTTTGGTGCATTCAAGGATTATGGACAGATGCGTGAAATGTGAAGAACAATATATGATCACAAATTTGCGCGCGCGCGCGCATCCATAAATGCATGAACATCTTGAGGTACATGTATATGATTTCTTTTTTTCTTTTTCTTATGGGGACTTGCAGATGATTTCTGGATCTGGAATCCAAAATCAAGCCTCTTTTTTCTTTGTTCTGAGTGGAATACAAGCATTAACTTCAAAATATATCAATAGAAAAGCTAGGGAATCAGAAAAACATTAACGCGCTTGAATTGATTAACAGCATCAGCAAGGGCAGATCCAGAGATGACCAAGATCTTGTCTGAAATTCTGCAGGCAAGATTCACTCGAGACACTAAAATTATATCTAGGAGGGTCAACAAAGACAACCCAATGTGAGCCCACCTGCATAAGAAGCATTGAGCAAATTAAGTTGACGAAGAACCATATTTGTTGAAAAATGTATTTTACGCTGCTAAGTACTCACAAGAGAATCTTCCGTAGTTTCATGGTCTTTAAGTAACGATTGTATGTAAAGGTTCCTAGCATGAGGCCTAACCATCCAACAACACGTGCAGTCCTCAAAAAGGATGCATCCAAGTTCAAGACCTCTGTCTGTCTGGTAATAGAACATGACTGTTGAGAGGTTTGGAACAGTAACCTGTGCTAGGAAAAACCAAGCCATTGGTCTGGTCTTCCAAAGATCAAAGCAAGAGCAAAAGCGAATATGGTTTGAAGAATAAACTGATATCAAGTAGAGTTTATAAAGGAAACAAATCCAGCATAGAAGCTAAATTGACACCAAGGACGTTAAACAGCATTTACACCCATAAAAGTGGAAAAGAAAACACTCTGATCAAATAAATCAAGCACCCATTCTGCAGATTATTCTAAAGGAGGGCATACTGATATATAAACATCAAATTCTATAAAATCATACACCTGGTAATTATAATAGGTTTTGGTAGTTACCTCAAAATTACTGGCTGCCTAAAAGAACGTAGCAAGCTGTAAGTAGCTGTTTTCAGAGAGTGGAACCGACGTGATATTAAGGAAACACCCTCTCAGGAATCTGGGATTTAGTACTCATACTAGCCCTCGTTTTTTCCTTCTTTTGGCTCTTCTTTCTTCTTGAAGTACTTGTATTGGACCTCTTCAACAAGATACTATCTTCGTCTGAAATACTGCCATTCCCATTGACAGGATGGGAGTTGCTTGAATTGGCAGACTCAGGATAAAATTTACTGTCTGCGGAATTCTCCCCAACCAAACCACATGATAATAACTGTATGGCTGGCAGTACAGAAAAACGAAGGAAAATTTTATCTATTGGTAAGTTGTTCAATGCATGTCCTCCTAACAAACTGCCCCAGATTCCACCCAAAGCCATTGACAGCCAAGATATGGACTGCAGATATCCAGCAAACGTAGCCCTGTTTAATGGCATCTGTAAGCTCTTATATAAACACGAAAACGTAGCCCTCAGCAATCATTGCATCAACCACAACATCTGCCATAGCAGAGCCCAGGTTCTGCACTGTCAAGACGATCGTGAGATGCCATTGGGAACTCCTCAAGGTTGAATTTAGGCCTAGAATAGGCCAGGGCAGAAGAGAGAGCAGGGATGCAATTACGATGTATGGTATCCTTGTCCTTCCCTTAATTGGGATGCAGTCAGACAAAATTCTGCAAGCAAGATGCAAATTTAAGTTTCCAAGAATATACACAAAAATAATGTATAGCAAAAAGGGCAATATTCTTCGATTTCCATCAATAAAGAAATTCCACATAAGCACTACATTGTAATTTGTAATGCATATACAATCCCTGTTTTGGGTTTCACATACTATTTTGAATGTTTGAAACAGCAGTATAAAGGAGTTGGCAAAACTGCTATTCCATTAGGAAATTACCACTCCTCTACAAAACAGCAGATACTTTCTCTATAAAATGAGTATTTCAATGCAAACAGTTATCTCCCTTTGTTCTTTAGGTTGCACACAGATCTATCAAGAAAATTGAACAGAACAAAGAAACATACCCATATAATGGTTTTACGCTCCATGGGATGAATGCTACTGAAGACACGAATTGGGAAGCCGATGGTGACAGCTTAAGATTGTCTTTTAGCTGACAGGAAACCGCTGTCCATACAAAGGACCTGAAACCCTACGCTCACATGTCATAGAAACACCATTGTTAAGCTGGACGTTAATTTTTTTTCAAGAATAGACAACATCTGCAACTTGGAAACAGAACACTTGCAAAACCCTAACTACACCTTTGACTAAACTAGGTCGTAACATTAACAAAACACCAATAAAGTATGCCACAAACACACCAGCAGAATATCACTAACAAATCATCTAATTTGTATAGAAAGACTTGAAAATCTTCGAAAATGTGAGCAACATGCTATAAGTACTTCTTTTTCTTTGAAATGCGAACAATTACGCATGTAAGAACCTGCTTTTTCCTATTTTGTTCATTTCTTAAGAGCAAAAACCAGGAGAAATGTTGCTTTAAAAAAGCAATAAAGCTAACTTCAAAATGCTAACCAAGCTACAAGCCAACAACATTCTCAAAAAATCAGCAGGAGAGCAATAAATTCCTTAACAACATCACTGCCATCTAAATTTCTAAAACGACAAAATCACCCCTAAGAAACTCAAAAATAAACAAACCCACAAAAACAACAAAGTTACAGACTTTAACATCCCCTCTTTCTTCTTATCAAAGGATAAAACAACCCATTTCACAAAAAAAAGGCCAAAAGATCAACTTCCTATAGAATTAATCAAATTTGATCCAATAAAGCCCATGCATTCATCACAGAGGCCAAAAAGAAACGATAAAGAAACCTGAGTGAAATAAATCTAGCACATAAGCCATAAAAATGAAGCCCCAAATGCCTTCTGCTTTTCCCATTCTAATCATCTTTGAAATCCAAAAACAAAAACCTCTCTAATTTTCACCGAATCTTCACTTTCTTCGTTTGATACCCTTCTCTCCTGCTCTCTCTGTTTCAGGATTCAACCGTTTATTACAATTTTCTTTTTATTGACATTAATGCCCACGTTCTTTTCTCTTTCTGGAGCATAATACGATGCTAAGACAGGTCTTTTCGTCATTCATTGACAAACATCTGCCAAACCATAATCACAATAATGATGCAGCTAATACAACGAGAATACAGCAATGAAACTCATGATCGCAGCAAAACAACAAAATAGTTCTACCATAAAAACAAAAAATATAAACACAGTTTCATCATTTCCCAGCAACAATCTGAATTTACTTTATCCAAGTACACTCATAAACAGAAACAATTTCATTCAATTACATTAATAGACAAGCTATTTGAACCTAAAACAGGTAAAAAAAAAAACCCAAAAAGGATTCATTAACCATCACCACCACCCCCAACAACTTTAAAATTAAAATTTAGTTAACTGGTGCATATACACTCACAAACAAATCAGTAACCATTCAATAATTAAAATGAAACAATTTTTAGCACAAAGCATCATTATAAACACTAACCTACTAAGTAATCACTCACCCCTACGAAATCCATGAACAAATTAGGCTTTTACATCTAAAAAAAAAGTAAAACAACAAAAGCTAATTCCAAAAAATAAACTAAAAAACACATTAATCTAAGATACAAAAAAAAATGAGAGAAATTAAAGAGGAACCTTCTAAAACATGATCTTCAGGTCCAATAAAAGAATCACCATAAAAATCACAAACAACTCTTCCATGGATTTCACCTATCCAAGCTTTGACACTAGAAGCAAAGATTGCTGACTATAGATGTAAAAAGAAAACTTACTTGTTATGTGAGAATTTATTTTCCTGTCCTTGAATCAATTACTTTAGTATCACTTCAATTACTAGAACTAAAGTGATAATTTACAGTACGAATATATTTGTAAATCTTGTCAGGTTAATGCAGAGAGTCCAACGTGGAAAAAGAGAAAAAAAGAACTATATTATTTCAACAATAAAAAAAACTTTTTTTTTCATATGAGTTATGTCTTTATATATATAAGTTGAGGAAGCGGTTACTTCCTTTAGTAACTCCTCTAATGACTTGGACCAGGTTCATCCCTCATAGATGGACCATGCATAACCCAATAACCATCATTTCTCACTCGCACCTAAAAGACTAAATCTATCTAATGCATTATATTTCAAACTCGGATAAACTTGCATACTTGATGAATAGACCGTGCGACTTAACACACACAGTGAAAGGAGCTCCAACATATAAACTTAATATAGGCCATATAGAAGACATCAATCTCATAATTGATTATTCCTTAAGATGTACTAATATATCCCAAATATTTTTAGTTACACATAACTGAATATAATTCAATCCCTTAAGAATTTCATACTCAATCCATCCTTAAAATTACAAGTATTCTAAATCATATTAAATTTATTCAAGTAATATCATCCTAACCGGTGAATACAAGTAATAGGTGTAGAACTAAAATTCTTTTTTTAAAACTCATATCAATCAAATCTGAATTAACTTGTTTTCCTAAGAGTATTTTTTTATGTTGAATCATTCCATGACCATAAGATATACTCATAAAGTAGCGATCATTTATACATCACCTCATGATACAGTTAAAAGTTACAAAGATCTTATACATGATCTCCAAGACTCGTATAATAAAGAAGTAGGGATCCATTTTTTTTATTCATGTAATAATCGTCAGCACATGTAGTATGAAATATATATTATAATAGAGCTTACTCTTTTCTTTTTAGAAGATAAATAGTGTATGTCGATGCTCTCCTTGTTAGATAATATACATCATACAAGTCTTAGTCTTGTCGCAAAAAATATAGACTTCAAATTAGAATTCTCATTTGCTCATTGCCATTATTGGGAGATGAATAATTGTATACTTGGCTTTAATCATAATAGACACATGAATGTTGAGAATTCATTTATGTCTATTTTTTTTTTATTTAAGAACCTCATCTTAGTCCCAACCAAGGTGACATTTTAATAATTACTTTAAGTTAAAATTGCTCCCACTACTCTCAAATTGCTTATTGGGCATGAAAACTCAATTAGTCTCATCTCTACTCACCTTACAAGTGCTAGAAGTCATTGCTCATGTGAGTGGGTCAATCTAAGTCTATCGATATACTTTAACAAATTGTATTATACAATATTCAATATATTCCATAAAATAAATAATGAATAAAATGATATTCTAATGGCATTTATTCATTACTTAATCACTGTAAACCTTCGTATGATCCTTAAAACTAGTTATATTTCTAATTACATTCTACATAGGTCAAGGGATCTCACATATCTAACAAATGCATCTCTTGCTATTGGTTTTGTGATTGGATATGCAACCATAGAATTTGTAGAAACTAGTTATATTACTAATTACATTCTACATAGACCAAGGGATCTCACTTGTCTAACAAATGCATTCCTTGCTATTGGTTTTGTGAGTGGATCTGCAACCCTAAAATTTGTAGAAATGTGTTTTAGGATCATGTCATGTTCAGTAATTGCTTTTCTAATGTAGTGATATTTCATCTTGATGTGTTTGGTATTTCCATGGTTTTTGGATTTTTTGCCACAACTACTGCAACAGTGTTATCATAGTAAATTATCACTGAGTCTGATGTTGATTTGATAATTTTCAAATAATACATGAAACTTTTTAACCAAAAAACATCTTATGTTGTTGTGAAGCAAGCTATATACTCAGCCTCTATAGTAGATAAGGCTATGCAGGATTGTTTCTTGCTCCTCCATTTTATTGCACTATCATTAAGCAAGAAAACATACCCCAAAGTTAATTTGAATTAGTCGACATCTCCTCCCCTGTCAGCATCAAAGTAACTAATCAATCATAAATCTTTCTTTTCTTGGTAACATAACATGTAATTTAAAGTTCCTTTCAAATATTGTAAAATCCTTTTGATTGTCATCTAGTGTTTTTGAATAGGGTTTGATTGATATCGACTAACCAATCCAATAACATAACATATATCGAGACGTGTGCATATCATTGCATGCATTAAACTACCGACAACACTGGCATAAGGTACTTTGGATATTTTCTTCTTTTCTTCTAGAGTCTTAGGACACATATCACAACTTGGGCTCAAGCTTTTATCAGCATGGGTGTCTATTGATTTGCTATATTGTATATGGTAGCACTCTAATATCTTTTTAATGTAAGTCTCTTGAATTAAACCCAAAAGCCTTTTAATACAATCTCTTATGATTTTCACACTAAGAACATAGTTGGCCTTACCCATGTCTTTCATTTCAAAGTTTGATGACAACCACCTTTTAGTAGTTTCAATCATCTCTTTGTTATTTTCAGCTATTAAGATGTCGTCAACATATAAGGACAATATTATAAAACTATTGTTAGAACGTTTTACATACACGCAATGGTCTTCTTCCATCATTGTGAAACCATCCTTAAGGATAGCTTGATGAAACTTGACGTTCCATTATCTATAAGCTTGTTTAAGATCATATATGGATCTTTTAAGCTTGCAAACTTTGCAATATTATCTTTTAGTCTCGAATCCTAAAGGTTGAACCATATAAATCTCTTCATTTAGTTCTCCATTGAGAAATGTAGTTCTAACATCTATTTGGTATAACTCTAGGTTCATATGTGCAACTATAGCTAAAATGAGGTGAACTAAAGTAATCCTTACAACTTGTGAGAATGTATCTTCATAATCAATTTCCTCTTTTTGAGTGTAGCCTTCTGCTACTAATTGAGCCTTATAACGTTCTATAGACCCATCTGAAATAAATAAAAAATTCAGAATTATTTTATATTGCAGTTACATAAATAGGATTTCCAATTACGTCATCTACTTCATCAAAGTCATCTCCTCTAAGTTCATTTTGCTTGAACCATAGAATGAATTTAGTAGCAGCATCTAAATGACTTGTGCTTCTTCTAGTGCGTCGTATACCCTTTTCAGTATTCTAACATTCCTTCTCAAGCAACATTTCATCAGCGAGATTGTTGATATCGAAGGATTCTAGCCTATATTACAACGATAGTCGCACTAACATTCATTCCTCAAGCATAAAATTAAGAATGATTAACATTTAATGTTCCATGTAGAACTTGTAAACACCACTCATAGTCAGTATACTCATCCAATGATACATAATCAATGTGCTTTTAAATTTTATGAACAAGATTAATGATATAACTCTATAAATGATCAATTTGTAGTTGTCTGTCCACTACAAAAAAAAAATTTCAAAAGTATATAAAAATAATAATCAATATTTAATTAACGCATGTATAATTTTTTTGTTTTAAAAAAATTAAATCACCACCATAATTAATCAATAATTAATTGCCACTCTACATTTTTATTTGTCTTTTTTTTTCAACTATCAAATGGTAGTTACACATGGCAATTACTCTCAGTTTTTTTTTTTCAACTACCAAATGGTAGTTGCACATGTGTCATATTCTAGATGTGTATTTGCTTTATTTGGCAATTGTGCCATTTAAAGCAAATTTTCAATAGACATAATTTTTTATTTTTTTAATTAACAAATGGCAATTATACAAATGTTATTTTTTGACAGAAGGGTCTTTTTAATTAATGATAGAAAAGACAAAATCCTAATCAAATTATAATTATTCACTCTTCAATGCTTCATCAAATTTGAATGATAATACATCAGATAAAGTTTTGTCAATCAAAGACTTAAAGGAAGCATTCTTTCAACACAGAATGTACAACTAACGTTTATGCAGTAACAAGTGTATTGCATATAAAAAAATATTAAAACCATGGCTCCAATACTAATGTAGATTTAAAAAAAAAACTTGTTACATGATAATTCGTTTTCTTGTCCCTGGATTAATTACTTCATGCCACTTCAATTACTAGAACCAAAGTGATATTTCAAAGTAAGAACGTCTTTATAAATCTTGTCAAGTTAATGCAGAGAGTCCAAGATAGGAGAAAAGAAAGAGAGACCTATATTCTTTCAACAATGAAAAACTTCTTTTTTTCATATTGGTTATGTCCCTATATGTATAAATTGAGGAAGTGGTTACTTCCTTTAGTAACGCATCTAATAACTTGGACTAGGCTCATCCCTCATGAGCAGACTAGACTTACCCAACAACCAATAATTATCACAGGGTTAATTTCTCATCGAAACTTTCTTCCCTTATACAACAATATAGTCCCATTAGACTCATTCTTCCATTTATCGATCTACTTGTGTTTACCTAGCAACTAGGTGTTTCTCCTTACCAAGAGGTTTCCCCATACTCTTCCTTGTTACGAGACAAGCAGAACACACAAGTAGAAAGGGTGTAACGTATATAAACACACAAGTTATTACGGGAACCAATCCCAACCTTTATTAATCTCAATAATAAAGGAAATACACAAATTTGTATGTGTGTGTTATGCACAAAATTTGCATGCTATACATTTCTGCCTACATAGCCAAGGCTCTCTAGCTTATTTATAAACAAGCATATGAAAGGTTACAAAGCATACAATTATCATCCCTCTATTTTAGGGAGTAGTGGGGCACTTTCTCCCCCATGTTCCCATGAACTTAATGGGTGGTTTTTACCAATGATTTCATGATTTGAGTGTCTTATGGAGCAATCCCAACTATGATCCCACACTTAGTAACCATGTCTTCATGATCTGGACATCCATTTCCCCCCATGAAGCCATGGTCATAACTATTATAACAACTCACAAATATTGTTGCGTAATTGTCAGTCCATGCTTTTGAATCTGTCGTGTTTAATGTCTGCCTTGGATTGTCCTTCGTCCAAGTAGTGTTTTCATCAAGTCTTGAACTATTCATCGTCTAAACTTATCGCTAACCTCTGTTGCTGATTCTGTTGACTCTGTTGATTCTATTAACGTTGTCGATCTCATTAGTGCTACCAATTTTGACACTGTTGCAGAATTTGACATTGTCCATTGTGTCATTCTAACAGTGTTTTACGTTAGCGTATTCATTCTGGATTTTGACTATATTACAAACGTCCCCCACTAAAAGAAACTGAAGCCCTTATTGAACAAACTTATACCCCTACATCACATCTACCCACTATCATAAATTTATACCCAACACACAAAGCCTATCTACCCACATTCAATAAAATTTTATCCACTAAATCTAGGATGCCTAGGACTTTGACATTCTCGTCGTCACTAGTTTTAGAACCAAGCTATTACTAACGTCTTCTCTAGGGTCTTGCTTGTTTCCCACAAAGTCAAAACACACTTTAAGTCTCAACCCAAAGCAATGAGACCAATCTTATCGATCTCATCTAGCCAAAGAGAAAGTCACACCTCTTCACGATCACTTAATTTCGATGTCTACCAGAATTCATATGCGACTTCCTTAAGCCGCACATAAGCTGTCCTTATTTATTAGCAATCCCACATGCCAATTCATAAACCTGCAAGCCTATTTTCATGATGCTTCCATCCTTTTTTCTCATAAATAATACCATACAAAACCACTTTAAAGAATCACGTAAATCCCTATAAGATCCACTCAACTCTCTAATTGTTTCATATAAAACTTGTAAGCAAAATGAGACAACCCTTTTTAATGATCAACGTAATTCTATGTTGAAGTTCCTTCGCAAGTCCCAACCCTGCCCAAGCATGCACATACGTAGCATTTCAGCATCAAGCCCTCCTGACCTGTTATCCATATGCCTATTGTTGTGCCCAAGACACTTCATGACACCATTTATAGTTGATGTAACAGCCTTACTGCTCCCATATTTGCTGCATGTTTGTCCACCAAAAACTCACAACATGATAACCCAACAAAAGCCAATAATAATATTTTTATCACTTTGAATCTCTCAACATCAAGATACATAGAATAGCCACCCATATTACCTCTCCATTAAGACAGCATACCAAATCATCCTTGTCGATGATTTTGGCTCCTCAACCGAACCTACTAACCTAGTCATTGAAACTGTCACTCAAACTATTCATCATCAAAGTGCAGACTCCTAACGTCCTCAATGTTATTGTATTACCTCCCTTCCAAGGCAACATACCAAACCAAATTCATCTAGTATGGTGCCTCAACCAAATCTCTGCATGACTTGGCTATCAAATTCTTCTCCTCAATCAGTCCTCGTCGTTAAGGTTCCTTGAATTCCTAATCACTACAGTATAGCCTGTCTGTTGGCCACAATTCCAGCATAGCTATTTTGCTTGTCACCCTAATCTTTTATTGACAAAATACAAAAAAAGACCCCAAGCCTGCCCCACCCAAGGTAGTCTTGCCCGGCCATACCCACCTTATCCAAGCTGGTCCCAACATGACTAAATTTTATCTTAGCCATTAAACACATGTATGGGATTTATGTGTGCAGTGTCCTTATCACCATCTTTCATAACGATAGTATTGAGTTTTTCCCTCTTCGGACAGTCTCTAGTAGAGTGATTTCCATCACATAAAAAGCAGTAGAAATTTGGTTTTGAACCCTTACTGATTACCTTCCCACTGATTTTTCATTATCAGCAGCATGTTTAGGTTCTCCCCCACCAAATTTCTTCTTCTTTTTTCATCTCATCCTTCCCCTTAAGGTTTAACAAAAACTAAGAAGCTTCAGTAGTCCCTTCGCTGGTTTTTACTTTAAAGTCTGTCAATCCATCGACAACAGCAATGGTTAAAGACAAATATGAAATCTTCTACCTCCTTAACTCTAACTATGCCCACGACTGAAGTCCAAACAGAAAGTTGAACAATTTATCCTCCTTGGACATGTTGTCAATATCTAAGATCAAAGAATTGAATCTCTTCACATAATCCCTCACCGATCCATCATGCCTTAACTTTTTCAAGTCTCCCCTTGCAATCCAGGACGTGTTATTGGGTAGAAATTATTCCTTTAACTCCTGTTTTAGACCCTCTCATGTCTTCTTTGGTCCTTGTTCGCCACCATAACTTTGTATCACCCGTTAGGTACATCATCACGATGTCCACTTAACCATCAACATAGATTTTGGCCACACTAAAATAATGTTCCATATCCCACAAAAAGTTCTCCAAATCCTTTGAACTCTTTGTTCCAGCAAATGGTTTTGATTTTAAAGCCTTTGGCTTGGAGGATCCAACACCCTTAGTATTGTTTGCAACTGCCTCCTTAAGACAGACAACTTTTCATCGACAACCTACCACTTATAACCTGTTTCTGCCGCAAGTTCGACATACTGTCCATCAGCCTTTTTAGTGATATCCATTGCCAACTCTATCCTGTCATGAAATGAATAATCTTCATCTTCAGGAATTTGACCCATCAAGCCCTCAAGATGCGTCAATCTTTCCTGAATTGCCTTCATAACATTAGGCATATGAAGTTTAGCCACCAATTTCGCAACTATCCCAACGATGGCTCTCCCAAATCAGTTAGTCGATTTGTCCACAAAATAATCTCGTCATCCTGCTAAGAATGTAACCGCATTCTAATACCAATTATGACGGGGTTAATTTCTCGTCGAAATTTTCAGCTCCTATATAGCAGTCTAGTCCTACTAGACTCAGCATTTCCTTTAGCGATTAACTCATATTTGCCTAGCAGGTAAGTGTTTCTCCTCACCAAGAGGTTTCCTCACACTCTCCCTTGTTATGAGATAAGCGAAACACATAATAGAAAGGACGTAATGTATATTAAACACCCAAGTTATTATAGGAATCAATTCGAACCTTTATTAATCTCAACAACAAATGAAATACACAAATCCATATATGTGTGCTATGCATAAAACTTGCATGCTATACATTTCTGCCTACATAGCCAAGGCTCTCTAGCCTATTTATAAATAAGCATATGAAAGGTTACAAAGCATATAACTACCATTCCTACATTTTAGAAAGTAGTGAGACACTTTCTCCCCATGTTCTCTTGAATTTAGTGGGAGGTTTTGACCTATGATCCTGTGATATTAGTATCTTGAAAAGCAATCTCAGTCGTGCTTTCATGTTTAGTAACCATGTCTTTATGATCTGAACATTCATTTTTTCTATGAAGCCATAATCATAACTATCGTAACAACCCATTAACACTGTTGTGTAATTGTTAGTCTATGTTGTCAAATCTGTTATGTTTGGTATGTACCTTGAACTATCTTTTATTTAAGTAGTGTTTTTGTTAATTCTTGGACTATCTAAATTTATTTTTAGCCCCTGCTATCAATTCTGCCGACACTGTCTATTACTATCAACATTGTCGATCTCATCAATGTTGCTGATTTTAACAGTGCTGTTGAATTTGAAATTGCGCCATTTCAGCAGTGTTTTTCGTTAGTGTGTCTATATATATATAAATAAAGACCCAGCACCAGATTTATTGGTTTGCTTTGTCAATTTAAATATTTTCAATTTATTTTTTTATTTAAATTATAATATTGGAAAAAAAAATTATAAAGCAAAAGTTTAGGAGGTACAACAGTAAGTAATAGATTGAAAGCGCTGCCATTTTTGTTCTTGTTTCTACAAATACAAAAGCTAATCAATCTTCTTCACTAACACTCTACTCGTGAGATTTTCCATTTGGTTTGTATCCCTATGAAGAGTGAACTGATTTTTCAATTAAAAGTAGTGGGCTGATCTCCATTGATGATCACTAACAATTCTGAGGGATGTGCCACTTCTTCTGTTCGGTTTCTGTCATTTCTTTGTTCAATATGTTTGCAAAGTAGTTTTCTTGTTAAAAAAAAATTGGGTTTTGCTTTAAGTCGGATTTTTTTACTGGGTCATTCAAAATGGCTTAAGAAGTTCATGATTTGGACCCATTGGAAACGCCCGTTTTTTGAGATTCTATCGTTTGCTTTGATGGGTCTTACAACGTGAATTGGATTAGTGAATCATTTTGTTGATTCCCAATACGGAGAAATTAAGGAATATTTGCTTGTCCAAGATAAACCGTGGAAAATGAGTGGTTTTCTTGAATGAAAGTGTGTGTGTGTTTATACATGCATTTGCTATTGGTTTCCTGGTGATATTGTTTTGTGTCTCTATGAAGAATAGAACTGAAAGTAAAAGTAATGAACTGATTCTGCTTGATGAACAATGTATCTGAGAGATACATTTTATCTTTCTTGTTTATTTGTACATTTTATATACAATATCTTAAGTTTGTACACGATCACACACTCTTGCTAGCTATAACATACCGTTTGGCTTGCAATTTACTGTTTCGTATCCATGTGAAATATTGTGCTATTATATGATATTCATTCCTGAATCATGTACTGTTAAATGAGTTTGTTGAATGGAGAAGTTTGGGTTGGGACGGAGGACTTTTGTTTGCCTAGGATGTAGCAGATTCTGAAATGCCTTTGTGGAATTATGCTATTATGACCAAAGAAAATTTTAGTGGATATGTTCTCATGTCAAAAAGATTCAGGAAAAAGATTTCAGAAAGTTGATTTATGTTTTCAAAGCTAGAACAAATGGTTGCTTATGCGTGCTTTCATTTTCTTCACTTGAGCCCATCAGAATTTATTGTTCAATGCTAGATTGAACATTGCACATCTCTGTGATGAGTGATTTGAAATTGAAAAGTAGTGGACTGATATCTATTGATGAAGAAAATAATTATGAGAGATGTGCATTTCTTTTAAGATAACATGATCAAATTATTTACTGGTACTGTAATTTAGTGTCAAAAAAATTCGAGCTTTGTGTTTATTCTTACGCATTGCTATTAGTAAATTGGAGTTCCCGTGAGGTGTCTGATCCCTCACACACTCCACTTCCTCTGTTGGTTATGTATGTTTGGAGAGTCCTACATGACGTCTTGAAACCAAATGATGAATTTGGATGTAAATTTCTCACGATGGTCATCTAAGACTCTTCAAGTTTCAGTGTTGATTCAATTATCCAATGCTCCTGATGGTTTCATCTCTCTATTATAAGAACTTATTCAAGGAAGAAATGATACTGATAATGATAAGTAAAACAACTGCATTCTAAACGGTTTTAAATTTGTTTCTTCTTCTCTGTTCACATTTAATTGGTGCTTATTACGTAGCAACATTTGCCAAAGTTTCTGCAAGCATGTTTATTTTTAAATGCCTTTTTGGTTCTCACTGCTGTTAAATAATCAATATTTTGCATTACTGTGTTGAGTTTACATGTTGATCTTTGTTTATTTCTTTCAAGGATCGTCGCATCTGTGTGTCGTTCTTCACTGACAATTTATTTATATGTCCGGGAAGCATCACTACTGTACACCATTCCTGTATGCACTAATTTCAGTCGGTGCTGCCAGTTTGGAAATGGGAGGTTTTTAAAGGTGGAGGAGCTGTTAATGGACAAAAAAGAAAAAAAAAGTTGCTACAGAGGAGGTTGAAATTGTTCATATGGACATCTCCAGTTCTCCTTTACAGTCATGCATTGCCCAGTTTTATGGGTGTACATTTCTGCATTTGCTGAACAAGTTTGAAGCAGGCCAGTATCTTAAAACCGTGTCCAGCTTCATATTTTAATTTCTTATCCAGAATATCGCTCATGCAATTGATGATTACTTGTTCAAATTGCTGCCATGCTTCCGCTCCTCTATCAGGTTTCTAAGTAATTCCTGCTACAGTGTTTCATAGTTAATAAGCTAGTCTGGAATTTCTAGTTGGAACCCGTCACCTCAATGTAGTGTAAGGGCACCCGTGATAATTTGAAGGAAAGTTACCAGAGTCCCAAGACGTGGAATACTATTCATTGTAATAATTGTAATAGTATAGTTACTTGGCCATTAAAACTTTGAACTTGGCATCGATGGTGAAGTGTTTTTTTTCACTATTATATAATTGTTTTTTTGAATTGTATGAAGTAGGATGGTAATTTTGTTTTTAAATGTACAATAAAATTATTTATTTAATTCTGAAATAAAATAATCTGATACCAATTTCTTTAAGATATTTTTATAATTTTAAGTTTTTTTAATAGTGTAATTACTATAAATTGATATCCTTAAAGTCTCATACGATGGCTTTTTCATTATTTAATATTGTTTTTATTATAAATTTTAATTACATTCAGGAGTATTGTTATAAATTATATTTATTTAAATTTTTTTTTAAAAAAACCTTATTGGTGCATGGAGTCTATCCAGCCATCAAGCGTAGCATTTTAAGGCAGTGTTTCTAAGTTTAATTCATGTTTTTTAATTGTTATTTTTTTTTATAAATTTTTTAAAATTAGCTCAAAATAAATTTTTTAATTGGATTTGGATTTGGAGTTTTACGGGTTAAGAGTTTTTAAAATTTGACCTGGTATATGATGTTTTTCTAGGTTTGTTTTGTTTTTACATGTATTTTTCAATTTCACCTCTATGATTATTTTTATTTTAAAAATTTGATAATCATGTTTTTTTATTTTTTATTTATTTTATTTGGGATTATTTTTTAATTTTTTAATTAAAATGCTTTCTTTTTAGTTTTTTTTTCTATTAAATTTTATCATCATTTTTTTGTTGTTGCTTTTGCTAAGTTTTTCATGAATACTTTTTTACTAATCTTATTTTTTAAAATTAAATTGGTGAGCAATTAGACTTTTTGATTGAATTAGGTTAGAGATTTCACGTGTTGTAACTTTTATAAATTAGACCATGTTTAAGAGATTTGTAAGATTTGCTCGGCAAAAGACTAAATAAGACATCATTTAATTAATTTAATTATCATTATTTAATAGTTTCAAAGAACTATAAAAATTAAATTATAGATAACTTTTAGGTCCATATTATTTTAAAAAGGAAAAATTTCCCAATTGCTATATGTATAATATATTTTAATATTTAATGAATATTTTATTTAATTGTTTTCCACAATCATGATGACTTATCATGTTTTTTTTTTCAATTTCATCTTTTAACATAAATTTTTGTTGATTTTTTTTAATTTCATCGTTCAATATTTATTTTATTTTGAATTGATCTTTATAGTTTCTTTATTATATAACTAAATAAAAAAAAACTCATTTGATCTGACCTGAATTACAAGTTTGATAAATTAACCCAAATTAATTTGAATTAATCTAGTATATCATTATCTTAATATTTTTTTAAAAAAACTTATCTAAATTTTTTTTTACATTAAAATAACTTGGCATGGCTTGTAGTATTGGGCGACAATAACCTAGTTTTAGGCTAAAAAATAAAGAAATATCTCTTCGGGTACATAGCAAAATAGAAATAACTTACCTACCTCTCATTCCTTAACACCAAAAAATAATAATCATATATTATCGAATAAAAACAAATGTAATTTCACAAGTGGTTTATAATTGAAATCATAGCCCATATATCCTTTTTATTTATTTATTTTTAAGACAAAATCATAGCGTTTTTGGCAAGCAAAGAAATAAAAAAAATGTTTTAACCATTTGGGCTGGCACAATATTACTGGAGTAAACGATCAATACAATTTGGGCCCAATGCGTAAGCCACGTACACAGTTGAGGATATTTCACATTATATTATTTTTTAAAATATTTTTTATTTAAACATATATTAATATAATATATTTTTTTATTTTTTAAAATTATTTTTGACATAAAATAATTTAAAAAAATTAAAAAATTATTAATTTTTTTAATAAAAAATTAAAAAATATATAATTTATATTGTGTTTTCCAAACAGTATCGTAGTATGACAATTCAATAAATATATATATTTTTTATTTGTTTGTTTGGGTATAGGTAGAGAGTATGGATAGTGCTTTGTCCGGTCCAAAACTCTGCCCGTACCCGATCTGGAATATAGACATGACCTTAAACTTAAAGAAAATTACATTTATACCCACCTAAGAAAAACTAGGGCTTCTCACTTAACTCTCCAGCCGAATCCTCCCTTCTCTTTTTTTTTCCCTCTTGCTCTCCAGTCCTCTCCAATCTCCAGCAGACCTGTCGGCGGCAGTAAGTCTGCACCTAAGGTTGGTTTATTGTGTCTCTGTGTTCGATTCTGCCTAATTATATGTATATGCTAAAATCTTTGGACGAACTGATCACCAGACATTCTGATTTTCTTATTACTGTAAGGGTGGGAAGTTGGACATTCGAAACACCGGCCACCTCTTGTTGACCTTTCCTCTGGAGAGTTTGATATTAGCACCTTTCAGGTAATTTCTTTCATTTTCCCTTAAACTATGGCTGTGCCATGTGGCAGAAGCTGAAGATTTTGATGGTTGCAGACTCATTCTGCATTTTATTAGATTATCGTTTGGGAATTCTCATATGTGAACATCTCATTAGTTTAGCTAACGTACTATTCTAGTTGACCAGAAGAGTATTGATAAAGCATTGAAGGGCTAGAAAATGCAAAACTTGTATCTAGAATCTGTTCTGATGTCTTTTGCAGAAACCATAAGAAATGAAAAGGAGAAAATAAGCATTGTGAGTGAGAAATGGACTGTTTTACACCACCTACTCTCCTCCAGGAGGGGAAAATGCAAAACTTGTATAATGCAAATTCTGGCAGTAATTAATTAATAAGTGAGAAAGCGTAGAACAATGGAAGGATTATGGCTGGTTGTTTTGGTGATTTTTGTAATGGCTTTGTCTGTGCAAAGCCTTTTGAAAACAGAGATGGCAGAGTCTCGTTATCATCCCAAGCCTCAAATTTACCTTCACCTCTAGACGAAGAAGCAAAAACTTTCTGATCAAGGCCTTGACGATCATGATCTCATAACCCTTGTTGGTGTAAATGCTTTTTTTCCCATTCTAAGTTAATTCGCAGTACTAAGAGCTTGAGACCAAGTCATTCTCTTTGATCTGGTTAAAAACTTACCATATATTCATACCTTAATGTTTGTAGACATTTTCTTGAGAATAATGACATTAGTGTTGTCTATTGAGAGGATTTGAATTTTGGTGTGACACTACCCTCTCGACAGACCTCCCACTTTTTCCATCTTTTTACAACACTAAAACCCTAACCCCTCCGCTCCCATCCCCTATTGACTTGTGAGTAATCTAGATCTGGGTTTTCAATTTTATGTAATTTTTCATTTGGGCATGCAATTTTTTCTTAATGGATTTTTTCTATTCCTTTTTTTGTATGGACTAGATTTATGTTATCACCTAACTCGTGTCTTGCTCTTTTCTAAATTTGGTTCACTGTCTCTTTGTAATTTATCTGGTGTTCATTTTTATTAAATTTTAGTAATAGATTTAGCAACAGCTAGGGAAATGGTTGGATCCCAAAACCCATAAATGCATCTGGGTTTTAATCAATCCTTGCATTCTAGCACATACTATTTTCGTTGTGGAAATTATCCTTTTGCTAAGAAAAAGTTGGGTTTTTGATGCTTAGTTGGGTTCTAATTAATCCTTTGTGTACCAATGCGTGATCTTGCTATTTTTCGTCGTGGAAATCCCCCCTGGGTAAGATTTTGATAAAGAGTTTATTTTTCTGAAATTTGTAAATTGTTAAAGGTTTCTATAGTGGAACTCTGTTTTAGAAATTCGATTTGCAGTTGACAATAATTGGGTTTCTTTCTTGAGTAATAGACTATGCTGGGTTTGATTCTTAAAGTTTTCTTCTACCCTTGTGCATCGATGTAGGGTTAAGGTCATGCTTTAGCTGGTTTTAATAATGGAGATTTTCGACTGCATTTTGATAATTTTCTATTTGTTGTTTTATTTTGTTCTTTAAATTTCTACGTGGTATGATTTGAAATAATTACTGAATGATTAAAGTTTTTCTATTTGAAAAGTTTCTTATTGAATTATGTTTGTTGTGTTTTGTTGGTTTTTTAGGGGAGAAGCCTGTTGGTTAAGATGGAAGTACGCAAAGAGAATCGGAATATAAGAGATAACCACCGTCGCTTGCTCGCAGAGAAATTTGAATTGAAGCGAAACCTTTACAAGGCACTTGTTAGAGATCCCACACTTCCTCAGGAGATGCGTGAACTACATGCATATAAGCTGGCCAAGTTGCCAAGGAACAGTTCCTTTACACGAGTGAGAAACCGATGTGTTTTCACTGGTCGTCCTCGTGGTGTTTATCAGCTGTTTAGGATGTCTCGTCTTGTTTTCCGTTCATTGGCAAGCCAAGGTCTGTTGGAGGGCATAAGGAAGGCGTCCTGGTAACCCAGATTAACAGGACATGGATTGGATTGACTCACAGTTAGTGTTGCTCGAGCAAAGGATGTAATGGGTTATATCCTCAACTTGGAGTATTGTCTTGTTAAATATATTATGCAGTTTACAGTTTTGACTTGAGAAAATGTTTTGTTGGTGGTGCTTTTGATTTTAGAATAAAGATGGGTCCTGTTCTTATATTTTCTATCTGTAGCATTTGCAATTGATTTGTGCATAACCTTCAAATTTTTATGTTTGATAAAATTCTAGACTATTCTTTCATTACATCATTCTGTATTTGCCCTGTCAAGGCACACATTTGTGATCCGTGCCTCTAGGAACTGAATCATTATGCATGGAATGGTGTACAAGCTAAACCAATATTATCCCATAGATAACAATACAGGAGCCTGATCCCGTACATTCTTGGCCAAAAACTGCAGAGGGTTTGACAGAAGAAGCGTCATCTTAAAGATGTTGGCACCTATATCTGCTCTTCTATGCACTTCAAAGTTTTGGAAGAAAAAATAAAATTCAACATTTGCAGGGATCAATACTCAAGTCCAACTGACGCCAGCAAAAATCATAAATTGCATGTGATAATCTTAAACAGAATAGTCTAATGAATTTATGATGTGTGACTAGAACATTTTTTACTGGAAAATTGAAAAAAGAAACTTTCGATTGCATATGTTTGGTGTGTTTGGTATGCTTAATAGTATTGATTGAACTAGATTGGACAAGACTAGATTAGATAAATAATTATCTTGTTTTAGATTAAATTAAACTCGATAATTTGTTTTATTTTATGTTTGATAGATATTGGTTATTTTGTGTTTGGTGTGTTTTAGAGTAAATTAAACTAGATAAATTGTCTTGTTTTGTGTTTGATAGACATTGGATGGGGTTTGATTGACATGAGATTTGGACTGATTCGGGTTTTAAAAAAATTAGAATAAAAATTGATCCGACTTGATTCAATCAAAAACCTGGGTTAACTCGATCGATCCGAGATTAAAAAACGATTAAAGAATCCATTGACTTGTTTTTCATTATTTTTTTGTTAAAACGAGGTTACTTTGATTTTTTTTTCTTTTTTAATTTGGGTCAACTCAAGCTGATCATTTTGCCCTGTGACCTGGGCCTTGCCCCGGGTTGACCTTTAAGTCAGGTTTTAAAACTATGATAATAATCAATTTTATCCATACACTGATCTAGGTCAACCCAAGTTGACCATTTCAACCTGTGACCCATGACTTGTTTCGGGTTGACCTCCAAGTTGAGTTTTAAAACTATAATAATAATTTTTTATTATTTTTGCATTAACTCAGATCAACCCGAGTTTACCTAGATCAACTTGTGACCCAATCCTTACCCCGGGTCGACCCTCGAGTCGAGTTTTAAAACTATGATATTAACAATTTTTATTTTTATGTTGCCATAGGTCAACCTAGGTTAACTATCTTGACCTGTGGCTTTGTCCTTGTCCCTGATTGACCTTCTAGTTAGATTTTAAAACCATGACAATAACTATTTTTACCCTTGCATTAACCCAAGTTATTGATCAACCGGACCCGTGACCCGGGCTTTGCCCTGGGTTGACCCTCAAATGGGGTTTTAAAAAAATGATGATAATATTTTTTTATCCTTATATTAACCCCAATCAATGATCAACCCAACCCATGAGCTGGCTTGGCATCTAGTTGGATTTTAAAATTATTATAATAACTATTTTTATCCTTATATTGACATGGTCAATGGTCAACCAGACCCGTGATCAAATTCTAGTCTTAGGTCGGCACTCGAGTCAGATTTTAAAATTATGATAACTATTTTTATTTTTATGTTGACCCAGGTCAATGGTCAACCCCACCCATGACTCGTGCCTTGCCCTAGTCGACCCCCAAGTCAAGTTTTAAAACTATGATAATAATCATTTTCATCCTCACGTTGACTTGAGTCAATAGTCAACCCAACTCGTAACCCAATCCTTGCCTAGGGTCGACCTCCGAGTCAAGCTTTAAACCTATGATAATAATCATTTTTATCCTTGTATTAACCTAGGTCAATGGTCAACCCGACCCATGACTCGAACCTTGTCATGGGCTGATCCTCTAGTAGGATTTTAAAATTATGATAATAATCATTTTTATTCTTATGTTTACCTGGGTCAATGGTTAACGCGACCCATAACCCAGGCTTTGCCCAAAGTAATCTCAAGTTGGGTTTTAAAATTGTAATAATAAACATTTTTATTCTTA
>Ga0307515_10007014_pt1 | contig 22377 bp, 27 predicted proteins | sample 17_EM_MG_FD_194513 | JGI IMG/M metagenome (GOLD analysis project Ga0307515, IMG submission 194513) | Populus trichocarpa ectomycorrhiza microbial communities from riparian zone in the Pacific Northwest, United States - 17_EM | ecosystem: Host-associated > Plants > Roots > Unclassified | place...
CCTCTACAGGGACATACCTGGCATGTGAACTCTGTTGCCTATTCTACCAATGGGGAGCACATCATCTCGGTATCCAGTGACCTCACCATTCGAACCTGGGATGCCAAGACTGGTGCTGCATTGGGTATCCCTGTGGCGGGTCACACTGCTGGGGTAGCCTCTGTGGGTTACTCTCCTGATGGACGGTTCATCATCTCTGGATCCGCTGACATGAGTATTCGGATATGGGATGCCGAGACTGGTGCTATAGTTGGCAAGCCTCTACAGGGGCACACTGACCGCGTGTGGTCCGTTGCTTGCTCTCCTAATGGACAACGCATCATCTCTGGGTCTCGTGATAAAACTATTCAAATCTGGGACACCAAGATTGGTGCTACAGTAATGGGACCTCTGGAGGGGCATACCGGGAGTATATCATCCGTTGCTTACTCCCCCAATGGGCAGCACATCACCTCTGGCTCTCTAGACGATAGCATTCGAATATGGGACGCTGAGACCGGTACTGCGATTGGCAAGCCTCTAAAGGGCCACACATCCAATGTGCTATCCATTGCATACTCCCCTAATGGGCAGCATATTATCTCTGGATCTGATGATATGACCATTCGGATCTGGGATGCAGAGACTGGTGCTGCCATCGGGCATCCTCTAGAGGGGCACACTGGCGCAGTGTGGTGTGTAACTTATTCTCCTGGTGGACAGTACATCATCTCTGGATCTGATGACCGGACCATTCGGATCTGGGATGCCGATACCGGTGCCGGAGTTGGCAAGCCTCTGGAGGGGCACACTGGTTGTATCCAGTCTGTTGTTTACTCTCCCAGTGGGCAGCACATTATATCTGCATCTGATGACAGAGCCATTCGAGTCTGGGATGCCAAGACCGGTGCTGCAATTGGAAAGCCTTTGATGGCGCATGCCCAGGAAGTGACATCCATCGCTTGCTCTCCTGATGGGAAGCACATTGTCTCCGGATCTTTTGACACCACAATCCATGTGTGGGACTTGTTTCCACATCCTCCTATCCAACCATCCTTCTCTTGTGACCAGGCCCATGCCGATTTTTGCTCACTACCAGATACGAATGGTTGGGTCAAGGATTCAAAGAATTGTTTACTATATTGGGTACCTCCAGACTGTCGCACAGGCCTGCATTCACCCGCTGTCCTGACAATCCCGCCGACATCTCAGACTCGAACAGTTACTCTTGATTTTGATGAATTTGTGTTTGGGACCTCTTGGACCCAGGTTTTCAACAGTGCATAACCCTAGGCTTTCTCCTCGATCTCTGTGCTTGTATTTGGTTTACTGGTGTCTCTTTGGCAATTGCGCTTGTAGTTTCGCATTCCCTAGTGTCGCAGATAGGCGACCCCCCTATGCAGAGGTGAAATATAGTTGAAGAGAATATTTGTAAAATATATACATGTGCCAACGAGACTACAGATAGAACGATACACGCGAAGAACTATTTCAGTACATTTAATTGTTGAGATCAAAGTCAGATGTCCTGTCCCACGCAGCCATAAATATATCATTTTGGTGTATCATATATCATTGGGAAGGATGGACGGACCGGAAGTAATCCAAGCTACTCCACGTGGTCATGTTCTTCATAAAATACAGATTGAGCGAATCCTGCTTGGCAACTTCGATCGTCTTTTGCAGGGGTGTCCGCTCCTATGCACGCTGGCCAGATTGGATGTGTGATCAAACCCGGGTCCATCAAGCCTCGAAGGACATTTCTTTGGAAGTACAGTAACAGTTTATCTCGAACTCTATTTGAAGAGGTAGGGAATTCAGAACGTAACAGGTTTGTTATCTCTGCCAGCGGGTGTATTCGATTTCATGAGAATGTATTTTGCGTGGGCGGATGCTGTCACCGGAGGTGAATTGTGCATGGGCTCAGACTAACTGGATTTGAGGAAAAATACCTTCACCAATATATGAAGACCGTGACACGGGCGAGAGTTCACCGCTGTGCCTTCCATTCCCGGCTCTATTAGCTATGTAGATATGATTATATTATTCCCATTGCATCCTAAGATCTCGAAGATTAAAAAATAGGTCTAGGGAGGCGTATCAACCGATCATAGAACAGGCGCAATGGAGGCTCCTCCAACAAACTCTCTCATGCTTCGTTGCTTGTCATCACTAGGGGCGCTGCCGATTCCTCCACTTCGTTGTTTCTGTGACCGAATGGGGAAGATAAATGTTGATCACCAGGTCACACAGCATATATATAGACCAAGTCTTTCGCGAGCACTCACGACTTTAACAACGTGGGGAGCCTGATTGACCGCCACTACAGAAATATCCAATGTACTATTTTCCTGTGGAGAAACCCTCCTTCAGATGAACTCGTCGCAATGCATGAGAAATGACCAACGGTCACTCACCAAGGAACGAATGCGTACTCGCGTCCAGCCAGTATTGATAAGTCCTTTGAATCGGTTGCTCCGGCATTCGCAATCCGCCTGAGTATGGCAGCGACCACCTCGGAGATGCACAGCCCATGAATGACGATAACGACATGGTACCCGAGTCCGCCTCCGACTTCGACCTCGACCTCTCCATTTTCCCATGGTCGACCATCGACCTCGACCTCCACTCCATTCGTATTCGTACCGGCACCGGTATCTGAATGGTGGTGGCAATCGCAACCGCGTCGTCCAGATGCGGCCATACAAGCCTCTCCACCGCATCCTCCGCCCGAAGCGCGAGATCGTCAAGCGACTCGCCACTATCGTGCCGATTCCGTATTGTATCGTACCCCTCGACCTCCTCATCGGAATCCAGTAGCTTCTCGTCGTCGTCGTCGTACGCCGATGCACGCCGACGCTGTTGCTGTTGCTTCTTCTTCGATACCGGTCCAGCAACCAGAGTTTGCCCTCGGCGATACCAAAATGCCGCTCACGGATCAGGGGCGTGGTGTGTATCAGTGGGAAGGAGAGCGGGACCTTGTCTGAGTGGGGGGGCGAAGTGCGCGGCGCGACGAGTTGGACGGCGGTGCCGTGGGCGCGTTTGAGGTCCAACGCGCAGGTCTTGTGTATAGGCATGCGTAGGGTGGAGTACCGCCATTCTCCCAGCACGCGAGCCTGGTTCATCCTTTCCTTGCCCGCCCCCGTTAGCAGGAAGCAGCCATGCAGCCACGCAGCCACGTGCAAGTGAACGAGATCGGAGGCGAGACGCGTAAACAATTGGTTACATTTTTGGTATTTGTTGGGTGCCGTTAAGCTAGATACCATGATTTGAAAGTGGAGATTTGGTTCACCCTTCAACGAAAAAGAGTCAGTGGACTTATTCTATGCTACTAGTATAGCACTAGAGCTATCTCACCGGCCCATACAGGTTTCAATTTATCCGTCGATTCACCATGGCGCACCTACAGCACGACGGCAACTGTTCAAATTCACCTCCCGGGCGTCTATATCCATATCATCAAAGCAAACTTACAATGTAACAGTAAGCATGTATAGGTGGTTCGAGAGAGTCGTCTCTATGTGCAGGCGAGTAGGTGTTCTGGGTTCTGATGGACCTGGAGGGAGAGGTCAAGCAGTGTTTGTTAGGAGCCAGTGAGTCACTCCAACTAGGGTTTGACATTGACATTGACATGAATATTGCCATACTTTGCACAGGCTCAGCGCTCGCTCGGCAATCAACTTATTCAATGGTCATTATCCCCGAAAAAGCGGGCGATCGACGGGCTCACTCTTACAGAGATCGTCCTTTGTTTGCCGGTACATCGTTGGAAGGTGACCTGACCGCAGGTAGTGTGGCCGCGGTTCGGTTACAAGACCGATGACCGACCATAACCGACCGAAATTTCGGTCGGTTAACCGAACCGTAAATCGGTTAAAAAAATGGAAACGGTTAACGGTTATGAGATTCGAGGAAACCATAACCGCGGTTAACCGAACCCATAACCGTGGTTAACCAAACCTGCCCCCCGCCTCGTTTTGCTTTTGGACTAGTCCGCATTGGGATCTCGTCGCAACAGACTCAGCCCAGAGATGTTTGAGGCCTTGCAAATGCTCAAATACGATTACAAGCTTTCTCTTCAAGGGAAGTTGGAGTTAGAAGAGGAGTTAGAAGAGAAAGATGTGGAAGAGTTGACAGCTCGCCTTTTCGGAGATGAGGCCAACACTGATCCACTAACGGAGTTGGACAAGGTGGCAGGAGATGACTTTCTCAAGCTGCTGGAATCCCTCTTGGACTGCGACAGTGAAGAGCCTGGGGATGATATGGAACCCACGGTTCCTGAAAAGGCTTTGGAAGTAGTTGAAGGCACATCTGTCGTGGCAGATGTACCAGTTCTTAGTGTTTGATAGCACTACCATAGCTACCATATAACAAAACGCTTTATTTCATCTTATTTACTGGCAGTTAACCGCGGTTAACCACGGTTAACTGTTATATAAATGGTTATTGGTTAACCAGTTAACTGTGGTTAACCGCCCATAACCGCCGTCGGTTATGGTTATGGATTTTCAGAGCGGTTAACCGAACCATAACCGCAATCGGTTAACCGTATATCGGTTAACCGAACCGCGGCCACACTAACCGCAGGTGGTTGAATTAGCCGAGATGCACCTGGGGATATATCTGGGGTTGGGGGTTTGGGGAAACACGATCAATATCCTCTCTGTTAGTGCTAGAGAAGCCAGAGCCGCTGGGAGGAGAAAGAAAGCACAATGGGTTGTCGATAGCAGAGACCGATTAAATAGGTGGAGAGAAACGTCGTTGAGGCCGCCGTTGTTTGTAGGGCATACAGATACAGCCGGAGATGAAACCTCTTGTTTTCGGCCCCCCATTGTGATAGCCAAACATCGGAACAAGGAAACCACCGCTCCCCCGCAACAGCTAGCATCCAAGGGTTGAATCCGTCAACTTTCCCTCAATCCTTTGCCTTTTGCCGTTACACGATCTCTGCAAGCCCCAAGTCAGAAGTCACACCGCACACGAGACCCCAAATTCCATCTTCCAGAGTCACCTTGCTCGTGTCTACTTGCTGCCTCGCAGAAACCTGCAAGCGCCAGTGGCAAATCATAGCGTCCACACCAACAAACGTGACGCGCAAACGTCGTGCAGCTCCTTGGGCCTTGATCTGGGGGTGCAGCGGGAACAAGTAAAGGTCCCACTATTAGTTGGCGTGCTCTTGCTCTTTGAATTACGCTTCACGGGGTTGTAATGCGGAGCTTGGAGGTAGTACACAAATAATAACGGATTGCTATGACGTTTGGGTCTGGCCACATGTCTATCCAGCCTCATACCTGCCCGGCCACACTTCCGGATTAGGCCTCGTCTTTTCTAGCCCTTAGCCACGGCCACATCCCTGTAGACATTCCTTCCCGATTTGGACCGAATTATTGTGCGTATGATTGTTTTGGCTGTCCCTATTGTCTTCGGCAGTTTATTGTTCGTTCCGTATATAGAGCGCAACGAGCGAGGGGCGAAAGATCCTTACGTTCTTTCGTGACCGACGGACAGACACAAGGAGGACCGTAACGAGGTTGTTGAAGAGGGAGGTGTCGTATCTACAGCAGGTATAACCCGTCAGCATGCAAGTGGAATGGAAAGGAGGACATACATCAACAACCCGAAACTAGCGACCTGCAACATAGACACGGCCGGTAGAGGTCCTCCCAGCTGAGTCCAAGACTGATAATCCAGATCGCGGTACTCCTGCATGTGTCAATGATACTCCGCGCAGTGGCGGATACTGACGCTGAGACCGAAGAAGTGGAAGAAGCCGATGGGGAACGCGATGGCGACAAACGAGCCAACAAGGACGCGTGGGTTATGGATAGTCTGGTGCCATCCGCGGGGGAGATCGAAGAACGGCGAGCGCGCGGCGATTGCTGGGAAGAGGAACGGGTGCGCAGTGAGAAGCAGCCGTTCGAGCAGAGTTTATGTGGCTCCGTGACCAATAAGACAGTTTCGCTCCATCTCTCCTAATCGTAGACCACCGTCTCTTGATCGACCCTCAGTCGGCTGACGAGTCAGGGTTGCCCGAGGACCGCTAGAGCAGAAGGTTAATAAATCAGCGGATATATTCAGCACTACGTACCGTGTTAGAGCGTGCATTATGTCCATTACCATGTGTTCTATGTATGAGTGAGCTAGGCAACCATACAAGAAGCAGTTGACCTACTCAATTCCTGTTGGAATCGTGAGTGGCACTGCTTATCGCCGCACTGAAGATACAGTACCTACCTGATAGTTGATTGGTCCAAAATAAACATATGCCTCCAAAGGCTCGCCAATGATCCCGCTGGTCACCATATCACCATATCCATAGCTGAACCATTTGGGGATGAGGGTATGGGACATGCCTTCAATCTAATCTAATCAGCCGTCAGTCTAGGCACAGATCCCCACCCTTTCCACATACTTTCGACCCTCCGAACGCAGTGCCGTGTTCCAAAGTACCATGTAACACACCCGCCTGCACACTCAGTTAGGAGAGAGATACGCGAACGTACCGGGCTACATACCTTCTCAGCGAGTAGCTTGATCATCTTACCAACCGTCATTCGAAAAGGGAAACTGTGTGGATTCATGATAGGATCTGGAGAAGGTATGAGAAGGGGACTTATGAGAGGGGGAGCTAACCTGAGCAGATGCCTTGATCGTTGACTTGCAGACCTTGTTTGACGATCAAACCAGTAACACCTTTCCAACTTTGATGAAGATTTGATCATTTTCGGCGTAGGTGAGCATAACCTAATACTGTGAGCAAACGTCCTTACAATACAATGGGTGTTCAACCTTGTCGATATACCCTGACACCCGCTACCGCTAACAATATGGTATTGTCATTGGCATTCTTCGGTGTCTGCTTGTTGAAATAGACGTCTCCGGGATCCACACATGTTCCTGCTAAACCGTCCCCATCGATGATGTCGTGTTTTTAACCTTTTTCTTCGTCGGTTCGTCCATGGGCGCGTATGCAAGACGGTCAAACCTGGTAGGCAAAGGTGAGTAACATGTTTCGGTCGCGAAAGTGTCGTACGTATGTTCCGTTGCGGTATATTCGGATAAGCGTTGTGTTCTTTCTGAACACTTGACATCGTCCATAGCGTCGATCCAGGCTCCCCTAGTATATGATCAGCTTATAGGTACATGAAAAGGGACACCGTAGTACTCTTACCTTGTTCAGGATAAGTGGGTCTTCGATGTCATAGCCCGGGTGACTCATAATCGCCACAGTCACGTTCTGCCCTGCTGGAGGATCGACGGACCAAATAAGCTCAATAGTCTTTGTCTTGGACATGCGCTGTTGTGGGTGCACCAACAGATACAACAGCGTATCAATGCAGTTGAGCTGGTTGAATGCAGTCGCCCCAATGGCTCGCTTGCCCATGGCACATCAGTAGGCATTACGAGGTGACTGGTTGTGATATGGGTAGGGAATAAGTCCAGCGAAGCCACCCAGGATTGTGAATGATTCGATTTCTAAATGAGTCGTCGAAGACTCAATTTGGGCCTCGTAAAGTGCGATGTGTAAGTCGTTCACCTCGTTGACGCCCACGTATTCTACTAGTCCGCAGCTCATTTTGCTGGCTTTCAGGAACTAAGACGGAGATGAGTGTCTCCCTGCCCTGGACTACAAGAAGGAACGAATGGGCCTGGATATACTCACTGGTCACCTTCGGTCGCATGTGTTCGACGATGATCAACTGCCGGCAGGTTCGTCCACCGTCACTTGCAATATTGACCGTTTTGTGATATGAATACCGACAAACTCGTTGATCTTGCCGGTACGCCTCAACGTGCGGAGCTGAGCAACAAACCTGGCAGGGAACTGAGTAATACCAACGATGCGACCATTGATGTGAACTACTAAGGAGGTCGGTCTGTAGATTTCCGTGCCCGTGAACATCACAATGGCTGGGAGAGCAGTGTGAGTATCCATCGTAATATGGGTCATCAACGCAAGGTCATTGACCAGCTCGCACGCTTCCCCTTCAGGTGTATTGCTAGGGCATGACATACCCCATTGACTTGGTTGAAGCGTTCTTGGTCCGTTCACTTTTCTCTTCTTCGCAAATTGGGACGAAATTCGGGTCACCATCCCTAGTGCTCATATGAAGGACAGGCGGCTGAGGACGTGCGTGACCCCGGCACGCTCCATCTTGATTTGCTTGAGAGACCAGTTGCCGGCAGGGGTGGCAGGGATGAAGCCAGGAGAGGTTGGTTGGCCAGTTGCAAGAATTGTCTTGTTCGCATCGAATTCGGTCGTTCGAGATGGTTTCTGTAGGACCTTATCGATCGCCAGTTCCAAGTTCACGTTCCATTTCTTGAAGAGATCTTCGAAAAGCAGTGAAAGGGGTTGACCAGCACTGAGAAGGAAAGCTGTCACAACGTCATTGTTAAATGAGAGAGCTAGCTTACAGGTCTAGTCCCTTGTTGCCTACGTCGTCTCTGTCATCCACTAATCATGAGCCTTGATTGGCGATACAGAATCGCCGAGTCATGCTTACAACATAGTGCCTTGGCAGTCAAATCGAGGTTGACAACCGGTACGTGCATCGAGACGATCATGACCAATGACTCCATGCCCTCTTCCCAAGCTGGTCTCCGCGGACCAGCCACCTTCCGAATAACACGCGTTCGATTCTTTTGCTTGCTGAGTTGTGAAAGATACTGAGCTGGGCGGCTTTCTCAAGGTTGGGAAAGAATACCCCTTGGTATGACTCGGTATTTTGAGCGCAGAGAAGAGATTTCCTTGTCAGACTGGACGCCTAGTGCCTTCAGTGCAACGGCGGTAGGAAGGTCGTTTGTGAAACAGTTAGCTTGAGGGAGATAAGTCCTGACTACGTGCGTCCTCGATTTGAAACCGGAGTGGGTTGACCTGGATATAAAATTTATATTCAGACTGGTTCGTGGGGGCTCACGAGGTCACCGAGACAGACGCAATACCCTTCGAGCTATCCGTCTCGACCAAGATTCGACTCTTGCTCAGCTGCTCCTGAACCAAAAAGACCTTCTCCGTGCCTTTGACGACGAAATAACCCCCTGGATCGAGTAGCCACTCGGACATGGTAGCAGGTTCCACCTCAGAATTACTACTGAGTATGCACTTGTTGCTCCCGAGCATGGTCGGTAGGCGGGCCAGCATAACTCGCGGCCGTTTGATGCGCCTGCTCCCCCGCGGATACTCGATACCGACGACCACCGGTGCAGATTACGTCGTGTACCTCAGCCTGCATTTTGCGGTGTGACGGAGCGGTCCCCAGCGCCACCGGTGCCACCACCACCTCCATGGTCGTCTTGCTCCGGCATACCGACATAGATATTGGGAGTAGACGAGGGAAAACTTTGGATCGACGTCTGAGGTAACACGGTTGTTCGCGTTGAGGATGTTATTAAGATCATGCTCGACAAAATGATTAAACGAGTCGATGTGCTGTTTGATGAGTCCTTTGACTTTGAGGAACGCGGGAAGGAGGAGCCATTTGTCTTCCGCTGTCTTGACTGGATCCGAAAGTCCGAGTCCTCTGTAGATCTTTTCCGGATTCGCCAGTCTTCGTTTTCTTCTGTTGCAGTCACTGCACGCGAAGTATCACTTAGGAAGAAGAGTCAATTGAGGCAGTGATGCTTCCTCTATGTAATATTGCTGTACCTTGTGTCTGGTAAATACGAGTAATCGGGAGCGGTAGACTAGAATACTGGGAGGTGTTCAATTTTTTGCCAGCTAATTTCGAAGGTTGCGCTTGGTCAGGTTGAATATTGCGCGTTATTCAGAGCCGATTTGTGCAGACCTGGCAGAAATGGTCCGTCCGTGAAGGCTGATCAGAACGCCTCTGAATGGGACAGGTTCAAGATGTGGACCAGATGTCGAGAGACGTAACTGATACGTCCTTAGTCTCCAAGAACTCTCCCTAGATGCCTTCGCAGATACATGATAGAATAAAAGAAACAACGAGGCAGTGGACTAAGCTAACACAAATCCTGCAATAAGAATGGAAAGACGGGGAGATGGACACAACAAATAGATGGCAGAAAGAGGGGTAATGTAGTAGCGGTAGGGGTCCTAGTCGTGGTAGACAACTCTGGCATGACCCGAAAACCATGTCGTCGGGCTTTGACCCCAAGGACGCCGTGAAGTGCGCCCCATTGGTTCCTATACCAACCGAGATGGGTAGTACGACCTACCATATAACACTCACCAGGCTTCTCTTTCTTAGGGATGGTGGCCGACTCGCCAAGAAAGCTGAGTCGCCCGAATAGCCCCGCTGCTAAACTGTGATCGATGCGCCACAGTCAAAGAATCGCAACAGTGGTACCTTCTCATGTCCCCAGTGAAGGCGTCGACGCGAAAATGAAAGTTGGCAAGATGAATTCCAACACTCCGCCTGGCGTCCACTGAGCGAGTGATCAGGGTTCTCGTGCGTTGCTTTCTACTTGAGCCACTGTGGTGCAGGAATTCTGGCTGTGAGAAGGAGGGCATCACAGACGTCAGCTGTCATCGGTGAGTGGGCGCCAACGCTGAATCCCCGATCGATCCTCTCCTGGACCCCGAAGTGATACCGAGGGAACAACCATGGCAACCAAGGCACCCCAAGGAATGAACCTGTGAGCATCTCGACGGTCATATGCCGCCCCGTTGTCACTGATAATGCCCCAAAAGCCTCTACCTGAATGGTGCGGCGCTTCACTTCATTTTAGGTCCATATCGCTCATCTCAGGTACCAAAAAGAAATCATTGTGCAAGATGTCCCAGATTTGAAGTATAAGCTGGTGTTGATTGTAGGAGGCGACACGATAGAATTAGAAAGGAAAGACAACCAGACGTGGGCACCAGTCCAGCGCCCGTATGTCCTCGGTCTCTTTTCAACGTACACTCACCGAGGCATGTGCGTATATAGAGATATTTCTCCGACATCCCAAGTGCGCGTAGAGATTCAAATGAAGAGTAGTCATCTGCCGTTCGTAAAGAAGGATCGGAATGTCAAGGCGATTGGCCTCCACAAGCTTTTTGACGAGTACTGGGCCTCCGGAGAGCACGAGCTTATGCTACCGGGTCGGTCATACCCCCAACAAGTCGTTTCATACCTGATACAGAAGCGCAGAGGTCGTTGTCGTTGGAAAGTATCGTTGCTCGTTTGAATTACACTTCTCTGCGGGCCCTACGGTTCGTCTCTTTGCAACTGCCCATTGCATCCAGCTATTGATGTCCGCATAGGCGGAAACTCTCCACGACTTGCTTAAAGAACTCGAGAAATTGCTAAAGGAACACTCCCCAATGATGAATACATCAACAGAGAGGATTGTGGACAAGGCTATCAAGTACGGGGCTGTCTTCGCAGAGGTCAGTTCCCCCAAATGGACACCAGTGAGACACTGACACTTTCTAGTTGAACCCTGTCTCAAAGGCTGTCTTCGGTCTTGCCAGAGTCACGTTTGAGGTTCGTATCCGCTACCTGCGTATCAGGAACAGACCTAATGCATGACGATGTAGCTCTTGAAGGAGCAAAACAAATATGACCAGATGCCGTTGGCCCTGTTGGGTCGATTGCAGCGCATTTCGCCATTAGGGGAGAAGGTCGCTGACGATGTTGTCTGCGAAGAGACAGAAATCTTGGAGAAGGTGATGCAACGAATGTTCGAAGTGACGCGAATGGTCGCGGAATTCTCATGCAACTATGTCAAAGGTAGTAAGCGGTCATGTCCTGGATTTGGCGAGTACTGATGATCACAGCGAGAACGCCGGCCAACCCAGAGAAGATCGAAGAAATGGACAAAGAATTGACTAAGGTCATTGAAGACTTCAACCATGCAGTGGATGTTGAGGCGCTCCGTCTCGCCAAAAAGAATGGTAAGCACGTATTGTCCCTACCTGGTGATCACCCGTTCTCAATGGCTCGTGTAGAGCAGGAGTTTTTACTTACGCGGCTTAAGCGCGTCGAGACCGGTTATGATTTGAAACTCTGCTGTATGGAAGGCACCCGCGAAGGTCTCTTGAATCAAATCATGGCCTGGGCGGCTAGTGAATCAGATACGAGCAATCTATACTGGATCCACGGTTTACCTGGAATTGGCAAAACGTCGTTCGCTCATTCAATTTGTGAAAAGCTACACAATGAACAGCGCCTCGCTGGAGCGTTTTTCTGCCAGAGGGATGACGCGAATATGAGCGAGCTCAGAAACATTCTTCCTACTCTCATCTCCAAACTCGCCGAAATCTTTCCCCCCTTTCGAAGGATCGTGGCAGACCGTCTTCGTAGCGATCCAAATCTGACATCCAAGTCGATGAAGGACTCTCTCTTCCTTAACCTCATTTGCAACCTTCCCCGCCACCCAAAACACGCTCTCGTCTTTGTCATTGATGCACTCGACGAATGTGGTGACGATCAAGACCGCCCAATCCTCTTGAAGGTTCTGAACGAGGCGGTCGCACATGCTCCGTGGCTCAAAATTATTGTCACCAGTCGACCTGAAGACGAAATTCAGCATTTCTTTAATCGCCTCCCTCGATCGTCATATTCACCATATAATCTAGCTACGGATCAAGATGCTGAAGCTGATTTGCAAACCTTCGCCCGAAGCCAGTTCGATTTAGTGGCGAAAGTCTGGTGTCTGCCCACCCATTGGCCAGGACAACCGCTCTTTGATGGAATTATCTCTCGGGCGAATGGCCTGTTCATCTTCATCAAGACTCTTGTTCTTGCCCTTAAGCAATGTGAAGACCCCGAAGAGACTTTGAAGGTAGCCTTTCAAGACGCAGCTGGTACTAGCTTGAAACCGCTATACCACCTTTACTCCAGTATCTTGAAATCACGAAATGTGTCAGGCAATGCCGATTTTCGGCAGGTGATTGGAGTGCTTCTTACAACGGCTCCGTATCGCACACTATGTGACGAATCGATTGCAGAACTGGCGGGAGTGAAGCCCAATTTGGTCAAAAAGTGGGTGAATGACCTCAGCTCCCTGTTATATCGAGACGAATCGGCCAATGGGGGGGTTCGTGTCCGGCATTTGTCAATTTCGGAGTTCTTAGTGAGCGATCACTGCGCTTGTAAAGTGAATATTGAAGACGCGAACACGCAGCTGGGAAGTGCTTGCCTCAAGACGATGATGGAACAGCTCCGTTTCAATATCTGCAATCTCGACGATTCCCGACTTGCTAATGCAGATATCAACGATCTCCCATCCCGAATCAAAGAGCACATTTCCGACGCTTTGCAATATAGTTCTCTCTATTGGTCAAACCACCTTTGCTTTACTCCTGACAATGGAGATCCTTGCGTGTGGGGGAAGTTGAAGGAATTCTTCGAAGGGTTGTATGGGCTATTTTGGGTTGAAGTATTGAGTATTATGGGAATGGTCCCGATTGGCGCTCCAAGCCTGCGACGGGTGATCTCTTGGGCCAAGGTGAGTTCAGCTCCGAGTTGTCACCTGCGAAAATGAATTTAACTGGAAGTAGAATGCCGGTTCAAATATTGTTCAAAGAATGCAGGATGTTTGCCGTTTCATCATCACCTTCCACCACCCCATCTCTATCAGCACTCCACACATCTATATTTCAACAGGATCCTTCCTACCTTCACAGTCACCCCTATCGGGCATCTTCAACAAATGGTTTTCTAAGACCATCAAGATGCAAAGCGGGACATTGTTGACATGGCCAGCGCCACCATTGCAATGGACTGGACACACAGACATCATCAATTCCATCAGCTGTTCCCCAAACGGGTACCACATCGTGACCGGGTCCGATGACAGGACGATACGTATCTGGGATGCCAAGACTGGGGCTACAGTCGGCAACCCACTGATTGGTCACACTGGCGATGTGGAATCCGTTGCTTACTCTCCAGATGGGCGGCACATCACCTCTGGATCCGATGATATGACCATTCGGATCTGGGATGCTGAGACAGGTGCCCCAGTTGGCAGGCCTCTAGAAGGTCACACAAATTATGTGTGGAGTGTTGCTTACTCTCCAAATGGGCAGCACATTATTTCCGGATCCGGTGACAAGACCATTCGGATCTGGGATGCTGAAACTCACACAGCAATTGGCACACGTCTGGAGGGGCACACTGCATTTGTGCAGTCTATTGCTTACTCTCCCAATGGGCAATATATCATATCGGGATCCGGTGACAACACCGTTCGAATCTGGGATGCCAACACTGGTGCTGCAGTTGGCCACCCTCTAGAGGGGCACACTGACGCTGTGCTCTCCGTTGCATACTCTCCCGATGGACGGCATATCGTCTCCGGATCCGCTGATAGAACCCTTCGAATCTGGGATGCGAAGACCGGCGCTGCAATTGGCAGACCTCTGGAGGGGCACGAAGAGAGAGTGCGAACTGTTGCTTACTCTCCAAATGGGCATCAAATCATCTCCGGATCTGATGACAAGGCCATTCGAATCTGGGATGCCGAAACCGGTACAACAATTGGCACACCTCTACAGGGACATACCTCGAGTGTGAACTCTGTTGCCTATTCAACCAATGGGGAGCACATCATCTCGGTATCCAGTGACTACACCATTCGAACCTGGGATGCCAAGACTGGTGCTGCATTGGGTAACCCTGTGGCGGGGCACACTGATGCGGTGACCTCTGTGGTTTACTCTCCCGATGGACGGTACATTATTTCTGGATCCCTTGACATGACTATTCGGATATGGGATTCCGAGACTGGTGCCATAGTTGGCAAGCCTCTACAGGGGCACACTGACGAGGTGTGGTCCGTTGCTTGCTCTCCCAACGGACAACGCATCATCTCTGGATCTGATGATGAGACCATTCAAATCTGGGACACCGAGGTTGGTGCTGCAGTAATGAGACCTCTAGAGGGGCATACAGCTTGTATATCATCCGTTGCTTACTCTCCCGATGGGCAGCGCATCATCTCTAGCTCTTCCGACAGAACCATCCAAATATGGGACGCTGAGACCGGTACTGCGATTGGCGAGCCTCTAAAGGGCCACACGTCCCACGTACTGTCTATTGCATACTCTCCTGATGGGCGGCGTATCATCTCTGGATCTGGTGATAAGACCATTCGGACCTGGGATGCTGAGACTGGTGCGGCCATTGGCTATCCTCTAGAGGGACACACTGGCGACGTGAATTGTGTTGCTTATTCTCCTGGTGGACAGCACATCATCTCTGGGTCTCATGACAGGACCATCCGGATTTGGGATGCTGAAACCGGTGCCGGAGTTGGCAAGCCTCTGGAGGGGCACACTGATTGGATCCGGTCTGTTGTTTACTCTCCCAGTGGGCAGCACATTATATCTGCATCTGATGACAGGACCATTCGAGTCTGGGATGCCAAGACCGGTGCTGTAATTGGAAAGCCTTTAATGGCGCATGCCCAAGAAGTGACATCCATCGCTTGCTCTCCTGATGGGAAGCACATTGTCTCCGGATCTTTTGACACCACAATCCATGTGTGGGACTTGTTTCCACATCCTCCTATCCAACCATCCTTCTCTTGCGACCAGGCCCATGCCGATTTTTGCTCACTACCAGATGCGAATGGTTGGGTCAGGGATTCAAAGAATGGTTTACTATATTGGGTACCTCCAGATTGTCGTACAGGCCTGCATTCGCCCACTGTCCTGACAATCCCACTGACATCGCACACTCGATCAGTGACTCTTGATTTTGATGAGTTTGTGTTTGGGACCTCTTGGACCCAGGTTTTCAACAGTACATAATCCTGAGGTTTCTCCTCAATTTCTGTGCTTGTATTTTGGTTTATTGGTGTCTCTTTGGCAATTGCGCTTGTAGTTTCGCATTCCCTAGTGTCGCAGATAGGCAATCCCCCTATGCAGAGGTGAAATATAGTTGAAGAATGAGCAAACTTGGCTCTTGCATGTTGAATGAGGGTTCATGATGCCGACCAACTTCCCAATATTTTGGAGATGACGGTTTTACAATATTTCTCGGTCTACAACATTACCTCTTGGAAGATTGTCTCAAGCCTTTGGTGGTGACCCAAGCCACCTCGGTGCCAGTCCAAGTTGCAGTTGGTTGGGTTATACGCGGGTACTGAATGCCCCGAAAAATGCCATGCGGACCACCAAATGAATGCTTGTGGTACCCGATATTGAACATATGTGCTGCCCCTGAGCTGTTGTGCTTCGGTCGATCGATGCACACCTCTAAATTATCCCACTCCGCTAGTAGCCTGGCTCAACTGACATATGTAACTGCTCCGCCTATCCAATAGCTAGAAACGGTAGAACTATCTTTAATTAATATCAAAATGTGAGCTCAGCAGTCCTGATCCGGTCTCTCTCGTGGTAGACTGTACTGCCGAATCCGTTTTTCACACGCCTTGTGAGCTTTACAGGTAGTGCAAGTGCAGTCTATTTGTCTAGCGGTGATGCCTTTTGCAAGCGTTGCATTCTGCCAAAATGGTTGAAGTCTAAGCCGGCGAACCAGATTTCCAATCGTTTACGGCCATGCACAATTTACAAGAAATATTTGTAAATTATATACATGTGCCAATGAGACTACAGATAGAACGGTACATGCAAAGAACTATTTCAGTAGATTTAATAGTTGAGGATGTCCTGTACCACGCAGCCATAAATATATCATTGGGAAGGAAGGACGGACCGGAAGTAATCCAAGCTACTCCACATGGTCATGTTCTTCCTAAAATACAGATTGAGTGAATCCTGCTCGGCAACTCTGATCGTCTTTGCAGGGGTGTCCGCTCCTGTGTGCGCTAGTCAGATTGGATGTGTGATCAAACCAGGGTCCATCAAGCCTCGAAGAACATTCCCTTGGAAGTACTGTAACGGTTTATCTCGAACTCTATTTGAGGAGGTAGGGAATTCAGGACCTAACAAGTTTGTTATCTCTGCCAATGGGTGTAGTCGATTTCATGGGAATGTATTGTGCGTGGGTGGATGCTGTCGCCAGAGGTGAAGGGTGCATGGGCTCATACTAAGTAGATTTGGGCAAAATATCTTCAGCAATATATGATGGCCATGACATTGGCGAGAGGCCCTTCCATTCACCGCTGTGCATTCCATTTTCGGCTCCATGTAGATATGATTATCCCCATTGCATCCTAAGATCCCAAAGATTAAAACATAGGTCTAAGGAAACGTATCAACCAGTCGTGGAACAGACGTAGTGGAGGCTCCCCCAAAACGCTCTCTAATGCTTCGTTGCTTGTCATCACTAGTGCCGCTGCTGATTCCCCCACTTTGACGTTTCTGGGACCTTAATCACCGGGTCACACAGCATATATATAGAGAGAGACCAAGTCCTTCGCGAGCACTCACGACTTTAATAAGGTGGGGAGCCTGATTGACCGCCACTACAGAAATATCCAATGTCCTATTTTCCTGTTGAGACACCCCCCTTCAGATGAACTCGTCGCAATGCATGAGGAATGACCAATGGTCACTCACCATGGAACGAATGCGTACTCGCGTCCAGCCAGTATTGACAAGCCTTTTGAATCGGACTCCGGTGGCTGCTCCGGCATTCGGACTCCGCCTGAGTACGGCAGCGACCATCTCGGAGATGTACAGCCCATGGCTGACGATAACGACATAGTACCCGAGTCCGCCTCCGACTTCAAGGTCGACCTCTCCATTTTCCCGTGGTCGACCATCGACCATCGACCTCTACCTCGACCCCATCGACCCCATTCGTATCCGTACCGGCACCGGCACCAGTATCTGAGTGGTGGTGTGCAGTCGCGATCTCGTCGTCCAGATGCGGCCACACAAGCCTCTCTACCGCATCCTCCGCCCGAAGCGTGAGATCGTCAAGCGACTCGCCACCGATGAACCTATCATGCTAATTACGTATCGTCTCGTACACCTCGTCCTCGCGGTGCAGTAGCCCCTCGTCGTCGTCGTGCGCCGATGCACGCTGACGCTGCTGCTGTTGCTTCTTTTTCGATACCGGTCCAGCAAACCAGAGCTTGTCCTCGGCAATACCAAAATGCCGCTCACGGATCATGGGCGTAGTGTGTATCGGTGGGAAGGAGGGCGGGTCCTTGTCTGAGCCTGGGAGCGAAGTGCGCGGCGCGACGAGTTGGACGGCGGTGCTGTGGGCGCGCTTAAGGTCCGACGCGTAGATCTCGTGTATGGGCGTGCGTAAGACGGAGCACCGCCATCCTCCCGGCACACGAGCTTGGTTCACCCGTTCCTTGCCCGCCCCCGTAACAGGAGGTAGCCACGGAGCTGTGTGCAAGTGAACGAGATCGGAGGCGAGATGCGTAAACGATTGGTTACATTTTTGGTATTTGTTGGGTGCTTTTAAGCTAGACGCCATGATTTGAAAGTGGAGCGTCGGTTCACCCTACAACGAAAAAGAGCGGTGGACTTATTCTATGCTACTAGTATAGTACTAGAGCTATCTCACCGGCCCATGTAGGTCTCAAATTATCTGTCGATTCACCATGGCACACCTACAGCACGACGAGCGGCAACCGTTCAGATCCACCTCACGAGGGTCTATATCCATACTAGCAAAGCAAACTTACAACGTAACAGTAAGCATGTATAGGTGGTTTGAGATAGTCGTCTCCATGGGCAGGCGAGGAGGTGTGATTCTGAGGAGTGGTCAAGCAGAGTTCGAGTCAGTCCAGCTAAGGTTTGACATTGACATTGACATTAATATTGCACAGGCTAAGCCCTCGGCAATCAACTTATGTAATGAGACATTATTGCACCTTCCGGAGATCATCCTTTGTTTGCCGGTATATCGTTGGAAGGTGACATGGCCTGGTCGAATTAGCCGAGATGCATTTGGGGATCTGGGGTTGGGGGTTTGGGGAAACATGATCAATATCCTCTTTGCTAGTGCTAGAGAAGCCAGAGCAGCCGAGAGGAGAAAAGAAAGTACAATGGGTTGTCGATAGCAGAGGCCATGTAAACGAGTAGAGAGAAACGCACGTAAGGGTACAGACGGAGAAGAAACCTCAAGCCTTCAGCCCCCCATTGTGATAGCCAAACATCGGAACAAGCAAACCGCTTCTTCCCCGCAACAGCAGCTATCGGTTAAGCACGAGCCGGTCAACGTTCCCTCAATCTTTTGCTCTTCGCCGTTACACGATCTCTGCAAGTCCCAAGCGAGAGGTCACACCTCATAAATTGCACCTTCTGAGTCACTTTGCTCGTCTCTACCGGCCCAGGTTGGCTGCCTCGCGGAAACCTACAAAAGCCAGTGGCAGATCATAGTGTCCACACCGACAAACGTGACGCGCAAGTGTCGTGCAGCTCCTTTGGCCTTGATTTTGAGGGTGCAGCCGGGACAAGTAAAAGTCTCACTATTAGTTCGTCCGCTCTTGCTGTATGGACTAGGCCTCGCGGGTTTGTAATGCGGAGCACACAACTAATAACGGTTACTCTTAGATTGCTATGTTATTTCGGTCTAGCCACATGTCTATCCAGCCTTACATCTGTCCGGCCCTACTTCCGGATTAGGCGTAGTTTTATCTCGCGATAGCCACATCCCTGTGGACATTCCTTCCCGACTATTGTGCGTATGACTGTTTTGGCTGTCCCTATTGTCTTTGTCAGTGTATTGTTCGTTAGCGCAACGAACGAAGGGCGAAAGATCCTTACGGTTCTTTCGCCCGCTCACTCCACTCCGAGGGTGACCAGCGGGCGGACAGAACGAGGAGCGTGGCGAGGTGTTGAAGAGGAAGGTGTCGTATCTACAGCGCGTATGACCCGTCAGCATGGAAATGGAATGGAAAGGAGGATGTACATCAACAACCCGAAACTAGCGACCTGCAACATGGAATACGGCCAGTCGAGGACCTCCCAGCCGAGTCCAAGACTGATAATCCAGATCGTCATAGTCCTGCATGTATCCGTGATACTCCGCGTAGTGGCGGATACGTGTCGGGTGACGCTGAGACCGAAGAAGTTGAAGAAGCCGATGGAGAACGCGACGGCAACGGACGAGCCAAGGACGCGTAGGTTAGAGATGGTCTGGTGTCATCCGCGTGGGAGATCGAATTGATGGGAAGAGGAACGGGAGCCCAGTGAGAAGCAGGATCGAGAACCGCCGAAGCAGCCCGCCCCACCCCACCGCGACGAGCGGTGCGACCGAGTACGTTGACGAGATTTCTCCTTGATGACGAATTGCGTCGTCTATGACCAACCGTGGCATTACATTCATGGAAGAAAGCTTGCTCAGAAGGCGGGAATCATTCCGGCTGCAGAACCAAATACCCACCTGGAAGAGCACCTCGGCAGCATAAACTTGGCCATCCTCTTTGAGCTCTTGCAGTATGCGTACCATCCATTATATCCTATCAGCCCACACACTCAACGAGCGTGCACTTGAAACTGATCCGATGAAACCATCAGCCGTTCGAGCAGAAGTTGTGTGGCTCCGTAGCCAATAAGACTGTCTCGGTCCATCTCTCCTAATCGTCGACCACCGTCTCTTGATCGACCCTCAGTCAGCTAACGAGTTAGGGTTGCCCAAGGACCACTAGGGCACAACGTCAATAAATCAGCGGATATATTCAGCACCGCGTATCGTGCGCGAGCGTGGATTTGTCCTTTACTATGTGTTCTAGGTATGAGTGAGCTAAGGCAACCATACAAGAAGAAGTCGACCTACTCAATTCCGGTTGGAATCGTGAGTGACACTGCTTATCGCCACACTGGGGATACAGTACCTACGTGATAGTGGATTGGCCCAAAATAAACGTATGCGTCCAAAGGTTCGCCAGTGATCCCGCTGGTCAGCATATCCTGTCCAGAATAGCTGAACCCTTTGGAGATGAGGATACGGCACATGCCCTCAGCCTAACCTAATCAGCTGTCAGGTTAGGCCCAAATCCCCACCTTTTCCACATACTTTCGACCCTCCGAACGTAGTGCCGTGTTCCAAAGTACCACGGAACACACCCGCCTGCACACTCAGTTAAGAGAGAGATACACGACCGCACCGGGCTACATACCTTCCCAGCGAGTAGTTCGATCATCTTACCAACCGTCATTCGAAAAGGGAAACCGTGTGGATTCATGATAGAATCTGGAGAAGGTATGAGAAGGGGACTTGCGAGAGGGGGGAACTAACTTGGGCAGATGCCTTGATCATTGAATTGTATACCTTCTTGTTTCACGATAGTAACGCCTTTCCAATGTTGATGAGGATTTGATCATTTTCGGCATAGGTGAGCACAACCTAATACTGTGGGCAAACGTCCTCACAATACAATGGGTGTTCAACCTTGTCAATATACCCTGACACTGGCGCTTTGTTGGTCAGTGGAGTATTCTTGAATCCTGCCGCTACTGCTGACACTGTGGTATTGTCATTGGCATTCGTCGGTGCCTGCTTGTTGAAATAGACGTCTCCGGGATCCACACGTTCTCCTGCCAAACCGTCCCCATTGATGATGTCGTATTTTTGAACCTTTTTCTTCGTCGGTTCCTCCATGGGCGCGTATGCAAGACGGTCAAACCTGGTAGGTAAAGGTGAGTAACATGTTTCGGTCACAAAAGTGTCGTACGTACGTTCCGCTGGGGTATTTTCGGTGAGCGTTGTGTTCTTTCTGAATACTTGACATCGTCCATAGCGTCAACCCAGGCTCCCCTAGTATGTGATCAGCTCATATGTATATGGAAAGGGACACCGTGGCACTCCTACCCTGTTCAGGATAAGTGCGTCTTTGATGTCTCCTTCCAAGTAACTCATAATCGCCACAGTCGCGTTCTGTCTTACTGGAAGATTGTCGTATCCAACAAGGTCGATAGTATTTGGCTTGAACATGGGCTGTTGTGGGTACACCAACAGATACAACAATCTATCGATGTAGTTGAGCTGGTTGAATGCAATCGCCCCAACGGCCTACTTGCCCATGGCACACTGGTAAGCATGATGAGGTGACTGGTAGGGAATAAGTCCAGCGAAGGCACTCAGGATTGTGAACGGTTCGATTTCTAAATGAGTCGTCGAAGACTCAATTTGGTCCCCGTAGAGTGCGATGTGTGAGTCGTTCACTTCTTTGACGTCCATGTATCCCACTAGCCCATGATGGAAAAAGTTTTCAAAGCTTATTTTGCCGGTTATCAGGAACTAGAACAGCCGTGAGCGCCTCCCTGCCCTAGACTACAAGGAGGAACGAATGAACCCGGATATACTCACTGGTCACCGTCGGTCACATGTGCTCCACGATGATCAGTGGCCGGTAGATTCGTCCACCGTCACTTGCAATATTGACTATTTTGTCGTTGATCTTGCCGGCACGCCTCAACTCGTGGAACTGAGCAACAAACCTGGCAGGGAACCGAGTAATACCAACAATGAGACTGTTGATGTGAACTACGAAGGAGGTCGGTCCGTAGATTTCCGTGCCTGTGGACATACAATGGCTGGGAGAGCAGTGAGTCATCGAGCTGGATAACAGAAC
>Ga0307515_10007015_pt1 | contig 22377 bp, 9 predicted proteins | sample 17_EM_MG_FD_194513 | JGI IMG/M metagenome (GOLD analysis project Ga0307515, IMG submission 194513) | Populus trichocarpa ectomycorrhiza microbial communities from riparian zone in the Pacific Northwest, United States - 17_EM | ecosystem: Host-associated > Plants > Roots > Unclassified | place...
ATTTATAGACGGGAGGAGGCCTGCGAACGGGAGATTAGGCAGCCATAATATAGACATTAACGTTGCTCGACTGACACCTACCGGACGCCCCTCCGTCCTTCCTGTCTCCTCTCTCACCCGTCTCCTCGTCAGATGCTGTCCATATCGCCACGTCAACCAATAGATCCCTCAGTGGGGACTAGGGAGGGGTATTGGAGCACCTCTAGCTCTTGTGAGGAAGAAGAAAAGAAGAGAGGAAGGTGTAAAAAAGGGAGTATTTATAGACGGGAGGAGGCCCTACAAGCACGTGATTTAGTAAGTACTAATAAGCACGAGATTCTCGTACAAGATGGGCTTGATTGCTTACCAAAATACGGGGTGTCTCTGTCACTGCAGTGGCTACTGCAGTGGTAGAGACGCCTCAAATATTTGATGTAACCGACTACTAAGGCTGTCGATGAGTGAAAGGTAGGCTACCCATGTGGTGCGAACAATGTAGTTGTTGATATCGTTTATAGCCTGTTTTTGCTTCTGGTGTACGCGTAGATCATCCTTATATTTGGCGTAGAGCTAGTTGTAGGCAGTGAGCTAATTTAGGTCTAGCTTTGCTATCGATGTAGCCGTGGGTAGTATGTCCCTTAGTGTGGGCCAACTTAGTAGTTCTAGCTTTGGAAGATCGTCTTTCTTCTTAGATGGGTCGATATACTGCCATACCTCGTTAGTTTTGGCTGTGTCTTGGATAATAAAGAACCATTGAATCCAATCAGATGGCTTGTCAAGGATGAGGTTAATTTTTAATTCGGCAGAGGTCGTCATTTTTAGAATTTAATAGGTTAGGAAGGGTCCAGGTCAGGGTCCAGCTAGCGTCTTAGCAGAACCTTATTTGGACGTTCCGAACTTTTAATTTAATTCGTCAGTTTGTTCGTCAGTCGGATTTTATTACAGGGAGCGCGATTAATGACCCCTACTAACAGCTCTAACCACGTCTAATTTTTAATTTATAAATCGGCAGATCTATAGGTAATAGTTATTTCAAGCAGCTCCAGGTGCGGTATATATAAAATCTTAACTATAGTGTAGAGAAGTTATGGCTGCTAATATGCGGTCCCAAGTAGCATATATTCTCGGAGGTCACGTGACTCCTTATGTAAGCGACATTTCCGCCCTTCAAAAAAAATTTGAAAAATTCTAAAAATCGATTAACGCTACAGACAGCAGCAATATTGATCCGGCAATACTGCCAGTTCTCCCTATACACTATTGTATATATATCTAACAGCTCCAGAAGCGGTAAGAAGGTAGGACGGATAGGGGGGTTGAAATTTAGAAAATTAGATTTCGCGGTTAAGCTGTTTAAAAGTCAGGAAACCAAGACGAATGCCGTATTCTCCGCTTACCTCCGAGCCAGTATATGATTTCCTAATTAGGAAAAGTCGTTTACGAGTAGTTGCTGCTGCCTCCGTACAAAATCTTCTTATCGTACCTCTTTGGTCTTACTCATAGATAACTGAAATCGTTCCATATCGAACCTACGTTCGAACATAAGCCCTAAAAGCTTCTTGACTCGTGAGATTGCTACATAGGTTAGCCCGGCTGTCTTATTCTTTTCCTTAATATCTAGAACCACCTGGTTAAGTGTTAGGCCCTAGCTTTTATGTACGGTAAGAGCAAAAGCCAGAGTAATTGGAAATTAATGCCGTGAGCAAGAGCCTCTTATACCCTCCCACTCACGAAGCACGGAAAATATAGGGACAACTTTCTTACCATCCTACTGAGTGAATAGGGTAGGTCCGTTATACCCATCTACCGCAATTAGTAGTAACTAAGGCTGATCCTTTTTAATATCCGCGTGTCCCTTCTATACAATATCTTCAACTATACCAGTAATACCATTTACTAAGCCTAGTTCAACCTAGATATTCTATATTAGCATTACTTTCGCGCCAATATATAGGGCTAGATTCTCTATAGTATCGCACTAATCAGGAGTAACTTTCCGCACACCTACACCAGTGTCAACTGACTTAATAGCCACCACTGGCTGTAAAAGGTTGCGAAGCCGAATAGCGTTATACTTACCTACAGCAGCGCGTGTGCTATATAGCCGAATTACGTTGTCGAAGCCCGCAACCTCATCGGTGGATAGGCCCTGCTTACACCTAGTTAAAAGAAGCTTCTAGGTCAAATCACTTACAGAATCACTACGTAGCTCCGCAAGGGCGGTCCTAAATACAGAGCTCTTAGCGTCATCACCGCCCTGCCGCATAACTTAATCTAGGACAGCAGTTCGGTCAATTGCCTCATAGGCTCCTTTTCCGTGGCTAGCGAGCTCTGACGGCCTAGCGGGTAGATTACTATATAAGGCCGCCTAATTCACAGGGGGAAGCTGATGGAAATCGCCCACTAGCAAGATATTCAAGCCTCCGAAGTAGTCGTTGTTACGTATAGGGTAGATCTGACGGAGGCGGCAATCAATCCAGGCCAGATATACTTGCCCGATCATAGATTTCTCGTCAAGGACGAGATAGTGAATATCCTTAAAAGCTTGCTGTAGAGGCGTAAGACTGGCAGCAGGCAATTCCTCAAACAGGCGATTCACTGGCAACCTCAATAGATCGTATATAGTTCTGCCGTTAATATTAAAGGCAGCTACCCCAGTAGGGGCCGCTCAAGCCAATGGCATCGGCTTGCCATTAGCCCTTGCCATATCACAGAGCGTAGTAGAGAGGACAGCAATAAGATATAATTTGCCGGTTCCTACCTCTCCATCAACGTTAATCCGTAGTGGAGAGGGGCTAAGGCCCACTTGGATCTGCCTGTAGTAATTAACTACAACGTTATAGATATAACGCTAACCTAGTTATAAGGAGGACGGAGTTGCTGTTTAGGATAGGCGGCTCCACAGTAGAGGCTATAGCCGTACTTTCTGCCAATAAGTCCTCTCATTAAGCTGCGGGTACGTACCCCGATATATACTCCAGTCGTAGTTACGATCAAGCTCCCTATCACCAAGCCTATTAGGATCCTTAATTTCAACTCCATTGGTATTTCGAACGCGGGCATATAGGGCCTTAAAGGACTGATATAACTCTAAGTCGTCTGCGAAATCGCCCTTAAACTTATCAATATTATTAGCAGTTTCGCGACCTTCCTCTAGTTTCCGATTGCAGAAGTAGTCAGGCGGGTGCTAATAAGAGTCAACACAAGCCTAATAGGAAGCCACATAATTAGGGGCCCCGAATCTATTAGTATAAGTAGCCACTTCCTTATACTCCCTCCACGGGTAATAAAGAATGAGCTTTATACGGCAGAACTTAGGATACTACAGATAGGAAGGATCGCCGTTATATCGCGGAAAGTATGATATAACTTAAGGCCTTGCTCTCGGTTAACGCTTATAAGTAGAGTAATTAAAATAGAGTAGAAAATTAAGGAAAGTAACATCCTCTACCCCATCTAGGCGGCGCTTATATTTCTCATAGTTAGACAGTCCGTACCCTCTTAGTTGCCCATCCATAAGCTTATATATAGCGCTTCGATCGTCCTCCTAGCGGCAGTCTAAAGCTACTATAGTCCTTAAGCCTTCGGAAAGGGGAATATTAAGAAGTAGATGGCATACCTCCTGCGCTAACCAATCGCGTTCAGCAATAAGCTTGTTTATAAACTTAGCTACTACCAAACTAAAGGCATAAAGACTATTGGCGTGCGGCTGTACTGATTAGAGTAACTCCTAGTAGGAAGTTAACTTCTTCTCCTCCTTACTGCAATATTTGCCTATGTAGTTAACTATTACTAATATACTTATAGCAGGCGACGTATTAATATTTGCCATCCACGCCAGTATTATAGCTGCATTATAGCCATTAAGAAGCTTATCATTACGCTACGGACAGAACGTCCAGTAATATGGATTTTAATTCTTTGATACAGCGGCCTTATCGCGAAGAGAGCGTAGAAAGTAAAAGCGGCACTCCTTTACTCCAGCGGAGCCTTTCTTCAGTCTTAAGCAGTAAGATTTAGTGCAATTGCGGTGCCATTGAAATCAATTAAGGCAGGCGGTAAGAAGCTCACTGGTGTTAAGCTGTTCCTTATAGCTGAGAGCAGAAGGATATTAAAGATCAGGAGGCCTAGATTAATTAGGATTTATTACGGATATAAAAGCAGCCCAGTGCTTAGTAAAAGCCGCCCTTAATTCACCAGTTGACGGATCTGGCCTTGGGGCTATTAAACTCCATAAAAAGCCATGTATATAGCCACTACCTCGCACCTACCACTTATATTGGGACCAAAAGTTAGTGCTATTAAACAGACCTATAAGCACGTGCTTCCTAAACAGATCGAAGCGGCGATGTAGCCAGTAAGCAGTAATATACGGATTATCGTTGAGATTCTGAGAAGCAATCCGGTAGTATTAAGCCTTATTAGTAGCCTTATATTCGTTAAATAGAGGTATATAAGAGTGTAGATCATACTAATGTAGATTAGCTGCGCTAAGTGTAAAGAATAGAGACCCGCTCTTAATATTTTCAGCATAAGCCGTAAGCTCATTTCTCTTCTGCTTCTAGTAGGGCCTGGTGCCTTTAAGCTTCTATATATGCCGTACAATCTTATTTAAAACCTGACCACCCCTACTACTATTTATAAGATCACTAAGCTCATCTAAAGATAGACTATTCTTATTTAATCGGCTGCAAAGGAAGCGGGTAGCATTAAGGGCTTGCTCTCTTATAATCCGATTAAACACGTAGTAGCAAAATAAGGGGTGGCGGCCAAACCGACCGTCCTGATACTTAAGCATATGCTTGGCGTACGCAGCCAGGGTAACTGTACGGCTTCGTGGCATATTAAAGTCGGCTTTGCCATAAGGAAATAGAATAGGAAAGGCGCCGCGTATAATAAAACTAGCTAATCGTTCGGAGAGAGGTATCTACCGCATAGTAGGAACCTCTAGGCCCGTTTGTAGGTCTTGTTAATATTAAACCTCGCGACCTAAAAGTTCCAATTCATTAAGGTCAGGCACTAAATCAGGAACTAAAGTATCTAGTACGTCGTCATCAAATTCGCTGTCCAGTATATTACTGCCAAGCTCAGCAGGCAGAGGATTAATAACAGGAGGACGTTGTATAGGAGCAGTAGGGTGAGCCGTTGGGCCACTAAAATCAGACTCCGACTCGTTAATATAAGGTAGCTAATCTAATATAGAGCCATTTTCGGGTAAGCTGGTAAGCCAGGTGCTACATATTTTAACGTCGCGATAATTAGGATAATTGACCTTTAAAAAGTAAAGCCACTGTGCTATAGCAGAGCGCCTTACAGTATACCGCTTAGTAAACCGCCGACTTAGGTATTTGCCACCCTCTACTGCCGTAGGCCTTACGACCAGTATATCGAGTTTAGTAGGTAGCCGTGGTAGCTGCCTCTAAGTCTTTAGTATGTTCTGGCTAAAGCAGCAGACGTGGCCAGTATAGCGATGTTACTGGCCGCGTACACGCACGACTTGCAGATAAACGTATACGCGCGCAATTAGAAGCTCCTCTACCGCGGTAAGTATAGATAGGAAGCCAGGAACAGGCCCCGGATTAAGCCCGTTGCTTTCACCAAACAGGGGAAAAAGGGTTAGATCTTTAAGGCTATCGGCGTCCTTAATACAGGCTTTGCATACACCTATATTATCACCCCCCGTAGCTAGGCCTATTTGGAACCACCGCTCCTTACAACAACTGCACGTCTCTATACATTTAGCCTATAGTATACTCCTAAACTTCTTAATTCGCTCCCAATCGATAGCTAAAACGGGTAGTGGTGTGGCCGTAGTTAGAGCTTGCCGCGAGGGAGCTTGCCGCAAGGAAGGTGGTATTAGTAGTAGGGTAGGTATTGGCAGTAGAGCAGGTATAGGAGCTAGTTCCGGCAAGAACGCATTTAGGCCATCTAGAGTGCCTCTTCTACTATATGGAGCTTCATCTGTGGTATATAGCGGAGAAATAGGCGAGTAAGCTTCACCCCGTCAATCAAGAATGCGGTGCTCCCGTTATATTGCCCTAATTGTCTTCCGCCGTTAAGCCATTTCAGGGGTATCTTAACTATTCTAGCCGTAAGGCAGGAAGGCGTTCTCAATATCGTTTTCAGGTGGTGCAGTTCGCTAGCGCCTTACAGGACGATTCCTAGTAGTAGAACCTAACTCTACAAGAGCTCTCCGCTTATTTAAATTATATTTAGAGGCCTAGAAAAGTAAGTAAAAGTAGAAGTAATATATAGGGAAGACGCGCCTTTAACCGATATAACTGGCACAGCTTTAAAATCTTATTTGAAGGGCCGTCTTTAACAAAGTTAAGGCGGGGCTTATGGATATAGCACTTGCTGCACTTAATTATAGTAGGATCTGCCATATTTATAATATATATTATAGTATTAATAGAGGTGTCAATAAAAAGGAAGGCGCAATACTAGGATATTTTGATGTTCATAATATTTTAATGTTCGTCACGTGGATTCTGCTATAACTTACCGCGCGCAAGTTTTTTTTCTAACCAATCAAAGGCTGGCTTGGCGAGGGTTTGAAAATTTGGACACCCATACACCTGAAAGTAATAGACCACTCGTACCTCGGGTCAATAAAGTTAGACGATTCTAAATTAAGTACTTAGCAAAAAGCATAAAATTTAGGCCATTTAATAACTCGAAAAGGAGGGTTTCGTATAATAATTAGGGTAATTAAAGCCTCATTAATTACATCCTAATTTAGATATTTTCGGTAGACTTAAGTATTAATCTCTTCTGTTTGGCCTAAAGACTCTGCTTGGGTATAAAGTTGCTATAGTTAGCGAACGGTTTCTTCTTAAATTAGACCTGGAGTTCAGTCGACATATATTCCATGCTTTAACTTAAGATGTCTACGCATATTTGTACTAACCAAAGTGCTATACAGTAGTATCGCTGTACAGTATATACAGAACTTAAGCCAAGAATTCTCTCTATTGCGTGCCGTTTAAGTATAGACCCATGTTATATAAGCAGATTTACCCCTTCCTTTTAATTTAGTTTCGACCAAATCGTAGGTAGTTAAAGGCGCAGGAAGAGATAAATCAATTTCGGAATCCATAATTTGTACGGAATAATTAAAGAGAAGGAGTTCAGAAATTTTGGTTAAGCGGTAAGAATTATTAATAAGAATTAATAATAATCGATTGTCGTTAATAACGATTATTAATCAATCTTATCAATAATAAGTTATCGAAAACCACACTAAGCGCGACTATTAAGAATAGATATAAACGGGTTAGTTAAGATAGTACGGGAGGTACTGGAACTAATTAAGCTATAGGATAAGGGGTAGCTAAGTTACGTGGCTAGTTACGTTATAAGTTCGGAATATAGGAACGTAGGAATATAGAAATATAACGTACTAATGTACTAACGTACTAAGGCCTAGCCGAAAGCTAACCTTGGCAGCCCCTAAGAGCTCCTAGGATGTAGCCGAGTAAGGGACCAAAAGTACCCTTATAGAAACTTAATAAGCCCTAAGGCCTATAAGGCTTTAATAATAAGCCTTTAATATATAGTAAATTAATATACTACGCTTTTATAAAGATGTGGATAGGTAAATACCTTAAATACGTTTCCCTATTTATAATACCCTTAAAGCATTATAAGGTAATACTTAAATACGGATAGCTAAAACAATATACTAGCGTCTATATATTGCTTGGCAGCATCTACCTCAGCAACGCACAATGCTGAGACCTCCTGCAATATTCGCGAATATCGAACGCAGTTACTACGTGGCTAATTCGCTTTTAATATTACTAAACTTATTAATATTTATTATACATTTATTATCCATTCGTTTAAGAATTATTTTATAACGCTATTACCGCTTATAACCAACTGGGAGATTTATACGCGTGTATAATCCTAATGAGTAAACCCACCTAGACGATTTACCTTAACTATACCATCGTCTATAACCGCTATACCCTCCTCCACTAGTTCTATAATGCCGTCTAAGGCTAATATACGCGCCACTGCTGTAGAAGAGCGCGAAATTGCTAAAGAGTAAAGGAAACAAGCCCGAGATAAAAGGGAGATTTAGAAGTATAAGGAAGAGCGCGAAGCCTGCCTAGTGGAGGAGGCCTATTAGTATAAATACCACCTGGCTTAAATGGCTCAATTATAGTTAGGCTTGGCCGCTTTAGCCTTATAGGCTATTACAACAGCTGCTACAGCTAATGTCCTTAGTAAGCCTCTCCCTTCTAGCGTAAAGTCGCTTAAACTCCGCCTTCCTAGCGTTATAAAAAGGGATTACCTAGACATTTTTAAGGGTACCTTTAATCTAGTAAACCTCGCCCGTCTTTAAGTCTATACTACTTAAATTAAGATTACCGATGAAATATAGATTAAGAATAATACTCTGGTTATAAGGAAGGCAAAGGTAAATAGGAAGCTATTTGTAGATAAAGGTGTCTAGTTTAAAGGTTTTACTAACTACGTGGTTATTACTGGCACCCTCTATATATGCCCGCTAGACCTTATCGCTAGCATGCTTCTTTAGATAAATATAATTTATACCTTATTAACCTAGTATATCTAGGTAGGTTATATACTCGACTTAGCACTTAACTATTATACCTTTATAATAACTAATGGCCAACTAGAGCCCGCTAATTAGCAAATACTAGCCTAGTATATAGCGCCATACCTTATAATATCTAGTGCTATTAGCTTTACCGCCTTAAAGAGACCTAGGTTGGATACCTCCTATACCTCTAATACCTACCATAGGTTTAATAGCAGAGGCTATAATAATATAGCTTATAAATACCTGTATAAGTGCTTAAAGTATAGTAAAGATTATACTATATTATCTAAAGCTTACGCCTAGGAATAGTAAGGCGAACCTTATAAAGTAGGGTCTAGCCTAATAATAACACTAACTTTAATTATACGCCTAGGACCTAGGCCTAATATGTTACTATTATTCTCTACCTTTATAGAGGCGAAGGCTCTCCACCACTCTCTATTGCCCCTAAGGATCTCAGCATAGCACTCCCTTTTATCTAACTACCCGGGTAATCTACTAGCCACCTTAGTAGGCATCCTAACCTATAGCTATAAAATAGAAGCCGAGTTTATTCCTACCCTAAGATCTTATAGGAACTATAACTCCTCTTAGGATAACGCCGACCTTATCTCTAAGAAGATAATATTAGACCTTAAAAAAGGACATATTAGAATCGCGATAGGGCCTATTATAGTCTTACCTCTTGGCCTAGTGCTAAAATCGGATGGAGAATACCGCCGAATTTACGATCTCTCCTTTTTACTAGCATCTTTAGTTAATAACGTAATCCTAGAAGAATATGGAGCACTAGTATACACTACAGTTACCGCTATTTAAGCCTATGTTATTTCTGCAGGTTATGGATATCTACTGCTTAAAAGAGATATCAAAAACGCGTTCTATATAGTCCCTCTATCTTATAGGGTAAGAACATTAATAGGCTTCTCCTGGGAAGGTGTTACCTACTAGGAATACTACCTATCCTTTAGTCTTTAAACTGCGCCGCTTATATTTAACCTCTTTGCGGAAGGCCTACACTAAATACTCTATTTATAACTGCCTTATGAGGTAAAACACTACCTAGATAACTTTATCTTTATTCTTACTAACCCAAATAACTTAGCGGCTATTACCTAGACTTACATCTCTGTCACTAACTTCTTAGGTATCCCTTAAAATAGCTCTAAAGATATAGTAGGAACTGTTATTAAAGTTCTAGGATATACTATTATTAAAGTTCTAGGATATACTATTATTAAAGTTCTAGGATATACTATTATTAAAGTTCTAGGATATACTATTATTAAAGTTCTAGGATATACTATTAACACCGTATAAATGTAAATGCAATTATTACCACAGAAATAATTACGTACTATTAAGAAAGTCACTACCGCACTCTAATACGGCTTATTATTGTTCCTTTAAGCCTAGTAGCTTACGGGCTACCTTATATGGTACGCCTACGTAATTAGACTTGGTTAATCTTACTCTAGATCCCTCTAGATCTTTATTACTGCTTAGCTAAAAACTTTAGCAAATAAGCATAAACCTAGGCGATTTAGTACTAAGTTACAAAGTAACTTATATGTCTGGCTTAACCTACTTACTATAAGTAATGGGGTATTATTCTTTAACGACGTTAAGCGTGCCCGCGTTTATTTCTTTACTAACGCCTCTACCCAGTTTAGGTTTAGCGGCTTTTACTTTTTTAAAGAACTTAAATATAAGGATAACTGGTAGTAGTATACAGCTAACCTCCCTTAATCTTAGGCGTTTAGTACATTACCTAAGCCCAGTTAATAAGTAGACTATATTAATCCGAAAGAGATATATGCTATTACTTATATATTTAATCTATGGTCTACTAACTGGCAGTATAGCGCGCTATCTATTTATATTAATAGCATAGTAGTTTACTAGGGCATTAAGAAGACCGTTGTCCGTGGCGTAGCAAACAAATCGCTCCACAAGATTATACTAGCTACTATAGCTTACGATATTACAATATCCGCGAAGTGGATCCTAGGTAATTTAAATAGCTTAGCTAATATACTATCTTAATTCTAGGCCGCGGCTATCTATTAGTTCTGCCCATACTGGGCCCTTAATTTATTACTACTAAAGCTAATAAGTTTTTAATAGGTGCCGTAAACCTAACGGACTACTCACAACCGCCTATAAACTTTAAAGATAATGTTAACGCGCCATCTAACCTCTACGCGCTCCTTTTCTAGAACGGCCTTACGCTAGCAACCCGTAGAAACTATTCCTTAGTAGTTAATAGCTGGGAGTTATACTACGCACTTAAAGGAGTCTCCCCCTACCTAGCTAAGCCGCGTAAACTAGGCGAATAGATTGCCTACCGCGCGTTCGGTACCTCCTAGCCATAAATAGGCAGACTTAAGGCCGAAACCTTATAAGCCTATATCTCCGCAATTCGCTCGCGCTATGTGGATTACGGCATCTTAATTGCAGTATTTAAGGATTTTATAGTACACCGATTACTCGCCAAAGTAGCCGCTATCTCTCCCTTAGTAAAAAAGGACAAGCAACCTATTACTAGGGACATTCTAGCCTAGGTAGTAACACACGGCCTATTACTACCGGATGTTAACACTAATGCCGTATTTACCCTCGCATTTACTAGATTTCTACGGATAGGTAAGATTACATATACTATGGCGGAGCTTAAGAACCGAACGACCTTCCTAGCAAAAAAGGCCACTTAATATAATATTACCTTTACGCCTAGTGGGATAATATTCCGCCTTAAATGGAGTAAAGCCAATAAGTAACACTAGGGCGTTGACGTCGCTATCGTGGTAGTAGGCGGCCTATTATGCCTAGTCGCTGCTATAATAAAGCTGTTTAATAGGGACCCTTAACCTCTTAACTCTTCCTTATTTAGTCTTAATAGTAAACCCTTTGCCTCTCTAGGGGTTTATAAAATCCTTTCCTCCTATTTAGTAGCTGCTGGGATTAACCTAAGTAGTTACTTAAACCACTCCTTCCGCTAGGGCGCTACCTAGTTCGCTAAAGATTTAGGGTATTTATATTAGCAAATTTAGCAGCTAGGTTAGTGGTTATTAGAAGCCTTTCGCCTATATATTAGGACTAAGACCACTAACCTCCGTTACCTTAACTCTTACTTTTAGCGTAGTGTACCGCTTTTAGCGTAAGGATCACTATATAGTAGGTTAAGATATTAAGAAGTGTCACGGAGTGAGTATAAGTGGTGATAATATATAACGAAGTAGATATTATTAAGCTATGTACATAAACTGTATAATAAGGTTAAGATGTTACGTAAGGAGAGAAGGTAGGGAAACGGGAAGAAAGGGTATATATTATTAGCTTGGTTACTTAGTTAATATATATACGGAGCAGAATAGGATTTAGGTAGTGGTCCTAGCAGAACTTAGTAGGATTTAGTAGAACTTGGCGGAATATAGTAGAATATAGCAGATTGCCGTCAGATTGCCGCAAATTGCCGTCTTATAGTTAGTCTCTAGTTGCTAAGTCGGTGGAAATAGGTAGACGTATATAAGGTATTACGGGGGTGTCCCATAATAGTACCCCCCCTTTAAACTTAAGCTTCTGCGAGATGGGGCTATAGTAGTTCTAGATAGAGTTTGTAAAAGTCTTCTGCGGCTTATATAAGTCCTATAGAGTTAATAGGTTCCTATAAGGGCTTAGTAAAGCCTCTCCATTTCGTGAAATACATATATTAACGTTTCCGTTTATTATACTTAATGTCGTTAATTCTTTTAACAAAGTACTTATTCTTACTATCCACTTTAACTAGTAGGGGAGGGTTTTATATCTATCCGGGTAGGGTATCTAATGCGGGAGTAGTAGGGTAGAGGACTGATATGTGGAATATAGGGTGGATTTTAACCGTATTAGGGAGCTTTAGTCAATAGGCGTAGGAGGAGACAACCTTCTTAACCTTATAAGGGCCAGCGTTCTTCCAATTAAGCTTCTTAGTAGGTTATTTTATATTTAGATTTCTTATATCTAGCTAAACAAAGTTACTAATTTAGTAAGCCAGTGCTAGGGTTTATTTCTTATTCGCTGCGGCTTTATAGACAGATTAAGCCTATATTATTTCGTTAGTAAGGAACTGTTATAGTTCCTCTATCTTCTCTACGAATTTATTTACTTCCGTAACTTATAAGGTGTAACAAGCAGGGCGAGGAATATTACTAAAGGGTGCGAAACCTATTTATAGATATTGGCCGTAGTTGGCTAGAAATAGGGAGACCTTTATAGTTTCCGAAACGGAATTATTTATAGTAAACTCAGCGAATATAAGCCAGTTAATCTAGTTATCTTATAAGTATAACGTATATATCCAAATATACTATTCCATTATAGCGTTTACACATTCTATTTAACCATCCGTTTCTAGGTAGTATGCCGTAAATAATAGTGCTTTAATACGGAGTTAGGTAGTTAGTTCTTTCTAAAATACAGAGATAAACTAGCTACCTCTATTAGAGATAATCGTTTTGGGGAGTCCATAGAGTTTCTATACGTGGTCCAAAAATAGTTAGGCGACGGCAGGTATTAACATATCAGGGCAGGCAATTAAGTGTCTTATCTTAGATAGTCGGTCTATAACTACTATAATATTCATACAGCTCTTACTTATAGGGAGGTCAATAACAAAGTCGATTAAGACGTCCTTCTATCTTCAGTCTAGAATAGGCAGTGGCTTTAAAAGGCCGTTATATATCTTATATAAAGCTTTAGCTCGTTAGCAGACGTAACAGCTAGAGACGTACCTTCGTGTCATATTATACATATTCGGCCAGTAGTACTCCCGTTAGAGTAGCTCTAGGGTTTTTCCTCGGCCTAGGTGGCTAGCTACCAGTAGGTTATATACGTATTTAAGGAGCTTAAGCTTAAGTTTATTATAATTAGGGATAACTAGATAGTTCTGGTAATATAAGCGGTTTCCGCGAGCTTTATATTCACTTAAAAAGATCTTCTTAGAGCGTCTAACGCTATCTTAAATTAGCTTAAGCGTCTCTTAAATAAACTCGTTATTTAGGTATTCGTCGGTTATAATCTGTTTAATTAATCAATTAGTTATTTTAAGGACTTATACTATAAGATCTTTAGTAAGAGGGTTAAATAGTTTAGGGCGAAGTAGGGTCTAATTTCGGTAAGAATATACCTCTTCCAGTGCTAGCGCGTCTTACGAGCGTTAGGTTAGGGCATTAGGCTTCTAGCCTTAAACGCCTAGGCGGTACATAATTAAGAATTAGAAACGAGATAGGTATTCTAACCAGCGGGCCTAACGGTAGCTCAGCTGTTTTATAGTCGTGAAGTACTATAGGTTCTTATAATCGCTAAGGACCTTAATTAGGAATCCAGCGCCTTCTAGTTTAGGTCGCCATTACTTAAAGCATTTAATAATAGCCAGCAGTTCCTTATCGTAGATCTTATAGTTATATTCGGCTAGGCTTAGTTATTTTAAGTAGTATACTACAGGGTATAATACTCCCTCTTTATTATATTAAGACAGAATACCTCTAGTAACGTAGTCGGATAAGTCAGCTTTTATAACACTTATTTAGTTCGGGTTAAAGTATTAGAGTACGGGCGCGGTGGTAAATATAACCTTTAGATAAGTAAAGGCCTTCTTACATTCCTTATTAAAGATAAAGGCTTTATCCTTTTAAGTTAGAGCTATAAGGGGTAAAACTAGGGCGGAAAAGTTGTTAATAAACTGTTAGTAGAAATTGGCAAATCCTATAAAGGCTCTTACGTCCTTAACGTTCTCAGGTTCTTACCAGTTTATAATTACTTCAATTTTCTTCAGGTCTATTTATATACCGTCTATAAAAATAAGAAGCCTAAGGTATAGGACTTCCGTCTTATAAAACTCGTATTTATCTACATCTAATTATAAACTAGCTCCGTGCAGAGCTTATAGGACAAGATTAACGTATTTCCAATATTCGGTCAGGTTATTACTATATATTAAGATATTATTAATATAAGTAGTATAGAAGATGTCTAGGTAGGGGCGTAGGGTATTATTTACGTAATATTAAAACAAGCTTAAAGCATTTGCAAGGCCGAATAGCGTCACTAAGTATTTAAATAATCTATACTAAGTACGAAATATAGTAAGCTATTTATCTCCCTTTGCTATACGGAGGCGGTTAAATGCAGAAATAATATTAAGCTTTGTATAGTAGCGAGCCTTACTTAGTTAGTTTAGCGTCTCTTATATTAACGGGATCGGATATCGGTTCTTAATAATAACGGCGTTAAGGGCTTAGTAATCTACGCAGAAGCGCAGACCGCTACTAGGTTTCTTAATAAAGATTACTAATACGGCTATAGGTAAAGAGCTTACTCTAATAAATCCTTTACTTAGGTTCTCGTCTAAATACTTTTATAGCACTTAGAGTTCGTTTTAGGATATTCCGTATAGGGGTCTAAATCCGGGCTGCTTTCCTTCTTTAAGTACAATCTTATAGTCGTATGGTCAGTATTCTAGTAGCTTATCGGCTTCCTTTCATAAAAATACGTCTAAGTGGTAATGGTACTCTGCTGGTACCTTCGTAATAGGGTCAATATACTTCTTTAGTACTAAGGCTTTTTTAATATCAGCTATCGTAATAGCAAAAATTATATATTTAGGCTTCTTAGCAAGCTAAGCTAGCGGAGTAGCTCTAATTATACAGATATCTAGGGTATTAAGCTCTCTTAGATTGTCTATAGTCTCTTATATAGTTTCTTATTTAGGTTTAGGTTTAGTATTAGGTATAGAGTTAGTGTCAGATTTAGGTTTAGGTTCTTTAAATATTCTTTTTATTATAGGGTACCAGTTCTTCTAGTACTCCCGTATACTAAGCTTAAGCTTCTACTTAGTTTAGGGTAGTGCAGTAGTTAGGGTTAGTTTATAGGGTTTAGTGGGATTTCTAGATCTTTAGTGGATATCGGTGGAAATCTTATATCGGTAAAATTCGGTAGAATTCTTAGGTTAGTGGAATCTGGTAGATTCCTTAGGCGTAAGGTGGATATCGGTAGAAATCTTAGGCTAGTAGATCTTAGTGGATTTCCTAGGTTTTAGTTTAGGGTTAGGGCAGCGAGTTATAAGGCACTTCTGCTTATAATAGGAGGCGGTAAATAAAAGCTTAAGGTTATCCTAGTTAATAGTTACCTTATATAGCTTTATCTAAGGTTATTTAAGGATTACCAGGTAACCTAAGGTGGTAACGAAAAGCTTAATTAGTTCTTTATAGTTTAGGTATTAGAGTCTTAGGGCTGCTATATAGGTAATACGGCCTAAGACGGTGCGTTTGCCGTTAAATCTAAATACATTAATATGCCGGTTAAGGGGGGTTAAGGTAAAACTATTATCTTACGCAAAGATCTTATTAATAAATCCTATACCGCTAGCTCCTATATTAATTAGGATTCGAGCGTTAGCCTATTAACTATTCTACTAAAGACGGCAGTTAATAGTTATACTATAGTCCTAAGAGTCGGAGTTCGTAACGTTAAATGCATTTAATAAGATCCTAAGGCAGAGCCGTCTTAGAGAGCAACTTAGCTCTAAGACTTTTCTTTTAGAGATAATTAGGGCGGGGTTCTTATAGAGCGTTAGTTAGAGCTTCGTCCTCGTAAATAGTACTTACTAGACGTAGGGTTAAAACTAGATAAAGATCGGGGACGGTAACTAGAAGATTAATGCGGTAAACGGCTGTTAGTATTAGCCGTTTATAAATTGTTTTAGTGCGTAGGTAGGGGGACAAGGTAGTATTTTAAGATATAATTCTTCCTTCCGCATTTAAAGCAGAGGCCTAGCTTAATATATCTTTCTTATTTAGGGGACCCTAGTAGGGCGTACTTTAGGGTTCCAGTGTTAATATCTATAGCGTTAGGGTACTTAGGCTAAGATAACTTAATAGACGTTCGTAGGGCTGTTATATTATATTAAGGGGTATATTTTAGTATTAGGCGTAGTATATTATTATACCGTTTATTAATAACATTTACGCAGGCATTAAGGGCTCCTAGTAAGTCTACGCCTATTAGGGAGGTTTTTAGTTTAGGGCTTAAAGATTTAATAAGGCTGTTAATTAGTGCGGAGTCGTTCCAGCCTATTTCCCTTACGTAATAGTTAAATTCGGAGAAGTATACTAGAAAACTTTTCATTCTTTAAGCTATGTGGTTTATCTTTCTCTAGGCAATAGCTTAGTGGTTTAGGTTACTATATAAAGCTTTAAGAAGTACAACTAGGCTTTATACTAAGGTTGGCTAAAGAGGTTTAATAAGGTTAGCTGCCTCTTCTTCTAGTTAACTTAGGGCGTAATAGAGTCGGTTAGCTTTAGTTAGGTAACGGTTAGCGTTACCGGTTAGCTTATTTTTTAGCTAGCTTAGGAATAATTAGAGCTCTTATTGTTTACTAGTAAATACTAAAGGGTTAGGTAACCGCTCGGATTATTATAGTGTGGTAATTAGTTTGGGATAAATAGCTACTATAGGTTTAGGACTCGCGTTTCGCGTGTTTAACTCTAGAGATAGTATTTAGTCTTAGGGTTTTAGCGTAGGCATCTTAAGGGTACGGACTTCTTCTTAGAGGGCTTTTATTATTTTCTAATACCGTGTTTCTTATTCAGCTTGTTATTAAGTTAAGGTAACTTATTATTATTTAAGGGCCTCTATAAAGGACTTCTGTATGCTTACTATTTATTCTTAGAGGATAGATATAATATCGGCGGCTATTACGGGGGCTTTAGGTGCGTTTTCTATTTCGGGTAGTAGTATAAGTAGTTAACACAACATAGTGTTATAGAGTAAGTATAAGTAGTAATAATATATAACAAAGTAGATATTATTAAGCTATGTACATAAACTATATAATAAGGTTAAGACGTTACGTAAGGAGAAAAGGTAGGGAAATGGGAAGAAAGGGTATATATTGTTAGCTTAGTTGCTTAGTTAATATATATACGGAGTAGAATAGGATTTAGGTGGTAGTCCTAGCAGAACTTAGCAGGATTTAGTAGAACTTGGCGGAATATAGCAGAATATGGCAGATTGCCGTCAGATTGCCGCAAATTGCCACCTCGTGGTTAGTCTCTAGTTGCTAAGTCGGTAAAAACAGGTGGACGTGTATAAGGTGTTACGGGGGTGTCCCATAACAAGAAGGCCGCTAAGGCGCTAGTAGTAAGCGAGCTAATAGCGATTTTCCATGCCGGGTATGGAAAATCCTAATTGGTTGGCTTATAACTTAGGGTTGGCAGAATATAGCAGAATATAACAATATGGCAGAACTTAGCAGAATGCGATAATGTGGCAGAATTTGGCAGAATGCAACAAGGTGGCAGAATTTAGCAGAATATAGCAGAATGCGGTAATGTCTTATTGGGCGCAGGAGCTTCGCTTAGGGACATCTGGCCGCTTTAGGGCAAATCCTTAGCAGATTTAAGTGCTAGGAACTAGTAAAACTGCTAAGAACTAGCCCTAGAGCGACCTTATAGCCCTACGCCTCCCAATTATATAAAAATTAAATATCCCCTTACGTGACTGCGATAGATAGATAACCCTTTAATTAGCTAGATTAAAGAAATACTAAAATTCCGTATAACCTACTACTAAAGTTATTACTTAAAACACTACTTACCTTATAAATATGTATATAACTATTTAAATTTAATATAATATAAATTACCCTTGTTATAAACCTTAAACTAATATAATAAAGTTATAACTACTAATTACAGTAAAGAATGCAAAGATAATATATTAAAACCTTTTAAAATTTATATAGTATAAGCTACACCCTTTTATTTATTAGTGTTACGGACGCTTTAAGTACAATATTACGACTACTTAGAGAGGAGTCGGAAGAAGCTAGTTGGTTAATTTAGGCACGGTCTAAGATGGAGCCGATAGAACTATATAACGAGAAATAGTAACTAAGGTCATGTGGGGTAATCTGTATAATCTGTATAATCTATAGGATCTATAATAGAGTAGATAGAGTATACGTATATTATATACAAGAAGGATTTTATAGGAGTATAGTTGCGTATTTAAGGACCCTTAGTCCCTACCTAGGTAGTTCCTTCCTTGTAGTAATTCTTAGAATATAATTAGAGTTAATCTGTTAGGCAACCACTCTACTAGTTATTATTACATTGTTAACTTTTATACTTGTATTTCCTATACACCTAGCCTAATAATGAGCCTATTATAGTTCTTGCTATAAGGTTCTATTATATAATTACTACCTAGTTATAGTATTAAATATAAAAAGTCGAATAACATGCCACTAAAAGCAGCTACTATAACGCTATCGACGGCGGCAACTACTTTAAGGTTAGGTAATACTAGTATGGTAGATACTAACTTATAGCAACCTGTGACGGTTAAACAGTTATAAGAGGTAATTAACTAGTTAATAGCTAACAATGCAGCGTTAGAAGAAAGGGTTAATAGAATAGGAGTAGCAAAGATTAAGCTACCTTTAATTAAGAGATTCTTAGGAGAGAGGTTAAAGCTTAAAGGATTTCTTACGTAAATGTACTTTAAAGTTTTATAAGAAGGGGCAAAGCTACTAATACCTATGGATTAAATAGCCTATGCGGGACTATTCCTATTAGGAAGAGCACTAAAGTGGTTTAAACCTTACCTTATAGAAATATAGGCGAACAGAATAACAACTACTAATTAAGATATACGATTTATATTCTTAAGCTAGGAGGGATTTATAGAGCGACTTACGTAAATGTTTAGAGACCCGGAATTAACAACTACAGTAAAAAAAAAACTCTAAGACATTATATAACGGACCTTAGTAATTAAGTATATAATATAGTTCCAGACGCTAGCGATATAAGTTAAGTAGAATAATAGGGCGCTTATGGCATAGTATAAGTAAGGACTTAAGGCTAAAGTCTAGGACGCGATTATCCTAATAGAAGATGCGGATACCCTAAAGGAACTAATAAATTAAGCGATTAAGATTAATAATTAGATCTACTAAAGGGAACAAACTAAGAGAGGTTAGGATAGAGTTCTATAGTTATATAAAATATAAAGTACGTAATAACTAAAGCTAAATTAGAAAATATGGTATGGCGTAGAGTTAATAGACCTAAGTGGTACTAAAGAAGCCTATAAGAGATAGAGTAAGAAACTATAAAAACCTAGAGGTTAAGGATCTAGTAATTATAGGACTAAGGAGTAGAGGCTAAATTAGGGATCTTAGCAGTAGAAGACGTTTAGGCGGACTTTATAGTAAAGTTAATGGTTTAAAGACAGAGCTTATATAAATTGCGGAAAATAAGGTTACTTCGCGAGGGATTATAAAGATGGTTAAAGTCACTATATAATAAAGGGAACTAGACTAGTAGTAGACGATATATATATATAAAGGGACGATAGTGTACTGCAAGGAATAAAAGAGTGTTTAATTAGAAGTTTTATATTTTGTTATAATAATATATACCAAATTTATAAGGACGCTAAGTATGGCGTAAGCTATTAGCTATAGGAGCCAAAATCTGTAGTATATAGAGGAACTAATAAACTAGTTCGCAGATCGGATATTAAGGACGATAACTTTAATATAGGCGAAACATTTTATAATAATAAGGTAATAAGAGTAGCTTACTAGGAGTATACGGACCTCTAAAATGTTATAATAGAGGTAGAGAATAATTCTACCACAGAATAGGGAACATTAGTAGGGATTAAGACCCTACTAGATATAATATCTATTACTTCGCAAAATATAAGAGAAGTAGGACAGTAAACCACTTCGGCACTTAATAAAGGTAAAAGGCCAAAGGCTTAAGATTTTTAAGATAAGATAAGAGATGACTAAGATTCTTAAAATAAGATAAGGTAAGCTTAAAGACCTATAACGGACAATAACTAATAAAGTAGAGTAGTAGCTTAGTTTAGCAATATACGAATAAGCTTAGGATAGTGTTTCCTATAGGTACAAAACTCTTAAGATAAGATGAGTAAGATTTAAGACTCTTAAGATAAGATAAGAATATTAAGTAAGCCTAGTTAAACTAAGGCTAGAGTAAAGCTTAAGTTAAAAGTAAGCTTAGGATTAAAGAATCTAAGGGACTAAAAATTCGGAGTATAAATAAGGACACCTATAAATAGGAAGTAAGAGACTTTACTATAGAATAGAGAATCTATAATATAAATAGTAATTAGACTAGGAGACAGATATATAGACCTAGAGGACTTACTAGGGGAACGCAGTGTTTAGCCTAAAGATTAAAAAGTTAATACCAAGATTAAGAAGTAAGAAGACTTTAAGGATCTACTTATAAGATGCGAAAGGAAAGAAACTATAGAGGAGTTTAGAGTAAGAATTACCTTATAGCAAGAGCAGAAATTAGATAAGAGATCTAGTATATTAGGACGTATAAGGGATAGAGCGCTAGTATAAAGAATTACTAATAGGCCTAGAGCAGGCATACTAAGAGCTAAGTGGCTTACTAAATTAGAATAAGAAGAGGATTTAGAGATTCTAACTAGGTTTAAGGAACGATATACTAAAGGCTATTATAACGTAGTAATAAGAAGATACTTCCTTACGGATGAGCCGTATATACTTTAGTAGCTATACTAAAAGTAGTATAGGCAAAGGCATAATGATAAGTAGGAAGATTTCTATATATAGTTAGATAAAAAAGTTATCTAAAACCACCCAATTATAGAGAAGGCTATAAGTTATATTAAAGGAGCCTTAATTATAATATTAAAGGATCTAGAGGAGCGCTTAGAGGACTAGAGAAGTAAGAGATATATCTTAGTACTTATAAATAAAGTTATAACGCTTAGATTAGTATAATAGAGGTTTAAACTTAAGAATAAAGATAAGCTAAGAGTTAACCTAAGACACTAGGCATATTATACGCTATTATAGATTATATATATAGATAATGCGTATAATATATATAAAGCACTAAAGGATAAACACTAGAAATACCCTATAAGAATATATTAGTTAGCGGAAGAATAAAAGTACTAAAACTGTAACGGAACCTTATAGCAGGTACTACAGTAGGCTCATTATTAGGCTAGGTGTATAGGTAATACAAATTAAAGTCAACAACGTAATAATAACTAGTGGAGTGGTTGCCTAATAGATTAACTCCAATTATATTCTAAGAATTACTATAAGAAAGGAACTATCTAGGTAGAGATTAAGGGTCCTTAAATATACATCCGTACTCCTATAAAATCCTTCTTATACGTAATATACGTATACTCTATCTACTCTATTACAGATTATGCAGATCCTATAGATCCTATAGATTATATTATATAACCTTAGTTACTATTCCTCGTTATATAGTTCTATTGGCTCCATTTTAGACCGTGCCTAAATTAACTAACTAGCTTCCTCTAACTCCTCTCCTAGTAGTTATAATATTGTACTTAAAGCGTCCGTAATACTATCTCCCTCCTTTTTATCTTTATCCTTAAAGATTCCTAATATCTTTAAGTCGTTTACTAGAGGTATAATATCCGTCTAATTAATTTGGTTAATATTATTACCTATTATACCTAAAGCAATTCCTTCTTCCTTAACTGCTTGTCGTGTTCGCACTATTGCTGCAATACTGTCTCTTAGTAAGATTATACTATCTCCATATTCTTGCTGCTTAAAAAAGGGGTTGGTTTATATTGCGTTGGTAAACCCATCTTTATAATAACTGTCCTTTTACTTAAAGTATACTAAAGCGAATATTTATTCGTCCTATAACGTTTGCTTTACTTCTAATACTAAATATATATAACCTATTACTCTTAATAGTTGTCTAGTTCCCTAATTA
>Ga0307515_10007016_pt1 | contig 22377 bp, 22 predicted proteins | sample 17_EM_MG_FD_194513 | JGI IMG/M metagenome (GOLD analysis project Ga0307515, IMG submission 194513) | Populus trichocarpa ectomycorrhiza microbial communities from riparian zone in the Pacific Northwest, United States - 17_EM | ecosystem: Host-associated > Plants > Roots > Unclassified | place...
GACATACCCTTGAGCCTGGGCCTGCTTGAACTCGACATCGCCCTCGGCTTGACGTTTCTTGCCAGACGTCTGCAACGACTCGAGGCCAGTCATGTTGCCAACCGTCTCCTCCAACTTTCCTACAGCGTCCTTGACGTTGCCAGACGTTTTGCTACCAACGAATGAAACGTAAGCGTCAGCGAGGATGATAGGGCGGGGAACCGAGGTTGGGGTGACTACCACGAACCTTGGATCGGAAGACATGTTGAACCTGAATTGGTTTATAGGGGTGCTGATGAGATTGGGAGGGAGTGGTAGAAGTGTTTGGTGAGGATTCGAGAGACCGACTGGGTGGTATTTATACAGCTCAGGACGAAGAACGTGGACATGGTTGACGATCGAACCGGGAATGGAGATGACGTAGGTCAGGAAGGAATCGAGGGTGGACATGGTCACGATGGGCACGGGGAAGAGTCTCGACCCAACGTCGATGTTCGAATATTTCCAGGGCTCGAAAACGATGCCCCGAAATCTTTTTCGAGGGATGTTGCACGCATACTCCCTCTTCACAGACGCAAACCACTAGGGCAAGAATCATAGAGGCTTCCGCTTCCCTTCGCGTGACTGGGGATCTGGGGTGGGCCAGAATGTGCCAGAACGAGGAAGTGAATGTGTTGTCTGACGAAGAAGCTCGATACCGTTGTCTTCGTGAATTCTTATGTTTTGAACGATGTGATATGGACTTGCACAACCGTAGAACCCAAACCGCTCGGATTCGGATCACAGCGGGGCACATCATTCGCGAACATAGACTACTGAGCCACTAGTGCAGTAAATAAAACACGGGTGGTCAGAAATACAATGGACCAACGCCGAGAACAGCGTGGATGTATATACCTGCAGAAACGACTCCGGACTCGAACAGCTAATGTACCACACAGGATGGCGATCCCCACTCCTAGTAGACACGCCCAAGACACGCTCACTAGACACCTCGGGGCCATCCGAATGCTTCAACCAATCCCCCATTCGGGTGGTCGTGTGGTTGAGCGGGAGGAGTGTCGTAAATATTGTTCAAGAGAAGTCAGATCGTTCAGTCACTCGTCACTAGTCCGATCCGGTCACAAAAATCACCTGCCGTCTTGTTCCCCCCGAAGTACTGTAATATCATTATCAGAACCTGTCACAGTAGAGGGGGCACGAATGAACTCTGGTACTCGCTCGGGGACATGCGACATCTTCTTGCCAGGATTCCGGGACGAGTGGGGCAATTGATTCCCCCAAATCATCAACACATTCCTTGAATCGGTCACCAGTCACCGGTCAAGCTTCAAGTACGGTACGGGCAGACGGCCGCCCCCCCGGTTCCTGAGCGCGTTGCACAACACATGCTGGCACCAACAGCTCCCACAGCGTGTCGGAGAGCCGCGAGGATGGTCTGTTTGGTTGAGCCCCTCTCACTACACCTCAGACCTCGCCGGGCCCTTCGAGCTTGTGTTGTTTGTACCATAGCTCAGCCTGCAGCTGTATCGCACTACCCAGGAGGTATGTGTGATTGACTGCGTATGACTCGGCGCGTTCGAGATGAGCTTATACATCGAAGGAAGACCCGGTTCGGAGAGATGGAAATTGTCCTGGAATTGAGCATTGCCCGGCGGGTTCGCGTAGTGGCCAGCTAGCATTATTCAAAGCACGCAGAAGGAAGAATTACAAAAGGCGGATAGATCTAGCAATATAATATGCATTCGAGAGCAATTCAATGGACCTCTTGGATCAACGCTGAGGCTTTTCTGCTGTCGAGTCCTGAGACACTGGGGGGTAGCGACAGAACTTGTCCGAGATAAACGTGACGGTCCATGTACCTATAGGAGCTCGTCAGCACAAAGCAAAACCCCCGCCTCGTGATCAACACACCTTCCAGAGAAGAATAGATGGAGTATTCTTTCGTGGTCACTCCCGTGACGGTGTGCGTCTCAAGAATCTTTGGTGGTTTGTTACTTTTCTTGGTCTGGAGTTCCGACCTCTGGTATGTGAAAGTGAAGGGTGGCTCTCCGCTGAGGGTGAAAATAATCTCGGCTTGGTCACCTGAGATTGGCTTGAGTCTCATGACTATGCGGCTATATGCAGCTGTAGAACTCACCCTCGTGAATATCCTGCAACACCCTCTTTCCATTTCCAACCTGTGCGGAGGGCATGGGATAAACAGTATAGTGAAGGTCGGTCACAGCCGTCTTGCACATGGTTTGCTGGTGAGCCACGGAGGTAATCATAAACTCTCCCGGTTTCTGCAGAGCCAACGAGAATGGCGAACTCTTCGCTTGCTGGCCGTGAGATTTCCCATTGATACGGTACCTTAAGTGGAATTCAAGTCAGAAAATGTTCAGCACTGAAGCAGGAGCTTAAACCTACCCGACGGTCCAAGGTGGGTTACCCTCAAGTTGGAATTGCGCTGTTTCTCCCTCACAGAAATGTTCCCTTCGGTCGAATGGTACAATGGCGGCAGTTTCGGCAACATCAATCCAGATCGACCTATGCAGTGCGTCCGGGACAGTTTGCTCGCAGCGGGAAGCATCGCCAACAGAGTCGATGGTCACCAGGTAGGGTCCAATACTGGTGAAGACGTATTTCGACAGGTTCACCTTCCAAAACATAGTATCAACCTCTACGGTCGCATGGAAGGTCTCCCCAGCGGCCATGTTCTTGACCGAGAGTGTGATTGCAAACGGAGGTTTTCCTTCCAAAACTATCACTCCATCGGAACCGGCGAAGTCCCTGGTCACGAAGTTGTCGTTAACGCAGTAAGCCAAGCGGTTGGGGGATTTGAAGGCAGCGGATGGTCTCATTAGAACATCTTGCTCAAACAAGAGCCTGTCTTTGGGAGGGATGACGTGGTCGCGGTGTTTGGCCAATGGGTACGCTGCGTCGCCGATCTGTTTGACCTCGTAATACATTCTCCCAGGCTCCTTTGTGTGGAGCTGGAACCTTGTATGCGGTTGGATACTATTGAATGTCGGTTGGTCGAGGAGCTTGATTCCACCGGCACCATTGTCCCTGGCGATGTTGTACATGATCTGGAACGGCGGGCGACCGGAAAGGTCGAGGTCGACGTTGCCAAGCATTCCTTCGCAAATAGGTGGTAAGATATGGGAACCGTTGATCGCGTCGTAATTGGATTCAGTGCCCTGAGATAGACGAGCAAACGGTCGGGACACCCATTTCACGACAAACTTCGACTCCTCTGGAAGAATAGTACCGAAGCATTGCACATCGGCGACTTCGACGAGCTCGTAGGTTCCATCAGCATGAACGGTGAGGTGGTCGTTCGGGGTGATGAGTGTAGCCGAGAGTATTATGTTCGGGGCCTCCTGTCGTCGATACTTGATGGTCCAAGGCGCGTCTCCGGTCAACCTGAGCGGGATACTAGCCTTCTCGTGTTCAAGGACAGTAACTTCACGCTTTTCTCGGGCGTAGAATTTGGCAGTGGGCTACCGAGGGTATTAGCGTTGGTCGGTATACCAGAGGTGGAACGCTTACCTTGACCCTCCTGACGTTGACGGATACACTGGGAACAGTCAAGGAACGTTTACAGCCGTATGCGTCCTCAATACTCGCTGAATTGAACATGAGTGGCTGCCAGTGCGATGAGAAGACGTGATCTTACCCAAAGCGACCTCGAAAGAGCCACCGTCGCGGTCGATATCCGAGGGGATGGGGACCCGAGCAGTATACCTCGGGTTGGGGATATTCTTCTCGTACAACAGCTCGGAGCCCTGAGGACTGACAACCTGGATGTTGAGGTTCCACGGTCCAGTACCCTACGAACCAATAAGTCTTGGGATAAGCCAGAGAGGCCTTGAAGATATACCTTGAGATCGACAGGAACATCTACATGACTTCCGCCGCAGCTACTAATGAGCCTCCTAGTCCTACCAGGAGCTGTGTTCTCTCTGGAGGCGAAATCCGCAGAAGCGAGGGGGTGGATAACTTGTTCAATGCTCGGACCGTTGAGCGGAATCTTCTTGTAATTGGCATCGCTGAGGTGAGTGAACGTGAACTTATAGTGACCGCTCTGATCTGGCTGGAGAGTGATTTCGCCACGGGAACCTCCGATAGTCTTGACCAAGTCGCGAGGGGGCTCCTTGTCCTTCTGGGATTGGTAATACACCTGGAAAGGACCGGTACCACGGAGGACGAGCGATGCGGAGACACCGGTGTCGCCGGAACTTCAGAAAGGCTTAGCATGATACACGTCGGCCTGCAACACCACTTACCACTCGTGAATCTTCTTCCACTCAATCTCTGCACCGGGAAGAGGCATCTCGATGACCTTGCACGTCTCCGGGCTCAACACATCGCCATCACAATACTTGCCCTTCACACCAAGGATGGTGTATTCACCAGGAGCACTCGCGTGCAAAGTGATGTCCCTGGTACTATCCTGGGTTGTAAGCTTTTTCTCCCAACCCTTATGCCGTTTTTCTGAAGGTGTGTACCGAACACCGACGTCCCAGAGTCCATCCAATGGGTCAGAGCTGTGAGTGGTGATTGCAATTGGCGTCTTGGAGCCGATCAGCAAGGACGAGGGGCGACCAGGTCCACACGTTTTGAACGACACGCTTGGGCGGCGGAGGACTGTGATTGTTCGTGTTGTCGTGGGCGAGAGCGCTGGCGTCAACGAGTTTCCATAGCGGTCTACTACATGTTCCAAGGTGTAGGTGTGGGATCCAATGGCGCCAAGTGAGACGGTGAGAGGTATCTGAAGCTTCTGTGGGACTTCGGAAATCCCGCGGGTCTGGTCGCCAACAACGCCCTCGACAGTGAAATATTCCCGTCTCCCATTGACATCTTCGTACCAACGAAGGCTGAGAGGTGGAACTCCAAATATGTCAAGGTTGAAATTGACGTCTTCGCCAGGGGTGGAACCTTTGAGGCCGGATACGACGCCAGGAGCAGCGCACCTGATGTTGTCGCCTCGAGAGATGTCGTCGGGAACGAACTCCGCTTTGGGGCAGGGAGCAATAACAACCTCCAGCGGATACGCAAGTCGCGCATCAACGTTCGCAAAATCGAGCACTCTTTCGAGGCGGAGCGTTCCAGGTTTCGTGACACGAATATGGACCAAAGTTTGTGATTTCTGTAAAGCATTGGCAGATGACTCGGTTGAATCCTCCTCTTCATCGTCATCATACTCGTCGTAATCTGGGTCGTTAACGTCCCGTTTATTTGCGTTCGTTCGCGTGAGCTCCAAACTCTCCTGTCTCGACTGTTCGATGGCGCGGATATCTTTGGCGTTTAAGTCGTGTGTCTCCACCTTTCCAACGATTTCTTGTCCCTCGCCATGGCCAAGTGGAAGGAGGGTATACCGGATCCCGATCGGCGTGGTATTGTTTAGTAATATGGGGACCAGGATCGCGCTTCCGGGTGTTTCCAAGCAGAAGGGTTCAGCGTAGGGGTTGAGTTGGGCGGTGCTAATGGGAGACATTCTGACGGTGTGTTGACCAAGCAAGTGAGGATCACCCCCATTGCCCGTTCCAAAGAGCCCAAAAGTTGGCACCAAGTCCGTGACCCGGAAAGGGGCTGCACCTCTTTGACCTTGAAACCATAGTGAGAACAAGAACACGCCTTATTTTGAGTTCCACAATCTGCGTACCTCCAATCGCCGATGACAGTGCCGCACCAATCCCCAGGTGTAATGAGATACTCCCAAACAACAGTCCATCCAGTAGGCAAAGGGTAATGAGTTGGAGGGCAAGCACGGAGGAGGTATATCGCAGCCTTGGTATCCTTAGCAGAGATAACCCGAGGATGAAGAAAATATCGACCACTATCCACTTCACCACATAGCCAACCGACCAGGACTCCTCGTCATAAGTCAGAAGGTACTGAAAGAAGTCAAAAACTTTGACGGCCTACTCCAAAGGTCAATACGCGGTGGGTTTCCCTGAAGTATTCATATTCACCTGACATAGGAGCCCCAGGCTCAGTGCGTACAGCCGTTGTGTGGGTGCGTCGAAGTAGGTCTCAGGGATGAGTAGGTCTTCCTCCTTTTTCACGACAGACATGACGGAAGAGGGGAGTCCCTTAGGGATATGTCCGAGATGTGTAGTGGGTTGTTTCGGGACGAGATCTCCTAGAGACAGTCGCGCATCGAAGGAGTGGATGCTAAAGAAATGGATTTTTGGAAATACACGCGTTTGGCACACGTGACCATCTTTGGAGAAGTCCTTACGCGCTGTCACCGGTCACCGCTTGTCATTGTCAGCTTCCGCGGCCGAACGGATCCCAGCCCATCTGTCGTGCGTGCGTGCATGTGTGGATGCCTGAGTTTGAGGCCATCCCGACACCGCAGCCCTCAGCAGCTCGGTAGGTGACCACGCACGTCGCATCAACGACTGAGGAAAGTACGCAAGCACACATACCCACAACCTACTACAACTATGTACAGGGGATGAGGTTTTACAATGACAGAAAGGTAGACCTCAACCCTAGAAGAATGTCTGAATAGCTACGTACAGGAACAGAACCCAGCAGAGAACCTTCAGCTGTGGGTCAAGCTCGTGGTATACGTCAGCGACACGGTAGATGAGACCCTTAAATCCCCCAGCATCAGCCCCGGTCGGCTGGACGTTAGGAGGTGGCGCGCCCGCTAGGCCGTCCCCACCCAACCTGTTCCCTTTTCCGGGGAAACCTTGTTCTGTGGCCGCCTCACCAGGTGAACCAGCGAGATTTCTCAGTGTCCTATCCAATCCACTGTAGAAAAAAATTGTCAGGATACAGAGCATCGGTGGAAGATGATCTTCTTACGCTCTGTCAGCACCACGAATCATATCCACTTGTTTTGAACCCTTGAAGAAGATGAACGTTGGCCTACAGGCCCGAGTTAGTCGGTTAGAAATGTCAACCGGGTCCAGCGACTCACATTGCAGTGACTTTGTATTTGGAAGAAACGGCCTTGGCAGCATCGACATCGCACTTGAGGAAGTTGACCTTGGGGTATTGTTTGGAGAACGCCTCGAACACTGGGGCAATTTGGTGACATGGCCCACACCTAGTCCATTGTAGGTAAAGCACGAGGCTTTCTGAACCGTATGAAATACAAATTTCGTACCACGTAGCATGAAAATCAATGACCTAGAAATCCAGCGGTTAGGCGCATTCAACGCGCAGTCCTAGACATCCCGGGCGTACCGAAACCTTCGTAGGGGACTGACCAAGGATCCCATCAAGCTGAGCGTTGTTCGTGATGTGGGTAACGCCCATTGTTAACGAAAAGTTTTGGCCGGGTTGACAAGTGTAGGGGTGTGTAGTAGTGACAAATGCAAACGGTAGGGTGAGGTACGCAAGGCTCCAAGCGGGAGTCCCTGATGTAAATTCCCACGCTTGCTACGCCATCGCATGACCAGGCCTCAGGGACAACTCAACACCGGCCGCGGTTTAGTGGGAAAATACTATACACTACGTAGCCCCATTTAGCAGATATATCGGTATAATAACCTACATCCTGGTGATGACCGGGACCTGGATATCCGGAACCTGGGATCCCACCGGCTGATCTTCCTCCTCATTGAAATTGGCTTCGCCCTTGTCTTCGATGACCTGGAGATGTGATTAGTATGTGTCATAAGAACAGCTTCATCATGGTTTTACCTTTCCGTTGGCAATCACGATGTCCTCGAATCCCCAGTCCCTTGAAGCACCATCCTGAAGGTGTGCCCCGTCCGCCAACCTTTTCATCTCCCATCCACCGATCACCTTCCAATCTTCCCTCTCCTTTCTCACGAACTCTGAGATAGAACAGCACCCAACTCTGACCGGCAGGTTCCGATCGCCAAGCAAGCTCCTCACGAGCGCGATGATCGTCGCGGCATGACTCATGAGCACGATTACCTTGTGCTGGGGGTAGACTCTCTCTATGTGTGGGATGAAGACCGTAAGGTATCCATCGACACGATCGTGGATCTCTTCAACGGTTTCTCCTCGACGGGATGGATACCAGGTTGTGGACCACCCTTCAGGGTCGACTTCTGGGAACCATTGCTTGAGAGATGAGGCAGACGAAGGTCGCGGATGAAGACCCGTCCCCGGAGCAACCGGGGAGTACCATTCGTTCAGGCCTGCAAAGAGAGTGTCAGATAGAACCTAGCATCGAAGTTAGGAAGACGGACCATGTTCTACATATAGCGGGAGTTTTAAGGCTTGGGATGTCGGCTGGGATGTCTGCAGGCATCGATCTAGTACGGTCGATCAGTTGACGTTGAACCTCGTGATTCAACACGGAACTGACAGTAGGGAGAGGAGAAGATAGCAGTTGGTCTTTCTCCCTCAGGAAGTGAGCGGAAGTATTCCCCGGTTTCCTTGGCCTGGGCCTATCTCGGATTCAAAGATCAGGCTTCATCGCTCTTCAATCCGAACATAGGGCCTCACTTCTCCGTAGGCCGCAAGAGGAGGATCCCTCGGGAGACCAGTTGGACTCGTCCTACGGCAGATTTCATCAGGGACTCGGGAAGATGAGGGTGGATTGTGTGATCGCGGCGCACCAGTTGGTAGTGACCCAGTTGAGCCGGAATCCTAGTTGGGGCGACTGAACATAGGCCGTTCAGACGACTTTAAAATGCACTTACCGTGTCTTACAATATAGATCTTTTCGATCATGGTCAGCCTTAGGATAGTCTGCGTTGCCAGCGAACGGGCGTGAGATCTGAAGCCAAAATAAACGACACGCATCATTCCTTGGCCGGGAGCACATACTGACAGCAAACACTCAAAATCGGATTCATGTATACACTTTTTTATGATTCAATGTTCAAGAGATATAAACACGTAGTGACACAGAGGACGAAAAAACAACTCCATTCAGAACAGGAGTCAGGGAACGAAAGGAAGCAGAGAAGATATACATATCGTGGTGTCATGTTGTAGCCATATCATTTTGATACTGGACGTGTCGCAACTTGCGAGGTGCACGTTCTCACGATAACGAGGGGAAAGCGGTCTCGTCACCAACATTGAGGGTACTGTCACCATTTTGTCGTGACCCGCGTCTCTGGCCACGAGTGCTGACACGTCCACCCCTATCTCCACCTCCACCTCGCTCACCACCACGACCGCGACCTCTGGTGTTGGGGCGTTCGAAGCGGGCTTCGATCTCCAAGAAGACCTTCCCCTCCTTCTTTGCACGGGTCTTTGGGGCGGCCTTGCTCTAAATCGTGGTGAGTACACGCAAGCGCCAGAACGCAGGTTACACTAACTTTTCCGACAACGTAAACATCCTCATCAGCTCCTTTCACGAGTTCCTTGGCACCCTTCCAGAGGCCTTCGTCTTGCTCGACCTTCCTGGTCTCTAGCTGAGGGATGAGGGAAGACTTCTCCTTCTTCTGAGCGAGATATTGATCGAGAGTCAATGTGTTGTCTGTTTCTTCCTCCTGACGGTCCCTGGGACGGCGTTCAGACCGCTCGGCAGGTTCTTCGGCATTCGTGGTGGAGGCGGGGGCAGCAGCACCCCACTCAGTATCGCCGCCTCCACCAGTAGCACCCCACTCAGTATCGCCGCCCCCGCCGGTGGCATCCCACTCGGTATCGCCGCCCCTACCAGTAGCACCCCACTCAGTATCACCGCCCCCACCAGTAGCACCCCACTCGGTATTGCCACCTCCAGCACCCCAGTCACCGCCATCTCCACTTTCAGCGGGGGCAGCTTGTTCAGCAGCGACGTCGTCGGCAGCAGCAGTCTCAGTTGCGAGCTCTGTCTGGCCCTCATCGCCACCCCAAGATTGGTGGATCTTCTTGTCCGAGTCGCTGACAGAAGTTTGGGGTGAATTTCTTGATATCGTAACTGAAGTAAAGGTGCGTACGTCTTGCCTGTAGCGCTACGACGGTCGTGTTCCCGTCGTGGGGCACGAAACCCATCCTTGTCACCTCGACGGTCACCTCGATTGTCACCTCGATTGTCACCTCGGCCACGACCACGACCTCTGCCGCGGCCTCCGTCTGTAGATTCAACTGGATAGGGAAGAGATCGATTGCGAGAACGATCAGGGAGAGAAGTTGGGGCATTTATAGAGGAGATGATTACCCTTCTTGCCGGCGGAATCGTCGGCACCTTCCTCCTCAGCACCTTCCCGAGGACCGGATGGACGAGTAGCACCACCCCTCAGGTAATACTTGCCACCCCTTGAACCGGGACCACCACGACCGCGGCCGCCACGCTGACCACCTCTGGCCGGGGGTTGGTTAGTAGTTGTAGTGTCTGTGGTGGGTAGAGCTGGCTCGGGAGCTGGCGGGTTTAGCCCGTCCTCTGTGCGGCTATGAGGGGCGACAAAGCGGTAAGGGGGTTAGACACGGACCATCGAGGAGGGCGAAGGGGTTTTTCGAAGCCACCGACATGGTTGAAGGTGGATTTAAGGACGATCAGTAGAACGTCTGGCAGAGTTTTGCGCAATCTGCGACGATGAGTTTTTTCTTGAGACCCCCGGGCGAACTGGAGATTATCGCGAAATAGACCCCAGACTCGGTCTACGGCACAGCCACAGCTGTACAGTTCGGGGCCCGCTTACAAAAATCGTGGAAATTCCCGAAAAATATTCTTTTAAACGCTTAAACCACAGGTACGTTCCTCTCGTTTTTTCGGTACAAAACAGAGTTCTGACGGTCTGGAAAAGCCCTCAAAAGCATCTCGACGACTGATTCGCCCGCCGTAATTGGACTGGTGTGGATTGAGGACCTCGAGACCGTCATAATGGGCTGGAGAGAGAACTTGGGGACGGGACTTGGGTGCGTCGGACGCGTTCCATAGGGATTCTCTTCGGAGACGTCTCTGCGGCTGCCCTTCGTGGCCGTCGTATGGGTTTTGTACGCAATGTCTCGTTGTACACACTATGTTGAGATAATATTTTGTCATATTCTTTCTTGCACCCCTACCATCAACTTGCCATGGCCTCACGCCGGCTTGCCATCTCTTCCCTCCTGTGCAGTGATGAGTCGAATCCGCCCCCCTCATCGCCAACACCGTCCCCGACGTCGGCAAGAACGTCCGCCGCCCGCGACTTTGACCGCCCTTCACGTCATCACCCCGCCTTCTCAGCCCAGACAAGCAGCGTACATACGCAAACTACCCCTAGCTACTATCCCCTGTCTGATGTTAAGTACGCCCCCTCCGTAGACCTACCACGGTCAAACGACGCGTTCAGATCCCGCCCGACCACCTATTCATCCCAACTCACCTACCGACGGGATCCTTCGCTCTCTCCTGAACACATCCCGGCACAACTCCAACACCAGCAAACTCATACCTCTCCCATGTCCCCGTATAGTGCCCAGCCTCCTACTCAACCCGTTCCGTGGAGTAGTAATTCACCGTTGTACCCCCGCTCCTCTACGTCGGGCTCCCAAGACAACTACTTTCCTCTTGCTCGGTCTCCGGTCGAGCCGAGGTCGGGGTCCTACTCTACCTCATCGATGAACCTTACCCAGTACCCATCCCAGTCACCTTCAACCTTCCCGCCGTATAGTTCGGGCCTTGTGTTGCCCCAACCATCCCAATCACTTAGCGGCGGACTGGAGGCGCTGGCTCAAGCCGCAAGTCAAGAGCGGCGGCGGTTGAGCAATGAATTTGCCGAGTCAAGACGGACGGCTTCTCGTGAGAGTGCAACGCGCACTCCGGTGGTGACACAGCACTCCCCAGCTTCGTCTTCGACGTACGAATACTCAAGAGAGTCGCCCCAAACCTGGAGGCGGCGAAGTAAAGAGCACCATGAACCTCCTCACAAAAGACGAAAGAGCCACGATCTACTTGACGATCCTCTCCCTGCGGAGCCTTTGGAAATCTTCCAACCGGCTCGTCCGCCCCTCGAGAGGGGTTCTTTGATGCGCATCAGTGCTCTTGTGCCAGACCTACCCCCGTTGTTGGACCGTCCCCATGTACTGCCAAAACCGGAACGCTCTCCAACCCTTCCCCGCGTTTCAGATATCCGCCATAGCATTGGCACCGGACCCACCATCCCCATTGCGAATTTGCTCACGAAAGACCCTCCTCCCCGAAGAATCTCGTCCCCACCCCTTCCTCCACCCCCTCCATTATCCCCTTTGCAGACTGTGCTGCCGCCTGTGGTCCAAAAGGTTCTGACACCTCCTCCCCCTCACTCACCTACCCCTCCACCGAGGTCTCCATCTCCCACTAATGAACTCACAAAGTCCCCAACTGAGTATTGCGAACCTTACCGTTCACCAGAAACCTCAGTACCACCTATCCCTGATGATCTCGTAATGGGTCAAATTCTCTCAAATGTTCGGTCACCCTCACCCATGGTCGAAGAGGTTGTCGAGGTGGAGGTCGAGGAAGTAGACAATGTACCAACCTCGGAAACCCCTATTCAGGAATCAAGCGAGCCCCCGACACCATCTCCTGTCATTCCAGTCGAGATGCATCCATCACTTTCTCCTACGCCTATCGACGATCAAGTGCCAACCCCAGCAAGCTCACCTTCCCCGGTGGCTGAATTTGAACCAGAACCCACACCGATCCCCGAACCCCCAGCCCCTCAGATTCATGAACCAGTCTCAGAGCCAGAGGTGGAGCCTGAACCAGCACCTGAGCCTATTGTCATCTCTAGCACAGACGTGGAGAGAGAAGCAACAGCCTCACCGAAGATTGAGCCTCCTAGGCAGATTTCTATCATTTCGATCTCAACCCCCCTCCCACCCCCAGCGTATTCCTCACCTATGCTGCCTATGTCAGGACCTGGCCTCCGCCCACCCTCTCCCGTTCAAATATCCAATTATCCTCCCCCTACTCAATCAGAACCAGAACACGATCACGATCACGACGCTGAAGCAAGAAATGACGACGACGGCACAGAGAGCGATAACATGACTGTTGACATGGAGTTCGACCTCGCAGCTGGTGTAGCCGATGACAATGCTGTTGGAGGTGGAGGGACAAGGACCGACAGCGAATGCGACATGGAGGTTGATGTTGACGACGAACTTCTCAGACTTGTCAATGGCGACGGTAAAGGTGCCGTGGATGGGGACCATGACATCGGCCACGTAGGCACGAACCGATATAAGAGCAAAGGGCGAGCAGCGAGCACGCCGATGGACGCCTTCGATCACACCGTTCCGCCCCCAATGGACCTAGAAAAGATGATGAGAGAGCAGGGGCAACCAAGGATTCGGTACCAGCAGTTGCAGGGCCCTGGGCAGCCTCTTGTTCCGCTGATAGTCCACGAACCTCCGCCCGAACCAAGGCTTGAGTTAAAACCTGTTACGAAGGGGAAGAAGAAACAGCCCGTAAAGGTAGGTGATCCGGTGTTTTCTTTTGATTCTCCAGGTCCACTCTAACCGTTTATTTCCTCTACTCAGGCCTCTGTAAAACCTAAACAACCCGCCAAACCTCGGACTAAGGGCACCACCAAAACCAAGGCAGACGCTTTACAAACCCAACCCACTACCGAGACCGTATCATACACGGGATCGGGACGGATGACTAAAGCCCCTGCCGTCCTCTCGCTACCTGTGACAAACCTCAACTCGTCCGCCGTTGGAGCTGCCGCTGCTCGTTCAAGGTCTCAGTCGACAATGCCCGTAACCGTTGAAATCTTGGATGAGAAAGTGGCAGAGAAGGATGAAACGGACGAGAAGGTGTACTGCATCTGTAAGACCGAGTACGAGGAAGGTAAAGTCATGATCGCTTGCGACAGGTTTGTCATTCTCTTCACGCCTCGATCGCGTTCAGTGCCGCTGACGGTTACTGACTTCCAGGTGTGACGAATGGTATCATATGCAGTGTTTGGGAATGTCCGATCTGGAAGTCGACCTTGTTGATCAGTTCTTCTGCCCTGCATGCATCCAGAGTAAGCTACTAGAACGCGACGTTTTAACTTCAGGGTTATTTACAGGCCATTGGCCAGGTAATCCAAACCGTTCACTCAAGACGACGTATAAGACACGGTGCTTTGCCGGTATCAAGCACAGGGACCCCTCATCTCCCAGCGCATGCTACAAGCCTGCTCGAGGCGCGTTCTCGAAGTACTGCTCCGACGAATGCGGCGTCAGTTTCATGCAGACGAAGATCGAGACTTGGACGGCGGGAGGCGGTCACAAAGCGAAACTCTGGGAAACCGTCAAGGACGCTGATGCGAGAGAGGGCGTCGCCACCGTCCTTTCTGAATCCAAGAAACTCGCTGGAGTTAAGGCCGAAGTCGATGCGGATGGAGACGTCAAATTCACCGACGGTACTTCCTACGATACGAAGCCGGAACCCCCAGCCCACCGGCCAGCCGCCACCGTCAAGAAGGGGCTCAGTAAGCAGAAGGAACGGGAACTTGCCAGGCTGAAGAAGGAACTCGAGAAGGTCGTTGACATGCGAAATTCGATGAAACAGGAGCTGGAGATTATCGAGTGGAGGGACTCCTTGATCAAACTCGCGAGTCAGAGGTCTGAGGAGCTGGGTGAGTGTGGATGGGACCAGAGGCTGTGCATGGATGACGAAGAGTGGGCGGAGGTCGGACCGACAATTCTGGAGAATTACGACGGGCAGGAGCAACAGGAGGATGAATCCGAGTCCTTCGGGGAATGGTGGTGTCGGGGGAAGAAGAAATGCGACAGGCATGCTGGGTATGGTCTCCTTTCTTCCCCATCCTAGCGAGTTTCACGACTGATTTATCCGCGCTTTTCTAGGTGGCAGAGGCTTCGTACAGCAGAAGTCGAATTCGAGATTCACCAGAAGGATCTCGGGCTGAAGAAACTCGCGGAAACCGAACGAGACATCCGGAGGAGAATTGAAGACATAATGGACCTTCAACTCGCCCCAGCCCAAGTTCAGGTGAACGGCAAAGAGAACAAGACAAAAATGAATGGCACGGGGAAGACTGCGAAGAAGCGGAAGACGACAGGGTGACAGACTTATTTAACAGGACTCGGTCTCGATCTGTGATTGTCGATATACGTGGTGTTCTGAACATTTCTGGATCTACAGTACATGCTATTGGATTAGTAAAAGTACATGTATATCGTGTTAACGTTGGAGTTAGGCGTAATGAATCTGCCAGATTAATCTACTCTCCCTTGGAACCTTGTGTTACCCGTGGAACTCGAGGTCAATCGAGACCGACGAGGCCCGACTGGTGGATGGTGTTACACCCTGAGGTTCAGCACTTCAGTAGCCATCGCCCTCTCCGCCTTCCTTCGAGAAGCCTTTCTGTTCGTGGAGTACTTGGGCCTTGAACTCTTCCCGTCTCTTTTTCAAATCGGTGTCGTGCTTGTGGTACGGAAGGAGGACGTCCCATTCGACCTGTTTCAGTGGGACTTCATCTTCTCGATCAAGATCCTGAATGACACAGCAACGTGATTAGAAACTGCAAAAAGACGCCACGTGTACGTGTAGTATGAGGCGACGGGGGAAGGGGAGGGAGGGGGCTTTTTGATACTCACGATCTCGCCGAGTAAGACAACGTTCTCGCCACGGATGAGGAAGAGGCCGACCCACTGTTCCGCGAACACGTCTTGGTGGTATACCCTCTCGACCGTATCTTCCAAAACTAAATTGGCTGGAAACCGGGGCAGGGGAGAACGCGACCACCAAAAGAAAACGTTCACAATTGAGTCTTCGCGCGAACACAAAAAGGAGGGGGGGGGGCTTGAATGCAGTCGTGCGTACCAAATTGATCATAAGATCTCAAGACCCCAAACAGCTTTCTTCCGTCCCTGAGGACGACCAGCATCTTTCCTATTTGGCAGGAGGGACGTGACGAATGGGCTGTTTTGTCTTTATCTGGAAGCCTGGGATGGACTGAGACGTACGGTCGACGCAATCCACCAGAGACCCCGAAGTCGTGAACGGAATGAGCGAGTCCATGCCAAGGAACGGTGAGAACTCTCTCTCTCTACGGTTCGAGTATGTTTTTTTTTCTTTTTCGGATTTGTGTTTTGGGTGGTTTGCGAGTGAGTCGATAGTGAGATGCGCAAGTCCCGGTTTCCCGATCAATTGTAACTGTGCCACCCGATCGTTTTTGTATCTGCATCCGCATCCCGTAACAGCTACCTACTAAAGGGGCAAGGCGCAGCTGGCTTCCATAGTCAGCATCTACGATAAGTGGTCGATTGGAGGAAACATTGGAGGGAAAAGCAGGACGATGCATAGGTACGGGAGTATAGTTGGCCGGGACCAGCAGGGCTTAACCGTGCGTCGCCAAAAAATCCTCTGGGTAAAAATACGAGATGGTGCCATCCGATGTCTTCCATACCCCAAGAGAATGGAGGGTTGTTGGGTTCAGGAAGTAGTGCTATTTCGAAGAGCTCCACAGCCCCGAGCTCCTCAGGAACGGCACCAGTGCGGAAAGCCTCAGACCTCGCCTCTTCAAGCATGTGCTGTATGAAAAAAACAACAAGCTGCGCTGTTCTTCCCGTGCACTTTGGCCCGTTCGAGGTGAGTATATGCGCCGTTGAATCTACCCTCATGGGAGGACTACCACACAGGGAGCGATGAACCAAAAACAACTGATCGTGCCAGGTGAAAGCAGGGGCGCAATTTTGAGAGTCTCTCCCGAAGATCCAGGGGGTGAGCAAGGACCGCTTGCATTCCACCAGATTTCCAGTCGAGGTAAATAACAGTGAGCGTCGAGAGAAGCATTTCGGCTCGGAGTTATGATCACCTAGGGCCCTTTGACCCTTGGTTTCAGGGTTATGGGTCGATTTGTGCCAATAAAGGTGCGCCGCGAAATTTGCACAGGCACTCCAGTTCATAGCGATCTTTGTGAAGGCGTCAAACAGGGATTCGACATTTACGCCCTCTGGCAAGACCCATCGCGATTCTCCAAAACCGGGGCCGTTCGAATCAATGACGGTCAAAGCCCGGGTGAGGTAATGTTCCTTCACCCACCGACTAAAGCACTAACTAGAAGGGAACGTTCACGGACGATCCTTGAGGAATATGAAACGAACCCATTGCATCAATGATCGCCGGTCACCCCCCCGCGTAGGCTCGGATTCCCCTGTACCCTCCGGAGAGAACTTGCCCGTCGAAGAGCATCGAGGATCATAAGGATGGGAACACCTAGCGTGGTGTTCAACCAGTGTCCGAGATTTGTTCACGGGTGCTTCGAGAGGTCTCCCAGAGTCATTCAACGTCACGAATCCCCATCCGGAAGCTGCGTAAAAACGCGCGGTGGGAAAAACCTTCCGGCTGCTGCGGACGTTCCAGTCATACTGTTATTTACAAAAAGGCAGATGGAACGAGGATATGCACTCACGCACGCTGGGCGGTTCATCTAAAAAGCGCTGTGGCGGCTTGCGAGATATGATCCGAATTGGCAGAGGCGCGCGGGAATCCTTGCAAGCGCGTCGCACAAACAATGGCGTTCGACTCCCCCGTCGGTGGTGAACTAAAGATCTTCATTTTATCACCCACACTTCATTCTTGGCATCCACTCCTTGTGGTTCTAGTCATTGTTTGCACTGCACGTACTCTTCATTTGCAGTTTATCGGCCTGCTCTCTTTTGTAGCGAATATGCCCTGCGGTGACTCAGTGAGTGACTATCCGTAAGGCTACGACGGGGTATAAACGAATATTTAGTGCCTTTTAAGGGAACTGTCAGGACCCCGACCGTTGCGTCGGGGCGAGGATTTTGTCTCCAGACCGCGCATCTGGAATCCGGCGCCTTGGCCCTTTTCGCTCGAAACTCGACCATCCTCCCGAATTACTGGGGGCGGGAAGAACGGCAACCCCACCTACTCCAACCCCACTACATGCTTGTGTCACCTCGACGCTTAGTTCTCCAGTTCTGTTGGTCTACACGATGTATAAGTTCCCAGGTATCGAGTAATAAACCTCGGCTAATGGCACCCTTCTACGACAGAAATAATATTATCTGGTGTTACGGATAGTCACTCACTATCACCTCATACTATCATGCCAGTGCGTCGCCAATTATATCGGGGGTGCATGTGTCTACTTCGTCGTCCTAGAACACTCGACGTGTAACTACTCGCCCCATCAGCCCAGAAATTCACTACTTTCATCACCACGGGAGGCCCGTCGTTTCGGCATGGGCTCTAGAGTAGCAACGAAGTACACCAGTGTAACGGAAGATACTGTGACTGCCACCATCTGTGGGATGAAGCCAAATGTATCTGAAAGTAACGTCAGTACTCGAACCAAGATCTGAGTGACTGAGACTTACCGATGAATACACCGAACGGAGGTGAACCGGGATAAAGATTGCGAAGAGCTGGGATGGTCAGAATGATGGTAACCGGGAGTAAAAGGACCGCATCATTTATCCGCTCCCTCTTGAAGACGACGAGGACCACAATGTAGATCGAACCGGTGGTCAAAGCCCAGTTGAAAAGGAGCAAGCACATTGTAAGTGCCTGCGCAAACTGCGACCTTTTCGCCTCAACGTGAGCGATCTTGGAATGAACATTTATCGTGGTCGGCCCTGTCCCGGAATCGTAGGTGTAGTTGTTCACCATCTCCACCTCGAAGGATGAGATGTCGAAGTCGTCCCGTGCCTCGTCGACTGTGAGTGTGACGGTGGGGATGGACTTGTTTGTCCCCTTCTCGACCGCGTACACCAAAAAACTGAACAAGTAGACATCGAACGGGGTCACTCTCGTGCTATGACGATCTGCGATGTAGGTCATATAGATGGCAGCCAAGCTGTACAGGCTAGAAGAAAGCAGGTTTGTTCAATATATCAGCACGTTGCGGATCTTACTATTGCTGTTCACCTGCTGGGGTCCACGGAAACCTGGCCGGGTCATATGAATAAATTTGCTCGGGTGCGCTGTCGGTTGTCAGTAGGTAGATCACTGACATCGGCGTTGAACATAACCCACCAATCATCGAAACACACATCCGCCGCTCGATTGAGAGAGCCACATCCCACGGCTCCGAGTGCTCCGGTCGCGGGGGAATCTGTTGGTAGTCTATATACCCCATATCCCAGAATTTCCCATCGCATTTTCAGTACTTTGTTGATTCCATCGAAGTTAGCAACGCGCCCAACGAGTGCGATCTGATACATCGTTAGTCGAAACCCAACTGAGGCCAACGACACCACTCGCTCCATTCCCATTAGGTGGGATCCGCAAGTACGGATCTCAGTTGTCCTGAATGTAGGACAGATTCATGGCGCTGGCAATAATGCCTACGATAATCATGGAGACGACGATAGACGACAGGAGCGGGTGCCGGAGGGCCCAGTCGCGAAACGACGAAGAAACAGGGGGCGGGGATGTCTTTTTCTCTGGTGCTGATGGTGGCCCTTCGAAGTCGCTGTGGGGAGATAATGGGGAATAAGACGTGTTGGGCATCTCATAGACGAAGCCGGGGTTGAGGAGAATCGTAGGCTGTCCAGTATATTGGAGCCGAAGGCTGGTTATATACAACGGCGTGGCCTGCACGTTCCCTCGGCCGTCAGGCGACATATCTGGGATCCCTGTAAGGTTCCTACATAGATAAAAGCCGCGAAATCGGGTTTGGTCGCTATTAGTCCCATGTACGAAGCCAGTGAAGTGTCGAAGGAAGTTACGAAGGGACTGTAGAGGGAGAGGTATGGGAAATGAGAAAGTAAAATCGATGACAGTGGCGGAGAGCGTCCATCGCCCGCTGGAGTGTGCAGATGGGCGGAGAGGGAGGAAAGGAAAGAACGGTGTAGGTTCCAGATGTCGATGAAGTTGACGAAAATTGACGTTAATTGCGCACGGTCTAGGAGTGGGTTGGATGCTTCGAGCGATTCAATGATGGGGGTGAGGAAATGCTGGAAAGTACAAGTGAGCTCGGAGCTGAAGGAGCCAAAGGTTTACAACTCACGGCGTAGATAAGCTCAAGACCCCCGAAATAAGATCGCTCGGTTTCATAAAATTCGTTGATGATCCTTCGCCGCTTCTCATCGTGGCGGTCATTACGTGGGCGCGGTCGTGCGCGGCTCCTGGTCGGGGAGTCGAAAGCGGAGGGGGGAGCACATCGTGGCAGTGGTTTGGATAAGATAGGTATTGATTTAGAGGGTCCCACCCCCTCTTCAGGAAGAGACTCGAATGATTCCATGCTTACAACAGATTGCCTATGTATCACGGGGGAAGGCGTGGCAGGTAGGGAGATGCGGCGAAAAGGGAGATGCGGAGGCCGTGGCTGGGCGACCAGGGGCGCACAAGAATCCAAGGCCGGAAAGCTGACGGACGAAGGGACGACTACGCGAAGTTGTTTTTGATTCTTATGAGCCGTCATGAACGCAAAAGACAAAGAGCCATACAGACCGAGGGAGGACGCAGCCATCTTTTGGTGTTCTTAGTAGGCCAGGCGCCCCTGCTTCGTCCGCAGTCACACTACATGAACGGGGATCTGCCAGTTTGGGATGACGCGCCGTTCCTCCCACGCTTGGTCATCATCGCCCTGATGTTCATTCCAAGGAAATTCATCAGGTCCAATGACGTGACCAGAACTCTTTCCGTCACGATGATTAGGCTTAGTTATCCTCTGTGATTTCGACTCTGGCAAGATGAAAAAACGGCATTCAGAGGACCTACGAAAATAAACCGAACAATTGGAGTGTTTAAGTTTACAAACAATTTCAAAGGTGGAGTCTGAGGACGAGAGACGCGACGTGACGCGATTGTTTATCAAGGAATAGGAAAACGTCAGGGGATGAAAATAATGAACGACCTAAAAAAACAAGACTAGCCACGTAATACGAGGTCACCGACCTGTGGCCGGTCGTGGGCCATGCCGCTTGCCGGCGCCACTGCTTCTACTTATCGTATACTGTGGCAACGGCTCTAGTCGCCTCTGGTCGATCGGATATGGGCCTCGCATGCCTCCTAAACTTAATTAAATAAAACACCTTTTCTAATCACATCAAAGTGCGTACCTTTAGTCTGATCTCCACTTCCCGCACATTATCCCGTAATCCTCCCGTGTCCTCTCCGGTGTGGAGGCTGCCCCTGGCAGCCATGGTCCTAAAGACGCACCTCCATGGTAGGTCAGTATTACATTGAACCGGCTTTGAAAGGGAATCAAAATTACTTACTGGTCGACGTTCCTGCCGGTCGTGCCGAGATTTTCTCTCAGGGTCTCGTTCCTTTTCTCTGTGGCTCTCCTGTTGGCGTCCATAGCGGAGGGGCCGCCGCCGCCGCCCGACCGCCCGGCTTCCGGTTGCTGAACTGCTGGTCGCTCGGCTACCGGTTGCTCGAGTAACTCGGGCAGATAGGTCCACAGGAGGGGAACTACGAGCTCCTTGTATAGCTTCAGCCTCAGGAGCACCGTGATCGGGTACGTCCACCGGTAGACGATTATCGCCGCTACAGCCGTAGCAATCGAGATAAGAAGCGAGAGTGATGCCACCCCCAAGCTGGCTGCTGGGTATCTCACTGGGGGGGCGTGGCTGACCGTGGCGTAGATGATGGTGATTTGGGGGGGAGCAGGCGTGTACATCATTTCGGATGAGAGGAGGGGGAAGAGGCGATGGCCGGTGAACGTTGCCCCCAAAACCTCCCTTTTAACTAACCTTGGGCAATGTTTATGAAGGTCACCCGAAATCCCCGCGAGAAGCTCAGTCAATCACAACTTCTTCTGAACTCACTGCCTTCGCCGTTGGCTCCCTGTTCTTCTTCTTCAACCACTATTGTATTCACTGTACTCTAGATAGACATACGTTCCAAGAAAATCCGGATTTTAATTTACCAAAGTCGATCTCAGCAGTGGGGGTTTCCCGAATTCCTTGTCAGAAGCTCGCTCAACTTCCCAACAGCGGCACTGTTTCTGGACCCATTGCCTTCGCCGTCACCTCCCTCTTCTTCTGCTATCCCCGCACCGAGCCTGCCTCCTGTGAGGTTCGGTTGGCTGGAACTTCCCCTCCCCCCCAGAATGAGCGAGAACCTTTTGGATTCACCCACTCCGTTAGCGTTCGTTCTGGCAGTCACAGTGGTGGTTTGTATTGCAAAGGCTGGCACCGAAAACCTCTTCTTCTTTCGGATTGTGTCCTCCCTTCGCTTCGGTGAAACAGGTAAGCTCCACCTGACCCTCGGCGGGGGACTAAATTCTTGGATGGTCGACGACTTGAGCACGTCCTCGGTAGGTTCCGCACTCTCGGGGGAGAACTCGCAGGATGTTGAAACAGAGGTCGAAAGGTACCCGCTTGCCCCAGCTGAGATCGACGCCCCAATGCTGTTGTTCACGTCCGCACTGGGGACCTCGAGGTTACTCCTTTGGCCGGTGGTGAATCCTGACCCAGATGGACTGCCCTCGTTGAAGTTTTCCAGGATCTGCAGGTAGCTCCTGGGACGGGAAGGTGGTCTGATCCGTACACGGGGCGAGGGGCTGTAGCTGAGCCCCGGGCCGTCGAGAGACGACTCTCTGTCTGCGTGGGAAGGTTCACGTTGGGGTCCGAGGTCGACAGCCAAGA
>Ga0307515_10007017_pt1 | contig 22375 bp, 29 predicted proteins | sample 17_EM_MG_FD_194513 | JGI IMG/M metagenome (GOLD analysis project Ga0307515, IMG submission 194513) | Populus trichocarpa ectomycorrhiza microbial communities from riparian zone in the Pacific Northwest, United States - 17_EM | ecosystem: Host-associated > Plants > Roots > Unclassified | place...
CAGGATCTCCTCGTCGTCCACCATGTCGGCCTTGTTCAGCGCGACAACGATGTACGGAACGCCGACCTGGCGGGCCAGGAGCACGTGCTCCTTGGTCTGCGGCATCGGGCCGTCGGTGGCGGCGACCACGAGGATGGCGCCGTCCATCTGGGCAGCACCGGTGATCATGTTCTTGATGTAGTCCGCGTGACCCGGGCAGTCGACGTGCGCGTAGTGACGCGTCTCCGTCTGGTACTCGACGTGCGCGATGGAGATGGTGATACCGCGCTGGCGCTCCTCAGGAGCCTTGTCGATCTGGTCGAAGGCCGAGGCCTCGTTCAGGTCCGGGTACGCGTCATGCAGCACCTTGGTAATGGCGGCCGTGAGGGTCGTCTTACCGTGGTCGATGTGACCGATGGTGCCGATGTTGACGTGCGGCTTAGTCCGCTCGAACTTCGCCTTCGCCACTGGGTCCTCCTGTGGAGTGGTTCTGGTACGCCTTACTCATCGGCGCCAGGGTGATCTTTGCTGGGATGCCGCCCGCCGGGATTTCCGTTTCCGGATGAATCCCGTCGGTCGGTGTCAAGCCTAAAGCGTGCAAACGGTGTGCGTTACTCGCCCTTGGCCTTCGCGATGATCTCCTCGGCGACGTTCCGGGGAACCTCGGCGTAGGAGTCGAACTGCATCGAGTAGCTTGCGCGACCCGAGGTCTTGCTGCGGAGGTCGCCGACGTAGCCGAACATCTCCGAGAGGGGCACGAGGCCCTTCACGACGCGCGCACCGGCACGCTCCTCCATGGCCTGGATCTGGCCACGGCGGGAGTTGATGTCGCCGATGACCTCACCCATGTAGTCCTCGGGCGTGGTGACCTCGACGGCCATCATCGGCTCAAGGAGCACGGGGGACGCCTTGCGCGCGGCCTCCTTGAAGGCCTGCGATCCGGCGATCTTGAAGGCGAGCTCGGACGAGTCGACCTCGTGGTAGGCACCGTCGAGCAGCGTGATGCGGACACCCGTCATCTCGTACCCGGCGAGGATGCCGAACTGCATGGCCTCCTGCGCACCGGCGTCCACCGACGGGATGTACTCCCGCGGGATACGGCCACCGGTGACCTTGTTCACGAACTCGTACGCCGGACCGTCCGACTCGGTGATCGGCTCGATCGCGATCTGCACCTTGGCGAACTGACCGGTACCACCGGTCTGCTTCTTGTGGGTGTAGTCCACGCGCTCGACGGCCTTACGGATCGTCTCACGGTACGCGACCTGCGGCTTGCCGACGTTGGCCTCGACCTTGAACTCGCGCTTCATACGGTCGACCAGCACCTCGAGGTGCAGCTCGCCCATACCGCCGAGGATGGTCTGGCCCGTCTCCTCGTCCGAGTGAACGTGGAAGGAGGGGTCCTCCTCCGCGAGACGCTGGATGGCAATACCCAGCTTCTCCTGGTCACCCTTGGACTTGGGCTCGATGGCGACCTGGATGACCGGCGCCGGGAAGTCCATGGACTCCAGGATCACCGGGTTCTTGTCGTCGCACAGCGTCTCACCGGTGGTGGTCTGCTTCAGGCCCATGACGGCGACGATGTCGCCGGCGCCCACCGCCTCGATCTCCTCACGCTTGTTCGCGTGCATGCGGTAGATCTTGCCGATGCGCTCCTTCTTGCCCTTGACGGAGTTCAGCACCGCGGTGCCAGTCTCCAGGCGGCCCGAGTAGACCCGGACGAAGGTGAGCTTGCCCAGGTGCGGGTCGCTCATGATCTTGAACGCGAGCGCGGACAGCGGCTCGTCCACGGACGGCTTGCGCTTGACGACGACCTCGGGGTCCTTGACGTCGTGGCCTTCGATGGCCTCGACGTCCAGGGGGGTCGGCAGGTAGCGCACGACCGCGTCGAGCAGGGGCTGGACGCCCTTGTTCTTGAACGCGGTGCCACAGAACACCGGGGTGACGGTGATGCCGTTGGACTTGCCGGTCTCGATGGTGACGCGACGGATCGCGGCGTACAGCTGCTCCTCGGTGGGCTCGATGCCCTCCAGGAACAGCTCCATGATGTCGTCGTCGTTCTCCGCGACGGCCTCGACCAGCTTGCCGCGGTACTCCTCGGCGGCCTCGGCGTGCGTGGCCGGGATGTCGACGACGTCGTACATCTCGCCCTTCGCCGCCTCGGCGGACCACACGAGCGCCTTCATGCGGACCAAGTCCACAACGCCCTTGAAGTCCATCTCGGCGCCGATCGGAAGCTGCATGATCAGCGGTACCGCACCGAGGCGGTCCTTGATCATGTCGACGCAGCGGTGGAACTCCGCGCCGGTCCGGTCGAGCTTGTTGACGAAGCAGATGCGGGGCACGCCGTAACGGTCGGCCTGACGCCACACCGTCTCGGACTGCGGCTCGACACCGGCGACACCGTCGAACACCGTGACGGCACCGTCGAGGACGCGCAGCGAACGCTCCACCTCGACGGTGAAGTCGACGTGCCCCGGGGTGTCGATGATGTTGATGGTGTAGTCGTCGTCCTCAAGCGGCCAGTGACAGGTGGTGGCAGCAGAGGTGATCGTGATGCCACGCTCCTGCTCCTGCTCCATCCAGTCCATGGTGGCAGCGCCGTCGTGGACTTCACCGATCTTGTAGCTGACGCCGGTGTAGAAGAGGATCCGCTCAGTGGTGGTCGTCTTGCCCGCGTCGATGTGAGCCATGATCCCGATGTTGCGGACCCTGGCCAGGTCAAGTGAAGTGGTAGCCATAAGGCTTCGGTCTTCTCTCGGTCTCGTCGTGGGTAGCGACTACCAGCGGTAGTGCGCGAAGGCCTTGTTGGACTCGGCCATCTTGTGGGTGTCCTCGCGCTTCTTGACGGCCGCACCGAGGCCGTTCGAAGCGTCCAGAAGCTCGTTGAGCAGACGCTCGGTCATGGTCTTCTCGCGACGGGCGCGGGAGTAACCGACCAGCCAGCGCAGCGCGAGCGTGTTGGCGCGACCGGGCTTGACCTCGATCGGAACCTGGTACGTCGCACCGCCGACTCGGCGGGACTTGACCTCAAGCGTGGGCTTGATGTTCTCCAGCGCGCGCTTCAGCGTGATGACCGGGTCGTTGCTGGTCTTCTCGCGCAGGCCCTCCATGGCGCCGTACACGATGCGCTCGGCGGTGGAGCGCTTGCCGTTCAGCAGCACCTTGTTGATCAGGGAGGTGACAAGAGGAGAACCGTAGACCGGGTCGATGATGACCGGGCGCTTCGGGGCGGGGCCCTTACGAGGCATTTTCTACTTCTCCTTCTTGGCGCCGTAGCGGCTGCGGGCCTGCTTGCGGTTCTTGACACCCTGGGTGTCGAGCGAACCGCGGATGATCTTGTAGCGAACACCGGGCAGGTCCTTCACACGACCGCCACGCACGAGCACGATGGAGTGCTCCTGCAGGTTGTGTCCCTCACCCGGAATGTAAGCGGTGACTTCGATCCCGCTGGTCAGACGCACACGCGCGACCTTACGCAGGGCCGAGTTCGGCTTCTTCGGGGTGGTCGTGAACACACGCGTGCAGACGCCACGACGCTGGGGCGAACCCTCGAGTGCGGGCGTCTTGTTCTTCTCGACCTTGTCCTGCCGGCCCTTCCGGACCAGCTGCTGGATCGTAGGCACTACTTCTCCGGTTTCTGTGTGCCGATGGTGAAGCTAACCTGGAACATCGCCGACCCACGCGGTCGGGTGTGTCGGATCGCGCAGACTTTCGCCGGTAAGCAAAAGGGGCGCAGATCGCGGTGGCCGGTGTCGACTCCCTTAGTGCGGTTCAAGGCACGCACGAGAGCCAGGGCACACCCCAGGCACAAGGTCTGAGCGTACCTACCTCATTCGCTGCGGTCAAAACAAATGGATGCCACCCACGGCTCGACACGCAAGATGCCGAAGCCACGCCCCGTCCGCGATCTTCGAATCTACGGCGGGGAGGGGTGGGTCTGGAGGGGCGGGGTGGAGGGATTCCCACGGGGCGGGGCTCCCGGATCCGCGGGGCGGAGGACTCGGAGCTGCGACACGAGGTCCTCAGATCCACGGCACGGGGCCTTCAGCCGTACGACGCGGAGCACTCGGATCCCTGCGGCGCGAGGTCCTCGGCTCTGCAACGCGGAGGACTCGGGCCTACGGCACGGAGCAGGCAGGTCTACGGCACGGAGCCCTCAGGCCCACGGCACAGAAGAGACAGGTCTACGGCGCGGAGGACTCACGTCCGCAGCGCGGAGCCCCCGGAGCTGCGACACGCGGTCCTCGGCCTCACAGCGCGAGGCACTCGGATCTGCGACGCGGGGCCCTCAGACCGAACCCTCAGACCCGACCCTCAGACTGAGCCCTCGGACAGCGCCCTCAGCTGGAACCCTCGAACGGCGCCCTCAACTGGAGCCCTCGGACGGCGCCCTCAACTGGAGCCCTCGGACGGCGCCCTCGGACGAGGGCCTCGCCCGGGACCTCGCCCGGAGCCCCCGGTCACCCTCAGCGGGAGGCGTCACGTCGAGCTCGCCGTCGCCGCGATCATCAGGAGCAGCATCAGTGCCCAGCCCGTCACCGCGAGCCAGCCGAAGATCAGGCCGGTCAGGGCGAGGCCGTCGCCGCCCTCGTCGGTTCGCTGTATCTCGGCGCGGGCGGTGTGGCCGAGGATCACCGCGGGGATGCCGGTGAGGCCCAGCGTCGGCACGATGAGGAGGCCGCAGACCAGCGAGCCGACCGCCTTGCCGTTGGTCGGTGGCACCCGGGGCGGCAGGAACGTCGGCGGCACCGGCCGGAAACCCGGCGGCGGCCCCTGGAGGACGGGCGCCACCTGTGGGCCCTGGGGCAGATCGGCGACCAGCAGCATCAACTCGCCCACCGTACGGGCGCCGTAGGCCCGGGCGACCCGCTTCTCCAGCTCGTCCTCGCGCAGCCGGCCCTCGGCGAAACCGGCCCGGAGCACGTCCACCGCGCGCTCCCGGTCCGCGGTCGCGGCCAGCATCGACGCCCCGGCCTGGGCCGGCGACGGCTGGTGCGGTCCTGGCCACTGCCCCTGCCACGGTGTCGGGTACGACACGGAACACCTCCCCCGGCGCCGGAGACCGAATGCCTCCATGATGCTCCAACGCACCGAAAACGGCACGGGTTCCCCACAAGGACCGCAAGAGGTCGGCCACCCCGCCCGCGTAGAGAGGGGAGCGGGGTGGCCGGTGTCAGCGGGAGCGGCGGGTGGTGCGTTCCGCGGCGAACACGTCCGCCAGCCGGAACAGTTGTGCCCGCCCCGCCCTGCCGACCGGCGTCAGGCGACCGAGCTGGACCCACTTGCGGATGGTGGCGGGGGCGACCCCGGCCTCCTGCGCGGCGAGCGGTCCGGGGATCAGGGTCGGCGCTTCGGTCCTCGTCATCGGCTCCACTCCCCCTCGTCCCAGCGGTGCCGGTAGGCCGGGTCGTCGTGACAGCCGCAGTCCGGCGCCGGGCAACGGCACGCGGGGTTCACACAGAGCACCGCCCCGCGCTCCGGGAACGCCCGCAGCGAGACCGAGTCGCACCAGGGGCAACGCCCCGACACCCGTACGACCGTCTCGGTGTCCCCCAGCGCACGCGCACAGCGCCGCGCCATCCGCCGCGCCTCGTCCCGTACATGCGCGGCGAGTACGGCGTCGGCGGCCACCTCGTCGAGCAGCCCGGCGATCCGCCGCAACCGCTCGGGCACGGACACCCGCCGCGCCCGGGACAGCCCGAGCCGCTCCCGCACGGCCTCCTCCAGTTCTACGACACCATCCGTGATGTCCCGGATCGTGTCGGAGATGTGCAGGCGCAGCGGGGCCGCGCCGTGGCCGGGGGCGACGAGTCCGTGCCGTTGTTCCAGGAGGAGGGCCTCGGCGCGCTCCTCGCGGAGCCGGTCGGCGAGGTCTGGCGGGGGCGGCGGGGCGGGTGCGCGGTGGGTCGGCGCGGTGCGGCCGGGGGCGAGTTCGACGGTGAGTTCGGGGAACTGCTGGAGCAGCATGCCGATCCAGAGAGCGGCGTGCGCGGTCGGGTCCGTCGCGGTGGACCCCGTTCTCCGGTCAGGCAAGGGAGCCTCCCCGCGGAGCGTGCGTGCCCGGCAGCGCCGGGAGAAGGTGCGCGGGGATCTCCACCGGGCGGCCGGAGCGGTAGAGGCGGCCGCCGCAGACGCCGTCGAACCCGTTGTCGGCCGGCGCGACGATCCGCTCGCAGTCCCGCCGTACCGCGCAGCGGGTGCAGGCCCGCAGGACGGGGGCGGCCTCCTTGACCTTCTTGGAGAAGACGGCCTTGGGCGGGAGGCCGGCGCAGGCGGCGGTCGGCACGGTCTGCCTGTCCGGTCGGCGATCCGGCCGGCGATCCGGTGGGCAGGAGGAGCTGGCTTCGGGCATGGAGCCTCCCTGGCGACGTGAACGAGTCATGCGAAACGAAGCCCCTACCCTTCCAGATTGCGTGCGCGCTCGCAACGCATTCCCGTGACCCCTTCCGCTCACTCCACGCCCAACACCCCTGCAAGGCAACGATTTTCCTCACTAATTGCACGCGTGCACGTAATTCCGCGCGCGCAAGCAAGCTAAACTCGACCCATCCAGAAGAAAGCGAGCAGACATGACCACCCAGGATCTGGACGCGTTCGCGGCGTGGGTCGAGGCCCTGATGCGCGATCGCGGCTACGACATCGACAGCCCACGCGGCGGCGGCAAGTCCCGGATCGCGGACGAGGCGGGTGTCCACCGGGCCGCCGTCACACGCCTGCTCCAGCGCCAGAGCATGCCGGACCTCGAAACCACACGCAGGCTCGCCCGGGTGCTCGGCGTGCCGGTCCGCGACATGCTTATCCGCTCCGGCCGGCTCACCGCGGAGGAACTGGCCGACCCCCACGACCACTTGACCTCCCCCGCACCCGGCGCCGAGTTCGGCCGCCGCCCCACCCTTGAGGAGGTCGCGGACCTGCTGGGGGTACCGGCCGACCGACGGGAGATGTTCGTCAAGGTGGTGGAACAGTTCCTGCCGAGCGAGACCGAGGTCGAGGTCGAGATCGTGGCCGCGACGGCAAGACAGGGTCACAGTCGCGCGGACGCGCGGATTCCGGTGGAAGCGGCGACGGGGACGTCCCTGAGCGCGGACTGACCTTCACCTTCACCGGCGGCACGTCATCGCACGGCACGTACAGCACGCACCGCAGGCACAGCACGCACGGCACCCGTGGGCCGACGGGTGCACCAGGTCCCAGGTCGCCCTGGACCAGCCCGCCCCTCCCCCACTCCGGCTCAGCGAGGCCCTCGCGTCCGTTCCTCCCGCTCGCCGCGCTCCTCCTGCTCCTGCTCCTGCCCCGCGCCCGGCCCCCGCCCCGAGGCCCTGCCCTTTCCCTCCAGTTCGTCGGCGAGGACCCGGGCCCGGTCCGAGAGCCGGGGGCGGTCCTCGTCCCGGGCGTCCTGCGGTTCGGGCTGTTCCTGCTGGCGACGACCCTTGTCCCGTACGGCCCCGGTGTCCGCGGCCCGGGTCAGCGGCGGCACACTCGGCCGCCCGTTGCGCCGCACCACCGGCCGCCGGTCGACCGGCGCCGAACGCTTCTCCCGAACCTCCCGGACCTCGCGGGCGGAGAACAAGGGGTCGCCCGCGGGCTCGGGCGGCGGCTCGTCGTCGTACGACGGTCCGGCCCCCCGGTGCGCCAGCGCCTCGCCCCCGTCACCCCGCCCCGGCACCCCGTCCGCCACCGACCGCTCCCGCTCGCCCCGCTCCTCTACCCGCGTAACTTCCGAGGGGGGACTGAGGAGTTGGAGGTACGGCAACGGGATGACCTCAGCGCCCCGCTCACCCTCGGGCCGCCCCGTCCGGCGGGGCCGGCGGCCGGCGCGGGCGTCTTCGTGGCCCTGGAGGTAGGCCGCGGTGATCCGCTCCTCGTAGGCCCGCCGTATCCCGGGGAGCTGCTCGGCGACGAGGTCCGCCCAGGCCGCACTGTAGGCGCCGAGTTCGCGCCGGTCGAGCTCGCCCCGGGGCAGGACGACGAGGTCCTGGGGGTCGTGGCCGAGGCGGTGGACGAGTTCGGAGACCCGGGCGATGAGATGCGGCAGATCGGCGAACTGTTCAAGCCAGTCGATCACATGCTCGTGCCGCGCGTTGCTCGCGTCCGCATCCACCCCGTAAGCCTTGCTCTCGTCCCCTGCCCCATCGCGCACCCCCGCGCGAGGACGGCCGTCGGCAGCCGTCCGCCGTCGCCCGCCAGGCCCCCGTTTCCGCGTGCGGGCCTGGTTGTTCACAGTTCATTCACCGACGGAAGGACGGGCGGATCCTACTTCACCAACCTGGCAGAACTTTCACCGGATCCCGCATCACCGCAGGTCCGGACCACGATCGGCAGAGACTCCTCGGCAAACCCAGGACGGCACCACAGGAACACTCGTACACTAGTTCGAACACGCGTTTCGGGCACCCCTGGAGCGCCTCCCGCCCCACCAGCCCAGCGGACAGATCGGAAAGCAGGCCGACATGGCGACAGCTGACACAAGCAATCCCCCGGAGCAGCCGACCGACACCTACACGCGCCTCGCCCGCCTCCTGCACGCTCCCGGCTCCGGCCGCACGGCCCTGCTCGACCAGGTCTACGAGGAGCTGCTCACCCGGGAGTCGCGTGCGTACGCCGCCGGCTGGACGGACGCGCTGACGGAGGCGCGGCGGGCGCGTTCGGGCCGCCGGTAAGGGAGTTGCCCGCGCGCCACCCCTGGGAATGCGGCCGCGGCACGGCATACACTGCCGACCTTCTTTCTGCGACTGGGGGATCGCCTTGAAGGCCAGACGACTACTGGGCACGTACCTGGGAGTGGCGCTCGCCGCCGCCCTGTTGTCGGGCATCCACGCGCTGGGCGATTCACGCCTGTTCGACGCGCTCGTGGCCGGCATCGTCTTCACCGCCGTGAACCAACTGATCTACGCCTACCCCGACGACATCAGGGGCGCCCACCCGATCGTGCTGCTGGCCTTCGGCGCGGTCGGCATCGTCCAGGACACCCTGATCTGGCTGCTCGTCTCCTGGCTCAGCGGCAAGATGGGCGACGGCCTGCACGTCGACGGCTTCCCAACCGCCTTGCTGGGCGGGGTCGTTGTCCGGGCGTCGACCTTCGTCCTCCTGGCACTCGGCCCACGACCGGTCCCGCAGGTCCCGCAGGTCCCGCAGGTCCCGCAGGTCCCGCAGGACTCGTAGCTCGTAGCTCGTAGCCGATCCCGCGCGGGGCGCAACCTACGGCCGCCCGCGTCGAACGGGTCGGCGCCGACTGGCAGTTCGGGCACCCGCCGCGGGTCATGGCCGATCAGCATCGCCAGCGCCATCACCCGCAGCGGCACGGCCCGAACTGCCGCCCGACCCCAAGGACGAACGCCGTCCCGGCGCGCCCACCGCCGCGCCGCACCGTGCCCACCGTGCCGTACGGCGTTCGTGCACCACGCCCCGACGCCGAGCTCCACCGGGTCCGCCAACTCGCCCGGTTTCCAGCGCTGTTGAGCCCCGTGCCACGCCGGTCCGCAGCTCGCCGTGGGCACCCTTCCGGAACTCGGCCGCCGCCTTCAGCCGACGTACCGGACCGAGATCGCGGGCGACCAACGCCCCGCACACACAACTGGCCGCCGCGCTCCACCCGTTGCCCCGTCACGCCCTCCGGCGCGGCGGGGCAACCATCGTCTCCGGCACTCATCGGGCACCCCGGAAGCCAATTGGTTGCGTGCGCGCCCGCAATCTGTCACAGTTGGTGCAGCGGCGGAGCTGTGCCCGACACCGGGTGCCGACCCCGCCGTTTCGCGTGGGGCCGTAGAGCCGTAGAACCACACGGCCATACGGCTTCTCGCCTTCCCGCGCGACAACCCGCCCGCCCCCGCTCGAAGGGAGGCCGCACCTTGGCCGATCCGACGGTCACCTTCCCGGATGTCGAACGACTCGTCGTCGACTTCCTGACCGACCGCACCGAACTCGCCGCCGCGACGGTGGACAACGTCCCGCCCGCCGGATTCGACGGCACCCAGCAGGTCGTCCTGGTCTCCCGCTCCGGCGGGGCCTGGATCGACGACCAGCACCTGGACCAGCCCCTCGTCGACTTCGAGGTGTACGGCCCAACCAAGACCGGCGCCCACACCCTGGCCCTGCTGGTCCGCTCGGCGCTGCTCGCGCTGCGCGGCACGACGTACGGAACGGCGTACGTCTCCGAGGTCGTCGAGGCCGACGGCCCGCGCTGGCTGCCCGACTGGAACCGGGCGGCGGCCAATCGCTACTACTCCACGGTGCGGCTGCACATCCGCCCCACCGCCTGAGCGCCCCCACCCCCTGATCGGGCCCTGCCGTTCGGCGGGGCCTTCGTCATATCCGGACGCGTCTCAACGCGCCCACCCTCAAAAGGAGTTACCCATGGCAGGCAACAACGCCGGCGAGATCCGCGTCGCCGGAGCCGGTCGCATCCTGGTCGCCCCGGTCGGTACGACCGCGCCGACCGACGTCACCACCGCGTGGGCGGCCGGCTGGAAGGACCTCGGCTACACCTCGGTGGACGGCATCAAGCTGTCCAAGAAGGACAAGCTGGACCCGGTCGAGACCTGGCAGTCGGTCTCCCCGGCCCGCTTCATCTACTCGGACCGCGACCTGACGCTGAAGTTCCAGATGCTCCAGCTCAACGAAGACACGCTCCCCTTCTTCATGGGCGGCGACGCGACCGCGGAGACGGCCACCAGCTCCGGGATCTACAAGTACGACCTGTCCTCCGAGCCGAAGTTCAACGAGAAGGCCCTGGGCGTCGAGTTCACCGACGGCTCGGCCATCACGTACCGCTTCATCGTCGCCCGCGGCCAGGTCACCGACACCGAGGAGCTGTCGCTCACCCGCACCTCCTCGATCAAGCTCGGCGTCACCTTCACCGCGCTCTCGGTCGACAGCACCAAGCCGCTGGCGACCTTCCTGATGAAGGACCCGGCGTACAGCACCGCCTCCTGATCCACCCCTCGGGCAGGGCCGGGGACCTCTCCCCCGGCCCTGCCACCCCATCCGCCACCCCAACCGCCTTTTCCTCCCCAGGAGTTACTCCATGGCAAGCTTCGACGTCGGCGCCGCGCGCGCCCAGCGTCAGGAGGCGCTCGGCCGCGCCTGGTCCTTCACTCTCGACGAGGACACCTTCACGCTCCCGACCGAGCTGACCCGCAAGACCGCGCGCACCCTGCGCGAGCTGGACGACAACGACGTGGACGGCCTGCTGCGCGCGCTCATGGGCGATGCCCAGTTCGCCCGCTTCGACCGGCACGAGGTCACGATGCAGGACATCGCGGCGATCCTGGAGGCGTACGGCAAGGAGACGGGGCTGGGCCTGGGGGAAGGCTGAGCCTCGGCGTGTTCGTCGACGAACACGCCGAGGCCCTCGAATCGGATCTGCTCCACCACTACGGCGTGGATCTGCTCGACTGGCACCGCGGCCGGCTCTCCTCCCGCCGGCTCGCGGTGCTGGTCAAGCACCTGCCACGGGGCAGCGCGACCCTGGACGGCCTGCACGGCGAGGCGGCGCAGTGGTCGGTCACCGACTATCTGCTGGCCTCGGTCGTCGACCAACTCGCCGAGGCGAACTGGATGTTCGCGACGGTCAACCGCGACGAGGACGCCGACCCGCTGGAGTACCCGAAGCCGGTGCCGCGCCCGGGAACAACCGACCCGGCCCCCGACCCGGCCCCCTCGCGCGGGCCTTCCACCCCGCGGTCGGACACCGGGACGGAACACAACCCGAGCCCTGTCGAACTCGCCCAGTTCTTCGCCTAGGACCTGAGCCTCGCCGGGCCCCGCAAAGCCCGTCCCTCATCGAGGAGTTGGACTCCCACCATGACCTCCTACACCCCGCTCGGCGGCCTGCCCTATCCGGCACCCACCGACACCGCCGACCTCCCCTTCCACCTCCAGTCCCTCGCCGAGGGCATCGACGCCCGCACGGTCCTGCGGTACGCCACCGCCGCCGCACGCGATGCCGCCGTCACCACTCCGGCAGCGGGGATGGTCGCCTGGCTCACCACGCCCGGCACCCTCAGCTACTACACCGGGACGGCCTGGATCGCCCTCGGTGCCTGGAACGCGTACACCCCGGTCTGGACGGCCGCCACGACGAACCCGGCGATCGGCGACGGCACCCTCACCGGCAGATACGCGGTGGTGGGCAAGGTCTGCCACTTCACCGCGTTCGCCGCGTTCGGTTCCACGACGACGTACGGGAGCGGCGGTTACGGCCTGAGCCTGCCCGTCGCCACCGGGCCGACCGGCGGTCTGATCCAGTTCACCGGCATGGCGAACAGCGGCGGCGGCCGGGCGCAGATCACCTGCCAGCCCTCGTCCAGTAGCGGCGCCACGACGTACACCCTGTGGGGTCCGAGCTCGACCACGTCCTCCGCGATCGCCCAGATCGGCAGCGGCGGACTGTTCGGCTCGGCCTTCGCGAGCGGCCACTTCATCCGGGTCAACGGGACGTACGAGGTGGCCTGACCGGGCCGTTCCCTCCCCTGGTGCTCACAGGCGGCTCATGTATCCTCCCGAAGAGTTATCGCTCATGTGTTCGATTGAGGGGTTCGGCAGCGAGACGGCAGTGCGGTCGCCGACCGGGAACTCGGCCGGCGTGGAGGGGTGGGGGTCGCGTGACGAAGGACGACGACGGCATGGCGCGGGGCGACGGCGAACGGCTCGGTACCGCCGAGGTACGGCGGGTGCTGACCGGACAACTGGGGTACGCCCTGCCGGCCGACCTGGTGATCACGACGCGGGCCGAGATCGAGGCCCGCGAGTTCACGGCGTACGGGCGAGGGTGGCGCGACCGCGTGGAGCACGAGCGGCGCCGCGCCGAGGAAGCCCGCGCCGCCCGGGAGCGTCAGGCGAAGGTCCTGGCCTTCCCCCGCCAGAAGCAGACCTCACCGCCCGCCCCGGCCCGGTGCCCCGCACCGCCGGGTGACGAGCCGTCGTAGCGGCTCGGCCGACGGCGCACGCCGTCGGCCCTTTTTCCTGCCCTCGGCACGCTCGAACGTGCCCAACAGGCCTACCGACAAGGGAACTTCATGGGAAACCTGTGGATCGGCCCGCCCGGCGCCATGGTCGAGATCGACCAGGCCGCCAAGTCCTTCGACCGCACCGCCGACCTCGGTATCAGCGAGTACAAGTCCATCGGCGGTCGCGCCACCCTCACCCGCAATCTCAGTCCGGTACGCCGGCTCAAGCTGGCCTGGGACCTCCTGGCCCCCGCGCACGCGCGCGCCCTGGACCGCATCGCCCGCCGCGTCGACCGCCCGGGTCCGGTGTTCGTCGTCGACCCGGCCGCCGGCAACGTCCTGGCCCCGGCTCAAGCCGCCGGGCTCGGTGTCGCCGGGGCCACCGGGATCACCGGCCTCACCCAGTGGTTCAAGGTGACGACCGGCACGGTCACCGAGAACACCGGCACACCCGGCACCTACCTCTTCACCGCCGCCGACACCACCAGCCTGGTGGCCTGGCGCTGCGTCGACACCGTCGGCAACTTCCCCGCCACCCCCGGCCTCCAGGTGTCCTTCCGCGCCCCCACCGCGATCGCCGCGATCGGCACCGCCGGCGTGGGCATCGACTTCAAGAAGGCCGACGGCACCTACCTCAGCACGCTGTCGGCGACCGGCGGCCTCGTCTCCGGCACCGTCCCGGCGAACGCCGCCTACCTCACCCCGACGGCCAAGCCGGGCACGGCCGGCGCCTACTCGCTCGCGGGCGCGTGTCTGACGTACGGCGGCACGGCCGAGAACGGCGTCCCCGGCGACGGCCTGCCCCCGATGTCCGTCACCAACTACACCGACGCCCCCGGCCGCCCCCTCCCCTACCGCACGATCAGCCTCGACCTCGTCGAGGTGTCCAGCGCGACGGGCTGACACCGATCGGCCCGCACCTTCCACGCCCCTCCGGCCGGCCGATCAGGACCGCGGCCTCCGCCAGCGCATGAAGGCTTTGAGCACACCTCGGTAGAAGAAGTAGTCGGGCGTCCCCTCCAGTTCCTCCCACCCGGTGTACAGATGGACGTTCCTGATATCCGGCGCCTCACCGGACAGCCGTTTGAGAAAGGTCTGTACGTCGTCGCCGGGCCTGCTGGTTTCGAGGAACTGCCAGAACACGTTGCCGTCCGCCGTCTGACGCAGCCGGTCGCCCAGGACCGGCCCCTCAAGGTCCGCGGCCCACAAAGAGAAGAGAACCAAGGTGGGGACACCGTCCTGGGGGATGCTCCGCGCGATGTCATGAACCGCCGCGGCCACGTCCCCCTTATCGTCGCCGAGGCCGTATCGCCGCCCGTTCCGTGCGAGCGAATTCCCCGGGGCCGCGTCCTGGGTGAAAAGGGGCTCCTTCGGCAGCACCGCCCAGTCCTGGATCCACCCGGAGACCTCCGCCGGCTTGAAGGGCGGCAGTCGGTGAGCCTGTGAGGTGTAGACCCAGGCGTCCACTTCCGAGGTGTCGGACAGAAATGCCCCCAAGGCGGCGACACGGCGTGCCATATCGGCCACCATTCCGGTCTCGAAGGAATACCGGGAGGCCCCGGAAAAGGCGAGCACCACCCTGGCCGATTCCCGGCGCACCCCGCTCCGCCGAGCCGCCAGAACCGCAGCAATTCGCCCTTTACGGACACGCCGTCCGGGGTTCGCGGAATTAACTCTGTCAACGGTCACGGCCGAACGATACCGCAGCCCCGGCCGCGGCCACAATAACTCCGCTGGAGGTCATGGATGGGAATCGACGTCAAGGGAATAGGGAACGATATCGCAGGAATGGCAGGTCACATCCCCTCTCTCATCAACGACATGGGGATCGTGAAGAAGGAGGTCAAACGCCTCAGCGACGCCGTACCCGGCCTCAAGGCCGACATCGACGGCCTCAAGGTGGCCCTTTCCGCGGTCGCCGTGTCCGCCCAGATCCTCAAGGTCGACTGGAGCATCTGGAAGATCGACGAGAAGGGAATCACCTTCAACGGAATCCAGAAGGTGAGCTGGAGCTGGATCAAGAGCGCCGAGGACGAGAAGAAGGAGAAGAGCGAGGAAAAGCTGTGGAGACAACTCCGCGCAGCATTCCTCGACAAGGACAAGAACAAGGAGATCGGCACCGCCCAGCGGACCGCCGACCACGCCGCTCGCGAGGTTCGCGAGCTCAAGGACACCCTCCGGTCCGCCGGTAAGGACGCACGCTTCGATCCCACCAAGAACAAGCGCGAAGAGTACAACAAACTCAGAAATTCCGTGACCGGGCTGAGCAACGCCCTGGCGGGAATCTGATATCCGGTGTCGAATGAATCGAGGACTGCATGAATCTCAAACAGGCCGTCGCGGGAGTGGAAGCCAGGCTGAACACCCTGCGCACCTCGCTCACCAGCGCCGGCACGGCCATGAGCAGAACCAAGAGCAGCGCCGACGCGATTTCCCGCTCGGTGGGCGGTATCCGCACCGCGGTCTCCCAGAGCGACACCGCCCTGCGCACGATGCGCGGTGGCCTGACGAGCACCGAGTCGACACTCGGCAAGGCCCGCACCGGCACCGACAAGCTCAAGTCCTCCCTCGACAAGCTCAAGTCCGCCGCCAAGGGCGCCCACGGCGAGCTGCAGACTGTCAAGAAGCAGGCCGACGCCGTCGAGACCTCCGTGGGCAAGGCCGCCAAGAACGCCGACAAGGGCGGCAAGTCCATGGGCGGCCTGGGCAAGGGCCTCAAGGGTGCCTCGCTCGCGCAGAAGGGCCTCAACCTGGCCATGTCCGCGAGCCCGTTCGGGCTGGTGATGACGCTGCTGACGCCGCTCATCGCGCAGTTCATCAACATGGACAAGATCACCGCGGTGCTGCGCAAGGGCGTCGAGTACGCGATGAAGCACATCGGCAGCGCGGTCGGCTCGCTGGTGAAGAGCGCGGGGCCGATGCTGAAGGGCCTCGGCAACGCCATGCTCGCCCCGTGGACCGGCCTCGCCATGGCGCTGAACGCCCTGTTCGGCATCCTGGCCGGCATCCACATCAGCATCCCCGACTGGGTACCGAAGTACGGCGGACGCGGTTTCTCCTTCCCCCGCCTGAGCGTCCCGGTGCCCCGCCTCGCGGCCGGCGGTGTCGTCCAGGCCCGCACCGGCGGCACCCTCGCCCTCCTCGGCGAGGCCGGCGAACACGAGGCCGTGATCCCGCTCAGCAAGCTGGAACGGATGCTCGGCTCCGGCGGCGGCCTGCGCACCCTCACCGCCGCCGTCGAGAAACTCGCCGACCGGCCCGTCGTCGTACAGGTCGACTCGCAGCAGATCGCCCGCGCCGTGTTCCTGGGACAACGGCAGCTCGCCAGGCGGTAGTTGAGCCCCACGCCAGCCCCACCACAGCCCCGCCCCGCAGTCGACAGCCCACCCGCTGTCGGCTTTTTTCATGCCCGCATGCCGCATGCCCGCATGCCAACCCGCTCGCATGCCAACCCGACCGCATGCCCGCACACCGCCGCCCACCCCAGGAGTCCTCATGGGAAACCTATGGCTCGGCCCGCCCGGTGCCATGGCCGAGATCGACCAGGCCGCCAAGTCCTTCGACCGCACCGCCGACCTCGGCACCAGTGAGTTCAGGTCTCTCGGCGGCCGGGTCACCCTCACCCGCAACCTCACCCCCGTCCGCCGGCTCAAGCTGGCCTGGGACCTCCTCGCCCCCGCACACGCCCGCGCCCTGGACCGCATCGCCCGCCGCGTCGACAGCGCCAGGCCCTTCGCCGTGGTCGACCCCACCGCGGGCAACGTGCTCGACCCCCAGCAGGCACTGGGCCGCAGCGACCCCGGAATGCCGCTCACGCAGTGGTATCTCGGCAACGGCACCGGGTCCATCGCCGCGACGACCGCCGGTGACTACGTGCTGAACTCCACCGACGCGGCGGGCAAGGCCGCCTGGCGCAGCGCGCGTTGGGCCAACGGGCTCTTCCCCGTCACCCCCGGCGTCGTGGTCTCGTTCAGGCCGCCACCGTCCTTCACCGGGGTCGGCGCCCAGACCGTGCAGATCACCTGGCGGGACGGCACCGGCGCCGCGCTGTCGACCTCCGGCGTGACCGGCAGCGTCCTCACCGCCACCGCGCCCGCCGGGGCCTGCTACCTGACGCCGTACTCCATGCCCGGCGCGATCGGCACGTACTCCCTCGCCGGTGCCTGCCTCACCTACGGCGGCACGGCCGAGAACGGCGTCCCCGGCGACGGTCTGCCCCCGATGTCCGTCACCGGGTACACCGACACCCCGGGCCGCCCGCTCCCCTACCGCTCCATCGGCCTCGACCTCGTGGAGGTATCCAGTGCAACAGGCTGACGACACCACCGAAGCCGCACTCGCGGCGGGCGAACGGACCACCGCGCACATCACCCGGCTCGGCGGCAAGGACGTCTCCGCGCAGGTGCAGTCCTGGCAGATCGAGCGGTCGTACGCGACCGATCTGCCCGCCGCGATGCGGGCGTTCTCCGGTTCGTCCGCGGCCCAGCTCCAGGTCCAACTCTCCGGTACGGGAGGGGTGTCGGCGCCCGAGCTGTACGCCCCCTGGGCGCCGCGCGCCACCGGCGACGTCGCTCGCCCCGGGCAGTCCGTGGTGCACCAGGGCGGGGTCGGTACGACGACCCTGCCCGCGTTCCGCGGCACCGTCAGGTCCCGGTCGGCGCAAGCCGGTTCGGACACCGTGCAGATCACCGCCCTGGACGGCGCCGAACGGCTGCGCGGCCCCGCGCTGCTGCCGAAGCCGTACGCCGGATTCCGGCTCGGCCGGCCGGTCGCCTCCGCCACCTGGTGCGTGGACGAGCTGCTGCGGCAGGCCGGCATCCACTCCGCGCCGCCGCCCCGCTACCCGGAGTTCGTCGCGGGGCAGCCGCTCACCCTCGTCCACGCCTCCCTGCACGGCGGTTTCGCCACCGCGTACGGCCAGCCGGAGAACCTGCCGGCCCCGGCCGACTACACCTGGACCCGGGACGGCGCGCCGCACGAGATGGCCCTGCTGCCCCAGCCCGCCGAGCCCACCGACGTCACCACGGTCTCGGCGAGCTGGTTCCCGCGCTCCCGGGTGACCGTGCCGGGCAGCCGGCTGTTCGTCGAGGCCTGGGTGAACTGCGCCGTCGGCTCGGACGACACGTTCCGGATGGAACTGGTCCTGGACCGCACCGGCGGCGCCACCGGCACCCTCTCGATGGACGTCGACTTCGCCACCGGCCGGGTCCAGATGGGCTCGGGCACGACCAACGGCGACTTCGTGAACGCCTACTTCGACTGGCCCGCGGTCCAAGCGCTCAAGGGCGTCTGGCACATCGGCGCCTACTTCGACTGCGTGAGTACCGGCAACACCGTCTACCCCACCGTGCAGCCCCGGCTGACCGGCCCCGACGGCACGGTCCTGGAGTGGGCGCCGTACCTGGTCACCCATCCGTACGGCATCCAGCCCGTCGCCGAGCTGCGCGAGCTGAAGCTCGTCACCGGCGTGGCCGTGGAGGGCCTCCAGCTCACCAGCGGGCTGAGCGCCTTCCCGTCGGCGTCGGTGTTCGCGCAGACCGGCACCTGGACCAAGGCCGCCGAACTCGACGACGCGATCCTGCCGCTGCACGCGGTGCCCCGGGTGTCCGGATCGCAGTGGGAGGTCATCGGGCAGATCGCCAAGGTGGCCATGTCGACCGCCGAGTTCGACGAACGCGGTGTCTTCCGCTGGCGCAACCACACCCGCTTCCGCACCACACCCACGGAGGCGGACCTCACCCTCACCTCGGTGCGGGAGATCGCCTCGCTCACCCTCACCGAGGAGATCGACGCCTGCCGCAACTACGTCGTCCAGCCCGCGAAGGTCTTCGAGAACTTCGGCGTCGACGAGGGCACGACCTACAACGACACGGCGGTGCGGACCGTCCCCGCGAACGGCACGCTGACGGCGTCGTACGTCATGGCGGACGAGGAGTTCGACATCGGGCCGCCGGCCACCGACGACGACTCGGTCACCACCGCCGGCTCCCAGGTCCGCTTCGCCACCACCGCGGCCGGCACCACGGCGGTCAAGGGCGCGGTCGACGTGCTGACCCGCCGTGAGGACGGCTATCTGGTGGTGCGGTTCACCAACCGCACCGCGCAGACCCTCTACACGGCGAAGAAGGACGGCACCCCGTCCGTCTACCTGATGACGCTCAAGCCGAAGGCGGATCCCGTGGAGCGGTCGGCGACCGCGTACGTGGCGGGGACCGCGAGCGAGCGGTACTACGGCCGCCAGGAGCACACCGGCGAGAGCACGGACTGGATCCAGGATCTGGTCTCCGCCAAGGCCCTCGCGGACTCGATGTACAACGCCGGGCTGTACCCCGTGCCGGTCATCGGCGACGTGGAGGTGCTGCACGACCCCCGCATCCAGCTCGGGGACGTGGTGCGGCTGACCGACACCTCGGGCACGCTGCTGAACACCCTGGCCTGGGTGGTCGGCATCAGCACGGCCGAGTCCGCCGACGGCGGCGTACGGCAGACGCTGACCCTGCGCGGCACCCGCACCAACGGCACACCGGCCGACACCGGGCTGACCCCCGACACCGCGTCCGACCCGGCCGTCGTGACCCTGTCCCGCTACTCCGAGGTGGCCTCGGCCTTCCCCACCCTGTCCGCGCTCACCGCCTCCGGGTTCACCTGGGGCGAGATCAAGGAGTCGGCGTATGTCTGAGAACGCGACGGAGCCGGTGCCGGTCACCCTCGACGACGAGCAGCTGGCCCAGCTCGCCGCCGCCGTCACCAGCGGGCTCGCCGAGTACCTGGTCACGGAGCCGGTCACCGCCGCGCCCGCCGAGGTGACGGTGGCGGCGACAGAGCCGGTGGCGGAGACACCCGAGGAGCCGCAGGCGCCGGACGACGACACGCAGGAGACCGTGCCCTCCGTCTCCCTCAGCACCGCTGCGGACGACTCGGCCGCGGGGACCGACACCGGCGCCGACGGCATCGACGGATCAGGAACGGAGACCGCATGACCGGCTACACCCCTCTCAACGCCCTCCCCTACCCCCAGGCCACCGACACGGCCAACCTGCCGCTGCACTTCCAGTCGATGGCCGAGGCGATCGACGGCCGCACGGTCCTGCGCTACGCCACCGCCGCCGCCCGCGACACCGCGATCACCACGCCCGTGGCCGGCATGGTCGCCTGGCTCTCCAGCCCCGGCCAACTCACCCACTACACCGGCACGGTGTGGGCCCCGGTCGCGGCCGTCCCCGTCTTCAAGTTCAACAACGACGCGGGTACGACGGTCTCCACGACGGCGGTGGAGGTGCTCACCGACTCCTCGACCACCGCGGTCACGGCCGCGTTCACCGCGCCGCCGACCGGTCAGGTGATCGTGAGCCTGGGCGCGTACATGTACAGCTCGGCGGCGTACGGCTCCTACATGTCCGCGACCATCTACAAGGCCTCGGACAAGTCGGTCTTCCTGGCCTCGTCCGCGGACCGGGCCGCCGTCGTCAACAGCACCAACAGGGCGTCCTGTTCGACCCAGTTCCTGGTGACGGGACTCACCGCGGGCACGGTCTACAACGCCGTGCCCTGCTTCTGGTCGGCCAACGCGGCCAGCACCGCCACCTTCGACACGATGTTCGTCCGGGTCGACCCGGTGCTGTAGCCCCGCCCCCTCCTCCCTCTCCTCTCCCCCTCCCGAGCCCCGCGCCGCCGCCCTCCCCCAGGCGGCGCGGGGCTTTCGTCTGTCCGCAGCCGAACCCACCCGCCCGAAGCCGAAGGAGCCACCGCATGTCCACACCCCTGTCCGCCGACGCCCTCGTCGCCGCGCTGCGCGCCGAGGGCGTCACCGTCGTCGAACACACCGGCTGGCGCACCAACAACCGCAACAGCAAGGGCAGTTGGGGCCCGGTCAACGGCGTGGTCATCCACCACACCGTGACCTCAGGGACCACCGGTTCCGTCAGCCTCTGCTTCAACGGCCACTCCGCCCTCCCCGGCCCGCTCTGCCACGGCGTCATCGCCAAGGACGGCACGGTCCACCTGGTCGGCAACGGCCGCGCCAACCACGCCGGCAGCGGCGACGGCGACGTACTGAAGGCCGTCGTCGCGCAGAGCGCCACCCTCCCCGCCCCGAACCAGAACGACACGGACGGCAACGTCCACTTCTACGGCTTCGAGTGCGTCAACCTCGGCGACGGCAAGGACCCCTGGCCCGCCGTCCAGCTGAAGGCGATGGTCCGGGCCTCAGCGGCGCTGTGCCGGGCGCACGGCTGGAACGCCCACTCCGTCATCGGCCACAAGGAGTGGACGAACACCAAGATCGACCCGCGCGGCTTCACCATGGCCGACTTCCGCATCCGGGTCGCCGGCCGCCTCGGCACGAAGGTCACCACGCCCACCAAGCCGGCCAACCCCACCTACCAGCCCTTCCCCGGCGCCGACTGGTTCAAGAAGAACCCCAAGTCCGCGATCGTCACCGCGATGGGCAAGCGCCTCGTCGCCGTCGGCTGCTCCGCGTACGCCTCCGGCCCCGGCCCCCAGTGGACCGCCGCCGACAAGGCCTCCTACGCCAAGTGGCAGCACCGGCTCGGCTACACCGGCACCGCCGCCGACGGCTGGCCGGGCGCCGCCTCCTGGGCCGCGCTGAAGGTCCCGTACAGCTCCTGAGAAAGGAGGCCCCCATGTCAGAGGCCGCCAAGCGAACCCTCCGCACCGTCGTCCAGACCGCTGTCGGCCTGTGTGTCCTCCTGCCCACGGTCGTCGACGCCTCCGGTGTCTCCGAGACGATCCCGTGGGTGGCCGGCGCGCTGGCCGTCGCCGCCGGGGTCGCCAGGGTCATGTCGCTGCCCGCCGTAGAGGCGCTGCTGCCCGGGTGGCTGCGGTCGGGAGGCGCGGATGAACGACACTGATCCGAACGACGCGATCACCGTCGCCCTCGAACTGGAGCGGCTGCGCGGCTCGTTGGAGGCCGGGTTCGCCCGGGTCGACGGCTCGCTCGCGCTGCTGGTCCAGCGCAGCGACCAGACCGACAAGCAACTCGCCGATCACGAGCGGCGGTTGGACACCCTGGAGCGGTCCCGCTGGCCGCTGGCGAGCATCGGCGCGCTGGCCGCCGTAGCGACCGTGGTGGTCACCGGGCTCGAAATCACCGCGCGCTGAGACAACGCCGAAGGGCGGTCACCCCGTACGAAACGGGGTGACCGCCCTTCAGTTCAACTCAGGCTGCTCGCCTACTGGTTGTACGGACCGTAGTCGTAGTCCTCCAGCGGGACGGCCTGGCCGGAGCCCGTGCCGAACGGCGAGTAGTCGATGTCGTCGTAGCCGACGGCCGAGTACATCGCGGCCTTGGCTTCCTCGGTCGGCTCGACCCGGATGTTGCGGTAGCGGGACAGGCCCGTACCGGCCGGGATGAGCTTACCGATGATGACGTTCTCCTTGAGGCCGATCAGGGAGTCGGACTTGGCGTTGATCGCCGCGTCCGTCAG
>Ga0307515_10007018_pt1 | contig 22372 bp, 26 predicted proteins | sample 17_EM_MG_FD_194513 | JGI IMG/M metagenome (GOLD analysis project Ga0307515, IMG submission 194513) | Populus trichocarpa ectomycorrhiza microbial communities from riparian zone in the Pacific Northwest, United States - 17_EM | ecosystem: Host-associated > Plants > Roots > Unclassified | place...
TACCCCTCGCTCGCTTCGCTTGCTCGGGGCCTAACCCTAACAATTTATGGTTATGCTTATGGTTATGCTCATGTTCTCCTATTGAACTACACTCTCACCCATCAGCACAACTATCACTTACACTTTTCAAAGTTCCCTCATCCTACTGCAATACCCCTCCCCTCTTCTCATTTTTTACTCCGCTTAGTCATCCACTCCCTACAAAGTCATCAATCCTTCACTTAGTCATCATCTCCAACCTCTTCTCTAACTCACTAATTACAATTCATTCCACCCCTTTTATCTCCTCTCACTCCCTTTCTTTCACTACTCGATCCTGAGCTTCTCCTACAATAAGCCTCTCCCTTTTCACTCCTCCCTCTATTATTCCACCCAAAAACATCATTTTCACTCCCTTTTTATCAACTCTCAAAATCTCTTTCCCCCACCATATATTTCCCTTCCACCTCCTTCTCTTTTTTTTTCACTACCCCTCGCCAAACTCCCCCTTTTCTCTACACTCCTTTCCCCCTATATATCACCTATTCAACATCCTTCTTTCCCTATCTCACCTATTATACATCCCGCTTCTTCTCCCTTACTTCCCTCCTCAATCTTCTTCCATCTCTCCCTTTCCTTCTTTTTCTCTCCTATTCACTTTTCCCACCCCTACCCTAAATATCTCTTTTCCTTTAACTAATTTTCAAATATCACCCCCTGAGCCTTCCATTTCCTCAACTTTCCTAATTTCTACCTATCCCCTCTACCTTCTTCTTCCTTACACCATCTCCCCTTTTCAAAACCTCCCTTTTCACCCAATTTTTCTTCCCTTTCTACCACTTCTTTCACCATTCATTCTTCCCGTGAATCTTCCATTATTTCTTCTTTTTCAAAACTCCTTCCACCCACCCTCACCCCCCTCTCTCTCTAATTCTACTTTTTTGCCTTTTTCCTCCTTCTTATTTCTCCAAATCCTTCATATCTTCCTTACTTATATCCCTGCCCATTCTTACCCCTTTTTTATCCACCAATCAATACCTTTACCACTCTGAACCCACCTACTAATATTCCCATACTTCCTTTTTCCTCTATCTTTTTATCTGCTTTTTCCAATTTCACAATCGTCCCAACCACTACTCATTCAAAAATCCTCTACTTCTATTCTAATTTACTCTACTTCTTTCTTCATCATTTCTCCTACCTCCATTTTCTCTACCTCTATTTCTGTTCTTTATTCTCCTTTCTCTATCCACATTTTCCTTCATCCATTCCCCTCGTGAACCTGTATTATCAACTCTTACACTTTCACACACCTTCCTAAATATTCTGCCCACTATTCAACAAGTCTGTTGATCTTTTCTTCTTCCTACCAGCAATCCCTATAAACCTGTCATTTTTCTACCGGTACTTATCAGCCCTGATAGCACATCCAAATTTTGCTCCTTGTTCCCTGTGCTATCAGGTATGACATCCCTTAGCCCTTATCACACCTCAACCTACCCCTGCTTGACTCTCCCATTTATTTCACAACATCCTCCTTTAACCCTTTCCTATTGCCTCTATTGGTTTTCTCAACACAAGTTGCTTGCTGCCTATTTATCCACTGTTTCAACTCCTCTTGCATATTCATTTCACCTGCACATTCCCACCACCTCCCGCTCACCTACAATTAACCTCCATTCCCCTTTCCACCTCCTAAACCCCTCTGGCCATATACTACCTCTCAACTCCTCTCCTTACAGGTTGATACATTCCCCTGTACTATATGTAGAAACTACAAAAGGTTCTACTACCATGAGAGCCTGTCACAGGACAATGTCAGCACCAGCTTCTCTCGCAAAACAGCCTGATCCAGATGGATATCCCCAGGGGCACAAAGCCAGCAGGTTGCAAGCCCTTACTTAGAGAAAACTCTTCCAAGCCCGCCATCCAGCCACCAATATTCCACGGCCAGATGAACAGGCCACAAAGGCAACCGTGGGCTTGGGCCGAGCAGTTGCCCCACCGTTAAAGAGGGAGCGTGCCAGTCGACCTGACCATGGCCCAGACCCCTTGCAGGGTCACTAAGGCAGAGACCACTGCTATGCCACAAATAATTTGTCCTCAATTACGTTTCTAATATTTGGAATTTTTGCTAGCTACCTGGCTGACCTCATATCCAGAAAACCCCCTATTCATCTGGAATTATACATATTGCAATACGTCATATGTTACAAATAGTTTATATATGCCTTTTCTTTGACTGCCTCTGTTATTAGAACCCCAACGCCACTGTACTTGCTGCTCTCAGTGACACTGCCGGCCGCTGCAGCATATTCAGAACACTTCATCCTGGATCCTGTTATCTTATATGCATTGTTCAATGTGTTCCCTACTTTCTATTGCATTCTGAGGGACTACTATTGTATACAAGAGATATAGGTCGTATATAGGTCCTCATTCAACCACACAATTATCTCTTGACTATTGATGTCGGTTGGAAGGACCCCATGCATCATACCTAAAGAATCCTCTGTTATCTTTCTCACAGGTGACCCCCCACCTCATTACTCATCTACTTCCTATCCTTTCCTACTTTATTCAACTTACCCACTTTGCAACTCAATCTTCTTATTCTCTTCCTCTTCTCTCGGCTTTACTTATCTACCAAGAAATCTCATATAACCATACTCTCTGCCTTACATCTCAAAGCCATAGCAGCCACTATCTAGCCTGTCCTCCCCTGCCCCCTCGTCCGCCAACTCATATGCCTCCTGAAGGCACCCTGCAATTATACTCGCCTCGTTTGGAAATCCCTTCTCATCATCCTTGACTGTGTACATCCGCCCACCAGTAATACACCTGTAACAAAAGTGCATATATCTAAGATATGCTACATTGTACGAGATTTGTTCACAATCATCTGTTACGCCCTCCACGCTCCCAATGTTCGCCGTCCACTGGTCAAAGATCGCACACTTCATTAATTCCTAATAACATTCTTTTTATTAGCAATGCATTCACTCTGTGTCCACCCCGACGTTGAGAATATATATGTTATAACATATATTTAATATCAATAAGGTAGGGGAGCGGACTTACCCTCATCTTTGCCTGGAAGGCCTCTGTCGGAGCACGCGTGTCGTATGTTTGGTCGAGAGTCGCACACGGCTCCTTGAGTGACACATGCTATGGAAGGCTGCCTCCATTGACCATCACAGGAACCATTATGTTTTCATATTCAACCTGATACCGCCGTCCACCAAGAATTACCTTGATTGCTAGATCAGGGTCTCCCCCATGCTCGCCTAGTAGTAAGCTCCGCACATCCTGTGGTGAGATGATGCCCCATCCCGGAAGTTCTCCTGTATTCCAGATTGCTCCCAGGAATCCAACCAACTCCTCGCCTATTTTATCCGGTTCCAAGAGTGTTCCAAAAGCCTTGAGTGCAATGCTCGTCACCTTCCTCGCTGCTCCCTGCTTGGCCTCGTCCTCTTCCATCACCAGCACTTCCTCTCCATCCTGCGCAAGTAACCAATCTACCAACAGCACACGTCTGGTTGCACCATTACGATAGTTGTTTTGCGGGAAGAGTTGTTCTGGTAAATCCATGCCCATATGCCCAAATATACTGGCCGCTGCTTTATGGGTGAGTGTAACCTACGGGGTACTGATTCCAATTTCCATCACAGGTGGGGCTTTCCTAGAGCAAACTAGGTAGTAGGATGAGAGGCGGTATATGCTGCTCGGCGGAAGGGGCTGCCCTAGCAGGAGTCGGAAGAGAAGGTTCGTTGAGTACCCTAACCCTAAAATGAATTCCTGGAGTACCACTCAGCAAGTACAGGAAGCGGCCTTATACCGCTTTAAACACCCTACCAATAAGCCTTGTTTTCCTTTTTGGCAAACACTTTCATACTTAATTTTGACTAACGTATTCACCTTCCGCAACATCGCATATTCTAGATTGTAAGCCCGATTCTATGCCTGGGACTTTATACCACCTTAAAAAAACAAATAAAATGGCTGTCACAAACAAATTCATAGAAACAATGATCTACTTTTCTTACCCCCCTTTTACTTGCTCTGTTCGCACCCTCTTTACCAGCAATCACAACCTGTCCCAAAGGAAAAACACTTTTGATTTTATTGCAAATCTAGTAAACTACTAGCCTTTAAAGTACACACTCTCTCTGCCTCACATCTCAAACCCATAACAGCCACTGTCTAGTTCATCCTCCCCCGCGCCCTCATCCCCCAACTCATACGCCTCTTGCAGGCAGGCCGCAATTATACCAGCCTCCGCCGGGAATCCTCCCTTCTCGCCCTTACTAGTATACATGCGTCCACCAGTTATACATGTAAAAGCAAAGTGCAAGTAACGGAGGTAGGCTTGGTTGTGCGAAATCTGCTCACAATCATCAATGACACCATCCACACTTACAATATTCCCTGTCCACTGGTCAAAGATTGCCGCTTTCATCAAATCCTATTGATATTCATTATATTAGTAATCCACTTAAACCATTCTGACAAATACGAATTATCATCTATAATATAATAGATAATATATAACAACAAGGGAGGATGCCTGACTTACTCTCATCTTCTCCTCGGAGGCGGGAGTTGGCGCACGCGTATCATACGTCTGGTAAAGGGTAGCACACCGCTCGATAAGGGAGATGTGTAGTGGAAGCGTGACCCCATTGACCATCACCGGAACAATCACATTTTCATACTTAATGCCATATCGTCTGCCACCAAGAAGTACCGTAAGTGCGACCTTTGGGTCTCCTCCATACTCCCCTAGCATTAGGCCTTGCGACTCCAGTGGCGAGATCATACCCCATCCTGGGAGCGCACGGCTATTCCACAGAGCGCCGAGGAATCCTACCAACTCGTGGCCAATCTGCTCGGGTGGCAGGAGCGTCCCAAACTCCTTTAGGGCAATGCTAGTGATCCTCTTAGCCGCCGGCTTCGCATCGTCCTCCGCCATGACCAGTTCTTCCTCGCCATCCTGGGCTAGCAACCAATCCACCAGCTTGACGCTCCTCATAGTCATATTCCGATAGTTGTTCTGAGGGAAGAGATGAACCTCAAGCTCCAACCCCATATTGTTGAGGACGTTTGCGGCCTCTTGGTGGGTAAGAGTCACCTGGGGTGTCCTGAGTGCAATATCCCTCACGGGGGGTGTTTTGCTGCTGCAGGAAAGGTAGTATGAGGATAGACGGTAAATGCTGCCGGCGGGAAGGGGTTGGGTGAGCAGCAGACGCAACAGTTGGTTAGTGGAGTACACGCGAGCAGAATTTGTAAAGATCCCCTCGATCGCAATTGCTGCCCATGCCTGGCAAAGGCACATCCAGGTCGTATTGCATGCCAGACGGGATCCGAGAACCTCCATGTGATTGCTGGTCATCCCATTCTCCTTGCAAAGCGTGGTTACAGCCGGGCCACAGATCGCCAGCATGGGTAGTCCCAAAACACCCAACATCGACACCACATTCCACAGAACCTTTCCATATCGCACATTGTCCTTGAGCGTACCAAGCTTCAGATTTTTCCCCTGCTGTGCCAACCGACTTTGGAGAACTTGTAGCTTGCCCGAATCCAGTGTCCGGTCACTGACAAATACCCCCTGGTCAGCCCGCATCCAGGGTAGGATTCCGTGCTCCATGGTCAGGTAAAGGGTTAGGTAAGACAGCATCAGCTTGAGCTTCACAATAGCCTCCGCATTCATGTTACCCGCAGCATATTCCTGGCTTCTGCTTGCAACATCGAGCATTGCCTCCAATCGTATGTCCACAGTAACAATGCCACCCGTCGTCATGCCCGCGCTGATGCCCTTAAAGGCTAGCTCATGGACAGAATACTGGCTAGCGTTGTCCGGCTTGTGTGCTGAGAGTTCGGCGAGGAGGCTGGCTAGCTGGACCATGTTGCGGTGCGAGACGAGACCGTTATAGAGATTTTCAACCCGGGACGCGCTGGAAACCTTTGCACGACTACGCGCCGCATTTGTTGTACTTGTATAGTGGCATGGCATACTTTCGATCGTTTGATACCGGCCGGCAAGGTGGTTCGCATGGATCGTCGGCAAGGTTGATGAGAGGACTGGTGGAGGGCTGCTCTCGTTGGATTCTGCCGTCTTATCCGCCGGTGTGCCGCAGGCATCCGGCATATCGCTGTCTTCTTCTTCCGACTCGGAGCTCCCCTCCTCATCATCATCATTACCATCATTATCATCTATAAATTGATATCACATGTTATATTAGAAAGGGGGTTATAGCTTGAACTGGGGTGAGGCATGGAGCTTACCAGACGGAAGATCACTTCGGGGCACCATACCGATGCTGCCAGTCCTAGTGGCGCCTGAGGAAATTTGCACAAGAGGCTGTTGAGTGGCTCGGGCCTGGGTGGTTGAGGCAGCTTGAGCCATGATGGGGGAGGCGGCGGACATGGTCACGGTGCTGACAGGGTGCTGGTAACCACGGACAGGGGAAGGGGTGTCAACCGCTGCTGCCAGTGGCAACCGGGGTATTTCTAGGGGTTCAGAGTTGGTGGCAAGGGGAGATGCACTACCAGGAGTGCTGAACAAGGGCAGATGCGAGGCGGCAGTAGTGGTCGACTGCCCTTGGCCCTGGGCGGCGGTAGTGGGGTTGGGGGCCATAGGTTCGACCATTGGTGCCAGTTGGGGTACTGAGGGTGACCCAGATGAGTCTGAAGCGAGAGCAGCAGCCAGGTTTGGCACAGGCGTAACAATATTGGCAGCGCACTGGGCTTCGCATACAACAGTTGCCTGATCTAGCACTTCTTTTGAGTTTGTTAGTTACTATATCTCGATTATATTGCTCTTGAGTGGTCATTCTGGGTATGAATGTCTCTCACCTCTCATACGGCTGGTAGCCTCTGCGGCGGGTGCGGCTTCTCCTAATGCTGTGTCCGCATCTCCGGCTGCCTCGTCCACATCAAGAGCCATCATATCATCTTCTGGTCCTGTTTCTCCCCGCATTAGTATATTTATTCTACCACTTTTTATAGTCCTGACATAGGCTGAGATAGATATGAGGGGGAACCAGGTTGCAACTTACCAGTGCCGTTAAGGCAAGACATGGCACCAAGTCCCTGTTGGGCTTGACCCTCTTCCTCCGAGAGGCCGGAATCCGCCAGCTGACCCATAAAGTCGGAGATTTGGTCCTCAGTCCACGAGTGCATAATGCGATGCACCATTTCCAGAACCTTGTATAAACAAGTTAGTATAGGGTACTATGGTGAAAGAACACAATGGAATATAAGAGGAAAGAAGAGATTGAAAGAAACTTACCAACGGGTCACGGGAGATGCTACCAAGATTGGGGTTCTGGAGCAAGGTCAAAACCTGATGCAAAACCGCTTCGGCCATTACTAAGAGCTTGGGTGGAGGTGGGTGAAACTGGTAGTATCCTTGGTCGGGGGGTATCGGTAGTTGTGAGGGGACTGCTTTGTGTGGATGGAGGGTAGGGGTAGGCGTATAGAGAGCGGTACAAGGTTGAGGGGGGACTCCAAGAGGAGGGGCGGAGGGGCGGGGAGGATAGTGGTGGTGGTTTTTGGGAAGAGGATTGAGGTAGTAGTAGTGGTAGTGGTTGGAGTGGTGACAGTAGTGGTAGTAGGAGTGGTGGAGGGGGAGGCGGTGGCCGTAGTGGTACTGGTGTTGGTCAGGAGGTGGTAGGGGCCTGAGAGGTGCTGGAGGCCTGGGCGGTGCTAGGGGCCTGAGAGGTGCTAGGCTGAGAGGGGTGGCTGGTCCTATGGGCCTGAGAGGTGCTGGGGGTCTGAGAGGTGCTGGAGGGCCGAGCGGCGCTAAGGGCCAGAGAGGTGCTAGCCTTAGAGGCCTGGGTAGCGCGAGGGGCCTGAGAGGTGCTAGCCTGAGAGGCCTGGGTGGTCCTAAGAGGCCTGAGAGGAGGTAGGGGCCTGAGAGGAGCTAGAGGCCAGGGCAGTGATGGTGGAGGGACAGTAGTAGGAATGAAAGGGGGATGTGGTTGTAGAGAGGGAATCGAGGTGAAGCTGGAGGTGGTGGTGGAGGTGGTGGTGGTGGTGGTGGAGAGAGGGGGGATGGTGGGAGGGGATAAAGTCGGGGGGGAGTGAGGTTTATATAGAGTGAATGAGGGGGCTGGGGAGGCTTGCCAAGAATAGAATATGAGGACATGTATAATCTATTATGACTCATGATATGTGGCTTAAATGATTGATTGAATAGGGTATAGGTCATGATATGTGGCTTGAATGATTGATTGATTGATTGAATAGGGTATAGGTCAGTATCCAATAATATTAGCCTTGGGTAGTGTACTTTGGTAGTTATAGTAATGATAAGTCCATATTGATGATAGTGTATTCTTTCATTAAGGATGCTCATGAATGCTGCCATCTGGGCAATCAATCCAGATATATATATATGTATACAGTCAGTTCTGGGTCATAGGAAACGTAACATGCGTCACAACGCTACTCGACATGTTTATGTCAGCTCAGGTGGATAAGTCCTGCTGAGCTGACATTAACCAACGCGTGCTCTCTCATACTTTATCACCAGCATTGTGGCAATTTATACGTAATTTGCAAGACTGGCTGGATTCATGATGTTGACAATGTGGCCAATGAAATTGAAAGTGAGCCTGGTACTCTTTAGTCTGATTTTGGTAGATTGGCTTTTTGCCCAATATCAGTTGTAATTATAGTTAATGTGTTTAAATCTCTTGTCAAGATGAATGTTAGGATTATGTAAGCTCAGGAGGATGTATCCTGCTGAGCTGACATAATCAACCTCTAGCCCAATGGCATCATCTACTCTTCAATGGTCATCTTGATTCACATATTGCATTTTGTACTAGTATGTACACAGTTTTAAGTATAAGCATTCTTGAACCAAGAAATAGTCAAATATTAGCCGTATTCTGAGTAAAAAGGAGAAAGAGCAGCGCCTGTCTTGTTGGAAAATCAAGCAGGCGGAAACCCGATTATATTAGCTCAAAAGGATACATCCTTCCTACCTCCCCAATGTAATTCTACTGGTTCTCTCCTTTTTCCCAAACCATAGCACAAATGCCATATTGATTTGCAGATTTGCCCACTTAGTAGATTCTTTCCTTTTAGATTATAATTCCACTGTGGATGAAGGAACCTTCCCTCATTGTCCAATTAATAGTCCAATTCTGCCCATTATCAAAATATACGTGGTAATAATAGCTGCACAGAGCAAATCTCCTGTCCAAGTAGCTGCTACTATGATTATGTAAGCTCAGGAGGATGTATCCTGCTGAGCTGACATAATCAAACCACAAATTCTACTTCCGTAAGCTGTAGATTAGGATTTTCCATCCCGTGAAATATGTCTTATCCAACTCCTTGACTCTAGCAGTATTTGCCTATACAAGTGTCAAAATATAGTACTCTCAGACTGGTGAATATACTTGTATGATATCGAGAATAATGCTGGTGTTTGGACAAGGGGCTCTGGGGTTAGAATCAGGTATGTAGACATGATTATCTCAGCTCCACAGGAGCCATCAAACCATGCTGAGGTGAATCCCACGCCTAGTCACTTGGATGGTACCATCCTAGTATGCTTGTGATTAGTGATTGTCATGTTAATTTCCTCTCATTATTATAGCCTACTTGGTCCTCCCCATTGGCCTGAAAGCAATTTAGGCGGAACCATCTACTCATCGTCGATGATGATGAATAGTTCCCAAGTAGCCCAAGCCGTGCATGATAATAATAGCGAAAAGGGACTCAAACCTCAGTTCTGTTCAAACTAGTTGCCATGATTATGTCAGCTCAGGAGGATGCATCCTGCTGAGCTGACATAATCCACAGAGTACACTTTGGTTGCATCTAATTTTCCATACAAGCCTTCATTACTTGCCCACCTCATTGAATAGCGAATTACGCAGAGTCTATGTGCAGAGTTAAAATAGCTACGTCATGCACTCAAACAACCAAGTGTATTGAAATCTAAAAGTATTCCAAGTGATAACTGGTCCTGGATTTGTTGTTTTGAGAGAAAGTGAGGCCAAAGAGATGACCATGATTATGTCAGCTCAGCAGGATACATCCTGCTGAGCTGACATAATCATCCAAGCACAATCTAACCCTATACCTGTATATACTACTTGTGCACAAATCAAAGCATCTTGTTTTCGCGGGTGCTCACCTGTTCTCTCATTTCTGCATTTGATGATAAGTTTTTTCTGCCTGGCTGACCTATCCTCTAGATACTATAATCTTGTCTAATAGAATACATGGTAACCTTACTTTCCATCACACCTTGTTTCCTTTCAAAATGAACCACCTGCCAGTGACAGATGACTCGATGGAGATACTATATACCCTTATTGCGGAATTCATACCTTTCCTTTCTTCCGCAACTTGCACCATTATACTCATGTTATAGTAGTATTTCCACTATTTGTGGTAGGCGGATATTGCATCACGCTGAGCTGATTTACTCAACTATGTGTCATTATGCGTAAAACTAGTAATAATGCGCTGGGAATTCCCCTGGCTTCCTCGCTCCCTTGATTCTTTCCATGTGATATATTCAATGGTACATCGATATCCTTTCCCCTCGTCCAGAAATCAATAGTGCAACTTTGTACCCTGTCCAAAGCAGTCACCACAGGCAAAGGGTCGAACTTTCAAGTATGACTAGTCAACAAGATTATATCAGCACAGGAGGATACATCCTGCTGAGCTGATGTAAGCAACTGTGTACTACCATACCAAATAATACCAGGCATTTTGGGATAGTGTTTTTGCGCTCGACTGATACCCAACCTAGTATTATATACTGTATTACTGTACCCCATGTTGTCGGCAGAACCAAGAAAATACCACACAATGCAAACATAAAGTACCTGGCATAATCAGAAGCAAGATTTCAGGTCAGAGTAGTATCTATAGGTCGTAGGTAGCCTTGGATTATATTATATATGTCAGCTGAGAAGGATATGTTTTGCTCAGCAAACATAATTTCATTATAAGCGTCTTTTCCAATGCTTGAATCAATACTATTTTAATATAATTTGCCGGCTTGCCCCTATGATCAATGTGCTGATCACAGCTCAACTGCAGGTGTCCTTTCAAGCCGCTTTATTTCACCACTAGTCAGCAGTCTGTAACTTCTCGCACCACTCCAATCCTTTCCAAAGTCCTACTGCTTGACTTGCTCGCTCTGAATCAACACTGGGGGGTGCTGCGGACCTCCTTCTGCAAGGGAATTAAATTTAGGTATACTCATTGCACAAGGATCATGGTAATTGACCAAGACTTTAGTTGGATAGTACCACTTCTCTATATATCCTCCCCCCTCCTCCTCATTTTCTGCTATTCTTCCATATGCTCACCCTGCGACCATTCCACATGACATAAAACATATTACCATGATTTTCTATTTACTTTATTACAGGGTCATGATTCTCTATTTTCCTCTGGAGACAGCCCTGCTTGGCTGCTCATCTATATAATAATCAAAACCAGAGAATTCTTTCAACAATTTAGATTTCCTGCTTTTATGCTTCCACATTCAATCATTTACCCTCACATCATCTATATTTACGTATATTTCCAATTGTCTCCATATCTCATCATACTCTTCCACTTTTCCTATTCCTCCTATTCTATCATCATATCAATTTAGTCAGGCATGCAAAATCCCGGCATGTGAAGAAACTATAATAATATAACACATATAAAACACCATAAACAATAATTGCAGTCCAATTCAATTTCCTCCTATCCATCAATCTTACCAACCCAGTACCCCTTCTGATCAATTTCCTTAGCTGTCCCTCTTTGACCTATTTTTACTACCCTGCCTGATTTCCTGCTTTTCCTTTTTTTCTTCTTCTTATTCCACTCACTATTCCAAACTTGTCAATTCTCTCCTGTTCTACCATCAAGGTTCCCCCTCCTCCCCCTTTGCCCTTCCACTGTCTTTCCTTACACAATCAGAATTTTATAAACTTGCAGCTGTTTCAAATCATGATAATTTGAGGTGGCATAATCGTTAGTTGATGATCACAATATAAGGATCTGAAAAGCATAATAAGCTGAGAAAAGGCCAGAAAGGAAGGAAGAGGGTAAGGGTAATAGCAGGAGGCAGAACTTGAAAGGAACATGCTCAAAGGATTGTCCAAGTATAGAGGCTAGATAGGGTTCATGTGTTGGTCTGAGGGATATACAAGAATGGGTATGTAGGGTAGGACAAAAAAAGAGGTGAGTAAAGTGTAAATCATATCAAACGGGGAGGGGAATAATAGAAGTGATGTAAGGATAGGAAATGATGATATTGAAGGATGCAGCTGTATCTACTATACCAGAAGAGGATTGAGATTCAGTTGCAGAATCCAATGTTTCAAATGTTATGCCAGTCGTGATTTCTGCTCCTGTATCTGCCTGCGCGATGGAGGATCCACCGAATGCCTGTTGTCGGTCCATATTGATGCAATGCTCTGCGAATTCTATATTCGTCATCTGTAAATATATAGTTTTAGAAAGTAAGCCAGACAATCTGCCAATAATACCATAATAGACAAATGGAATGGGAGATAACTGCAGTACGCAGCTTGATGTGCAAAAATATAATAACAAACATAAAAAATCAAGCGTGAAATAAAAAGGCAGATAGGGCGAGGGAGGAGCCAGTGGGGGAAAGGAGAGGAACGGAGAGGAAGGAGTTGAAGGGGGAGAAAGATATAGCATATGTGAGGTATGTACCATCCTGTTGGGAAGTGAACCTGTCAGCTCAGATGTGTTGTTGTCCAATCTCATTGGTTGGTGAATAGTATCTGGTTGTGGCGGCTCTTGTTGTTGTTGCATTGGAGACGGGGAATATCTTTCCAGTATTTGACCTAGGAGACTGGGTTGTTGAATAAGATTGGTGGAACTGGAAGAAGCTGTTTTGGCTCTGGTGGAATTTCCCTTGACAATTCGGTTTTGTTGGTTATGCCTTTGTAAGGGTTGTTTGGCTCTCTTGCTAACTTGTAGTGATGGTAAAGGTCTACCAATCGAACTCATGTGTCGTACCTCTCGGTTAGGAAAGCGTTTCTGATTTTGTATTAACATTATTATTAGTCAGCCAAACCGATATTACTTTCCAACTCCCCCATACTCTTAGCAGTATTAATTAATATTCTGCTATTATAAGGGCAAATTTTCCACTTACCTGAATGCCACTACCTGGTTGAACTCTTTGTCCATCAACACCACTAGATGTGGGTAAAGGACTCTGGGCAGAAGCATTGCCTTCTGGATCAGGGGCACTAACTGGTTGAGATTGTGGTAGTGGTGGTAGTGGTGGTGGTGGAAGTACTAGTGCCGTTCGATAAAGACGTTTATGGGCTTCGTGCTGCAGATTGGTGATATCCCGTTGTACTGACCTCTGCAGGTCATGGGCGCGCGCCTGGAATGCATGTCCATCCCTGACATTCTTGTTTGCCCAGTCCTGCTTGACTAGTCTCACAATTACCATGGGATCACTACTCCTGCGAGTGTGAGCGACAATCGTGGCCAAGGTTTCAGGTATGCCAATATCAGGATGGCTTGTCAGACAGGCATCAAACTCGGTACGGCTAACCTCATGGAGACTTGTTGCAGATCTCAACTCGTAGCCAATCATGGGAGCTTGATGAGTGTTGTGGGCTACAGCGTCGGTTACTTGATCAAATTCAAGAGCCGCTTTGGCTATCGGTTGCATGGATATTGCGAGTCGAACCAGTCGAGGTGACATGCTAAAGAGATGGTTTATAATGAAGGCCCAGACTGCATCCGCTGTTTGGCGTACGATATTGGCGTATCCGCGGAGGGGCAATATTAGGATCAACCCATGGCCAAAGCTCTTTGTTTCCTTGGAGTTCAAAAGCTCGTACCAGTGACGCCCTTCCTTCACATGATTGCCTATTGTTTGCTGCGAGACTGGTCTCCGTAGTTCCTGGTTGAAGATCCGAAACAGAAGCTGGTTCACCTTGTGGCGGGCTGTCTGTATTTTATTGCCTTGTGTACGATATTGTTCTACATATGCACAATGTGAAGTGTAGAGCTTGGTAAGCTGAAAGCGCTGCCTTATCGTGTCAACATCCTCCTTGCTCTCGGACTGAAGTACCTGGTGGTAGTTTTGAATGAGGTCTTGCTGCAGGTGGGATCTGGTCAAGCCACTGCTCTTGACATAGGTGATATTGGGCAAACCGGGATTGTTATCGGTTCGAAGACAGGTAAGTAATTCATGAAGTTTGATCATATGTTCCTCGGACAAAGTTGTCCACAGCCAGGTAAGAAGCCTGTTCCATACGCCGACTTTGAGATCCGGGTTTCCATCGTATTGGGTGTACAATTCGAATCGAGTTCGCCAATTACGTTTGCCCCATGTGATGCATAGTTCCTGATACCTTTTGCCATCATCATCCTTGTCCTCATTTTCAGCACTTCCCTTTTCCCTTTCATTAGTACTGGTTGCACCATACTCTCCTCCTACACCCCCACAATTATCATCATCATCCCCAGTTGCCCTTGTATCCATCACTCCTGCACTACTATCCGCCTCTGTCATTGGTCGATCGGATTGTTGAAGCGAAGAAATGAACCTCGTATACTCTTGCTGTACTTGTAGGAGGGAATTCTTGGCCTGTACTCTGTTGAGCCCATTAAAGAATCCTCTCGGGGAAATACTCCCATCAGGAAGAAGAGCCACATTCCGCACAATGGATTCCTCAACCCCGATTGGACCTGAACTCAAACTTGCCCTAGTGCCTATCACGTTGCTGGTCGGAGCAGGAGGGCAAATGAGAATATCATCCTTGTCACCCATAGTGTCTTCCATCATTCCCAATTGCTCAGACATGTCAGTTGTCCTGTTAACAACTAAGGGTGGGTTAATCAGTAAGAACGGCTCTTCTGAGAGGTGTCACCAAAATTGCATTAACAAGCAGACAACAATTATTGATATGTACCAGCAGGAAGTCTGAGCAAAAGGCCCCACCAAGGTAGAGAGCGGTTGAAGAACATACCTGATAGAGTAGTCTGATAGTTGCTAATTGTGTGTATGGGTTGGTATGGCCAATGCTGTATTCAATATATCAGTTATTAATAAAACACAAAAGTCCCAATTGTATAGTTGTACTTACACAAGAAAATGAGATCACTTTGCTTTCCCTCAATGGTGATAATTCAGCATGAATATTTCAAGGTTAAACCTTTGGGTTTGACCTACTCAACTCAGACCACTCACTGAATCTCTCTAGTTCTATCAATCCCTTTTTCTCCTGTGTTCCTGGTTCTCTCAAATCTCAGAATCTTCCTCTCCTTTCAATGTCAGATCTACAATTATTCTTGTCCAGGATTGATAGGAATTTTCAGAAATGGGATAAGCACAATGTACCTCCTACTACCAATTTTCTCCTCTTCTCAGTTTGAATCTTTTGCCCTTTTTTTGCCTTAGCAGTATAACCTGGTTGGAGAGTCAAACCTTGGGTTTGACCTATTTGTTTCCCAGCTGAAGGATAACTATAAACCTCTAACAATATTGGTCAGGTAGATAGATGTATCTTGGGACAGGGGTCTGTGTGCTTCTTTGCTAGAACCTCAGGAAAATAAGGTTGACGGAGATTGCATGGCAAATATGGGGCAAGCTCCCCTATTTATAATATACTTTTTACATTACATCATCTACCGATCACCCAGTATGATGTAATTCAAACTAATTATAGCTCGTTAGAGATTTCTATTATTATCATTCAACATTTTTCATATGTCATAACTATCTCATTTCTAGTTTTCCTACATGTCATTATGAGAGGTGTCTGATAAAATAGTTTGCCTACTATGCAATGCTTCAATAATGGAAGTCTCGGATTATTGAAGTAGGAAAATATTCAGCAGTGAGGTACAATTTTAACATAACTTATCATGGAATCAATTTCACCATATAATTCTAGCACCGCATATTATCAACAACCTATATGAGACCTGACCCATCTCTATGTACCACCTCTATCTACTACCAGAATAATCAACAAATATTTCCCCTGCTAGGGGACCAGGATCGTAATTGTGCAATTTCTTCAAAAGTCTTCTTTTGATTACCTTATCCATTTCATTTGTTAGTTTAATCAGCATATATCATTGCCAGCCTCACATAATCCTATCACTCGAGCGATGGTTGCTACTATCTCTTCCAACCTCACGGTACACTAAAGCGTAATAGTAGCTTAACACTAATATATGTCTTTATGTATATAACTGGTGTGTGTCAAAGCTGGACCTTTTTATAATTAGGAGATCAATTTTATTATTTAATTTTAGCAAGAGATATCCTGTCAAGAATATATAATCAGACCAATATCTCTACTACTTTTTCTACTACCTTATGAGAACAATTATTCATAGTGGTATATTCATAGTCAAACCTGCTTGATTATTAGAGACCTCCTTGATTTGATTTCCAACTCGTTTAATTTATTTAACAAGTTGAGCATGATCAATCCTCCCCTGCTTGGCTAATTATGTTGGCAAGATTGATGTTTGTTGTTTTGCTATGAATTTCTGGGGGCAACTGGGACCCGCAGCCTGACGGCTATAATTATCCCCACGGTATAGTATTTTATCATTCTTTGATTAAATTGTATTACCTAATTTCCGCAGGACCTGTCCTGTTCAGCTTACACAATCACACCAGCATTGATGAATACTGATATTCTCTTCAATCCATTTGTGCCTAAGAGCTAATAGGTTGCAACTCACTCATGTCCATTTTTATTAGTGCCAAATTATTATGTAGATGGATAATTCCATCAGCTATCCTGTGATGTTTTTTTTTTTCAACCACCTATGTTCCACAACTTGTATAAGTTGTTGTTAATTATCAGTAATTAATACTTTCAGATAATAGATTCAGCTGTATGGATTATATCATTTCAGGTGGACATATACCGTTTTGTTAACAAAATCTTCCTGGTACAAAAGGTATGTGCAGATCTTTTGATCAAACTCTTTTTTGCTCAAGAGCCATGGGTTGGAATTGTTAAATATGAGGTTAGCAAATCAGAATTATTACCAAAAATAAGCATTCAAGCGGGAGTAGTATATGTAATACAATTTGAGCAGAAGATCTATGCCATCGCTGGTATACCTGTTAACCAGAAGGGATTGAAGCCTTCAGATGATAGATTTCCCGCTAGATTACATAATTTCAGGAGGATGTATCCTGCTCAGCTTACATAATCTCACTCAAGAGATCTATCAAGTTCTTCTCATAAAGGTCTTTTTTGCCAAAGAGCCACTTGTTGCAATCTGCATATATGAGGTTAGCAAATTAGCATTATTACAAAAAATAATAACTCCAGTAGTAGTAGTAGATGAAACACAATTTGGGCTGAAGTCCTTGGTGTGAGTAATATACCTGTTAACCTAAAAGTATTGACAATATCACCTTATAGTTTCCCATATAGATTACATAATTTCAGTAGGATGTATCCTCCTCAGCTTACATAATATGAATTAATAAATCTATCAAAAACGATCCTCTCATAAAACTCTTTCATGCCCTAGAGCTGATAGTTGCAATTGGCATATATAAGGTTTGTACATAAGTATTATGGATATGATAACTTACTTAGATGTATTTACAATACAATCTTGAAAGAACTCACCCCCACTGTAGCTGGGATAGTTGTTTACCTGGAGCCATTGAACATTTCTGGCCATAGTAGATTCACATGCAGATTATATAATTTCAGCAGAATAGATTCTCCCCAGCTGATGTAACCATAGCCACAAGATTTATCTTAATACAATAGACAATGTGGGAAGTCCAATTAGCGTCTAGTGGGGCTAATGTAGGCTAACAAATCGTACATCTTACAGGAATCATGATGCAACAACAAGTACCTTATCATTGAGCAATTTTATTCAATGATTTCTGCTGGTCATCTGCTTCCTGACTTATATAATCAGCTTGGAATCATTCAAAAATCATGTATTGGGAAAAGCAAAAACGTAGGTAGAAACGGCTGCTCACTTGCCGGGAATAATTTGGCCATTTTAGCACACGTCTGGTACTAACATATTATGTATTGTTTTTGACAGTTCCATTAGGACCCATCCTGGTAATTATAGTACCAACATGATGGGAATTATAGACACCATTATCTATTATAGAAATACACAAAAAGCCTTATTCAGGACTCAAAGGGAATGTGGCTGGTTCTAATTTGCAATACTACGTGTATAACAAGTTAATGATTGTGATTATATAATTTCGGCAGGACTGATCCTGTCCGGTTTACATAATCATTCACAAGACAATTTTCCCGACATCTCTCCCTGCCAAGTAAAGCACAACTGGTATTCAAAAGCTGACCTGCTTGCCTTTAGGCCGACGTGCACTATATTCATGCTAACTTCATCAATTGATTCACCCCCTTTAGCATAAAATATGCCTTCCCACCTACCAGGCTTAGCTCATCATACCAGCTACAAAGCATTATTTTATAATATCTTGATCAATAATATTACATAATTTCAGCAGGATATATCCTGCTCAGCTTATGTAATCACTTTATGGAGATTGATTAAATTATTGTCTCCCAAATCTGCTACTTAACAAGCTATAATTTCCCCTTGTATAGAGAAATAATGTTGGCACTAGGGGAAGTTGATTATAGTCTGAAGAGGGTTATTTTTTCTATATCATTTGGCAGATCAGTACCTGGGCAGCCTCAAAGGGTAACGAGGCCAGTATCTAGAGCATAGACTCTCATGACGACAGAAAACTGGTTGAGACAATCTATAGCTTGCACCAGCTACACATGAAAGAATGGCTCTTCATGAGCATTCAATAACACCTTCAAGTTGATTATGAATTGTCTTACATCATTTGAGCAGGATGTATCCTCCCAAGCTTATATAACAACATCAGCCGCAAGATCAAGGTCAACCATGCTTAGAATCCTTGAGCCAGCCACTCTTACTCCTTTCTTTTTTACATATTACCTCTTGCTTGAACCATATGAGCAGGATATGTTCTGTTGTGCTTATATAATTAATTTATGTTTTGGTAATTGAGGTAAGCAGGAGGTCTTCTACCCAAGATATTATTTACCCATATGTGAAATGATTTCTTGCTTACAAGAGTCTGGGTAATAGAGTACTCAGAGGTCAAATATCAGTAACCAATCATGCTGAATGAGAGGCATAGCACAAGGCAATGTATTGGTATAGTTGTGTGAAACCTATTGTTTATTCAACTTTTACAAGACACGATACTATGTTGTCATGTGTTGTCATGTGTAAAAATAGGATTGGTATGTCATTGGAGGTAAGAGCCAATTTGATCATGATTCAGAAATCATGATATAATCATTCTATATTCACTGGTACAGTATAAATAGAGGGCTGCCCCCCTCTCTTTCCCCGTTTTCACCTTGCCCTCCATTTTCCTCACCCTTGTTCAGGTTCCAGAATCCTGCTTAGTAAGCCTTTCTTCTCATAGTTATTTGTAAATCATTTGTTGTATTATTCTTGGTATGTCATAGTTGGTTTCTCTACTTACACAAGATAATTGTGTCAAGAAAGAATTCTGTTCCTTCTGGAGCCATAGCAAAGTCAAACCTTAGGTTTGACATTTACTCCTAGAAGTCTACCAAAGTCAAACCTCAGGTTTGACCTTCACTCCTCTGTGGTGTAGCTCTCACACTCTTTCTCAGGGGTAGGTACATCTAATATTACTGTATATTCTGATTAGTTGGCCTAAATTCTTGATGGACTTAACCCATCAATCTATAATTCCTGCATTTTGGTAATAGATTGCTGACATCAGGGTACTCATTAGGATTGTCTACAGGAACTGCCCCCCCCCCACAATGGCCAAATCTAGCAAGAGGCCACTAAAGTCTGAAAATGGCCTCAGGGAAGTAGCAGAGAAACTCCATTCACAATTTAACAGGGAACTTCAGTGTCCCACTTGCTTGTCCTATAGCACTAAGAGTGGTGCCTTCAATAAGGACTCTGGTGGTAAACCAAATTCCGCTGGTGAAGGTTGTAGAAGATTTAAATGTAGGTCATGGCCTGAGTGTGGAAAGACATTAAGTGTTACCGACTTTATTGCACTTTGTCATAAGATACATCCTACCACGGTGGATAAGATGCTAGCACAAATAACCAATTCTTCCTCAGGTACGTATCTATCAATTATTATTATTAATACCAAATTGTTTCCTCCATTTGGTACTTTCTTTTAAAAGCTAGTATCCAGAACTATCCCACTCCATGTGCTTGTTGTTGTTGTTCATCTTCTTCTTCTGCATTTGGATTTTTCCAATTCAAATCATAATTGAATGATTGACAATACTGATATTTCATGAATATAGAATTATTGGAGACAGTGAGAAAGGATTCAAGATCATTCTATCTCAACAAATCTCGTATTTCTAAAGGGAAATATATGGACAACTCCTCAAGATCGGTACGTTGGATCTGTCATATATCCTTTACATATATATCTCTTTTATCCTGCCAGTAGTGATTTAGCACCAGGGTTTTTCCAATTGTTCTCTTAATATGAATAATCTATGGATGACTAACACTTAAGTGTGGGAATACAGAATATTCAGAAGTCACCACTGCCAGGTACTATTACAATTGATTCTTCTTCAGAAGGTGGTACATGTTCTAGTATTAATAGTGGGAGTTCAGATGAAGAAGGTTGGTTGACACTTACTTTTCACTTGTCCAAATCTGACTTGGTTCCATCTCAAATTCCATTATTGGCACGAGAAGCATTCAAGGTCCAATTTGAAAAGCTAGTGGTAACATGAGATAATAGAAACCACTATAACGATGCCATTACCGCAGGCAGAATTGGGACAGCTTAGACGTGAGGTCAACATACTGAGGGAACAACTGCAGATCGAAATAAAGCGTCGCAAACGTTTGGAGGTGAAGGTTAGGAACCTGGAAGGTAAGGGTGCTAAAGGTTATGCAAAGGGAAAAGGTGCCCTGGATTCAAATGTTGGTGGTATGAATCAGGTATGTGATTTGATGTAAAATCATGTAGTGAGTGGACAGGATGTTTGAAAAATATGAAACTAGCCATCTTGTGATCTCTTTTTCATAAAAGAAATAAAACAAGCGGAATGAGAATGGAGTATTTGCTAATAATCTATGCATGGCGACTGGGGAGTATAGGGGCAGACGAGAACCTCTTCAGGTATTCTGGATACAAGTATACCTGATACAAGCGATAGCAATACTACTGTCGAAACTCAGATACACACACCAGAATTTCGACCTGCTCCCTCACCTGTTCAATATCGGCCTCCCACACTGTCCCCTGAACGCTATCATCCACCATTACATACCGAATCCAATAAGCCTACCTACAGTAGTGTACTCCAGTTGGCCATTCAAGCTGGTGATTATTTATGCCTATTCTTCAAAGATATCCATGCTTATTTATTTTATTATTCAGAGACAGGCAATATGCCACCTGCGAGAAAGAAGACTGGCCAGTCTTCCAAACCCTCTTTCAATACAACCGCGATATATGTCTCTGGCATGCCATACACTCGATATACCGAAGTTAAGCGCATTTTGGCAGCAGAACCTATAGGAGTTCAATTACGTCACATTCAAAACCTATCCTGGATTGATAAACGAATACTGGAAATCTTGGTCAATATCAACCATTCCGAGAAAATGACAAATAGAATCACCAAGTATTCACAATTCAATGTTAAGGCCCGCTTTGATCCTCTGTCACCAGAATCTTTCAACTGGGATGATGATGCTGTGCTTCCCGAGTCCAAGCTCAAAATATTACAAAAAAGGTTTGTGGTGCGGCTAGCCGGCTCTATGGCATCAACCAGAAATGCCACTACACGTGAGTATATTGTGGATTGGATGAGGAATCGTGGATTGGGACAACAGTTTGGACAACAACTCCAAAGGGATGGCATTGTATTACAAACAACTACTTGTAGCGATAAGAGAAATGCGGTTGCTACAGCAAACTATACGGGAACAGAAGCACAGTCTGTTTCTTCTAGATTTGAGGATGATACCTGGCGAATGGCTGATCAGGTCCCATGTGGAAAGAGAAAATGGAGTTCATCTTCGTTCGACAGTTTTAACAGGTAACTATTTCTTCTTCTTGTTCTGCTTCTTGATGTTCGTCTTCGTCTCTCTCCTATATTATCCAACCAGTTCACTATTGGTACAACCTCAACTAATACAATCTTATAATTTTCCAGTATTGAAAAGGAGACACCAAGAAAGAGGTTGATATTAAGGTCAACTCACGGTACTTCAAGATGCATCAATTAATGTATCACATCGGCTACATGAATGCAAACTCCCTGTGTGACAGGAAGTTTGCCCAGGCGATACGCCTCCTCGA
>Ga0307515_10007019_pt1 | contig 22371 bp, 18 predicted proteins | sample 17_EM_MG_FD_194513 | JGI IMG/M metagenome (GOLD analysis project Ga0307515, IMG submission 194513) | Populus trichocarpa ectomycorrhiza microbial communities from riparian zone in the Pacific Northwest, United States - 17_EM | ecosystem: Host-associated > Plants > Roots > Unclassified | place...
TCGCGCCGCTGACGCGCAGCGCGTTGTTGAGGCCATCGGTCTGCAGCGTCAGCACGTGGCCGGCGCGCTGGACCGGCCCGCTGACCACCAACTCGGTGCCCTGCACGCCACCGCCAGTGGCGCCCAAGGCCAGCATGCGGGCATCGCCCGTGAGCGTGACGGGCCCTTCCATGCTGGCACCCGACACCGCCTGGCCGAATAGGCTGATGACCTTCTTCGCGCTGCTGGACAGCAGGCCCGCCAGCTGCACCGGTGCGCTGACGCGTGCCGCATTGGCACTGCTGCCGCCGGCCCCCACCAGCTGCAGCTCGCCGCCTGCGGCCACCTGCACCGCCGTGTGCGCACCCAGGCTGCTGCCCGCCGCGCCCAGCGTCGCGCCTGCGGCCACGGTGGTGGTGCCGGTGTAGCTGTTGGCACCGCCGAGCACGGTGCGGCCGCTGAGCACGGCCAGCCCGCCGCTGCCGCTGATGCCGCCTTGCAGGAAGAGCTGGCTGGTCAGGCTGGGGCCGCCGTCGACCTGCAGCGTGCTGTCCAGCACCAGGCCAACCTGCACACGGCCGTGGCCGCCGTCCGACTGAAGGCGCAGGAAGGCGCCGTCGCCCTGGAAGCGCAGCGCCTGGCCGCTGAGCGTGGGCGCGGGGGCGTTGGCGCCCAGCGTCAGGCCGTGCAGCCCGAAGCCACCGGCGATGTCGTTGAAGCTGATGGGGCGGGCTGCGCTGTCCAGCACCAGCTCGGTGTCGCTGCCGGCCGGCGGCAGGCCGCCGACCCAGTTGGCGGCGTCGCTCCAGTTGGCGCTGCTGGCGCCGGTCCATTGGTGCACGGCCGCGCCGCCGGGGGCGGGCAGCAGGCCGATCAGGGCGAGGGCGGCGGGCAGGGCACGCAGGGCGGGGTGGCGGTGGGTCATGGTGTCAGCTCCGGTGGGCAGCAGAAGTGCGGCGCAGGCCCGCCAGGCTGATGAATGCCAGCAGGGTCAGGGCCAGGCTGCCGGGTTCGGGCAGAGGCTGGGTGTCGTCGGTGCCGTCGGCACTGATGCGGCTGACGTTGAACGCAAAGCGGGCAGCGTCAAAGGTCTGGCCATTGCTTGAGAACACGCCGAGTTGCCCGCTGATGAGGGCGGGGTTGGCGCCCGGCAGGTCGAAGCCCAGGCTGTCATCCGTCAGTGCGAGCGCCGATAAGTCGGTGAAGAACAGCATGAACTGCAGGTCCAGGTGCTGGCCCAGGCCGGCCGCGGCGTCCAGCGCGTCGGAGTGCGCGATGGCGGGGAAGACGTGGAAACGGTCCGGGTCCACCAGGGCCGTCTGGCCGTCCTTCACCTGCACCGTGCAGATGAGTTCCGACACGTTCGGGCAGCTGCCGCTGGTGCTGTCGAAGCCGGCGAAGAGGGCCGTCGATGCGGTGACCGCGCGGTACAGCGTCGCGCCGCCTGGCAGGGGGCTGCCGGCGGTGGCGAGGTCCAGCGTCACCGTCACGGTCAGCGACTGGCCCGTCAGCAGCGGGTTGAGGGCGGCGATCAGGGCCGCGTCGTCGGTGGCGGCGCCGGTGAAGCTGCCCTGCACGGTGTAGGTGACCAGCGCGGCCGACGCCAGCGGGGCGGCCAGCAGCAGGGCCAGGGCGGCAAGGCCTCGGCAAAGAAATGGGGTGGGCATGGGTGGCTCGCAGGCGGGTGTCGACACGGAGAGCCATGCTGCCCGGCGACCGTCTCACGGGCGTCTCAGCGGCGTCTCAAACCGGGGCCTCCCGGCACCCGGCCACCCCCGCAGACGGGGGTCAGCGCGGGTCAGCGTCGCTCAGGGTGGGCGGCCAGCCAGGCGGCGGCGCGCCCGTGCAGCTCGGCCAGGCCCAGGCGGGCCGCCAGCGACTCGGCCTCGTTCACCAGCGGGCGCAGCGCGGCGGGGGCGTCGCCGGCCAGCGTGCGCGCGTCCACGGCCAGCAGCCGGGCCTCGGCCAGCCATTCCTGCAGGCCGGCGGCGCGGGCCACCTCGGCCTGGCGTTCGGCCGCCGCGAGGGCCCCCGTCGCATCACCAGCGGCCAGCGCCAGCGCCACGTCCACACGGGCCAGCCGCGCGTGCACCAGCGGGTGGGTGCTGCGCGTGGCCACCTCGCGCAGCCGGGCCAGTTCGTCCTCGGGTGGCTGCTGGCCTTGCGCGGTGGCCGTCAGCACGACGGCCAGCACCCAGTTCGACACCCGCAGCGGCTCGCGGCTGCCACGCAGCAGCGGCGCGGCGGCGGCCAGCATCTGCGTGGCCTCGACGGCCTGGCCGCATTGCAGCAGCAGCCGCGCGTGGCGCAGCCGGGCCTCGGCCTCGAAGCCGGCGCTGGACTGGGCCTGCGCCAGCACCAGCGCCTGCTGCAGCGCGGCCTCGGCCTCGGCCGGGCGGCCGGCGGAGGTGAGCACGCTGCCCAGCACCAGCAGCGACAGCGTCTCCGTGTGGGCCACGCCGGCCCAGCTCTGCAGGCTGCGCCGCGCCATGGCCTCGGCGGGCTTCAGCTCGCCGAGCGCATACAGCATGACGGCCAGGTCGTTCTCGATGGTGATGCCGCGGCAGAAGTCGGGGTGACGCGCCAGCAGCCGCGCCAGCGCGTCGTAGGCCGCACGCACCTGGCCGCCGAACCAGTGGATCTGCCCCTCGAAGCTCAGCAGCGTGGGCAGCCGCGGCGCGGCCTCGCGCAGCCGCGCCAGCAGCGCCCAGGCGGCGGGGATGTCGGGCTCGCGCATGGCCAGCTCGATGAGCACCTCGTAGGCGTGGATGCGCTCGCCCTCGGGCAGGGCCGGCAGCAGCTCGCGCAGCCGCGCGGCGTGGCGCATGGCCTGGCCTAGGTCGCCGGCGAAGACGCGGTTGTCCACCAGCGCGGCGCGCAGCCGGCCTTCGATGAGCCGGTGCTGGTCGGGGTCGGCGACGCCGTCCAACTGGGCCTGGACGGCCAGCAACGCCGTCTCGCCCCGCGCCAGGTCTTCCAACAAGTCGCAGGCGGCCAGCTCCAGCCGTGCGCGCAGGCTCTGCGCCACGTCGAGTGACTCGTCGGCCACCTCCTGCCAGACGTTGCGGGCGTCGTCGAAGCGGCCGCGCGCCTTGAGCTGCTCGGCGCCCTGGTGGCGCCAGGCCAGCGCGGTCTGCGGCTCGCCGGCTGCGCGCCAGTGCTCGGCGATGGTCATCGCATCCGCCCCCGACTGCTGGGCCAGCCACAGCGCGGCGTGGCGGTGCAGCGCCGCGCGGCGGGCGGCGGGCAGGTCGGCCAGCGTGGCCTCGCGGATCAGGTCGTGCGAGCAGGCCAGGCCCGGCGCCTGCGCGCGCAGCATGCCGGCGGCCAGGGCCTCGTCGCGGCACTGCGCCCAGGTGGTGTCGCCTTCCGGCAAGCCCACCAAGCTGCGCAAGCCGTCCTCGGGCACCGCTTGCACGAACACCGCCGCCGCCTCCACGGCATGGCGCGCGCTGCCGCCGAGCGCCTGCAGCCGGCGCTGCACCATCTGCCGCACGCGCTGCGGCAGCGCGTCGCTGCCCGACACGGCGGGGGCGCCGGCGGCCACCAGCTCACCCAGGGCGAAGGGGTTGCCGGCGCTGAGGGCGTGCAGGCGGTCCAACTGCTCGTCGCCGAAGTCGCTGTCGGGCCAGCGCGCGCGGCAGACGGTGGGCAGGTCGGCGCGCGTCAGGGCGGCCAGGTCCAGCGCCTCCAGCCGGCCGCTGGTGCGCAGCGGCTGCAGCATCTGCTGCATGTCGGCGCCCATCTCGTGGCCGCGCGCGGCGGCGCGCCAGCGCAGGCGGTCGCCGTGGGCCAGCAGCAGCAGCCACTCGACGGTGGCGGTGTCGCACCACTGCAAGTCGTCCACCAGCAGCACCGGCGTGAGGGCCTCGAAGGCGCGGGTCAGGGCCTCCACCAGGCGGGCCTGGGCGGTCAGCGCGTCCAGCGGCGGCAGCGGCTCGTCGGGCGCCAGCTCGGGAAGCAGGCGGGCCAGGTCCAGCCGGTAGGGGCGCAGCGGGCTGGCGGCGTCGGCCAGCGCGGCTAGCAAGGCTGGGGCGCGAGTACGCAGCGCCTCCAGCACCGGGCGATAGGGCATGCCATGCAGGCCCTCCAGCCCGCGCAGGCAGGGCGCATGCGGGAAGGCGGCGGCCAGCAGCGTGCTCTTGCCGGCGCCGGCCTCGCCCAGCAGCAGCAGCGCCGGGGCGGCGCTGTGGCGCAGGCGCTGGTGTTCGGCGTCGCGCGCCGGTGGCGCCGGGGCGGGCATGGGTTCGGGGGCGGCCGCGCGGCTGTCGCGCAGCCAGCGCCGGTGCAGGGCCTGGGCGGTGTCGCCGCACCACTGCGCAAAGCCGTCGTAGCCGGCCAGGCGCCAGCCCTGGGGCCAGTCGGCCGGGTCCAGCGGCGGGCCGTCGGCGGCGCTGGCCCGCCACAGCGCCAGGTCGGTGGGCAGCGTCAGCCGCACGCTCTGGCCCTGGGCCTGCAGGCCGTCGTCCACACCCCAGCCGCGCAGCAAGCTGCGGGCGCGGTGCAGGTTCACGCGCAGATGGTGCAGCGCGTCGGTGGGCGCGGCGTCGGGCCAGAAGAGGGCGGCCAGCCGCTCGCGCGGCAGCCCGGCCTCGCTGGCGCCCAGCACGACGATCAGCGCGCCGGGCACGGTGGGCGGCAGCAGGCGCGGCGGCTCGCCGTCGGGCGCCCACGCAGGAGTCTTCAGCAGGCAGAGCATGTGGAGCGGCAGTGTCGCCGAGGGGCGCAGCACGGGCGCGGCTCTAGACTCGCGCCCCATGAGTGCAGAACAGATCGCCTTCATCGGCGGCGGCAACATGGCCAGCGCCATCATCGGCGGGCTGCTGCGCGCCGGCCTGAGCGCCAGCCAGATCCTCGTCGTCGAACCCCATGCGCCGCAGCGCGACAAGCTTGGCCACGAGTTCGGCCTGCAGCCGCTGGCCGCCGGCGATGCCAGCCTCGCCACCGCCGCCACCGTCGTCTGGGCCGTCAAGCCCCAGCTCTTCGCCGAGGCCGCCGCGCCGCTGAAGGCCTGGGTGGGCGGCGCGCTACAGCTGTCGGTCATGGCCGGCATCCGCACCGATTCGCTGGTGGCTGCCACCGGCAGCGAGCGCGTCGTGCGGGCCATGCCCAACACGCCGGCCCTGATCGGCCAGGGTATCGCCGGCCTGTATGCGCGCGCCGCCGTGTCCGCCGACGAGCGCGCGGCCGTCGACCGACTGCTCGCCCCGACTGGCCAGACGCTGTGGGTCGAACGCGAAGACGACCTCGACGCCGTGACCGCGCTGTCGGGCTCGGGCCCGGCCTATTTCTTCTTCTTCGTCGAGGCCATGATGGCCGCCGCCGTCGACATGGGCCTCTCCGCCGAGCAGGGCCGGCGCCTGGCGCTGGCCACCTGCGCCGGAGCGGCCGCGCTGGGCCTGGCGTCCGACGAGTCGCCCACGACGCTGCGCGAGCGCGTGACGAGCAAGGGCGGCACGACCTACGCGGCCGTCACGTCGCTGCAGGCCGACGCGGTGGACGCCGCCATCCGCCGTGCAGTGCTCGCCGCCCAGCAGCGCGCCGCAGAACTGGGCAAAGAGTTCGGCTGAACATGGGCATCGCCACGCGCGACAGCCTGCGCGACTGGCTGCGGGCGCCCGGCTCGCTGAGCCGCCGCCTGGCCCGGCTGGGCGAGCGCTTCAGCGTGCAGCTGCTGCGCCAACGCGTGGCGCCGTTCCGCGCGCCCGAGCGCGCCGCCCTGGGCCTGCCGCCGCGCGGGCTGACGGTGGTGCGCGAGGTCATCCTGCGCGTGGACGGCGAGCCGCTGATCTGGGCCCGCTCGGCCGTGCACCAGCGCGCCACCACCGGCCCCTGGCGGGCGCTGAAGGGCCTGGGCACCAAGCCGCTGGCGCATCTGCTCTATGACGACGACCGCATCCAGCGCAGCGAGCTGCAGCCGCGCCGCCTTTCGCGCAACGGCCACACGCGCCGCCACGCCGCGCGCCAGTGGCAGGCCGCCACGGGCCAGGCCATGCCGGCGCAGATGCTGTGGTCGCGCAACTCGGTGTTCAGCCGCGGCGGCGCGCAGCTGCGGGTGATGGAGCTGTTCGTGCCGGGGCTGGCCGGCAAGCACCCCGGCAAGCGTGGCCGCTAGGTGGTGCGAACGCGCACGGCAAAGGCCTGCGCAGGGTTGGTCACCAGCAGCGTGTTGATGTCCGCATCGCCGAAGCCAGCCGCGCGCAATGCCGGAAGCAGTGACGTGAACAGCGGGTCGTAGGGCGCGATCGTGCCGCCGCGCGGCTGCCCGGCGGTGTACCAGCCGGCGTCCTGCGAAACCAGCACGCGGTGCAGCAAGCCTTCGCTGCGCATGGTCTGCAGCAGTTCGACGTAACGCGCCAGCCGCTCGACGCGGAAATCGTCGAACGAGATCCAGCCGCCCTGCCGAGCGATCGAGACGTGATGCCGCAGGTCGCCTTCATGCTGCGCATGAACCCAGATCCATGCCGACGGACTCACGCCGGCCTGCCGGATTGCGCCGAGCTGCTGCATGGCCGAGCGGCCGCTTTCGGTGTGCTTCTCCGTCCACGACCCGATATGGCAGGCGATCGTGAGTCCGGTCTCGGCGTGGGTCTGCAGCGCCGCTTGCAGCAGCTTCAACTCCAGGCCTTCGAGCGGGCCTTCGTCCACGCCGATCTTGATCAGGCCGGGACGGATCTCCGTGCCGTCGATGCCGGTGGTCCATTCACGCGTCCAGCGGGCGGCGAGTTGGCCGGCCGACTGCTCCGCCAAGTACGGCGGCACGAAGCGGCGGCCGGCTGCCGCATAGCCGCCGGTGACCGTCAGCATATGCAGCCCGCTGGCGCGCGACAGCCGCTGGATCAGGCGCGGATGGCGGCCGAGGTTGGTGGCGGTGCACTCCACCAGGCTGCGGCAGCCTTGGGCGGCGACCTGCTGGAGATGGGGTAGCAGCACCTGCACGGCTTCGTCGAGGTCGACCGTGAGCGACTGGGCGGCCTGCTCCGCAGCGGGCCGAAGGTCGGCAAACACGTGTTCATGCGCAAGGGTCACGCCCAGGTCGCTGGCGTTGATCCAGCCGTCCACGGTCATGACCCGCAGGCCGCCGGCTGCCGACGAGCCGCGGGTTGGCGCGCACCCCGCCGATGCGAGGCCGTACGAGGCCAACAGGGTCTGCAAGGCTTGTCTTCTGTCCATCAAGCGGGCTCCATCAGGTGATGGATTCGATTCTGTGGAGCGAGCCCGGCCGGTTGAATACCCTAGAGTCCGGCTTCCTGTCGCGATCGTCCGGAGTGCCCTTGGACCCTCTCTCGCAAGTGCTTTCATTGCTGAGCACGCGGCACTCCTTCTTTGCAGGGGTGCGCGCAGGCGGTGCGTGGGCGGTCCGCTTCCCGCCGCCCGCGGGCCTCAAGTTCCACGCGGTGCTGCAGGGGTCATGCTGGCTGTCCATCGACGGCGTGCAGGGCTGGCGTGAAGTGCAGGCCGGTGACTGCTATCTCATCACCCGGCCGCATGCCTACACGCTGGCAAGCCACCCCGGCGTGGCCCCGCTCGACGGGCCGGCCGTGTTCGCGACGGCGGTCAACGGCGTGCTGACGCTGGGAGCGGGCGACGAGTTCTTCCTGGTCGGCGGGCGCTTCGATTTCAGCGACGACGTCGGGCTGCTGCTGGCCGGCCTGCCGCCGCTGGTCTTGCTGGACCGCAGCACCCCGCAGGCCGAGGTGCTGCAATGGTCACTGCAACTGCTGGGGCAGGAGTTGTCTCAACCCGGCGCCGGCACGGCCCTGGTGATCCAGAACCTGGCCCACATGATGCTGGTGCAGTTCCTCAGGCTCTATCTCGCCTCCGAGGCGCCGATCTCGCCGGGTTGGCTAAGCGCACAGGCGGACGCCACGGTCCGCCCCGCCGTGCAGGCCATCCACGCCCATCCGCAGCGGCGCTGGACCGTCGAGTCACTGGCCGGGTTCGCCTCGGTGTCGCGGTCCACCTTCGCCCAACGCTTCAAGCAAGCCATGGGCATGGCGCCGCTGGAATACGTGCTGCGTTGGCGCATGCTGCTCGCCGCCCGCGAACTGCGCCAGGCAGATGCCACCATCTCGTCCATCGCCGAGCGCCTGGGCTACGACTCCGACAGCGCCTTCAGCAGCGCTTTCAAACGCGTCATGTCTTGCTCACCGAAGCGTTATCGCGAACAGCAAGCGCTGCGCCACTGCGCGTGATCTCTGTTCTCAGCAGCGCCCCCACTGCTTCTAGATAGACACCCGCCCCCCAAGTTGAGGGGTTGGCTGTCCGCCAGCTGACTTTGTGGCGATGGAAATGTTTTCATGGAGTCATAAATGCGCGGCGCCCCGGCCAAGGCTCATAAACTCTGCCGTAGCAGAGGGGCGTTAGATGACCGGCCGCAGACATGCAGGCGGGCAAAACAAGTGGGGCTAAATATGAAGACCCGTGACGTGGCGATCTTCACTGGCGAGCGCTATCTCGTGCCGCAGTGCATTCAGCGTATCGACCATCTTTCCACCCATGGCTGGCAGCTGCGCTACGGCGGCACCAAGCTCTATTCCGACCACAGCCAGGACGGCAGCGGCGCACGACGCGCGCTCGCCCTGGCCACGAAGGAATTGCTCAAGCGCATCGCGACGATGCCGGCGCCATCGCGCCTGCGCCGCACGCCCAGTCGCAAAAAGCAGAGCGACCTGCCGTCGGGCATCTCCGGCCCCATCGTTCGCCAGCGCGCGGGGAGTCGTGTCCGTGATTGCAGCTTCGCGGTAACCCTACCCCGCTTCGGTGAAACGCCGCTGGCGCGCAGCGTCTACATCGGCACCGAGAACACCTACACCATCGAGCGCTACCAGGAGGCGCTGGAACGCGCCGTCGCGCTGCGCGAGAAGGCCGAGACCGCCTACCAGCGCGCCGCGACCAAGGAGCGTCGCGCCCAGGCCCTGGTGCTGAAGGTGGAGATGAGCGCGCTGCTCGGGAAAGCCTGAGCGGGTTATCTCGGCGGCCCGGGCCCTGCGGGCCGAGCGCCGGGCCGCTCCCAAGCCGGCCCGCCTGAGGCGATGTGCTTGCGGCTCGATGCCGCAAACATCGCCGTCCCCTCGGGGGACCGACTGGGCACGCCCGCGTTCAGCGGGAGCGGGACCAGGCGAGGGGCACCATGAAACCAGCTTGATCCGGCGCGGGCGCCGGTGGCGGACACAATCGGCGGCCCCGGCTTTGCGCCCTGCCGCCGCCCATGTCCACTGCCGCCTCCTTGACTGATCGTTTGCTGGCCCTGCTGAACGCGCTGCGGCCCGCGCCGCAGGCCGTCAACACGCGTGAGCGCTTGCGCGTCGTCCTCGGCGCCTGCCTGGGCCTGCTGTGCGCCGGGCTGTTGAGCCGGGCTGCGATGCCGGCCGGCCTGCCCTGGCTGGTCGCGCCCATCGGTGCGAGCGCCGTGCTCGTCTTCGGCGTGCCGGCCAGCCCACTGGCCCAGCCCTGGGCCGTCATTGGCGGCAACACGGTGTCGGCCCTTGTCGGCATCGCCTGCATGAACTGGTTGCCGCTGCCGCCGCTGCCGACTGCAGCCATCGCCGTCGCACTGGCCATAGCCCTGATGTTCCTGCTGCGCTGCCTGCACCCGCCGGGCGGCGCGGCCGGCCTGCTGATGGTGCTGACCACCACGCACGACTGGCAGTTCGCCTTCGTGCCAGTGGCGCTGAACTCGCTGCTGCTCGTGCTGGCCGGCATGGCCTACAACACGCTGACCGGCCGCCGCTACCCGCACGCGCAGAACGTGTCCGCCGCGCCGCCTGCGCCGCCCGGCGCGCAGGTGGCGCCGCCGCGTTTTGGCGATGCCGAACTGGACGCCGTGCTGGCCCGCTACAACCAGGTGCTGGACGTGCCGCGCGACGACCTCGCCGACCTGCTGCACGAGGCCGAGCTGCTCAGCTACCGCAACCGGCTTGGCGGCCTGCGCTGCGTGGACATCATGTCCAGCCCAGTCATCACCGTCGAGTTCGGCACGCCGCTGGCCGAGGCCTGGGCGCTGCTGCAGCAGCACCGCATCAAGGCCCTGCCGGTAGTGGACCGCGTGCAGCGCATCGTCGGCATCGTCACGCGCTCCGACTTCATGCGCGCGGCCGAGGCCGAGCAGCGCGAGGGCCTGGCCGGCCGGCTGCAATCGCTGCTGAAGCCCTCGCCAACCAGCCACTCCGCCAAGCCCGAAGTCGTCGGCCAGATCATGACGCGCCAGGTGCGTGTGGCCAGCGCCGAGCGGGCCATCGCCGAGCTGGTGCCGTTGTTCTCGGCCACCGGCCACCACCACCTTCCCATCGTCGGCGAGCAGGCAAGGCTCGTCGGCATCCTCACCCAATCCGACCTCGTGAAAGCCCTCAGCCATGGCCCATGACCAGCAAACCTTCAACTGGGGCGTGATCGGCCCCGGTGGCATCGCCAACCGCTTTGCCGGCGGCCTCGCTGCCGTGCCGGGCGCGCGCCTCGCGGTCGTGTTCGCGCGTGACGCGGCCAAGGGGCAAGCCTATGCCGAGCAGTGGCGCGCGGGCGGCGAGCCGGCGCGCGTGACGACCGACCTGGCCGACCTGCTGGCCGACCCGACGGTGAACGCCGTCTACATCGCGACGCCGCACTCCAACCATGGCGAATACGTCCGCGCCGCGCTGCTGGCCGGCAAGGCCGTGCTGTGCGAGAAGCCGCTGGTCACGTCGCTGGACGAGGGCCAGGAACTCATCAACCTGGCGCGCGAGAAAGGCGTGTTCCTGATGGAGGCGCTGTGGACGCGCTTCCTGCCGGCCTATGACGTCGCTGGCCGCATGCTGCGCGAAGGCGCCATCGGCGAACTGCGGGCGATGGTGTCGAGCTTCTGCTTCTCGTCGGGCTACGACCCCGCGCATCGCAACTGGAACCCGGCGCTGGCCGGCGGCTCGCTGTGGGACATCGGCATCTACAACCTCGCGGTGACGCGCTGGGTGCTGCAGCAGATGAACGACGGCGTCTGCCCCGAGCCGCTGTCCATCGACGTGGCTGCGACGCTCGCGCCCACCGGCGTCGACGCGTCGGTCACCGCCACGTTGCACTTCCCTGGCGGCGTGACCTCGCAGTTCCGCTGCGGCTTCGACGCCTCGTCGGTCAATGCCTTCGAGGTCCTCGGCACGCAGGCCGGGCTGCGCTTCCCGGTGGACTTCTGGGGCTCCCAGGCCGTCGAGCTGGTCACGCGCAAGGCCCCGGCCGAGCGCATCGAGGCGCCCTACGTCCTCAACGGCTTCGAGGGCGAGATCGCCGAGGCGCAGACCTGCATCCGCGCCGGCCTGCTGGAGAGCCCGCGCATGCCGCACAGCGAGACGCTGGCGCTGCTGGGTTGGATGGATGCCATCCGCGCCCGCTTCCCGGGCGGCGTCAACAAGGCCTGATCTGCGGGCCCGGCTCGTCAGCATCCTCACGTGAACCGTGACAACGACAGGTTCCGCTGGGCCGTGATCGGCCCCGGCGGCATCGCCAACCAGTTTGCCGCCGCCCTGGCCGCCGTGCCCGGCGCTCGCCTCGCGGCCGTGTTCGCGCGCGACGCGGCCAAGGGCGAGGCCTATGCAAGGCAATGGCAGCGCGAAGGCGAGGCGCCGGCGCGCGTGACGACAGTACTGGCTGAGCTGCTGGCCGACGCGTCCATCGACGCCGTCTACGTCGCCACACCCCATTCCCACCACGGCGAATACATCCGCGCAGCGCTGCTGGCGGGCAAGGCCGTGCTGTGCGAGAAGCCGCTGGTCACGTCGCTCGAAGAGGGCCAGGAACTGATCGTTCTGGCGCGCGAGAAGGGCGTGTTCCTGATGGAGGCGCTGTGGACGCGCTTCCTGCCCGCCTACGAGCTCGCCGGCCGCATGCTGCGCGAGGGCGCCATCGGCGAGCTGCGCGCCATGCAGTCGAGTTTCTGCTTCCCGGCTCCCTACGACCCCCAGCACCGGCTGTGGAACCCGGCGCTGGCCGGCGGCGCGCTGTGGGATATCGGTATCTACAACCTCGCCGTGACGCGCTGGGTGCTGCAGCAGATGAATGGCGGTATCTGCCCCGAGCCGCTGGCGCTGGACGTGCAGGCCAAACTCGCGCCCAGCGGAGTCGATGCAGCCGTCCATGTGAGCTTGCACTTCCCCGACGGCGTCACGTCGCAGTTTCGATGCGGCTTCGACGCCGTCTCGGCGAATGCCTTCGAGGTGCAGGGCAGTCAGGCGGCGCTGCGCTTTCCGCAGGGTTTCTCGTATGCCGAAGTCGTCGAACTCGACGTGCACCAGTCGCCGGTCAAGCGCGTCGAAGCCCCCTTCGTCCTCAACGGCTTCGAGGGCGAGGTTGCCGAGGCGCAGGCTTGCATCCGCGCCGGCCTGCTGGAGAGCCCGCGCATGCCGCATTCTGAGACCCTGGGCCTGCTGAGCTGGACGGACGCCATCCGGGCGAAGTTCCCCGGCGGCGTGACCAAGAAGGGCTAACGGGGCAGCCAGATGGCATTGCTGCGGCCTGGGTGGCGCTTGAGCACCAGGGCCGCGGCGCCTTCGCCGCTGGCTGCACTTTGCGCGCGCACGCTCGCCGTGGCGCCCGGCAGCACCGGGCAGCTGCCGGTATCGATGTAGCCCAGGGCCGATGCCAGCATGGATTCGGCCGGGTCGCCGAGGGCGTGGCCGGTGTCGTCGGCCACGCTGCAACCCTTGACGAAGCGCGTGCCCGTCGTGCCGCCAGCGCTGGGCTCGAAGCCGTCCGCATAGTCGCCGAAGCCCTGGGCGTTGACGCCGGCGAACTCGATCGGGAAGTAGCTGATGCCGCAGTTGTCCTTGGCCGAGAAGCCATAGGGCTTGCCGCAGGTCTTGCCGCCGATAAGGACGACGTCCACCCCCACGCCGCGCAGGCCGTTGACCACGGCCTCGCTGGCCGAGCACGTGCCAGCCTGCGCCAGCACGTAGACACGGCTCAGGTTCAGCACAGGCAGCGGCTCTTCCTTCGTGCACTTGTTGTTGACGAGGAGGCAGGACACGCTGAAGAAGGGCGTCGTCTCGTTCTCGCTGCTGCGCTTGGCGCTGAACTTCAGCGTGTCGAAGGCCTGGCCGGCGGTGCGCCCCGTGCCGGCGATCATGGTGGCCAGCTCGCTGGCGATGTAGACGTAGCCGCCGCCGTTGTAGCGCAGGTCCAGCACCAGCTCGCCCACCCCCTGGGCCTGGAAGGACTGCATGGCCGTGATGAGCTGGGCTTCGGACGGCGCAATGTGGTCGTTGAACAGCAGATAGCCCACCCGCGTGCCGGCCGGCGTCGTGACGACGCGGGCGATGGGCACGGGCGTCTTCGTGACGTCGGCGCTGGTCAGGCTGCGCGTGATCGTCGCTCCGCTGGCGCGCGTGAAAACGAAGCTGTGCGGTGCGTTGGCCTTGTCCGGGAACAGCGCCGCGTTCAGTGCATCCACGCCGGCTTCGTCGGCCGCGTCGACGCTGGTGCCGTCCGCGCTGACGAGTTGGTCACCGCGCACCAGGCCAGCCAGGTCGGCCGGGCTGCCCGGCTCCACGTAGGCGATGCGGATCAGCCGCGGCGGCGTTGCGTTCGTCAGCTTCCATTCGATGCCGTAGCCAGCCTCGATGGCGTTGTCAAACAGCGCATTCCACTTGTCGGTCGGGTAGGTGAAGCTGAAGCGGTCGCGCTTCTGGCCGCTGTCGGTCAGATTGGGCGTCTTCAGCGCCTCAAAGTAGGAGTCCATCGCGACGTAGGTGTCGCTGCCGCTGTAGCCGGCCCCGCTCGGGTCCACGCGCGGCACCTCGTCGCGCCACAGGTAGGCCTCGTCGAAGTAGGCGCGCAGCCACTTCTTCTCGGTGTCCAGCGTGGACGTGCGCAGGCTGGCGGCGGCCATCGTGTTGTTGGCGGCGCACTGCTGGGCAAAGCTGGCCGACGGGCCGGCGGGGTCGGGCGAGGCGCTGCCCGAGCTGCCTGAACTGCCGGAAGAGCCCGACGATCCCGAGGAGCCGGACGATCCCGTCCCCCCACCGAGGATGGGCGTACCGGCAGGGCCGCCACCGCCACCGCACCCGCCCAGCATCAGGCCCAAGGCCAGGGCCAGCGCCCAACCACCACGGATCGAATTCGTCATCACAACTGCTCCCAGCAAATTCGCGGGCAATGTAAGCGGGTTCTCATGCCCGCAGCCGGGTGGACCTGATTGGACCTAACGCGGCAACCGCACGCGATTGTCGCGGCCCGGGTGGCGCGGCAGCAGCAGCGCCGCAGCGCCTTCGCCGACGGCCGACGCCTGCGCGCGCACCGTGGCAGCAGAGGCGCCGGGCAGCACCGGGCAGCGGCCGGTGTCCAGGTGGCCCAGCGCGGTGGCCAGCATGGCCTCGGCCGGGTCGCCCAGCGCATGAGCCGGGTCGTCGGCGACGGCGCAGCCGCGCACGAAGCGCGTGCCGGAGTCCGTGCCCGTCGTGGGCTCGAAGCCGTCTGAATACTCGCCGAAGCCCTTGGCGTTCACGCCGACGAACTCGATGGGCAGGTAGGTGACGCCGCAGTTGTCCTTGCCGTTGAAGCCATAGGGCTTGCCGCAGGTCTTGCCGCCGATGAGGACGACGTCCACGTTGACGCCGCGCAGGCCGTTGATGACCGCCTCGCTGGCCGAGCAGGTGCCCGACTGCGCGAGCACGTAGACGCGCGTCAGGTTCAGCGACGGCAGCGGCTGCTCGCGCGTGCAGCGGTTGTTCACGAGGAGGCAGGACGTGGCGTAGAACGGCGTCGTCTCGTTCTCGCTGCTGCGCCGGCTGTTGTAGCTCAAGCGCTCGAAGGTCTTGCCGGCCGTGGCCGTGGTGCCGGCGATCATGGCCGCCAGCTCACTGGCGATGTAGAGGTAGCCGCCGCCGTTGTAGCGCAGGTCCAGCACCAGCTCGCGCACGCCCTCGGCCTGGAAGCCCTGCATGGCCGTGATGAGCTGCGCCTCGGACGGGGCCACGTGGTCGTTGAACAGCAGGTAGCCCGCGCGTGTGCCGGCCGGCGTCGTGACGACGCGGGACAGCGGCACCGGCGTCCTCGTGATGTTGGCGCTGGTCAGCAGCTGCGTGGTCATCGAGCCGTCGGTGCGTGTGAAGACGAAGGTGTGCGTCGTGTTGAGGGTCTCGGGATACATGGCTGCGGTCAGCCGGTCCGTGCCCGCCGCGTCGGGCGCATCGGCATCGGCGCCATCGGCGACCAACAGCTTGTCGCCACGCCTGAGTCCTGCCACGTCGGCCGGGCTGCCCGGCTCCACATGGGCGATGAAGATCCGGCGCGGCGGCGTGTTCTGCGTGAGCTTCCATTCGATGCCGTAGCCGGCCTCGGTGTTGCTGCTGAACAGCGCGTTCCACTTGTCGGTGGGGTAGGTGAAGCTGAACTGGTCGCGGAGCTTGCCGGAGTCGGTGAGCTGTGGCGTCAGCAGCGCCTCGAAATAGGCATCCATCGCGGCTTGGATGTCGCTGCCGCCGTAGGCCGGCAGGCCCGGCTCCACGCGCGGCACCTGGTCGCGCCACAGGTAGACCTCGTCGACGTAGGCGCGCAGCCACTTCTTCTCGGTGTCCAGCGTGGACGTGCGCAGGTTGGCCGCGGCCAGCGTGTTGCCGGCCGCGCACTGCTGCGCAAAGCTGGCCGACGGGCCGGCCGGGTCCGGCGTCGCGCTGCCCGTGCTGCCGGTATTGCCCGGCGACCCCGTCGTGGTGCCTCCACCCCCACCCCCACCGCCGCAGCCGCTCAGTGCCAGGCCCAACACGGTGGCCAGCGTGGCGGCACCTCGGATCGTCTTCAACATCACTTCTTCTCTCTCTGCCATTCGCGGGGCAATGTAAGCGCAATTCCATGCCGCGCCGGGCGAGGCAGGCCTGTGGATTGAGCGTTACTTTTCACCCTCGCACGTCAGCGCAAGGCGAGGTCCACCGCCGTGCCCGCAAACACCGCAAAGCCCAGCCAGTGATTGGCGCGGAAGGCCTTGAAGCATTCCGCGCGGCTGCGCCGGCGGATCAGCGTGTAGTGCCACAGCGCCTGCAGGCCCGCCACGACGATGCCGGCCACGAACCAGCGCCCAAGGCCCAGCCGCAGCCCGAGGCCCGCCCACATCGCCAGGTAGGTGGCGTAGAAGATCATGATGCCGGCTACATCCCAGCGGCCCAGGGCGATGGCCGAGGAGCGCACGCCGATGCGCAGGTCGTCGTCGCGGTCCACCATCGCGTACTCGGTGTCGTAGGCCAGCACCCAGAACAGGTTGGCCAGCATCAGCGCCCAGGCCGCCAGTGGCACCGAGCGCAGGTTCCACTCCGCACCACCCAGCGCGGCAGCAAACGCCATCGGAATGCCGAAGGAGAACGCGATGCCCAGCACCGCCTGTGGCATGGCCAGCACGCGCTTGGCGAAGGGGTAGACGATGGCCACGGCCAGCGCCGCGAAGCTCAGCAGGATGGCCGGCGGGTTGGTCGTCAGCACCAGGCCGAAGGACACCAGCGCGAGCGCGGCACCGAGCAGCAGCGCCTCCTTCACCGACACCGCGCCCGTCGTCACCGGCCGCTGCGCGGTGCGCTGCACATGGCGGTCGAATTCGCGGTCGGCCACGTCGTTGACGCAGCAGCCGGCCGAGCGCATCAGCACCGTGCCGAGCGTGAACACGGTGAGCAGATGCCAGCCCGGGAAGCCGTCCGCCGCGATCCACAGCGCGGCCAGCGTCGGCCACAGCAGCAGCAGCCAGCCGGCGGGGCGGTCCCAGCGGATCAGCTGCAGATAAAGCGCAAGCCGCGACGGCTGTGCGGGGGCGGGGGCGGCGGTGGACATGCGGGGCATTTTCACGCGCGGCGCGGCAGCGATTAGTGGGCATAGTCCGGGCGCTATGAAACCCCGGGACTTGGTCAAGCTGCTTCTCCTCGCGTCGCTGACATCGTGGGCCCGTCCACCCGTCTTGCAAAAGGAGGTGCAAACCTTTCTCGAGCGGCGCGAATCCTGTGACCACTGGCGCGGCGAACATGGCTATGACAAAGAGCGTCAGAAGGACATCGACTGGGCGATCTGCCAGAGCTGTGTGGGCACCGACGCCGAACTGGCTCGGCTGAAGCGCAAATACCAACGCACCGCGCCCGTCATGGAGGCGCTGGCGCCTTTCGAGCCGCGCATAGAGCCGGCGGACAAGGCTGCGACCGCCCGGTTCTGCAAGTCGACACGAAGGCCGGCCGCGGAGAAGTGAGTCGCCCATGCCGATCACCCCCTTCCACTTCGGTCCCGGCGCCGCCCTGCAGGCCATGGCGCCGCGCCACGTCAGCTTCCTGGCCTTCTGCTCAGCCAATGTGCTGATCGATGTGGAGTCGCTCTACAACCTCGTGCACGGCCGCCACCCGGTGCACGCCTTCTTTCACACCTATGTCGGCGCGTCGCTGGTGGCACTGGCCATCGTGGCGGCCTTCTGGCTGCTGCGCCGGGCCGGGGTGCGACGGCCGTTGCCGAATCTGACGTTGCGCCAGGTGGCCATAGGCGCGGCGCTGGGAGCCTGGAGCCATGTGCTGCTGGACAGCGTCATGCACCATGACATCCAGCCGCTGATGCCGTTCAGCGCGGGCAATGCGCTGCAGGGCCTGGTCTCGCTGTCGGCGCTGCATTGGGGCTGCCTGGCCTGCGGCGTGGTGGCAATCTTGACTGCGGGCGTCCGCTACCTGCTGAACGAACCGCGCTGACCCAGTGGCAAAACCCTCGCCAGCGCACGGCCAATGCAGGCCGGCGCCAGCGCCTCTACAGTGGCGCCGACTTCATCTCCGGCCCCCCGCCATGACCCAGCTCAGCGACTTCCCCATTAACCAGAAATGGCCCGCCGCCCACCCGGACCGCCTGCAGCTCTACTCGCTGCCCACGCCCAACGGCGTCAAGGTGGCCATCGCGCTGGAGGAGCTGGGCCTGGAGTACGAGCCCCACCTCGTCAAGTTCGACACCAACGACCAGCTCAGCCCCGAGTTCCTGTCGCTGAACCCGAACAACAAGATCCCCGCCATCATCGACCCGCGTGGCCCCGGCGGCGTGCCACTGCCGCTGTTCGAGAGCGGCGCCATCCTGATCTACCTGGCAGACAAGACCGGCCTGCTGCTGCCCCAGGAGCCGGCGCGGCGCTACGAGGCACTGCAGTGGCTGATGTTCCAGATGGGCGGCATCGGGCCGATGTTTGGCCAGCTCGGCTTCTTCCACAAGTTCGCCGGCAAGGACTATGAAGACAAGCGCCCGCGCGACCGTTACGTGGCCGAGGCGCGCCGCCTGCTCGGCGTACTGGACGGCCACCTGAAGGGCAAGGCCTGGTTGCTGGGCGACGAGTACACCGTGGCCGACATCGCCACCTTCCCCTGGGTCAACAACCTCGTTGGCTTCTACGGCGCGCGGGAAATCGTCGGCTACGACGACTTCCCCGAGGTCGACCGTGTGCTGCAGTCCTTCCTCGCGCGGCCGGCCGTGCAGCGCGGGCTCAAGATTCCCGCACGGGATTGACGTGGCCCTCGCCCAGTCTCGCCGCTGAACGCGCGCGAGCCTGGCCGGTCCCCCGAGGGGACGGCGATGCTTGCGGCATTGAGCCGCAAGCACATCGCCAAGCGGGCCGGCTTGGGAGCGGCCCGGCGCTCGGCCCGAACACCGCGCCGTCAGCGTCTCAATGGGTGTTGCCCGTCAGAACGCGGGCGCGCTGGAGTGCATCAGCCACGATGCGCGCGGCCGTCTGCGTGAGTGCCGGCGTGTGGTCGGCCATGACCTGCATGCGCAACCTTGCGCTGTTCAGCGACACGGCCGGGTACTCCACCAGGTTGGCCAGCAGCCCGGCCTGACCCATCTCGCGGCTGGCCACGCGGGCCAGCGCGTCATTCCCCAGCATGACCGGCACGATGGGCGAGGGATGGCCCAGCACGGTGATGCCTTGCTCGGTCAGCGCGCTGCGCAGGCCGACGATGGCGCGCATCAGCCGGTCGCGGCGCTGCTGGCCTTCGCCGGAGCGCACGATGGCCAGGCAGGTGCGGATGATGGACACCTGCACCGGCGACAGTGCGTTGGAGAAGGTGTTGGGCGCCGCATAGAAGCGCAGGTATTCCTTGATCGCCGGGTCGTGGCTGGCCACGAAGCCGCCGTTGGACGCGAAGGTCTTGGAGAACGAGCCCATCACCAGGTCCACCTGGCCCAGCATGCCCTGCAGCCCGAGCTGGCCGGTGCCACCCGGGCCGAGGCAGCCCAGGTCATGCGCCACGTCCACCATCAGCAGCGCGCCGTGCTCGCGGGCCAGCGCCTGCAGGCGCCGCAGGTCGGGCGAGTCGGCGTCCATCGAGAAGCAGCCCTCGGTGACGACGAGGATGCCGTTGCGTGGGTCGCGCTGGCGCACGCGCCTGAGCACGCGCTCGACGTGGTCCGCATCGAGGTGGCGGTGCAGGTGGATGTTGGGCGTGGCCGCGCGCGCGCCCTCGTGCAGGCAGTTGTGGGCGAGCTGGTCGATGACGATGTGGTCGGTCTCGCGTACCAGGCCCTTGATGGCCCCGTAGCCGGCCGCCCAGCCGGTCGGGAACAACAGCACCTCGGGCGTGCGCAGCAGCTCGCCCAGCTCGGCCTCCAGCGCCGTGGCCTCCTCGACATTGCCGGCCAGCGCGGTGGAGCCGGCGCTGTGCACGCCGAAGCGCGCCATCGCCGCCTGCGCCGCCGCGCAGACCAGCGGGTGGTGGGCCAGCGACAGGTACTCCTGCGAGGAGAAGTTCAGCCCCGCATGGCGCTGGCCGTCCAGCAGCATCAGCTCGGCCGTGGCGCCCGGCCGCCCGCCCAGGCGCTTGGCGTAAGGGAAGACGCCGTGCGACACCCGCGTCTGCGCCCAGGCGTGGAAGGCCTGGGCCTTGGCGGCCAGGTTGGTGCCAGGTCTTGTCAGATAGTCGAACGACGAGCCCTGCAGCTCGGCGCCGTCGTTGGTGGTGGTGACCTCCGGCGTCGCGTCTGCGACCCGGTCCAGCAGTTCTTCCATAGAAGCCCCCGAAAGACAAAGTGATCTTGTGGGGCGGACTGTGCGCAGCGGCGGCGCGCTTGGCATCCGCACTTCTGTCGAGTGGCGGGCGATGAAGTGCCTGGCGCCATGTCGCTGGCGACAGTGCCGCGCCCTGTGGGAAGCCACTGACACCCTGATCAGCTTGGCCGCTTGCTGAGATGCTCGTCGAGGGCGGTCGGCATCGAAACGGCGTTCCCGTGAAATAGAACGGCCTATGTCGCCGTGGTTTGTTGATGGCGGTCTCTAACATCGCGATCGTTGCGATTTCGACCTCCATATGAAAGAGCCCCGCTTCCGCCCGATAGCCGTCCGGCTCATCGTGGCCATCCTGGCATGGAGCCTGGTGATGAGCCTAGCGCTGAGTGCGGTCATAGGGTGGTGGGCGCACCGGGAGGCTGCGACGCAGCTGAACGCGTCGTTGCGGCAGCAGGGTGAAGCACTGGCAAGGGATGTGGCAGAAGCCGTATGGGAGCTTTCGCCTCACTTGGCGAAGTCGCACCTGGACACGGCGTCTACGTGGACCGGTGTGGTCTACGTGGCCGTCACAGACAACGAGAACAACCTCGTGGTGGAGAGCGGAGCGGCGGCCATGCGCCGTCAGGCTGACATCCTGCTGCCCATTCCCAGGGACTCACGCAGGATCGGAACGTTGCGTATTGATATCGATCAAGCAGTCGTCGACCGTGTCGCGAAGCAGGCGGCGCTCAAGTCCATCGCGGCCAGCCTGGCGCTGATGCTGGTGGTGCTGGGTGTCGTGGTCATCACGCTCAGGCGCCAGCTGCAATCGCCGATGCAGCAGCTCGCCGGCTTCCTGCGTCGGCAGGGTGCCCATCAGCTCGACGAGCAGCTGTTGCTTCAGCGGCCATCGAAGCGAGGCCAGGACGAGATCGATCTCGTCGCCGAGGGGATTTCCACCCTGCAAGCGCGCATTGCGAGCCATGTTCGTGAGCTGGATGCCCGCGTCGCCGAACGCACCGAACAGCTGCAAACGGCGCTGGACACCTTGAAGACGCTGGCCATCACCGACCCGCTGACCGGTTGCAACAACCGGCTGGCGTTCACGCAGAAGTACCCCGAGGCGATAACCCACGCCGAGCGCTATGCCCGGCCGCTGTCGCTGGTGTTCTGCGACGTGGACCGCTTCAAGGCGATCAACGACAACCATGGGCACCCGGTCGGCGACAAGGTGCTCACTGCGATGGGTCAATGTCTGCGCGATGCCCTGCGAGCCAGCTCCGACTGGGTGGCGCGTTATGGCGGCGAGGAGTTCGTGCTGGTGCTGCCGGAGACGCCCTTGGCACAGGCGCAGGATGTCGCCGAGCGGTTGCGTCAGCAGATCGAGCAGACCTTGAGGGTGGAGCTGTCGAACGGCCAGCTGCTGCGGGTGACTGCCAGTCTCGGCGTGGCCGAGTACCGGAGTGGCGAACGCGGCGAGGATCTGCTGAGTCGCGCCGATGAGCAGCTGTATGTCGCCAAGCAGGCGGGCCGCAATCGAGTGCAGCCGCCGTTGGCCGTCGCCGCCTGATCAGTTCAAGGCGGTGACGCGGTCGCCCGCCTGCGGCACGCAGCCCGCCGCCAGCGCCGCGCCGCCCTCGCGCTGCACCACCCCCTGCGGCCCATGGCAGAACTCGATGCGCCGCGCCGTGGGCCAGCGCTTCAACGCAAAGGCCTCGACGCTGTCGGGCAGGCTTGTCTGCACCGCGCCGGCGTTGAGCTGCTCGGTCGGGTGGTCGCTGAAATGCAGCCAGGGCACGAAGCGGCCGGCCAGCATCAGCCAGGGCGAGGCCGGCACTGGCTCGGGCGCATAGCCTTCGCGCTTCAGCCAGGCCTGGGCGTCGGCACGGGTCGTCGTGCCGGCGGCGGACGCGGCGAGCAGCTCGGCCACCCACTGGTTGCAGTTCTGGAAATCGGTGCTGAAGGGGTAGGCGTTTGCGCTGTAACGCGCGTTCAGCAGGCCCAGCGCGATGCCCTTGTCTAGCGTTGCAGCGGCCAGCGGCGCCGCGGCCTCAGGCGGCAGCAGCAGCAGGCTGACATAGCCGACGTGGGCGTCGTCGCTGCCGGTCACGAAGCCGGCCAGGCCCTGGTCGAACAGGCGCGCCTGGCCCTCGGCGCAGGCGTAGTAGAGCTGGCGCACGGCCCAGGGCATGTCCAGCCCGTCGGCCAGCGCGATGGCAGCGTGCGAGTAGCGCAGACCGAAGCGCGACAGGTCGGTGCCCGAGCGGGCGATCAGCGCCGCCTGGGCGCCGGAGGCGGTGAGCGCTTCGCGGATGACGGCGGCGAAGCGCAGCAGGCGGTCCTGCTGCGTGGCCGTGATGGTGACGGGGCGGCCGCAGCCCTGCGGCAGCGAGGAGCCGGCCTGGGCCGCGCCGGCGGCGGTCAGCAGCAGGGCTGCTGCCAGGCGCATCAAGGCTTGA
>Ga0307515_10007020_pt1 | contig 22368 bp, 7 predicted proteins | sample 17_EM_MG_FD_194513 | JGI IMG/M metagenome (GOLD analysis project Ga0307515, IMG submission 194513) | Populus trichocarpa ectomycorrhiza microbial communities from riparian zone in the Pacific Northwest, United States - 17_EM | ecosystem: Host-associated > Plants > Roots > Unclassified | place...
ATATGTTATGACCAAATTGATGAGTGTGTGCAGTAAGTTCTTGATTTTGATTATGATGATGAAATAAGCGTGGTATTGAGCTATACTGTTGATTTTACCGAGATAGAAAAGATAGATAGGAATATATATGTTCCCCAAAATGTGCAAAAATCAACCTTGGCTTTGCAAACCGCCTTCTATGGTAAGGTTTTTATTGATTTAATATTTTCACATAAAAAGTTTTTGTCATCTATTTTACAAGCACCTGAGTTAGAATTGAAACATTTGCCTAATAATTTTAAGTATGTATTCATTGGTGACAACAATACACTCCCCGTTATCATAACAAAAGGTTTGATAAGTGCGCAAGAGAAAAAGCTTATGGAATTGTTGCACGATCACAAAACAACTATTGGTTGGACTTTAGTCGATATTAAGGGCATTACTCCCTCAACGTGTATGCATCATATATTATTGAAGGACAATGTGAAACCAACAAGGGAAATACAAATGAGCTTGAATTTTCTTATGATGGAGGTAGTGAAAACTTAAATTTTGAAACTATTGGATGCAAGAGTTATTTACCCCATCACGAATAGTAAATGGGTGACGCCAATCCATATGGTGCCCAAAAAGCTGGGATCATGTTGGTAAAGAACAAAGATGATAAACTTATCCTTACTCGCGTCTCGAGTGGTTGGAGGATATGTGTTGATTATAGAAAGCTTAATCTTTCTACATGTAAAGATCACTTCTCATTACCATTCATGAACCAAATGCTTGAATGCCTAGTAGGTAAGTCTTTTTATTACTTTCTAGATGGATATAATGGATATAATCAAATTGTTATTAATCCTGGAGATCAAGAAAAGACTACCTTTACATGTCCATTTGGTATATATGTATATAAGAGAATGCCCTTTGGTCTGTGTAATGTACTCACAACTTCTTAAAGATGCATGATGAGTATTTTTTCTTATTATGTTGAAAGAATAATTAAGGTTTTCATGGATGATTTCACGGTGTATGGTGATTCTTTTGATAAGTGTTTAGAAAATTTATCTTTAGTCTTGAAAATATGCATTGAAACTAACTTTGTCTTGAACTATGAAAAGTGTTATTTTATGGTAGAACAAGGAATAATTCTTGGGCATGTTGTGTCTTCACATGGTTTAGAGGTTGATAAAACTAAAATAAATGTTATTCCATCATTGTCCTACCCCTCGTGCGTAAGAGAGATTCATTCTTTTCTTGGCCATGCAAGTTTCTATCAATGTTTTATCAAAGATTTCTCAAATATTACAGCACCCTTGTGCAAATTGTTAGCTAAAGAAATGGATTTTGTGTTTGATCAAGCGTGTACAGATGCTTATAATGAGCTTAAGAAGCATGTTACATCTGCCCCCATTATGTAACCACCAAATTGGATGAACCTTTCGAGATAATATGTGCTACGAGTGATTACACGATAAGGGCTATACTTAAGCAAAAAATAGGGAAGAATTTGCATGTTATCACATATGCTTCCTGTATGTTGGACAAAGCATAATACAATTACCATACAACTAAAAAGGAACTTTTTGCAATGGTGTTTGTTCTAAAAAATTCAGGTCCTATTTACTTGGAATAAAAGTTGTTTTTATTGACCATGCAACTTTAAGGTATCTTTTAGAGGAAAAGAAATCCAAACCAAGATTGATCAGGTGGATCTTGCTTTTACAAGAATTTGATCTTAATATCAAAGACAAAAAAAGGTGCTAAAGTAGCTGATCACTTGAGCCGACTGTGGACCAAAGATATACAAACCAAAACAGTAAGGGAGACATTCCCCGACAAGTAGTTGTATGTGTTACATTCCTCTACAAGACCATGGTATGCGAATTTGGTGAACTATTTAGTCACTAAATAATTCCCTTCAGGTTTGTCTAAATCTCAAAAAGACAAGTTACAAGCTAATGCTAAATATTATTTTTGGGACACTCCTTATTTGTGAAAATTTGATGCAGATCAAATAGTCAGAAAATGTGTACCACATAATGAATTTCATTCCATTTTACACTTTTTGTCATTCTCATTCTTGTGGTAGGCATTTTTGAGCGAAAAGAACAACCCATAAAGTACTTGAAAGTGGTCTCCATTGGCCTTTTATTTTTAAGGATGCATATCACTTTTGCAAATAATATGAAAAATACTAAAAAATAAGCAATATCACTCATAAGAATTAAATGCCTTTAACTAATATTCTTGTAAGTGAAATTTTTTATATTTAGGGTAATGATTTTATAGGTCCATTTTCTTTTTCTTTTGGTAATCTTTATATCCTTCTTGTTATTGATTGTGTCAAAATGGATTGATGCGAAAGCTACACGAACTAACGAAGCTAAGGTTGTTTTAGATTTTGTCAGAACTCACATATTTGACAGGTTTGGAATCCCCAAAGATATCATTAATGATTGTAACACTCATTTTTGCAACCATCCAAAGGAAGTATTGCTACGCAAGTACTATATGACTCATCGAACTTCCACAACCTACCATCCTCAAACTAATGGCCAAGCTGAAATTTCAAATCGAGAAATCAAGTCCATTTTGGAGAAGACAGTGCACCCTAACCAGCGAGATAGGAATGTTACCTTATAGGATGATTTATGAGAAAATATATCATCTACTAGTGGAGCTTGAACATAAAGCTTTTTGGGCTATTAAGCAATGCAACTTGGATTATGATGTGCTGGGATTGCAAGGAAGTTGCAATTACAAGAGTTGGAAGAGATACAAAATGATGCCTACGAGAATGCAAGGATTTACAAAGAAAAGACCAAGAGTTTTCATGACCAAATGACTACAAAAAAGAAGTTTCATGTTGGAGACAAAGTCTTTCTTTATCATTCACGTTTGAAACTTTTTCCTGGAAAGTTGTGCTATTGTTGGATTGGACCCTTCGTTGTTTCTGATGTTTTTTTATGGTGCAGTTAGGATTATAAGTGTAGAAACAAACAAAGTGCTTAGGTCAATGACATCGATTAAAACTTTTTTTATGAAGGTTATACAATAGAACTCACCACTTTTATGGAGGTAGCTGAACCAATCTATGAGGCATGAGCATGTGGTGTGTCAAGTCAATGACATAAAACAAAGGCGTTTACTAGGAGGCAACCCAAAACAAAAATTTAGATTTGCTTTCTTTTCCCCTTATATTTTATTTTTCATATTTTTACTTTATGTTTGCAATTCTTTTCTTTTCCTTTTCTTTTATTTGAATATTGAGAACAATGTTGTGTTTAATGGGAAGGGAGGAAGAATTTTAGTTTTGTTTGTTGTTTCTGTGTGTTTTATTAGAATTAGAAGAACCCATAAACATGTGAAAAAAATTTATGTTTTCCAACCTTAAGTATTAAGTTTTATCTATTGAATTCCTATTGATTTATGAGAATATGAGTATTATATACGAGAATTAGTTGAGATAGATGAAAATATAAATCGAATGAATGAGTGTGCATGCAAGTTTTAAATTTTAATTAGTTTAGGGATTGACTTTGAAAATATATCAAGTTGACTTAATAGTGTTGTAGTAATGTAAGTTTTTAAGCTTTCAACATTATATTCTTTGATTGTGCATTCTTTTAATGATAATGTATCTATAGAAACTGTTTCATATCTTGTTGAGATTACATTCACATTACATGTGTACATGAAGATGATAAAGGCATTGAGAATTTTAATCATTTAAGTCAAAAAGCCAACCCAAAACATATTATCCTTAGTGAGCCCTTTGAGCTTGTTTGTCTTTTCTTTGCTTTACCCATATTGTAAGCCTTAACTTTTTATATGTTTTCCTTTTCTCCTAGCCAAGGATTAGTAGAGCATATACTTGTTGATATTTCATGAGATTATGGTTGGAAATTATATGAAAAAAGTGATACTTGTTGAAAAGAATAGGCAAAGTTGCCAAAGGTAAACCATTTGAAAAAAAAAAAGTTGTTCCATTGTGTTATAAAAGTTTTATGTTGATGGAGCTTGAAATGAAAAGAAGTTAAGTATTGATGTTTAAAGATGGTGAATTTGTGTGCTTTGATGAGATACCTTGTTTTAAAATTCAATTTTTATAGAATGCTCTACTTCATTTGGTTTTGACCTTTTTTTCCTTTCTTTTACCTCACCTTAACCTTAGCCCCATTATAATCGAAAACTAAGACCTTTTAATTAGTGTATTGCTTGTAATATTTTAGTAATAGAAATGAGATTGAAGAGCAAGCTTATGGTAAAACATACTCATTGATTGAATTTTAGAGATTTAAACACATAAGCTCTAAACACATGAGTGTTGGAGTGTATATCAATGAGAGAACCTATCACTTTGACATGACATAGATTTCATTTAAATCTTAATGATTAATTGAGTTTTGAAGTTCGCACGTAAATAAATTCATGATTTTTTTTTTATCCTTATTGATTGTATTCTTGTTTATAATACATGTACTCTTGGATATTGATGAGAGATTAAGAGATTAGTCATAATTATTTTATTTATTTATTTATTAACAATTTGGACTTCCTTAAGTTTGATTTTATCTCTCTTTTCTCAAGGACGAGCAAGAGTTAAATGTGGGGGTATTTGATGCAACCATATTAGTCGATAATTTTACCCATATTTACCTAGTATGTTGCCCATGTTTTTTCATATAAAATGTCTTAATAATATTTGTTTTATCTTTTGAAGGCATTTTATGTTTTGAAGACACTTTTAGATGTAAAATTCAAAAATGAGTAAATTGGAGATAAAATTCAGACCATATTCCAACACGTGTTGAATATTGACAGATTTGATTTTCGATCGATGTTTTATGTAAAACTTAAGTCATAAAGATCAAAATGAAGTGATTCTAGTGGAATTAGAAAGCTAACATCTATACATTTATATACATATATGGCAAGAAAAATAAAAAAGAAAGAGCATGGAAATCGCAGCCTTTAAAGACAAGTCTCACATTCTGCTAGTTTTGACATTCAGCCATTTAATGAAAAATCAATTTTTATGGATTTCTGACTCAAAGAACTATCAACCTACCAAATTTTAGTCGAAAAAGATCTCATATGAGAGATATATGATTTTTATAAGACAACCTATAAATTCTGCTAGTAGACAAGTTTTATGAAGAAACAAGTTCAACTTACTTCCAAAGCATCCAAACCGACATAGCAATTATTTCTTTATATGGAAAAAAGGTCTTTATTTGGGCAATTTAAGTCCAAAGTCAAAGCTCAAAGATTTTATGCAAAACTATTTTTTTTTCTTTCTAGAAAAATAGTTATATTGCACTACTTAAATGTAGATTGTCTACTTTGCAAAGAACTATTTTTATTTTTGAAGGATACAAATGGATTGGAGAGATGTGGGAATTAGGATTTCCTATCAAATAAAAAGAAGGGGGTGGCCAGAAAGAAGAAGAAAACTCTCACCCTTTTCTCCTATAACTGAAATTATGTTTTCATCTTTTGTCTTCCTTAGTTTTTTTTATAGACATGTAAGGCTAAGTTATTATTCTTGGTTGAAGGATACAAAAACCTTTGGATTTCAAAAAATATGAAATCTATTTTTTCTTTTCTTTTCAATTTATATGATGAGTATGAATATTTTCCTATGCTTATTTTCTATGATTGCTTAGTTTAATTGTTAAAGTGGACTCTAAGTTATTATTCTAACCAATATATTGCTAAGCTTGCTATCAAAACTGGAGTTGTTGTATTTAAACTTGTGAAATGACTAAGATTAATAATTATAGTGGATCTATGTTGTTAATCTTAGAGAAAACCTTCAATTAAATCGAACATATACTGTAGACAATTATGTTGTTTAGATTTATCATCCTATCTAGTTTTTAAGGCTGTCGTTGAATTAAAATACTAGTGTGGACACTGTGGTTGTTTAATGGGTAAGGTTAGTTACACTACGAATCGGTTAACTAACTAATGTTAATTAAGGAAAGATAGATATTCATAATATAAATTGAAATAAATTGATGTATCGTTTCAATGATCAGTTTTGATTTTCATAGGTGGACATTTACTTGAGATCAATGTTTTTCTCTTAATATGTTTCAGTTTATTTAATTTAGTTTGATTATTTTATTTTATTTATCATAGTATAGTCTAGATAACCTCAAAACCCCCTAACTTTGAATCATTTAGCATAAAAACCTAAACTAGATCTTCCTTGTGAAATCGACTCCTTACTTGCTCTATATTATCTTATTTGTTTAAACTACAGTAATTAATTTGTGTGACCGTTATATCACAACAGCCATTCGAAATGATTTAATCAAATCCAACCTACATGTATCAAAGACCAGATGATTTAAGAATTTAATATGTATATATGTACACCAATGTGGGCAAGACCTATTGTTTCTTCTCATGAATAAATAGTGAAAAAAAAAATGATCGCATGGAATTTAGCAAATACATTTGTGATGTGGAAATGCATGGAATTGATAATCATAATAATTGATGTGAGTTAAGGGGAATCCTGCTTCAAAGTGGAGTTATTGATCACGCGGGAGTTTGTTAGACTCCTCACATGATCCACGAATCTCCAGCTTGCCTTTTCAGCTACTGCGACAACTCCCTTCATTTTGTCTTTGCCCTTTCGCCCCTTCTTTTACTCTTCTCTCCTCCTCTTCCATTCTCTTAATTCTTTGGATGCCAAACATTCAACAATTACCATTGCTAAGTATGTGCTAATCAAGATAAAAATATTTTGGATTCTCGGTTTGAGGGTTGTTTGAGAACATTAATATATAATTAATCAAGAAAAATCTGAGTAAATGTAGGTTAATTTGTAAAAGAGGTAGGGTTGGTCAAAGTTTGATTCGCTCGACATATCAAACAAAGGCACAAAATAAAGAAAACTAAAAGGGCTGAAATAGGGCTGGCAGAATCATGCAAGTTCCAAATACCACCCGTTACTGTGTTGTTTGAGTGATTAAAGTATTGATAAACCCTTTTACAGAGCGCCCATCTCGCTTCTTATTTAAAGATCTGCTCCATCTTCGAGTATTGTCATCAATTGTCATGTTCCCAAAAGATAAGCAAAACAGTATTCTAGTGAATTGATATATATAATCAACAATCTTATCATGCTAAACACAGACAATTTCCTGATATAGTTACGCTCGGTCCACCCTTAAATTCTCTTATTTTAGAGGTAGACACATTTTCAATGCAAGGACAAAAACATGGTTAATTTCCTGACAAGTTTGTTAAGCCAAGGACACATCTGCCAAAAGAACAAAAGAAATGAAACAATATCATATATATTATATCCCCATCCATCCATGTTTTCACATTATTTGCTGTGTCTTGTTTCTTGCAATCAACCTCTCTTCTTCCTTCTTCATTAGCTATATCCCCATTTCTTCCCCTTGCATGCTGTACCAGCTCTCGCCCCCATGGATACGAATCAAGCCCCGCCACCACAAGGCCTAACCCAAGAAGAATATATGGAGCTCAAGCCCTTGATTGACACATACCATAAATTTGAGCCAGCACCCAACACATGCACATCCCTAATAACCCAGCGCATTGATGCACCAGCTCATGTTGTGTGGCCTTTTGTTCGTAGGTTTGATAACCCACAGAAATACAAGCACTTCATCAAGAGTTGCAACATGAGTGCTGGCGATGGTGGTGTAGGCAGCGTGAGAGAGGTAGCGGTTGTTTCTGGCCTACCAGCTTCTACAAGCATTGAAAGGCTAGAGATTTTGGATGATGAGAATCATATATTGAGCTTTAGGGTTGTTGGGGGTGAGCATAGGCTAAATAATTATAAGTCTGTTACATCAGTCAATGAGTTCAACAAGGAAGGCAAGGTTTACGCTATTGTTTTGGAGTCATATATTGTGGACATACCAGGGGGCAATACAGGTGAAGATACAAAGATGTTCGTGGACACTGTTGTGAAGTTGAATCTTCAAAAACTGGCAGTGGTAGCAATTGCATCTCTGCATGGACATGAATGATTCTGATATTGGCTTTGATGATGGTAAGATTCTCCTATTTGAAATAATCTTAGTGCCCAGTTAAGGATTTTGCAGGTTGGGTTTTTCCTTTTCCCCTTTCCTTTTATGCTGTTCTCTTGCTGGTTAGGCAGCTGGTATTGGTTTGTATATTTTAGTTTTACCAGGCGACTTCTGTGTTATATTGTTATCATTTTCTATTCAATAAGTTAACGAAGGTTGACAACAAGTGATGAAAGCATTCTTCTGCCTCTTCTTTTCTCTTGAATTTTCCTTTAATTGACTAACTAAAACAACCTATCTAGTGTTTGAACAATTACTATGGCAGAAATTAGCTAGAATCCAATTAGTTCTAGTACTTTGGTTTTCGTGTAGTCTAATACAAAAGCTAGGTTGGCCATGTTTACAGGAGAAATGGCCGGCTGACATATTTGTGCCTCTGTCAATGATGAGACTGAAGTTTACTCGCAAATGAGGGAGAGAAGAAAAGATACTACGTGGGTTTTTTGCTTTGGATGTGAACAATGAGTCATATCATATGGTTGGAAACATGTGGGAAGAGAGAGACCATATTAATTTGAAATATATATAGCTTTTCGTGTGGCTTCAATGTCAAACCTGGCAAGCACAAACATATAAAAAAAAGGCCGAGGCAACATGTTATATAGTGGTTGTGAAAGCCAAAGGAAAGAAAGAAAACATGATAGTTTCAGAGACCTCCTGCACCTTCCATATCCATGATCGAAGATTATGGCAACCACTCCAAATTTGCTATCTTCATCTGCATGCCCAATGTTTGTTCTCTTTGATTAGGTGGATTGATTTTCTTCAGTGAGGAACTGGGTTTGCCATAAATTGAAAGGGTGGAAGGAAAAGTCATGACTCTCAGTTGCAGGGAAGGATTTTTTTATTTTTTATGTTGCTGACGTGGCCATTCTTTAGTGAGGAACTGAGTTCGCCATAAATTGAAAGGGTGGAAGGAAAAGTCATGACTCTTCTTATTGAAGCTAAGATGAGAAAAAAAACTTTCATAAAGTATATTAATTAAAAAAAATTAAGAAGAAAAAAGAAGAAAGAAGAAAAATACATACCTGAGTATGGAGGAGAAGAGAAGGAGTTGAGGAGAGAAGAGAAGAGAAAGAAAGGATATTGATGTTTTTTACATATGGGGAAGAAGAAGAAGAAGAAGAAGAAGAAGAAGAAGAAGAAGAAAGGAGCCCCATCTGTTGTGAAATTATAGCTTCTAGGTTTTTTATTGAGGCGTTTTACCAATGGTTTTACCGGCGAATAATTAAATTTTAATATTTTTAATTATTTCATCGGTGATTCCATCTGTAATATTTAATTTAAAATTTTAATTTAATAAAAAAATTTCAAAAACCGTCAAATATCACCGACGACTTATCAATCCATCGGTGATTCCGTCTGTAATATTTAATTTAAAATTTTAATTTAATCAAAATTTTTCAGAAAACCGCCAAATAACACTGACAACTTTTCAATCCGTCGGTGATTTTGTCTGTAAAGAACAATAACTAACAGTACAATTGGGAAGTGAATAGTTTCAGAGCTCTCTGGAAAATACCGACGGAATTTTCCATTGGTGATTCCTTTTATAATTGACATGATGAACAGTGTTCACAGTTTACCAACGAATTTATCAATAGATTTTACCGACAGAATAAATTCCGTCAGTAATTCCGTTGGTAAAAATGGCACATCATCGTTTTTTGTGCTTTGTTTTAAATTTTTTTTCTAACTGTAATTCCCTTGGTAAATACTGAGAGAATATTTACATCTGTAAAATCCATGAGCAATTTACCAACGAAAATATTCTCTCGTTATTTATGTTTGTATTTATCGATTTTCTGGTAGTGATTTAAACAACATTTAAACAATAATTCAAGAAATCAAGATTCAACTTCAAGAATTTCAAGAAAACAATTAAAATAAAATAAGAAAGATCTATACTACCCAAATTTAAATAAAACAAGGCAAGATAATCCAAGAAAAACAAGAATCCAAGTCAGCAATACCAGAATTTGGTATGTACCTATTCAGCAAAATCAAGAAAATATTCAAGAAACTTTTGGCCAACCATAAAATTTAAGGGTTTGTATTCGGTTATGCCTTAACTTGTTAGTTCAATTAATTCTTATAATTTTTCCTTGTTGTATTCACACAATTCAGCAAGAACAAGATTTCCTTTCCTTTATCTATTCTATGTCGAAATCAAGAAATATAGAAGATAAAGATCACGAACATAATTTTTCTTTATTGTGTTCGGCAAAATAAAAAGCTAAGCTACACGATTTTTTTATATATAAGGTTTGACGCAATCTTTGAAATAATAAGAGAAGAATAGACTCTTTTTAAAAAAAAGAAACATGATCCTAGCTCAACTAGGAAGAAAAAAAAATCAAGAAATGACAAAGACTAAAGATTAAAGGGATATAACCTAATAATAACACAACCTCTAATATGAAATGATGCAGACATCTTCCAAGATACGTTAAAATTATATTTAAATGGTTTGCAACTTGACCCAATAAGAATCTGCCTTTGAGAATCAAAGTTATACATAATAATCATTCTTGCTCTATGTCGATAAAGAGATGTAAACGAATAATATAAAATCACGACAAAATTGATCAATCATTCGAAGAGTTTGTAAGTTTAATTAAGAACTTAGTATAGGAATCACTTAACCATATAAGATAGCAAGAATTCTGATTTATTTATTAAAAATAGTCTTTTCTTCCAAAAAAATCTCTATAAAAGAGTATTTATACTATATAAAAAAATCATATGTCTAATAGGATATCCCTAATAAATATGGATAAACCTAATAAATAATATTAATCCAATAAACCTAAATTTAAATAAAGCTCTAAACTAAAACATGTAATAATAACTAAAATATAAATAAAACATTAGCCCAACTAATTTAAATAAGATTAAAGTCGTTTTTGTAATCTGATGGTATAATCGAAATCCAACTTCAAACACATGGTTCCATCTCTTCTTAATGAATTAAAAGGTGTATAATATATCATTAGAAATATATGAATGTATACTTTTCAATGCAATTAGAATCGCATTAAAATTCTTTCTTTAGCTTCAATTATGACCAAAATTATAGCTAAAGGTCAAAAATTGATATATTTAAATCCTTTTATTCTAATATTTTTATAATGTCTAAATGTTCATCTACAAGCCCTTCTTAAACATGAATTAAATTAACCAGAGATTTTATTTCATTATTTAATATTGTTTTGAAGTCTACCTTATCTCATGTGTCTTGAAGAAGTCCATTGAAAGCCTCTTTGAACCTTTTAGCTCTAAGTCTTGTCACTCGACCAATTAGAACCTCTAACAAATCTATTAGTGTTACTTAGATCACATCATGTTAGGGCTTGAACTTTATATATATATATATAAAAGATAGGCAACACGTCAGTAACTCTTTAAAAAAAAATAGATAACGCGTTATTTACCTAAACAGATTCTGACCACCATAAGCAACTGAAAAATTAGGTTCCTACTTTTTTGATAAAAAAAAAAAAAACTAATTTTAAACCTTTTTTTCACTTGAAAATATCGATGAAACACCATAGAGACTCAATAAATCCATCTCCAACCTCAAACCACACTTTAATTTCTCAAAACAAATTAAAAAAAAAACTACAACGACCTGATCTATGTTTTTATGGCAAGATGAATGGTAAAAAAAACACCTCAGTGACACTCCTCCCGTACATTAGAACTTATTTACACTAAGATCAATATTTTTATTGTCAGAATATAGCCAATCGATCACTTTCCCTCTCCTTCCTAGTTTATTAGTGATTTTCTCTCTTTTCTCTCAAACGCGGTTATTGAAACTTAAATAAAAAAAAGTTTTAAATAAAAAAAATATACTAAAACTAAAAAGACCAAAATAATGTAGCAAATTCCTTTCAAGTTTTAGCATGTGCCTAACATCATCAGCCTTTATTATATCACCATGCTTTAAAAAAAAAAAACAATCAATTTCAATAACTTCCTTTCATTTATCATCTATCATCAACACTACGTGATCTTTATTATATTCTTTAAAACTATGAAACCATTCTTTTTAAATATATATATATAAAAATAACATACATAATCTTTAATCGATGGGTTTTTCAAAATTTTCCTTGCCTTTATAAACCATGAGATCATCATAATCATCTCTCATATTATATATATCTTTACACAAGATTGAGGATCTATGTTTCATCCTCAATCTTTTCTCTAGCATTGACCAAGATTGAGGATCTATATATCTCTTACATCATTAACTCTAAGCACCTTCCAGCTAGAATTGTTTGCACCAATATCTTTTATTATAACTTGTGTAAAGATAATAATAGAAAGAGGACCTATACTTCATCCTCAATTTTTTCTCCAATATTAACCATTTACATCATCGTTAACATTTTAATTACACTAATTCTTTTATCCATCCTTAAGGAATATGAATCCAAATTTAAAAGCAAATGATTAGTAGAGATGGATTGGCATATTATCCAACTTTGAACATGCGCCTCTATGTGTTAATTTTTTTTATGTATGGAATTAGATACATTACTTTTTTAGATTAAATTTCAATTATTATTGTCATAACCTAACTTTAAGTTCCCTAAAATTTTCTCAATTTTGAATTTTCTTTTAGAAAAATCCAAAAATTCAATAAAATAATTTAAATTAAATATTTTTTTAAAAAAATATTTTTGGATCATAAACAGTACTTGAGAGTTTTTCTCTTTGGTGCTCTGATGAGAAGAGAGGTTTGCTTCTCGAACCCAGTTTTTCCATGTTTCTTATCCCAAGAATAAGCTTAGGTCCTGGGTTTAGTCTAGTATTAACTTAAGATGACATGACACTATGGGATATATTATTAGGCAGTTTCACTTTGAAAGTTATCAATATTGATTGTGGCGTGTTTGGATGATGGGTGTTGTTTTGTAGATGGAAGTCTAATATCCCTACTAAGTTTTGTTTTATGGTTTTTAAGTTTTATTTTCTTAAAAAAAATATTTTTACTCCATTTCAACGACTAAAATTTATCTTTTCATATATGGCCAAGCTTTCCATATGAAAAAAAAAAAACAAACAAACAAAAATATGCTTGCATGATTTTAATTATGTTTATCCTTGCATTTTTACAAAAGAAAAACAAAATATTTGTCATGCATATTTTAGAGTTTTATAGCAAATTTATAAAACTCATTGAAATTGTCCCACAGTAGAAGGCTTGTTGGATTGACATTCCAAACCTTTAAGAAAATCTTCCTTATTTTCTTACAAATCATGTTAAAAAATGTTTTGCTATTCATTTTTGGTATTTAGAGTAAATTGACTCAATACGGCCTTTACATTGGGTATTAAGAGTAGTAGTGCATCTTCTTGGTTTTTTCAAATTCGAGATTTAAATTTCAATTTGGTCCCTATTGTATTAATTTAAGCTCAAACGTCCTTAATTAATGTCGCATGTGGGCGCGTGGCGTGGTGGGACATTTGGATCGAGGAGTCGCCACTTAGTTGTTTGATTAAGAGTCATCATGAGACCCAGGTGGTCTTATCAGAAATTCCAAGAGTAAGAGACCAGTTGTGGTGAAGGAAGGTATTAACACCCCTAACGCATCTTACTGCGATAAGATGCATTGTGTAGTCTAGATATGGTTTAAAGGTTTTGATGGATTCCTAACCCATGGTCTGTTTATGGCTCGGAATAAATATTTCCTCTCAAGAATAAATCTTTCATTTCAAATTTATTATGGGCTCATATGTCCAGATAAATTCTTATGGGAAGGATCCATGTAGGTGCCCTAACAGTGTTCACCTATCCAGGAAAGCAAAAGGGTTCTCCACAACTCATATATTGTGGTGAAAATACTCCCAATTAAAATTGATGAATATCTAAAATAATTCTGAAAATTTTTTAGTCAACTCCTGATATTTAAATATCAGTCTATTTATAGGTCCAACATTTATACCTGGATGTTAACCATTAATTTTCATGAATTAAATTTTATAGATTTATTGAAATATTGGCCAAGTTCTTAAGGAATTTTACAAACGTGGTGTAAATTCCAAAAGATATAAAGGAAAATCAACACATGTATTTTTCTAAAACCATGGTAAAAAAGTTTTTCTCTCCCTTTTTATAAATAAAAATGCAATTTTTTATAAGAATTGGGTCGTATACAAGTAAAAATCATTTTTTTTATTTTTAAAAGATTTTGTTTACGGCCATGTTTGGCAAAATCATATTTTTATTCAAAACAAAACTGTCAAAACATGCCTATGGATGTGTTTGCCAAACACGCGCTTAAGCTAAAATTCATTTTTATTAAAACAATAGCAAACCAAACAAAGCCTTAAGTATTTGACCCGGTTTTGACCTAATCGGGTCAACCTAAAAACACTAGTTCAACCAAAAACCAAGGTTTAAACCAAAACTAAACCAAAATAGAGATTTAAAACGAAACAAAATCAAAAATAAAAATAAAAACATTAAATTTTCTAACAAAAACAAATCAAATATTAAGGAAAACAAAGAACACGAAGAACAATTAAGAACATTCAAACTCAAACCCTGCAATGTAAACATCAAAGTAGACTATATTTCAAACAATAAAAGGCAAGGTTTTGTTCGCAATCAAGTATAGATCAAGAATCATGTATCCATTTATTTCTATTATTGCTCAAACATCATGATTTTTGTCAAAAATAGGTTTCAGTTTTGAACTGAAACCCTAAGATTAAAACCCACAAAAACATGTTATTGATGTATGAAAACCCTAGATTATTTTCTAATTATGATATATAAACTTGTAGAAACAAAAATCAAATCAAAATGAAACATTAAAGTAGCACTCAAGACAATGTTCTTCGAATGAACATGAAGAATATGAACCCAGATTACCCAGAAAAATCATCATACACTGTCAAACTCAAAAAATACATTTTAAGCCTTTAAACCAAGCTCTCTTAGCCATAACAAACCACATTATCATAAACAAACATGTTTGAATTAAAAACACTAGCAAATAACCTCGAATCATCAAGAATATGTATAAGATTTCAACTTTCAAAATTGTAGCCCTATTATCAGCCATCAAAAATATCAAAACTCAATCCAAAACTGACTTTTTAAACACTTGAGGCCCAAACTAAACTCGGGAATCAAGAACATGCATTAGCAACCTAGACTAAGCCATCAAACACCTATTAATACATTTGACAGATTCCAAAACTACTATATTTTGTCAAAACTAAACACACAAAAACCTTTTAAACATCCCAATAACAATAACAACAGTTTTAAAACAAAATTTATCAATCAAAACAATATTTTCATTCATTAATCCACATATATGCTAAAACACAAAATAATGCCAAAAAGATTCAAAAATGTCATTAAACATTGAAAAAGCATGAATGAGTTGGCCATATGGACTCCACCCTTGAGTTTTCACATAACCTTCTCCAAGCTTGCTGCTATAGGCTGTTACTTACCTTCTTTTTTCCTTCCTTCTTTCCCTTTCACTTTCTATTCTTTTAAAAGATTGCTAGACCTTTTATGTTAGGTCTTTGAACCTTCACACTAGGGTCTTTTTATAAAGTATACTCTCACATTTTTCTCTTTTCTCTCTTTTTTTGATTTTCAAGGGTATTTATAGGGTTTTTCTAGGTTTTTTTGTGGATTACCTCAAAGATTGATTAAAATTCAGTCCTTTGATCAAAATGAGAGAGTTTTGGACAAATGTTAATAGTTGTAACCTTTGTCCTTCAATGATTTTTAGGGATGATGGTTTTGCTTAAGTGGTTTTCTCTTTCTTAGAGATAAATGCATGTATTTCTCATCTTTTGATCTTGGATGAAAGATTTATGGCCCTTAATAAGAACCATCTAGGAGTTTTTAAGTGTAAACATATGAAAAGGTTATGTGGTTTTGCACAAATGGCTATCTCAATCAAGGACAATTGAGTTGGTCATTTACGAGGCTTCGCTAGTGAAACTCTGATATAAACGTCATCGAAGACCACCTGAACTTGGTAGAAAAGATGCATATCTTTCATTTGGATCTATCCTTACTCCATTTGGAAGTTTGTAACTTCACCTTCATTCCCTTAAAAGTGTCAATGTGATCAACCCAAAATCTAAAAATATAGTGATGGTTGATTGGGAGAAAGATGTTGGAAACTTCTATAGAAGAATTAGGATGCAAACGTCCAATTTCATGGAAATGAGGTTATAAAGGGGATGTTCTTCTTCCATTTGTTAAAACCCTCATGCCATTTAGAGTTCTAAAATTCAACAACAAACTCTTGGAAAGTGCCAACTCAAACATTCAAAACTGTCAATGAAGGAGATAAACAGAGGGTGAATAACGCGTCGTCTATGTTAAACCCCTAGAAATTAGAGTTTTTAATTTGGGATCTAACAGATTTTGTGTCAGTCCCTGTTCTTCCAATTTCTTTTAATTGCACCTGTAATTGCCCCCAAACTTTTACTTTCATGCAATTTCACCTCTACCAAACTCAATCATCTGCCCCAAAGTTTAGCATCATTCTCATCTTGGTCTTTGGTTTTCGATTTGTGCATTTGGATCCTTAATTAACCATCAAACTTTTAATTTTCTTCAATTTAACCCTTATTTGTCAATTTCAGCCCTTGAAGTGTTGTGCTTTTTATAATTTGATTCTTGGTTTTGAATTTCTTCAATCAAACCCCTAATTAGTTATCAAACTTTAATTGTTTTCACAATGTAGCCCTTGATTTGACCAATTAAACTTTCCAAAGTCCAATTTCAGTCCCCAAACATTAATTTCTTCCAATTAACACCTAAATTGACTCCAAAAAATTGATTTTCCTTGCAATTAAGTCCTTAATAAAATTAATTAAGCCTTCCAAAATTATCATGGAGTCTTTACTCATCCAAATTTGTATTTCTTTACCCCAAATAAAAATATTTTGACCAAATGGGTCTTTTATCAATTAGAATTAGGTCGTCTATTTTATCAATCTTGTACATTCTGGTCCTCCAACTTTTCCACTTGTCATTTTGGTCCTTTACCACCAATTTGGATAGTCTTCTAGGCTTTCTTCATGTGTATCCTCTTGTATTTTTAGATTTTTTCTATTTTTCTTCTTGATTTATTTTTGTGGGGTTAAAAATAGGTAACAATAATTAAGACAAAACTTATTAATTTTATGTAATTAGGCCCTTGCCGAAAATCAATTGAAACCCCTCAAGTCTGGCGCTTTTTTCAACATAGTTTTTGTTTTCCAATTTGTTCTATTTAGTCCCCAATTAAACCTTAAGCTTTTATTTTCTTTAATTTAGTCCCTGAAAAAGTTTGGTATAGCCCAAAATATTACGCGTCTTTTGCAAACAGGTCTTTGGTCTTGAATTTCTTCATTTTGACCCTTAAACTTTATTTTTTTTGCAATTTCACCCCTGATTTCATCAAATTAAGATTGTAAAAATTAAGTATGGTCCTCTAAAATTTCAATCTTCTCAATTAAGCCCAAATTAAGCTTTCAAACTTATGTTTTCACCAATTAAGTCATTAATAAAATTAATTTGACCTATTAAAAGTCTAATTAAGTCTTTGCATTTAATTAATTCTTTTGATTTTGGCCTAAATTAATTTATAAACTTAATTAAATCCTTAATTAGGATCATGGTTAAATCAAATTAGCCTACTAAAAATCTAATTAAGTCCTCAGAATTAATTTAATACAAATTCATCTAATATTCATCTTAAACTTGCATCGTCTTTTACTTTTAGGTCTTTCAAAGGTGCTTTTGAATTTACAAAATTGTCACATATTCAGTTTGGTGACTCCATCTGTTATTTATACTTGTCAATCCTTCTTCAGCTTGTTATTGCCAACCAAGTCACTTGTCTTCCTGTATATTTTTATTTTTTTACTTTTTCTCTCTTTTTTAATTTTATATAAAAGAAAATGACAATTTTAGAGAACGTAAAATTGGGTTATTTTTGTAAAAGAGATAGGGCTCAAAAGCACGCTATATAGAAGACGAGGACTCAAAGGCGCACTCAAAAGAAAATTATGCCAAAAGCACCATGTAAAAAAATAAAGCTCAAAGGCATACTATTTGAAAGGTGAGGGCTCAAAGGCACACTCAAAGGAAAATAATGTTGAAAGCACTATGTAAAAAAGATAGGGATCAAATGCGTGTTATCTAGAAAGCAAGGGCTTAAAAGCCCACTTATAAGAAAATAGTGTTGAAAGCACTATGTGAAAAAGATGGGGCTTAAAGGCGTGTTATCTAGAAGATGAGGGCTCAAAGGCGCATTCAGAAGATAATAGTGCCAAAAACACTATGTAAAAGAGATAAGGCTCAAAGGCGTGCTATCTGGAAAGTGAGGGCTCAAAGGTTCATTTAGAACAAAATAGTGTCGAAAGAACTATATAAAAGAGATATGGATTAAAGACGTGTTATCTGGAAGACGATGGCTCAAAGGTGAACTTAGAAGAAAATAGTGTCAAAAGCATTATATAAAAGAGATAGTGCTCAAACATGCGTTATCTGGAAGGTGATGGCTCAAAAGTGCACTTAGAAGAAAATAGTATCGAAAACACTATATAAAAGAGATAGGGCTCAAAGGCATGCTATCTAGAAGGCGAGGGCTCAAAGACGCGCTTAGAAGAAATTAATACCGAAAGCACCATGTAAAAAAGATAGGGTTCAAAGGCGTGTTATTTATAAGGCGAGGGTTCAAAGGAGTTCTCACATGAAAATAGTTATGAAAGCACTATGTAAAAGAGATGGGTCTTAAAGGCACGTTGTTTAGAAAGCAAGGGCTCAAAGGCGCACTCAAAAGAAAATAGTGTCAAAAGCATTATGTAAAAGAGATAGGGCTCAAAGATGCGTTATCCAGAAGCCAAGGGCTTCAAGGCACACTCAGAAGAAAATAATATCAAAAGCACTATGTAAAAGAGATTATGATCAAAGACATGCTATCTGGAAAGTGGGGGCTCAAATGTAAACTCAAAAATTGATAGTTTCAAATATGTTGTCTAAAGTAAATGGTTTGAAAGTGCACTTCAAAAGATATGTTTCAAAGATGATGTCTGAAAGTGAGTGGCTTAAAAGCACACTAAAAAATATATGCTTCAAAGTTGCATTCATATAATCTCATGATCTCATATTTTGACATAATTTGCCCTTGTATTAGTGGGAATTGAACCTCTGATGGATTTTCTTTGCTAGAAAAAATTCAAATCCATCAAGGATTCTATTCTGAGACTCCCTATAAATATCAAAATACAATGCTTTCATGGTTAATATGCATGTAATTTTACCCGAGAAACATATGTCTCTTTTCTTTATGGACTTTGTCTCTTAAAGCTTCAATCTTTGTAGCGAGTTTTCATGACTCTTCTGTTTAGGTCTACTCGAGCTATAACTTGTGGAATTGATCTCTGAGAAAGGATTGCTTATCTGATAAGCTTAGATAATCTTTGCATACATCTTTGTCTCATCAATTGTGACCTTTCAAAGATCCCATACTTATCATTGTAAACATATAAGTATAACTGCTAAGGTGTCATGATCACAACTCGGTATTTACCATACCTACTTTATAATAGCTTTCTTGGTTATATCTTGAGTTCTCAAAAGATATTAGAGGATTTAAACAGCTTACCTCATATTCTTTTTCTTCTTAGAAAAGAAGTAAGGTAGCCAGTTGACGCGGTCAAATGATTTATGTCTTCTTCCAATTATAGACGTGTCAAAGTAATAAATAATTTGGCAAGACTAAGGTCGATCCACAAGGAGGTTAATTATACAAAATCATAAATAATAAAAGAAATAGAGTTGAAGAGAACTTTGAAATGTGATACTAATGTAAAGATTAAACAAAGATAAAAACAATTACCAATGTTAGAGGATCCACTAATAGTATTTCAAATAAGTATAGTGCAAACTCTTTTTATTACTCAAATGAAAACCAAACACAAAGGAGGTTCTAATTGGATGATTTATCATTAATGGCTCATTTTAAGTTGTTAATATGATCATATTAATTATCTTATTTTGAGTAACGTCAATACTTGTAAATGTTGTCAAGTATTCATCGTGCTAACTTATATCAACAACAAATCAAGTTCCTTTCATAGCATAAATGTCGGTTATCCATACAGTAGGCTATGAAAGAATCAAGTATTTGTTGTACCAAGGGTTGTACACCACGAATCTAGACTCACCACTTAACAAGCAGGGTATTAAGATTGAGTAAGATAACAATTATAAAACATGTTAATAGCAGACTTTCTTGAATATAATCATTAAAGTTCATATTGAGTTTGTACTATACTTATTCTTACATTATTAGTGTAACCTTTTCACCTTGACAAAAATAAACTTAACTAAATATAATGAAGAAGAAATAAATAAATAAACAAGATAAGAACAGAGTCATGATACACTACCAGAAAATCGATAAATACAAACGGAAATATCGAGGGAATATTTCCATGTAAATTTCCAAGGGATTTTACCGACAGAAATATTCCCTCGGTATATACCGAGGGAATTATAGTGGGGAAAAAATTAAAACAAAGCAAAAAAAATGATGACATGTCATTTTTACCAACGGAATTACCGACAGAATAAATTCCGTCGGTAAAATTGTTGATAAACTGTGAACACTGTTCATCATGTCAATTACAAAGAGAATCACCGACGAAAAATTCCGTTACTATTTTTCAGAGAGCTTCAGAACTGTTCACTTTCCAATTACACTGTTAATTGTTGTTCTTTACGGACAAAAGCATCGATGGATTGAAAAGTCGTTGGTGTTATTTGGTGGTTTTCTGAAAAAATTTAATTAATTTAAAATTTTTATTTCAATATTACAGCCGGAATCACCGATGGATTGAAAAATCATCGGTGATTGTTGGCGGTTTCTGAAAAAAATTTATGAAATTGAAAATTTAAATTAAATATTACAGACGGAATTACTTACGGAATAATTAAAAAATATTAATATTTAATTATCCATCGGTAAAACCATCGCTAACGCACCCCAATAAAAAGCCTGAATCCTTATTTCACAAGAGACAGGCTCATTTATTATTCTTCTACTTCTACTTCTACTTCTTCTTCTTTTTCCTTATATGTAAAAAATATCAATATCTATTTCTTTCTCTTCTCTTCTCTCCTCATCTCCTTCTCTTCTCCTCCATGCTCGGGTATGTCTTCTTCTTCTTTCTTCTTTTATCCTCTTAGTTTTTTTTAATTAATATGCTTTATGAAATTTATTTTTTCTCTCCTTAGCTTCACTTACAACTACATTAAGGTAAGATTTTTCTTTTTTCTTCTTTTTTCATGATTTTTTTCACTATATTTGTTTTTTATTTTATTTTTAATTGTTTTTGTTCTAAATAATTGTATGAATGTTGTTGTGATATTTTTTTTTCATATGAGATCAATTTTTAGTTGATTTATTTATAGGATTTTTAAATTTTTAGTAATCACAACTTCATTTTTTTCATATGGATTTTTTTAGTTGAATTTATTTTTTCATTTTATTTAGTTGTTGCAAATTTGTTTGAGTTGATTTTCTTTTTCTTTTTTCCAAGCATTTTGAGCATATATTATAGAGTGTTCATTTATATTAATTTAATTATTTTATAATTTTATAATTTTATAAAATGGATTTTTTTAAAAATGTTTTTAAATAATTAACGACAGAATTACCGATAGTATTTTTCGAGGGATATACCGACGGAATGCAGCGGGTAATTTTTTTTTACGCGTCTGTTCCGTTAGTAAATTCGTCAGTACTAATATTTTTTTATTACCAACGGACAAAAAATTATCGATGAAAGATTCACCAACTGAGCATTTTCGTCAGTGATTTTGTTGGTAAATTAATTACCGACGAAATATATATCTTACGCCGACAGAAAAATTTTGTCGGTAAAACTGTTAAATGTTGTAGTGATATAAATTAACCAAGTATAGTAAAAGAAATGATAAGCATAAACAAGAGATTAATGAGAATATTACATGAAACAAAACTTGAATATTACAAAAATACAAAGAAATAAAGCAAGAGAAAGATCTTGATCTGAAAACCAAGATACCTAAATGTATGGCAAATGTCTCCTTTTATAGGCTAAAATTTAAAACTATTGATTTGGTGACCAAACAAAATGTCATCAATCACATCAGAATTTGAATAAATGGTCCTCATAAAAGTTATGGGTATTTGTCTCATTTCTCTAACAAAAAAAAAACAGGCTCATTTGAAGGTTTAGAACTCGAGATATACGTTAAATATCGAACAATGTCTGAGCT
>Ga0307515_10007021_pt1 | contig 22368 bp, 24 predicted proteins | sample 17_EM_MG_FD_194513 | JGI IMG/M metagenome (GOLD analysis project Ga0307515, IMG submission 194513) | Populus trichocarpa ectomycorrhiza microbial communities from riparian zone in the Pacific Northwest, United States - 17_EM | ecosystem: Host-associated > Plants > Roots > Unclassified | place...
GCTTCGACCCGGTGCTGGGTGCCCGGCCGCTACGCCGGACCATCCAGCGCGACCTCGAGGACACCTTGTCCGAGCAGATCCTGTTCAACGAGCTGCGCCCCGGCCAGATCGTGGTCGTGGACTGCGAAGGCGACCCCGAGAACATCGAGAAGTCCAAGCTGACCTTCACCGGCGCCGACCGGGGATCCGTGGTCCCCGACGCGGTGCCAGCCGACCTCGGCGTGGCCGCGACCGAGGAGTAAGCACCAGCGATTGAGAACGGCCCGGCGCGAAAGCGCCGGGCCGTTCCGCGTCTCAGCGCCAGGCGGGGGCGAGGGCCAGCTCGCATGCTCCCCAGCTGTCCCGGACGGCGTGCAGGGTTTCGGCGGCGAGGCGGTGCAGGTCGCTCGAGGGCGGCGTACGGGCCACGGCCACCGACAACCGGTGCTGGACGACCGCCCGCCGGTCGGGCCGGAGCCCGCGCAACTTCGGCGGCGCTGGGGCGTCGTCGGTCATCGCTTGGGGCAGCTGCCACGCGGTGGTGAGCAACGCCCAAGCCACGGTGGCCCGCCGGACCGCTTCGGCGAGACCGGCGACGGAGTCCGGCGGCAGGAACGGCGTCAGAGTCTCCCGCCAGGCGGCCAGCGCGGCGTCTGTGACTTCTGCGGGCAGCTGCCAGCTGCACCAGCAGGTGGGCCAGGGGACGGCGAGATAGGCCGCCTCCCAGGCCACGTGCCGGTACTCGGCCTGTTCGAAGTCGATCAGCGCGAGCCGGCCGTCGCGCTCGACGTTGTTGTCGGGACACGCGTCACCGGGAGTGAGTGCGTGCGGTCCCGCGTCGAGCTGGGCGATGCTGACGAACTCGTCGAGTGCCGCGGTCACCGGGTCGACGCCCAGCCGGGGCAGCAGCTCGGCCAGGGTCTTCGCGGCTTCCATCGGGTGCCGGGCAGAGGTGTCCAGCGGCGCGCCCGGCTCCACGTCACTGAGCGCGGCGCCGAACCGTTCGCCCGATGTCAGGCTGTGGCCCTGCACCCGGGCGACGGACTCGGCCCAGCGCCGGACGGACTCGGCGGCCCGCGCGGGGTCGTCGCCAAGCATGTGGTCGGCCACGGACGGCCCGTGCCCGAGGTCCTCCAGCAGCAGCAACCGCGGGTTGTCCCCGGCGGCCACCAGTCGCGGAACACCCGGCACGCCCAGGGCGTCGAGCACCTGGAGCGCGGCCCGTTCGCGTACGCCGCCGAGGCCCGTCGGGGTGGGGGCCTTGACGATGATCGAGTCGCCGGTGTCCAGCGTGGCCCGCATCACGACGTTCCTGGGACTGCTCTTGAGTTGTTCCCAGGCCTGCACCCGGTGGCCGGAGAGGGACTCGACGCCACTCCGGAGTAGTTGATCGTGATCCATGGGCCGGCCTAGAGCTGCTGGACGTCTGCGCGGGGCGCGTCGCCGGCCAGCACGAAACGCTCCGCGTCCACGCCGAGCGGCTCGACCAGGCCGTCGTCCACGAGGCCCGCCAGCGCCCTGGCCCGCTGCACGTCGTCGGCCCACACGACGTCCAGGCGCTGCCGCGGCACCGGGCCGGTGGCGTGCCGGAGCACCTCGAGCAGCAGGCCGCGCACCTGGCGGTCGGTTCCGGCGTACCGCTGCGGTTTGCGGCTTGGTCCGGCCGGCGCCGGTGTGCCGCTCAGATGCCACGCGCAGACCTGCTCGAACGGGCAGTCCACGCAACGCGGCGAGCGGGCGGTGCAGACGATCGCGCCCAGCTCCATGAAGGCGATGCTCGCCCGCGCGGCCGAGGCAGCCGACTCGGGCAGCAGGGCGGCCATCGCGGCCAGGTCGGCGGCGGTCGTGTTCGGACCCGCGTCCGGCTTGCCCTCGACGGCCCGGGAGACGACCCGGCGCACGTTGGTGTCCACGACCGGGTGACGCTGCCCGTACGCGAAAGTGGCCACCGCCCTCGCCGTGTAAGTCCCGATGCCGGGCAGCGCGAGCAACTGCTCCAGGTCGGCAGGGACCACGCCGTCGTGCCGCTCGACGAGCGCCACCGCACACGCGTGCAACCGCATCGCTCGGCGCGGATAGCCGAGCCGGCCCCACATCCGGATCGCCTCGGACGGGGGATCCTGGGCCAGGTCAGCGGGGGTGGGCCAGCGGGTCATCCAGGACCGCCAGGCGGGCTCCACCCGGACCACCGGCGTCTGTTGCAGCATCACCTCGCTGACCAGCACCGCCCAGGCGCTGGTGCCCGGCTGGCGCCAGGGGAGATCGCGAGCATTGGCGTCGTACCACTGGATGGCGTCGTCGGCGAGCGTCATAGCGCCCCCTACCCTAGGGCCTGTGCATGAGCTCGCCATCACCGTCATCGGTCCCGACCGGACCGGCATCGTCGCCGACGTCGCCGAGGCGCTTTCCGGCGTCGGCGCCAACCTTTCCGACTCCACCATGACCAGGCTGCGCGGGCATTTCGCGATGACCCTGATCTGTACGGGCCCGGAGGCCGGCGCCGTCGAGAAGGCGCTCGCCCCGCTCAGTGCGGACGGGCGGCTGCTCGCCACGGTGCGGGCCGTGCAGCCGGAGGCGGACACGCCGGGTGGCGGCGAGCCGTACCTGGTGAGTGTGCACGGCGCCGACCGGCTCGGCATCGTCGCGGCGGTGACCCGGGTGGTGGCGGCCGAGGGCGGCAACATCACCGACCTGACCACCCGGCTGACCGGCCCGCTCTACGTGCTGGTCGCCGAGGTCGAGGTGCCGCCGGGCGCGGCGGACGGGCTGGCCGTGCGGTTGGCGGCGGCCGCCGAGGAGCTCGGGGTCGACGTGACGCTGCGCCGCGCCGAGTCGGAGATCCTGTGACCGGGTTCGACTGGAAACCGGAGCAGCTCGGCGTCGAGGGAAGGGTCCTGAGCGTCGTCACGGCGCCCGCGCCGGTGCTCAGCCGGCCCGGCGCCGAGGTCGACCCGACCGACCCCGAAATCGTCCGGCTGGCGGCCGATCTGATCGCCACGATGCGGGTTTCCCCGGGCTGCGTCGGCCTGGCCGCGCCGCAGGTCGGGGTCGGCGCGCAGGTGTTCAGCCTGGACGTCACCGGGCACCCGAAGACCGCTACAACGCACGGCGTGTTCGCGCTCTGCAACGCCCGGGTGGTCGAGGCCAGCCGGTGGCGGCCGGGCCGCGAGGGCTGCATGTCCGTGCCCGACCTGACCGGCGACGTGAAGCGGGCCGGCCGGCTCGTGGTCGAGGCCGTCCTGCCGGGCACGGGCGAGCCGGTGCGGTTGACCACCGACGCGTTCGAGGCGCGCGCGTTGCAACACGAGATCGATCACTGCGCCGGTCGGCTGTTCCTCGATCGGGTGGCCGGGGCACACGCGATCTACCAGCGCAAGGTCTATCTCTAACGATCAGTAAGCGAGTCGGTGTCGCGTACCCCGGCGCGTCGCGCGATTGGGCTAGCTGTCCGGGTTTACGGTGACCCCACTATGCGAACGACGGTTGGTCCCCTTCCTCCCGCCGTCTACTGGCGGCGTCGCGCCGTGGTGCTGGGTGCCCTACTGCTCGGCGTCATCGTGCTGTTCGTGTCCTGCTCGGGCGATGACAAAGACTCGACGAGCGGCAAGGGCACGCCGGCCTCGCAGCTCCCGACGCCCGCGCCGGCCTCCTCCACGCCCGAGGACGAGCCCTCGTTCATCACCGGTCAGCCCAACGGTGGCCCCTCGCTGCCCGAGCCCGGCGACGTGACCTCGCCGGCCGGCACCGGCACTGGCACTGGCACCGGAAATGGCACGGGCACCGGCCAGGACGGCAACGTCAACGTCACCGCCCCGACCGGCAGCACGTGCACCGACGCGGAGATGTCGGTGACCCCGCTCCCGGCGGCGACGACGGTCCAGCGCGGCACCCCGCTCGAGCTTCGCCTCAAGATCAAAAACATTGGCGCGCGTACGTGTAGCCGAGACGTCGGCGCGGTGGCCCAGGAGCTCTACATCGACCAGGGCGCCCAGAAGATCTGGTCCTCGGACACCTGCGGCAACGCCACCTCGAGCGACGTGCGGACGATGTCCCCGGGGATCGAACGGGAATACAAGATCACCTGGAACGGCCACCTGAGCACCAAGTGCCAGAACGGCCTGGCGATCGGTCCGCTCCCGAACCCCGGCGTCTACCAGGTCCGGGCCCGGCTGGCCACCAAGATCAGCGATCCGGTCGCCCTGACGATCGTCGCCTGACCGAAATTCGCTGGGCCGCGCTATCCGGAGCGGATAGCGTTCGAGGCCTCAAGTTCAGCGAGGAGGCCACGATGACGTGCATGGTTCTCAGCGAGGTGGCTGCTACCGCTACGAGCCGTTGGTCAGCTCTGTCCTGACCCGCAACCTCGTGGCGGTCCCGCCGACCGCGGAGCGATCCGCGCCGTCGGCCGTTCGGCGCCGCCCTGTGGCGCCGCATCATCGCCTGCCGCGCTGACACGAGGAGAATTCGTGGTTTCCGCATCGTCCTTCGAGCCGCTCGCCGCGGCCGAAGGCGGACCCAGTCATGTCATCCGTTCCGGCGGGACCGTTCTGCGTCCCGCCCAACCCTGGACCGGCACCATCCACGCCCTGCTGCGCCATCTCGAGGAGGCCGGGTTCGCCGGCGCCCCGCGGCTGGTGGGCGACGGCTTCGACGCCGAGGGCAACGAGGTGCTCAGCTACGTCGAGGGCACCATCGTTCATCCACACGCCTGGTCCGACGACGGGATCAGTGCAGTCGGCAGGTTGCTCCGCGACCTGCATGCCGCCACCGCCAGCTTCCGGCCACCGCCGGAGGAGCGATGGCAGCCGTGGTGGATGCACCACCGGGGCCCCGACTCGGTGATCGGGCATTGTGACGCCGGACCGTGGCACATCGTCGCCGCGCCGGCCGTCCCGTGGCGTTCATCGACTGGACCCTGGCCGGCCCGGTCGACCGCCTCGACGAGGTCGTCGCCACCGGGTGGTGGAACGCCCAACTGCACGACGACGACGTCGCCGAACGCAACAACCTGCCGGACGCCGCAGCTCGAGCCCGGCAGTTGCGGCTGTTCCTCGACGGCTACGAACTGCCGAGGGCCGATCGCCGGGAGCTGATCGGCCGCATGATCGAGCTCGCTATCCGGGATTGTGCCGCCGAAGCGGTCCGGGCCGGAATCACCCCGGACTCGACCGACCCGGCACCGCTGTGGTCGCTCGCCTGGCGGGCCCGCGCCGCCGGGTGGATGCTCCGCCACCGCACCCTGCTGGACCAGGCAATCCAGGCCTAACAGGAGCGAGGTCCGGGGCAGCCAGCCCCGGCCTTGCGCGGCCTACACGTACCGTTCGAGGATCGACGCCTCGGCCAGGCGGGACAGGCCCTCGCGGACGCCCCGGGCCCGGGCGTCGCCCACGCCCTCGACGGCCTGCAGGTCCTCGACCGTGGCGCCGAGCAGGCGCTGCAGGCTGCCGAAGTGGTCGACGAGCCGGTCGACGATCTGGGTGGGCAGGCGCGGCACCTTGGCGAGCAGCCGGAAGCCGCGCGGGCTCACCGCGGCGTCGAGCGCGTCGGACGCGCCCGCGTATCCGATCGCCTTGGCCACCGCGACCAGGTCGATCATCTCGGTGGCGGAGAGCAGGTCCAGCTCGATCAGGGCCTCGTCCAGGTTGCGCGCCTTGCGGCCGGTCGGCAGATAGTCGCGGATCACCAGCGTGCGGTCGGCGTCGACGCCGGCCATCAGCTCGTCGAGCTGCAGCGCCAGCAGCCGGCCGTCGGTGCCCAGCTCGACCACGTAGCCGGAGATCTCGTCGGCGATGCGGCGGACCATCTCGAGGCGCTGCACCACGGCGACCGCGTCGCGAACCGTGACCAGATCCTCGATCTCCAGGGCCGACAGGGTGCCGGAGACCTCGTCGAGGCGCAGCTTGTAGCGCTCGAGTGTGGCCAATGCCTGGTTGGCACGGGAAAGGATGGCGGCCGAGTCGTCCAGGACGTGCCGCTGACCGTTCACATACAGGCCGATGATGTGCATCGACTGGCTCACCGAGATCACCGGGAATCCGGACTGCTTGGCGACGCGCTCGGCCGTGCGATGCCGGGTGCCGGACTCCTCGGACGGGATCGACGGGTCGGGCATCAGGTGCACGGCGGCGCGGACAATGCGGGTGCCGTCGCTGGAGAGCACGACCGCGCCGTCCATCTTGCACAACTCGCGCAGCCGGGTGGCCGAGAACTCGACGTCCAGCTGGAAGCCGCCGGTGCAGATCGACTCGACGGTCGGGTCGTGGCCGAGCACGATCAGCGCGCCGGTGCGGCCGCGCAGGATCCGCTCGAGGCCGTCACGCAGCGCCGTGCCGGGAGCCATCAGCGCGAGATTGGCGCGCAGCGGGTCGCCGCTCACGCCACCGCCGGTCAGGCCGGCCTGGGTTGGAGTCACCGAACGAGCCGCCGAACCGTTGACGCCATTACGCAGCGGCGAGTTGGCGGCGGCGGGCTTGGGCACATCGCGGTCGAGCGGCACCTGTACATTCTACGGACTGTCATCCAGCGCAACGAGTCGCGGTTCGCTTTGTGCTCCGTAGCGTGATGATTGGTCACCGTTTGTGACCGTCCGACGATGCTGACGCCTTGGCCGCCCACTGCAGCGCCGACCGCAGATCCCCGACCTCGACCACCTGCATGCCCTTGGGCACGCCGCCGGTGGCGTCGGGGCCGCAGCCGGGCGGCACCAGGGCGAAATTGAAGCCCAGCCGGGCCGCCTCGGCCAGCCGCCGGCCGACCGCACCGACCCGGCGGATCTCGCCGGTCAGGCCGACCTCGCCGATCGCCACCAGGTGCGGCGCCATCGCCAGATCGAGCCCGCCGGACGCGACGGCGAGCGCCATCGCCAGGTCGGCGGACGGCTCGACCAGCCGGATGCCGCCCACGGTGGCCGCGAAGACCTCTTTGTTGTAGAGCCGCAGCTGCTTGGTCCGCCGCTCCAGCACGGCCAGCACCATCGCGAGCCGTGCGCTGTCGAGCCCCGACACCGTGCGCCGCGGCGATCCCTGCACCTCGGCCCCGATCAGGGCCTGCACCTCGGTGACCAGCGCCCGCCGGCCCTCCATCGCGACCGTGACACAGGTGCCCGGCACCGGCTCCTGATAGCGGGTGAGGAACAGCCCGGACGGGTCGGCCAGGCTGGTGATGCCGCCCTCGTGCATCTCGAAGCAGCCCACCTCGTCGGCCGCGCCGAACCGGTTTTTCACCCCGCGGACGAGCCGGAGCGAGGAGTGCTTGTCGCCCTCGAAGTGCAGCACGACGTCGACCAGGTGCTCGAGCACCCGCGGGCCGGCGACCTGCCCGTCCTTGGTCACGTGGCCGACCAGGACCGTGGCGATGCCGCGCTCCTTGGCAATGCCGACCAGCGCGGAGGTGACCGCTCGGACCTGGGTGACGCCGCCCGGCACGCCCTCGGTGCCCGGGGTCGAGATGGTCTGCACCGAGTCGAGCACCAGCAGGCCGGGCTTGACCGCGTCGAGATGGCCGAGCACCGCGCCGAGATCGCTCTCGGCGGCCAGGTAGAGCCGCTCGTGCAGGGCGCCGAGCCGCTCGGCCCGCAGCCGCACCTGGCTCACCGACTCCTCACCGCTGACCACGAGGGACGGTGTGCCCGCGCCGACCGCCCACTGCTGGGCCACATCGAGCAGCAGGGTGGACTTGCCGACGCCGGGCTCGCCCGCGAGCAGCACCACCGCGCCGGGGACCAGGCCGCCGCCGAGCACCCGGTCGAGCTCGCTGACGCCGGTGGGCACGGCCTTGGCCGGGGCCGCGCTGATCGTGGCGATCGGCCGGGCCGGCTCGGTCGGGATGCGGGAGCTGACCACCCGGCCCGAGACAATCGGACCGGTCACCGTGGACTCGATGATCGAGCCCCACTCGTTGCACTCCGGGCAGCGGCCGAGCCACTTGGGCGGCTGATGCCCGCAGGCGTCGCAGACGTAGGCGGGTCGGGCGGCCTTGGCCGCCGTACGGGACGTGGTCACCCCGCCAAGCTAGCGGGGAGGTCTGACATTCCCGCGGATCATTCCTCGGTGTTCTCGTCCGACAGGCCCGAGGCGCGCGGGGCCGGCGACAGCGGGGTCGCGACCGAGGCCAGCACCGGCAGATCCGCCGAGCCGTCGCTGAACTTGAAGATCAGGCTCAGCTGGTTGCCCGGGACGAGCTTGCCGTTCAGGCCGATCGCCTCGAGCGTCTCGGTGTCGCCCGGCAGGAACGTCACGCTGCCCAGCGGCCCGATCGTGATCCGGGCGGGCTGCGCCGCGGGCTCGGTCGGCGTGGCGGAGGCGGAATCGGACGGCGTGGGTGACGGGGAATCGGCGGCCGACGGCGTGCCGCCGAGCACCCCGATCTCCTTGGCGGTCAGCACGCCCGTGGCCGGCGCCCCGCTCGCCGGCGGGCCGCTGGTCACCTCGACGGTGATCGCGTTCGTCGTCTGGTTGTAGAGGTTGACCTCGATCGGCGCGTTGGCGCCCGGCTGATAGCCGGCCGGGCCGTTGTACGACACCGCGAGGTTACGGATCAGCACGCTGCCGGTCGTGTTCTGCGCGTTCACGCCCTGGCTGGACGGCCTCTTCAGGGAGGTCTCGGCGACCTGGCCCGCGCTGCAGCCGGCCAGCGCCACGACGGCGACCGTTGCGGCACCCGCGAGCAGGGCGACGCGGCGGGTTCCCAGCGAGCGCATCACAGTCCTCCAAAATCAGCTGCCAAGGCGTGAGGCTCAGCCTAGAGGCCCGTGATCCAGCTCGTGCGGCGACCCGTCCATTCACACCACCGGGCCGCTGAAGACCAGCAACAGGATGTCGATCAGGGCCACCACGATCACCGCCCGGAACATCGCGACCGGCCGGCCACTAGCGCGCTGAGCTGCGTACCAGCCAAGCGGAAGGACCACGACGGCGGCCGCGGCCGCGGCGATGCCGGCCCACGACGGCGGCCCGGCGGGTCCGAAGACCAGGGTGAGCGTCGCAGCGAGCAGCAGTCCCGCGGCGGCGATCGTCGAGCCGGTCGCGCCGATCCGGTGCGGCAGGCCGTGCACCCCGGTGGCGGCGTCGTCGGCGAGGTCGGGCAGCACATTCGCGAAGTGCGCGCCGCCGCCGAGCAGGCTGCCCGCCGCGACCAGCCAGGCCGGCGGCCACGGATGCCCCGGCAGCGAGATCACCACGAACGCCGGCAGCAGCCCGAACGCCACCAGATAGGGCAGCACCGAAAGCAAGGTCGACTTGAGCGGCCAGTCGTAGAGCAGCGCGAAGATCCCGACCAGCGTGATGCAGCCGGTCGCGGCCGGCCCGAACGGCAACCCGAGCAACGGGATCGCCAAAGAAGCGATCAACCCCGCGATTCCGACAGTACGCCGGGACACCGCCCCAACCGCGACGGGCTTGTCCCCTCGGCCAGCGAGCCGATCCCGGTCCGCGTCCAGCCAATCGTTCACCCATCCCACCGAGAGCTGGGTGGCCCCGACCGCCGCCGCCACGCCCACGATGGCCCACCCGCGGTGCCCGGCACCGACCGCGAGCAGCGTCATGGCCAGCGTGACCGCCCCGCCTGGTTCGGGATGGGCGGACCTGAGCAGAGCCAACGCGCGAGACATGAAAGCAGTGTGGTGGTTGTGACGTAGGCATGCCACGCTCGACCACATGCGAGCACTGGAGCGCAACGACCCGCGTCAGTACGACGAGCTGGTCGACGAGTGGTGGCGTCCCGGTGGTGGCTTCGAGATCCTGCACTGGCTGGCCGAGGCGCGCGCCGCGCTGGTGCCCCGGCCGATCCGCCGCGGCGCGGTGCTAGTCGACGCTGGCTGCGGTGGCGGCCTGCTCGCCCCGCACGTACGCGGGCTCGGTTATCGGCACATCGGCGTGGATCTGCGCCGCGCGGGCCTGGAGCAGTCGGCCGAGCGCGGCATCCTCCCGCTGATCGGGGACGTGACGGCGTTGCCGCTGGCCACCGGGTGCGCCGACGTGGTGGTGGCCGGCGAGATCCTGGAGCACGTACGCGACCTGCCCGGCACGGTCGCCGAGCTGTGCCGGGTGTTGCGCCTGGGCGGCCACGTGGTGCTGGATACGGTGAACGACACCGCGCTCGGCCGGTTCATCACCGTCACGGCCGGCGAGCGGCTGGGCATCGCGCCGATCGGCCTGCACGACCCGGAGCTGTTCGTGAGCCCGTCCGCGCTGACCGCCGAGTTCGCCCGGCACGGCGTCCAGTTGCAGGTCCGCGGGGTCCGCCCGACCGCCGCCGGGCTGATCCGCTGGCTCGTGCGGCACAGCGAAACCACGGCCGGCCGCCCATTGGGCCGGATCGTCCCCACACGCTCGACGGCAGTGCTCTATCAGGGGTGGGGCCGGAAACGGAGGCGGTAGATGTCGGTTGACGAGGCGAAACGGTTGGCGCCCAGGTTCGCGGCCCGGGCGGCCGGCTACGACCGGGACGGCACGTTTCCGGCGGACGACTTCGCTGACCTGCGGCAGTCGGGATTTTTCGCCCTGATGGTGCCCGAGAAGCTGGGCGGGGCCGGCGCGGGCTTCGCCGACTACGCGCAGATCGCGTACGAGCTGGCCCGTGGCAGCGGAGCGACCGCGTTGATCTTCAACATGCACGCCTCGGTCACCGGCGCCCTGAGCGGCGTCACCGACGAGCTGGCCGACTCGCTGGGCCTGCCGGCGGAGGCCATCCGGGCCCGGGACGCGTATCTGCGCGCGGCCGCGAACGGCGCCTGGTACGCGGTGGCGATGAGCGAGCGCAGCGCCGGCTCCCGGCTCTCCCAGCTGACGACTAGCTATGAGAAGACGGCCGGCGGTTACCGCATCCGGGGCGCCAAGACGTTCTGCTCCGGCGCGGGCCACGCGGACGCCTACCTGATCGCGGCCCGCAGCGAGGCCGACCAGTCCCAGGTGTCGCAGTTCCTGGTGCCCAAGGGCGAGGGCCTGCTGGTCCACGAGACCTGGGACGCCCTCGGCATGCGCGCCACCGCCTCGCACGACCTGCACATCGACGTCGAGGTGCCGACCGGCGCGCTGCTCGGCGGGCTGGAGGGCCTGGCGCTAGTGGTGGCCCAGCTGGCCCCGCACTGGATGGTCGCCAGCTACGCGGCGGTCTACGTGGGGGTGGCCCGGGCGGCGATCGACGCCGCGATCGAGCACGTGAACGCCCGCAAGCTCGGCCACCTGCCGGCCATCCGGGCCCGGGTCGGCCGGGCCGACGCGGCGGTCGCGGCGGCGTATCTGACGGTCATGGAGGCGGCCCGGCGGGTCGACGAGTCGCCCGGCGACGCCGAGACAAACCGCTGGGTGTGGCGGGCCAAGCTGGTCGCCGGCACGACCGCGGCCGAGGTCGCGGCGTCGATGCTCGAGGCGGCCGGCACCTCCGCGATGCGCCGCGGCCACCCGCTGGAACGGATCTATCGCGACGCCCGGGCGGGCTCGTTGCAACCCGCCACCTCCGATGTGTGTGCGGACTGGCTCGGTGTCGAGGCGATCGGCGGCGACCCGGACACGGACGGGTCTGCGCCCCGCTGGTAGCGGATGTCCACTTTGCGGCGGGGTAGGCCTGGGGAGGCACAAGTGCATCGGATCGCAACCATCGCGGGGCTCGGCACCGCGCTACCGCCATCGGCGGTGCAGGACGAGCTCTGGGAGGGCTACTTCGCGCAGCACTACGCGGGCGGCAAGCGCGGGCTGGCCCAGCGGATCTTCGCCAACTCGGGAGTGCGCACCCGGCAGGCCGCGGTCAGCCCGCTGCTCGAGGACGTCTCCGATTGGTCAACCGAGCGCCGGATGCGCCGCTACCAGGTCGAGGCGGTCCCGCTGGGCAAGGAGGCGGTCGGCCGGGCGCTGACCGACGCCGGGCTCGCCGCCGACGAGTTGGGGCTGTTCGCGGTCTGCTCGTGCACCGGCTATGCCACCCCGGGCCTGGACATCCTGCTGGCCCGGGACATGGGCATGTCGCGGAACGTCCAGCGCCTCTTCGTGGGCCACATGGGCTGCTACGCCGCGCTGCCGGGGCTCAGCGCCGCCGCCGACTTCGCGGTCGCCCGGGGCCGCCCCGCGTTGCTGCTCTGCGCGGAGCTGACCAGCCTGCACATTCAGCCGCCCCGGGCCCGCACAGACATCCAGCAGATCGTCTCGCACGCGCTCTTCTCGGACGGCGCGGCCGCCGTCGTGCTCGTTCCGGGTGCCGATCGACCCGGGTACGCCGTGACGGAGGTCGCCGCGGTCACGGACACCACCACGGCCGACCACATGACCTGGGACGTCACCGACCTCGGCTTCCGGATGGGGCTGTCCCCGCGGGTGCCGCAGGTGCTCGCCCTGCACGTCCGGATGCTGGTCGACGACCTGCTGGCCCGGCACGGCCTGACGGTCGGCGACGTGGACGGCTGGGCGGTGCACCCCGGCGGCCCCAAGATCCTCGACGTGGTGCAGGAGCATCTCGGCTTGGCCGCGGACGACCTGGCTGCGTCGAGGGGCGTGCTTTCCGCGTACGGAAATTGCTCCTCACCGACCGTGCTGCTGGTCCTGGACGCGCTCCGTCGTCGCCCGGTGCCGCCGCGCAACGTGGTCCTGCTGGCCTTCGGGCCCGGCTTGACGCTCTATGTGGCGCTGCTCCAGGCACCTACAGTCCAGGGGTGATACCGGAGCGGCTCCGCAACCTCCAGCCGTACGTGCTGGCGGCTCTCGTGCTGGTCGGCGGCGGTGTGTGGTTCTTCGGGTCCGCGCCGTACCTGGGCGAGGACCGGCGGGTGAAGGCGTGGCGGGCGACGGTGACCCGCGACCTGCCCGACGTGCAGCCGCAGATCGAGGCCGACACGGTCGTGCTGGGCCGCAGCGCCGACACCGAGGCGGCCGCATCGGTGTCGGCCGGTTCGTTCACGTTGGCGATGATCTGCGCGGGGGTGGGCCAGGTGCGGGTCCGGCTGAGCTCCACCGGCAACGACACCGGCCGGCCGGTTCCGTGCGCCGACGAGCCGCAGCCGGTCATGTTGACCGTCTGGCTGGGCACCGAGTTCCACCTGTCCATGGCCGCCGAGTCCGAGGCCGCCGTGTTCCGCTGGCGCCTGACGCCGACGACGACCTTCTAGCGCTGGTGCTGGTTGTCGTGCGGTGTTCGCCGAGTTCGGACCGGTGGGCTGTGGCTAGAGCCGGGCTGGTTGGGCGGTTACAGCCGGGCTAGGTCAGGGCGTAGGTCCTCGACTGTCGCGGTGCGTTTTACCGTACGAACGATCTCGCCGAGGCGGTTGACCAGCACCGCCGCCGCCGTGCCGTCGGGTGCCTCGAGGTGCAGGCTGGTGCGCAGCGAGTCGGTCGGGTCGCGGAGCACGCGCACCGTTTTGCCCTGCGCCTGCGGCGTGGCACCCGTGGGCGGGGTGCCGCCGGCGGACGGTGCCGTGCCCGAAGTGACGGTGACCACCGCGATTTCGGGCCGAACAGCCGTGGTGGTGTCGGCTATCAGCTTGGCGCAGTCGCAACCGTCCGTAAGCAAGATGACCGCCGGCCGCTGGGCTCGCAGCGGCACGTGCGCGCCGTCGAGGCCGAGCAGCTCGAGCGCGGGCAGGCTCTCGCCGGTGTCGTCGGTCGTGCTTGCGGTGCGCTCGGTCGCGGGCGAGCGGTTGGGCCCGGGCCAGGCGGAGGCGAAGAGGCTGGCGACGGTCACCAGGATGGCCATCGAGATGATCAGGACAGGGGCGCGCACGCCGGCGGCCGCGATCCGGCGCACCGAGGACTTGCCGGCGAACCGCCGCCAACGGCTGCGGGACTGGGCGAGATGCAGCTCAGCCTGCACGGCGGCGACCTCGTCGGCCAGCTCGGAGAGGTCATCGGGGATGACGATGACGCCCCACTCCTCTGGCAGGTCGGGGAGATCGTCAGGGGAGCCGCCATCGGACGGCCACCCGCCGCCGTTATCGCTTCTGCTGCCCACGCTTCACCCTCCCCCCATGCCGACCGGAATCGCGTCGATCGGGGACCTATCCCTACCTTCCCCCACGCCGGGCCCGACCGCCAGTAGCGGGCGGTTCCGGACCCTAGCGATAAGCTTGACCTCACAAAGGCTTCAGATCCGGAATTTCGGACTCGCTGGTTTGTGCGGTGACAACCTCATCACTCTGCGTTACAGAGGCAGCTCTTCGGCCGCCTGTCAAGCGGTAGAAAGCCCTCTCACACAGCCCCTGAGCTGCACTAACAGTCACGGCCTGGGTGAGACAACGCTGCCTGAGCGTGTTACCCTAGACACAGCGAAAGGGGTTTCGAACCTATGGTTTTCAGTGTCGGCGAGACCGTTGTTTACCCCCACCACGGGGCCGCACTCATCGAGGCAATCGAGACTAGGGTCATCAAGGGCGAGCCGAAGCAATATCTCGTTCTGCGAGTCGCCCAGGGCGACCTTACTGTCCGGGTGCCCGCTGAGAATGCCGAGATCGTCGGCGTGCGCGAAGTGGTTGGCGAGGAAGGCCTGGGCAAGGTCTTCGACGTCCTCCGCGCACCGCACACCGAGGAGCCGACCAACTGGTCGCGGCGTTACAAGGCCAACCTCGAGAAGCTCGCCTCCGGCAATCCGCTGAAGGTAGCCGAGGTCGTTCGCGACCTCTGGCGTCGCGAGCGCGAGCGTGGTCTCTCGGCTGGGGAAAAGCGGATGCTCGCCAAGGCCCGCGACATCCTCGTTGGTGAGGTCGCCCTCGCCGAGAAGAGCACCAAGGACGAGGCGGAAGTCCTCCTCGACAAGGTTCTCACCGAGGCCTGACGTTTCCACCACTCTGCCCCACCCCCCACAGTGACACCAGTCGAACAGGACCGCGACGTGACCGCGCAGCTCAACCCGCGCGGTGACGTCGCGGTCCTCGTTCCGGCCGCTGGCGCCGGCCTCCGCCTGGGCCCCGGCGGCCCGAAGGCCCTGCGCCTGCTCGCCGGCGAGCCCCTCCTCGCGCACGCCGTCCGGCGCATCGCGGCGGCCCCGTCCGTGCGGGTGATCGTGGTGGCCGCTCCCGCCGTGGAAGTCGACGCGGTCCGCGCCCTGCTCGCCCCGATCGCCCCGGTCACCGTCGTGCCGGGTGGCGCCGAACGGCAGCACTCCGTCGCCGCCGCGCTCGCGGTCGTGCCTGAGGACGTCCGCATCGTGCTCGTGCACGATGCCGCCCGCGCGCTCGCCCCGCCGGAGCTGATCGAGTCGGTCGCGGCGGCCGTGCGCGCCGGCCGGCCGGCGGTGATCCCGGTCCTCCCGGTAGTGGACACCATCAAGGAGGTCGGGCCCGCCCTGGAGCCCGACGCCCCCGGCCTCGCGCCCGTTGTGGCCGGGCCGGATGGGCAGGCCCTCGGTCTCATGCCCGTGCCAGCCGGGGTGGGTGGGCCGGCTGAGGTCGTGGTGGGGACTGTTGACCGGTCCGTGTTGCGGAGCGTGCAGACGCCGCAGGGGTTCCGGCGGGAGGTGCTGATCGCCGCGCATGCCGACGGGTTCGGCGCGCACACCGACGACGCCGGGATGGTGGAGAAGGCCGGCATTCCGGTGACCTGCGTGCCCGGGTCCGAGCTGGCGATGAAGATCACCCGTCCGCTGGACCTGGTGATCGCCGCGGCGCTGCTGCCCGTAGCCTGACGCCGTGAGTCATGTGAGCCCGTTGAGTCTGCGTGTCGGGATCGGCACCGATGTGCACGCGTTCGATCCGGCGCGGGTGTGTTGGGTCGCCGGCCTGATGTGGCCCGGCGAGTCCGGGCTGGCCGGGCACTCCGACGCCGACGTCGCCGCGCACGCCGCCTGCGACGCCATGCTCGGCGCCGCCGGGCTGGGTGATCTCGGCAGCAACTTCGGCACCGCCGAGCCCGAGTGGGCCGGCGCCCCCGGGGTGACGTTGCTCGCCGAGACCGTCCGCCGGCTCGCCGCGCACGGGTTCGCGGTCGGCAACGTCTCGATCCAGGTCATCGGGAATCGTCCCAGGATCGACAAGCGCCGCGAGGAGGCCGAGCAGGTGCTCTCCGCGGCGGTTGGCGCGCCGGTCACCGTCGCCGGCAAAACCACCGACGGGCTCGGGCTGACCGGGCGCGGCGAAGGACTCGCGGCCGTCGCCACCGCTCTGATCTACGAGGTCACCTCCCGTACGGCATGATCAGTTCCATGACCACAGCCCTGCCCGAGAAGGTTCGCCGCCTGCTCGACGGCAACACCTTTGTCGTCGTCACCACCATCAACCCCGACAGCGGTCCGCAGTCGACCGTGGTGTGGGTCAAGCGGGACGGCGACGACGTGCTCTTCTCCACCGTCCGGGGTCGCAAGAAGACCCGGAACATGGAACGGGACCCGCGGGTGTCGATCTGCGCGTACGACCCGGCGCAGCCGTACTCGTACTTCACCGTCGAGGGTTCCGTGACGCTGGTGGAGGAGGGTGGCAAGGAATTGATCAACGAATTGAGCCTCAAGTACAACGACCAGCCGTACACCTTCGACCCGCCGGAGGCCGTCCGGGTTGTCTGCCGGCTTACCCCGGGCAAGGTGATCTCGCAGTAGACGACTTACGCTCGATGGGTGTCGAGCGAGCCAACGTCCCAGTCCGAGCCGGAGACGACCCCCGAGGAGTACCGGCAGCGGGCACTCCTGATGGCCGATCTCGGCCGTTATGACGAGGCGGTGGGCGAGATCGCCCTCGGTCTCGCCGCCGCACCCGACGACGCCGCGCTGCTGAGCACGCTGGCCCGGGTGCACGTCGCCGCGGCGCAGCCGGCCGATGCGCTGGCCGCCGCCGAGCGGGCTGTCGCCGCCGCGCCCGGCACGGTCGGGCCGCTGGTAGTGCGGGCGATGGCCCTGTCCGACGAGCGCCGGTTCGGTGAGGCGGCCCAGATCGCGGCGTCGATCCTGGCGGCCTGGCCGGCCGACCCGTACGCGCAGCGCACCGGGGCGGCCCTGCTCAGCGAGGCGCGCAACGGCCAGGACGCCCTCAATGCCGCGTGGAACGGGGTACGGCTCACGCCCGCCGATGCGGAGGCACACCTCGTGCTGGCCGTGGTGGCGGCCCGGCTGCGGCTGTTCGACCTGGCGCAACGGGCGTACGGGGAAGCTCTTGATCTCGATGCCGCGATCGGCGACGCGCAGCGCGACGTCGGAGTGGTCCGGCTGGAGCGCCACCGGTGGGCGCTGGCCCTCGAAGGCCTGGCCGACGCCGCGATGCCGGTCCCGGACCCGGCCGTCCCCGCCGACCTCGCCGCCCCGGAGCCGCCCGTCATGCCCCCGCCCGCGATCACCCGGCCGCGTGGGCCGGTGCTGGACCGCTCGGCCGCGATCGCCGACACGTTCCGGCAGGCCGTGCTCTACGGCAGCAACGGGGTGCTGGTCGCCGCCCTGCTCGCCGCGGTGATGACGATCGCCAGCGCCGGGGTGGCCCGGGCGTGGGGCGGGGTCATCGGCGTGGTGGTCGTGGTCGCGGTCATGGCGTGGCTGACCCGGCAACTGCCCGTCCCGGTCGGTGCGGCACTGCGCGAGATCCGGGGCTCCGCGCGACTGGCCGCCGCCGTCTACGCGACGGCGCTCGCACCGCTCGGCCTGGTGGCATTCGCGGTTGTCGGCGGCGTCGTCCCGCTGGTCATCGCGATGATCCTGGCCGCCTCCGCGGAGCTCATCGTCCTGACCCAGCGCTCGTAAACCTCCGCACCGGGCGGCCCGGTCGAGCCGACCCCGCGCTTGGGCCCGACCCCGCGGTCGAGCCGACCCGGGCCATCGCCGTGGCGACGCCGATTGTGGAGCGCGGGTTAGGCCGCGGCTTTGAACTGGCTGCCGGGTTCGGCCGCGGCGAGAGCGGCGCGCAGGTCGGCCTCGGCCCGCCCGGCGATGCCGAGATCGTCCAGGGCCAGCAGCGCCGCGCCCACCGCCGGCGGAGTGTCCAGGACGCTGATCTGCACCAGCGGTGCCTGGGCCAGCGCGCCCTCGACCACCTGGCGGTGCAGCACGGGGTGCTGGGCGCGCAGCACCCCGCCGCCCAGCACCAGCGCGTGCGGGGCGTGCAGCAGATCGAGGCGGGTCGCCGCCACCCGGTGCTGGGCCAGGATCTCGGTCACCTGGCGGCGGATCAGCTGCCCGGCCACCGCGTCGCCGGTCGCCGCGATGTCGAACAGCAGCGGCGTCAGCTCGTGCACCCGGGTCAGGTCCAGCTCGCCCAGGTGCAGGGCGATGCTGACCTCCTCCACGGTCGAATAGCCGAAGTGGTCCGCGACCGCCCGCGACAGGCTCGTCTCGTCGCCCCGGCCGTCCTCGCCGCGTGCCGCCATCCGCAGGGTGTGGTCGGCGAGGTCGTGGCCGCCGCCCCAGTCGCCGGAGATCGGGCCCAGCGCGACGAATCTCGCCGTGCGGCCGTCCGCCGCCCGGCCCGCGCAGTTGTTGCCCGCGCCGCAGACGACCGCGATCGCGTCCGGCATCGACGTGCCCGCGCGCAGCAGGGCGAAGCAGTCGTTGTCCACGATTGTTCTGGTGGTCCAGGACTGCGCGCTGATGGCCGCGTGCAGGCGCTGGATCTCGATCGGCAGGTCCGCGCCGGCCAGGTAGACCGCGGCCAGCTCGATCGGCGTGCCCGCGGCCAGCCCGGCGTCGGCGCGGGCCGCGGCGATCAGGTCGCGGAGCACCTCGATGGTGCCGGTCAGGCCGATGCTGTGCGGCGAACTGGTCGGTCCCCGGACGAAGCCGAGGACCTCGCCGTGCGCGGTGCCGAGGACGACGTCCGTCTTGGAGTTGCCGCCGTCCACGGCCAGGTAGAGCGTTCTCATCGGGCCCAGGCCAGGTGCTGCGCGCCGGCGGCGAGCAGCTTGTCGGTCAGCGCGTCGGCGTCCTCGTGCTGGCCGATCAGGGGGTGGGCGAGCAGCGCGCGGTAGACCCGGCCGCGGCCACCTCGCACCGCCGCGTCCAGGGCCAGTTCCTCGTACCCGGAAACGTGCGCGACCAGACCGGCCAGGTCTGGGGCCAGCGGGGTGACCGGGAGCGGCACCGGGCCCAGCGTGCCGACCCGGGCCGAGACCTCGATGACCGCCTGGTCCGGCAGGAGCGGCAGGGTGCCGTTGTTGCGGATGTTGACCGAGTGCACCCCGTCCGGGTCCAGGCCGTGCAGGGCCGCGATCAGGCCGACCGCCGCCTCGGAGTAGTAGGCGCCGCCGCGCTCGCCCAGCAGCGCAGGCTTCTCCACCAGCGCCGGATCGCGGTACATCGCCATCAGCGTGGCCTCGATCTCCGCGACCCGCTGCCCCCGGGTCTGGCTGCCGCGCGCCTGCCGGACGTGCCGGTCGTGCGCGTAGAAGTAGCTCAGGTAGTAGCTCGGCACGTTGCCGAGCGTCGACAGCACCGCCGCGGGCAGGTCCACCTCCTCGGCGAGTTCGCCGAGGTGCTGCGCGAGCAGTTCCGGGAGCCGGTCGACGCCGTCGACGTACGCGGCGCGTTCCCAGGTCAGGTGGTTCAGCCCGACGTGGTCCAGGACCACCGCCGCCGGGTCCACGCCGAGCATCCGGGCGAAGCGGCGCTGAAAACCGATCGCCACGTTGCACAGCCCGACCGCCCTGTGGCCCTCGTCGAGCAGGGCCCGGGTGACGATCCCGACCGGGTTGGTGAAGTCGACGATCCACGCGCCCGGTTTGGCCCGTGCCCTGATCCGGGCCGCCACGTCCAGCACCACCGGCACGGTCCGCAGCGCCTTGCCCAGCCCGCCCGCCCCGGTGGTCTCCTGGCCCACGCAGCCGCAGTCCAGCGGGAACATCTCGTCGCTGATCCGGGCCGCCTGGCCGCCGACCCGCAACTGGATGACCACGACGTCGGCGTCGGTGACGCCGGCGTCCAGGTCCGTGGTCCAGGCGACCTTCCCCGGTCGGCCGTAGTTCCGGAAGATCCGGGCGGAGAAGGCGCCGACCACGTCGAGCCGCTCCCGCGCCGGGTCGATCAGCACCAGTTCCGACACCATGGTGCCGAGCCGGGCGAACCCGTCCACCAGCTCCGGTGTGTACGTCGACCCGCCGCCGACGACAGCGATCTTCACCCTTTGACTCCTGTGAGTGTGACGCCCTGGACGAATGCCTTCTGGGCGAAGAAGAACACGACGACGATCGGGGTCATGGCCAGCACCGTGGCGGCCGTGACCAGGTTCCAGTCGACGTGATGGACACCGTGGAACGAGGCGAGGCCCAGCGAGAGCGTCCACGAGTTCTCGTTCTCGCTGGTGTAGAGCAGCGGACCGTAGTAGTCGTTCCAGGCGAAGAAGAACTGGAACAGCGCGGCGGCCGCGATGCCCGGCCGCGCCATCGGCAGCACGACCCGGATCAGGGTGCGCCACTCGCCGCAGCCGTCGACCCGGGCCGCGTCCAGGTAGTCGGTCGGGATGGTGAGCAGGAACTGCCGCAGCAGGAAGATGCAGAACGCGTCGCCGAAGAGCATCGGGATGATCAGCGGCGCGAGCGAGCCGGTCAGGCCGTACCGGGCCCACATCAGGTAGAGCGGCACGGTCACCACCTGCGGCGGCAACATCATCACGCAGAGCACGGTCAGGAACATTGCGTTGCGGCCGCGGAACTTGAGCTTGGCCAGGGCGTACGCCGCGGGCACGCTGGACAGGAGCATCAGCACGGTGGCGGACACCGCGTAGATGACCGTGTTCAGCAGGTACCGGGGCAGCGGGGTGACCTCGAAGACCCGGACGTAGTTCTCGAAGTGCCAGGTGTTGGGCCAGTAGTCGCTGGTCAGCGCCTGGTCGCTGGTCATCACCGAGAGCAGGAACAGGTAGACCACCGGGGTCAGGAACATGATCGCCAGCACGATGGCGATGCTGTGCCGCGCGATCCACGCGAGCCGGTGCTGCCGCCGTACCTGTCGGATGGTGGGCGGCGCGGCCGGCGCCGGCCGATCCAAGAGGGTTGTCACTGTTCCTCCCCGGAGAAGGCCTTGGAGCGCCGCAGCAGGATGACCGTCACGGAGAGCGCGACCACGAACAGCGCGACGGCCATCGCGTTGGCGTAGCCGAGCGCGTTGTAGCGGAATCCGACCGTGTAGAGCCAGAGCGGATAGGTGAAGGTGGAGCCCTCGGGGAAGCCGAACGCCGAGGAGATGCCGCCGCCGGTCACCGCCTGCCCGCTGGCGATCGATCCGGCCACCGCGGCCTGGTCGAAGTACTGCAACGTGTAGATGACGCCGGTGACCGAGGCGAACAGGATCACCGGCTGGATGGTGGGCAGGGTTACGTAGCGGAAGCGGTGCCAGGCGTTTGCGCCGTCGAGCGCGGCCGCCTCGTACAGGCTGGCCGGGACGCCCAGCACCGCCGCCAGGAAGATGATCATCAGGTCGCCGATGCCCCAGAGGCCGAGCAGGACCAGCGACGGCTTGGACCACTCGGGCGAGTTGAACCAGAGCGGGCCCTCGATGCCGATCCACGCCAGGAAGGTGTTGACCGGGCCGGTGCCGGGCTTGAGCAGGTAGACGAACGCGATGGTGGCGGCCACCGGCGGCGCCAGCGCCGGCAGGTAGAAGATCGTCCGGAAGAAGCCGGCGCCCCGCTTGAGCTGGGTGAGCAGCATGGACAGGCCGATCGCGCTGACGATCCGGATCGGTACGAAAACCACGACCATCCACAGCGTGTTGCGGATCGACTGGAGCAGGAACGGGTCCTCGCCCATCCGCCGGTAGTTCGCCAGCCCGACCCACTCGGGCACCGTCAGCAGGTCGAACTTCGTGAACGAGAAGTACACGGCGCTGAGCAGCGGGTAGATGAAGAAGACCACGATGCCGATCAGCGCGGGGGCGAGGAACGACCAGGCGGTCAGGTTCCGGCGCAGCCGCATGGTCAGCCGCCCAGGGTCATCACGCTGTTGATCTGCTTGTCGGCGTCGGCCAGGCCGGCGTCCAGATCCTTGACCTTGCCGGACTGCCAGTTGGTGGCGAAGGTGCCGAAGGTCTCCTGGTACGCGGGACCGGAGGCGGCCGGCGGCGAGGTCAGCGAGTTTGGGTTGGCGAAGATGTCCATGAAGGTCTTGAACTCGGGCTCGACCTGCAGCTCCGGGTCGCTGGTCGCGCCGGTGGTGGTCGGCACGTTCTTCAGCGAGTTGGCCAGCTTGACGATGGTCTTGTCGTTGGTGGTCAGATACTTGATGAGCTCCCAGGCCGCCTCGGGATTCTTGGCGTGCTTCGAGATGCCCACGATGTTGCCGGTGACGTAGCCGCCGCCGTACTTCGCCGGGTCGCTGGTCGGGATCGGCGCGACGCCGTACTTCAGGTTCGGCGCCTGGTCCTTGACGAACGCCAGCCGGTATTCGGCGTCGACGTTGATCGCCACCTGGCCCTTCTGGAACGCGTTGTCCGCGCTGAACTCGTCGCCCAGGCCGGCCCGGAACTTCTGCAGGTTGTCGTAGCCGTACCAGTCGACCAGGTTCTTCTGCC
>Ga0307515_10007022_pt1 | contig 22367 bp, 18 predicted proteins | sample 17_EM_MG_FD_194513 | JGI IMG/M metagenome (GOLD analysis project Ga0307515, IMG submission 194513) | Populus trichocarpa ectomycorrhiza microbial communities from riparian zone in the Pacific Northwest, United States - 17_EM | ecosystem: Host-associated > Plants > Roots > Unclassified | place...
TGCGGGCCGGATGGGCGAGCCGCGGTAGCAGCAGGATCAGGCCGCTGGCCAGGCCGATGGCGCCGAGGATCCACCAGGTGCGGTGGTAGTCGGCGGTGGTGGCGGTGCGGGTGTCGCCGACCAGCGCGACGAACAGGCTGACGCCAAGGACGGCGCCGAGCTGCCGGAAGCTGGCGTTGATCGCGGAGCCCAGACCGAAGCGCGCGGGCGGCAGGGAGGCGACCGCGGCGCCGGACTGCACCGGCAGGGTCAGCCCGATGGCGACGCCGGTCAGCAGCGCCGATGGCAGCCAGTGGGTGGTCCACTGGGCGGACGGGCCGATCCCGAGCGCGAACGCGGCGCTGGCCAGGGCCCAGCAGGCCGCGCCGGCGAGCAGCACCGGCCGGAATCCGATCCGGGCCGCCAGCCGGCCCGCGGGCCGGGCGATCAGCGCGACCATGATCGGCCCGGGGGCGCTGGCCAGCGCCGCCCGCAGCACCGAGTAGTGCCAGACGGCCTGCAGGAAGACGATGTTGGCCAGCAGCATGCCGTAGAACGCCGTGGCGAACAGCAGGCTCGCGGCGTTGATCAGCCGAAACTGCCGGATCCGCAACAACGCGAGGTCCAGCGCCGGGTGGCGGGCGGTGGCGCTGCGCCAGCCGAGCACCGGCAGCAGCAACGCGGCAAGCGCGAACCCGGCCAGCACCCACGGGTTGTCCCAGCCCCAGGACGGTCCCTCGATGACCGAGAAGCTGAGCAACGCCGGGATGACGGCGACCAGCAGAGCGCCGACGGGATCCGGCACACCGTGGGCGTCCGGGTCGCGGCTCTCCCGCAGCAGCCAGCGTCCGGCGAGCGTCACCAGCACGCCGATCGGCACGTTGACCAGGAAAACCCACCGCCAGCTGCCGTACTCGATGAGCAGCGCACCGGTCGTCGGGCCCACCGCCGCGGCGGCCGCGCCCCCCGCCGCGGCGGCCGCGCCCATCGCCGCCTGGGTGGCGACCGCGACCGGCCGCCGCAGCGGCGGCACCTCCGGCAGCAGCAGCGCGAGAGCGGTCGGCACCACCAGCGCGGCGAACAGCCCCTGCAACGCCCGCCCGGCGATCAACACATTCGGATCCGGCGCGAACCCGCACAGTGCGCTGAAGGCGGTGAAGCCGGCCACGCCGAGCAGGAACACGCGCCGCCGGCCGTACCGGTCCGCCAGCCGGCCGGCGGGTATCAGCATCGCGGCGAAGGCGAGGCTGTAGGCGTTGAGCACCCAGGCCAGACGGCTCGCGCCGGCGTGCAGATCCCGGCTGATCGTCTCGAACGCGACGTTCACGATGGTGGCGTCCAGGAACACCATGAAGACGACCGCGCTGGTGAGCGCCAGCACCGCGGTGGCGTGCCGCCTGAGCGCAGGCGGTTCAACGGCTTTCGAGAGCTGCTGGGTCATGCGTACCTCACCGCTGGCGTGTTGTGATTTCCTACCGACTCCTCGCCAGGCTAGGGCAGTGAGTTGGAAATAACAACACACTGGCCTACGCCGGAGTGCTGACCGATCCCGAGATCCGCCTGGCCGACCTGCCCCTGCGGGTCCGTCCGTGCTCGCTCGCGGCGGCTCTGGTACCACCTCACCGAGGCCGGCCGGGAGCTGTTCCCGGTCACCCGCGACACCATCCACGCCGAACTCGCCGGCGCCTGACCCGGCAGCGGCGTCGGCCAGTCAGTCTCCGTGCCAGGTGCGCCACAGCGCGGCGTACGCGCCCCCCGCGGCGACCAGGTCGTCGTGGCTGCCGACCTCGACCACCCGGCCGTCGTCCATCACGGCCACCCGGTCGGCGTCGTGCGCGGTCTGCAGCCGGTGCGCCACCGCGATCACCGTCCGCTCGTGCAGCACCGCGGCGAGGACGCGCTCGGCCGCCCGGGCGGTGGTCGGGTCCAGCAGCGCGGTGGCCTCGTCCAGGACGACCGTGTGCGGGTCGGCCAGCACCACCCGGGCGAGCGACAGCTGCTGGGCCCGCGCCCCGTCGAGGCGGTACCGGCCCAGCTGGGTGTCCAGGCCGTCGGGCAGCTCGTCCAGCCAGTCCACACCGACCGCCGCCAGGGCCCGGCGCAGGTCGGCGTCGGACGCGTCCGGGGCGGCCAGGGTCAGGTTGTCGCGCAGCGAGTCGCGGAAGACGTGGTGCTCCTGGGTGACCAGGACAACCTGGCGGCGCAGCAGATCCGCCGGCAGGTCCGCGATCGGCACGCCGCCGACGGTGACCGTGCCGGTCCGCGGCCGGTCGACGCCCGCGAGCAGCCGGCCCAGAGTGGACTTGCCGGCGCCGGAGAGCCCGACCACGGCGAGCCGCTCGCCCGGCCGCACGGTCAGGTCGACGCCGCGCAGCACGTCGCGGCCGCCGTCGTAGGCGTACCGGACGCCGCGGACCTCGATCCGGTCGCCCTGCGGCCGCGCCGAGACCGCCGGCCCGGCGCGCGGGACCGCGGCCAGCCCCTCGACCCGGGCGAACGAGGCGCCGCTGCTCTGCAACTGCTCGACCCAGATCAGGATCGAGTCCAGCGGCGCCGCCAGCTGCCGCAGGTAGAGCACCGAGGCGGTGACCGCGCCGAGGCTCAGCACCCCGTTCACATAGAGCACGCCGCCGAGCGCGAGCACGGACACGACCGGGACCACGTACGAGACGTCCACCAGCGGGAACAGCACGCTGCGCAGGAACAGGGTGCGCAGCCGGGTGCGTTCGGCCCGGTCGATCGCCGCCCGTCCGGCCGCCATCCGGCGGGCCTGCAACCCCAGGGCCTCGACGGTACGGGCGCCGCCGACGGTCGCCGCCAGCTCGTCGGCCAGCGCCGACCCGGCCGCCCCCTCGTCCAGGTACGCGGCCCGGGCCCGGCGCAGATACCACCGGGTGGCGAACCAGATCCCGGACAGCCCGAGCACCCCGACGGCCCCGAGCAGCGGGTCCAGCAGCAGCACCGCCGCCAGCACGAGGATCGCCTGCACGGCGGCGATCAGCACCTCGGGCAGCGCGTCGCGCAGCGTGTAGGCGACCGCGCCGACATCGCTGGTCCCGCGCGCGGCGAGGTCCCCGGCCGGCACCCGTTCGACCACCGAGGCGGGCAGCGCCAGGGCCCGGTCGAGGAACTCCTCGCGGACCCGGGCCGCCGTCCGCTCGCCGAACCGGTAGCCGACCGCCAGCGCGCACCGGGCCAGCACGATCTGCGCGACCGCGAAGATCAGCAGCGCGACGGCCGAGCGGTCGACGGCGGCGGCGCTGAGCGTCCCCCCGGTGATGGTGTCGACGATCCGGCCGAGCAGCCACGGCGCCGCCAGCCCGGCCACCGCCGCGAGCGCGTTCAGCAGCACCACCAGCGCGACCGCCCGGCTGTCCGCCCGCAGCAGCCGCCACGCGGCCCGGCGCACCTGTGGCAGCCCGGCGACGGGCAGGGCGGTCACCGGGCGGCCCGCTGCGGCTGGTCCGCGTCGGCCCGGGAGACCAGCGCCCGGTAGCCGGGCGCCATGGCGAGCAGCTCGTGATGCGTGCCGGCCGCGGCGACCCGGCCGTCGACCAGGAAGTAGACGACGTCGGCGCGGTCCAGCAGGGCCGGCGACGTGGTGGCGATCAGGGTGGCCCGGCCGGCCCGGGCGGCCGGCAGCCGGTCGGCGATCGCGGCTTCGGTGTGCGCGTCCACGGCCGAGGTCGGCTCGACGGCGAGCAGCACCTCGGGGTCGGCGTACAGGGCGCGGGCCAGCCGGACGCGTTGCCGCTGGCCGCCGGAGAGATTGCGGCCGCGGGTGTCCACGGTGGCCGCGGGGCCGCCGTGCACGTCCAGCGCGACCGCGGCCTCGAGGGCCCGCGCCACGGCGGCCTCGTCGGGCTCGAACCGGCCGGCGACGACCTCGCGCAGCGGGCCGGCGAACAGGTCGGCCTCGTTGTCGGCGACCAGGATCCGGTCCCGCACGCCCGCCTTGGCCATCCAGTCCAGCCGCAGGCCGCACCAGGTGGCGCCGGTCGGCCCGTACCGGCCGAGGCGGTCCACCACCGCGACGGCGTCGGCGCTGCGGGCGGCGGCCAGCGCGGTGAGCCGGCCGGGCAGCACGGTCACGCCGGAGACCGGATCGTGCAGCTCGGCGGGCCCGGCCGGGGCCGTACCGGCGGCGGGCTGGTCCTCGGGCCGCAGCCGCAGGAACTGGGTGACCCGGCGGCCGGCGACCAGCGCACGGCTGAGATCGGCGCCGCCCTCGATGAAGAACGCCACCGGGATGACTAGCACGGCGGCGTAGCCGTACACGGCCACCAGCTCGCCGATCGTGATGCCGCCCTCCGCGGCCATCCGGGCGGCCAGCCAGGTCACCACGGCGAGGAACAATCCGGGCAGACCGGCGCCGAGCGCCTGGATCCAGCTGGTCACCGCGCCGACCCGGTAGCCCTCGTCGCGCAGCGCCCGCGAGTCGCGGCGGTAGCGGGCCGCCTGCGCCGCCTTGCCGCCGAGTCCGTTGAGGATGTGCAGGCCGTCCACCACGTCGACCAGCCGCGCGGCCAGGTCGCCCTGGCGTTCCCGATAGCGGGCGCCGGCCCGTTGCAGCCGGCCGAGCAGCGGCCCGACCACCACGGCGAGCAGCGGGACGCCGGCCAGCACGACCGCCGCCAGCAGCGGCGAGATCTCCAGCAGCAGGCCCGCCACCGCGACGTACGCGATGATCGCTCCGATCCCCGGCCCGGTGACGGTCAGCGCCTGGGCGAGCACCCAGACGTCGCCGATCCCGATCGTGACCACCTCACCGGCCGTGACCCGGCGGGGCAGCCCGGCGCCGAGCCGGGTCGCCTGGGCGAGCACCGCGCGCACGGTCCGGAAGCCGCCGTCCAGCCGGATCTTCGTCATCGTCCGGTGCCGCAGGATGGCCAGCACCGCGTTCGCCACGCCCACCACGAAGAGCACCGCGACCCAGGAGATCAGCACGCCGAGGTGCCGCGGCCCCAGGCCGCGGTCGATCGCCAGGCTCAGCACGTACGGCGGGAGCGTGAGCCCCACCATCCAGAGTGAGCCGATCAGCGCTCCGACGGCCACCCGGCCGCGCTGCCGGCGCACCAGCCACCAGAGGTACCGCATCGGCCCGGAAACATCCACCGGACGGGGACCACCGTCAGTCACGCAGCAGACACTAGATCAGTACCGATCAGTCTCGGAAGGTGTGCTCAGGTTCGCGCTGTGCGACCTTGGCCGCGTGGACCGAGACCGCGACGGCGTTGGCGGCGACGACGAGCGCCATCCCGGCCCACTCGTGCGGGCCGAGCCGCTGTCCGAGCAGGACCCACCCGGCGCCTCCGGCGAGCACCGGGTGCACGCTCATGAAGAGCCCGAAGAACCGGGCGGGCACCCGGCGCAGGGCGATCAGGTCGGCCGCGTACGGCACGGCCGAGCTGAGCAGGCCCGCACCGGCCGCGTACCCGAGACCGGCCCCGCCCAGCCGGCCCTGCACGGCCAGCGTGACCGCGACCGGAAGGTAGAGAAGAGCCGACACCGAGGTCGCGGCGGCCGGCGCCTGCAGCCCCGGCAACCGGGTCCCGACCAGCCGGTTGAGCAGGATGTACGCGGCCCAGCACGCCGCCGCGAGCAGCCCCAGCGCGACGCCGGCATAGTCGCTGGCCGGCCCCGGCAGCACCAGCACATAGACGCCGGCGCAAGCGGCCAGCGCACAGCCCAGATCGACCTTGGTACGCGAGCCGAGCAGCCCGAGCGCGAGCGGCCCGAGCACCTCGAGGGTGACCGCCGGCCCGAGCCCGATCCGGTCGATCGCGGCGTAGAGGCTGAGGTTCATCACGGCGAAGACGAGCCCGAGCAGCAGCGTCGGCCACCACTGCGACCAGGTGAACCGGCGCAGGTCGGGCCGGGCCACCGGAAGCAGCACGGCGGCGGCGACGAACTGCCGGACAGCGACCACCCCGGCCGTCCCGATAAGTGGGAAGGCGTGCGCGCCGACGGCGGCGCCGACCTGGTTGCTGGCCGCGCTGGCGAGCATGGTGGCGACCCCGCCGCGCATCCCGTTTGGCATTCCCCCAGCGTTGGCGGCCGGAGCCCCGATCCGGAAATACCCGGACCGGCCGATCTATACGCTGGACGCATGGATGTCCGGACCGGTCAGCTCGAGGCGCTGGTCGCGGTCGTGGAGGCGGGAACGTTCACCGGCGCGGCGGCCCGGCTGGGCAAGTCGCAGGCGGCGGTGTCCCGGTCGATCGCGGCGCTCGAGTCGGCGCTGGGCGCCCGGCTGCTGCAGCGCAGCACCCGGCACGTCGCGCTGACCGCCACCGGCGCGCGGGTCGCCGCCCAGGCCCGCCGGGTGCTCGCCGAGCTGAGCCACCTGCACCGGATCGTCGAGCAGTCGCGCACCGAGATCCGGGTCGGCTACGCCTGGGCCGCGCTGGGCCGGCACACCCGGCGGCTGCAGAAGGCCTGGGCCGCCGCCCATCCCGGCCTGCCGCTGGTCTTCGTGCATGTGAACGAGCCCACGGCCGGGCTGGGCGACGGCTCGGCGGACGTCGCGGTGATCCGCCGCCCGCTCACCGACGCCCGCTTCGATACCACCCGGGTCGGCGCCGAGCGACGGTTCGCGGCGGTCGCCACCGACAACCCGCTGGCCCGCAAGCGCTCGGTCACCCTCGCCGAGCTCGCCCGCTACACGGTGGCGATCGACTTCGGCACCGGCACGACCACGCCGGACCTCTGGGAGTCCCCGCCGAGAACGCGCGCGTCACACAGCGTCGACGAGTGGCTCACCCTGATCGCCGCGGGCCAGGCCGTCGGCGTGACCGCCGAGGCCACGGCCAACCAGAACCCACGCCCGGGAGTGGCCTACCGCCCGGTCCGCGACGCACCCCCGATCCCGGTCCGACTGGCCTGGTGGCGCGACAACCCCCCAGCCGAACTACCCGAACTGGTAGCCCAGATCAGAACCGTCTACGGCCCCTCGTCTTCCGGTGCAGCCGCCGTCGGCCATTAGCGTCACGGGTCGGCGCGGACGGAAGAAGGTCAAGCGAGCCGGTACTCCCACCCTTCGGCTTGCCACTCGAAGTTGGCCGCGACCAGTTCCCGCACGGGACGCCCGGTGGTCACGTCGTCGCGGCGCCGCCGGCCCATCTCGACGGCGTCGGCACGGCCGCGCTCGCAGAGCCGGCCCGGCAGCCAACCGGTGGCGATGCCCCGCTCGTTGTCTTCGCTCAACGCATGGGTCTCGAACACGACCTCGATCGACACCACCCGAGGCTACCGGAGCGCGCGGCCGGGACCCGGGTCGCGGCGGCGCTGGCGTGCCGCCGCGACCCGGGTCCCGCGATCGAGTCGCCGATCAGCCGACGCTGATCCAGACGTCGTCGATGGCGCCGTGGAACTGGTTGTTGTTCTCGCCCGTGCCCTTGCCGCCCAGGCTGAACGGCTGGGTGGTGACCACCGACAGGGCCGCCGGCACGGTGACCGTGCCGCGCACCTGGCCGTCCACCAGGATCGACACCGTGGTGCCCGCCCGGCGGCATTCCAGGGCGTGCCAGCTGCCGTCCGCGATGCCGGCCTGGCTCTTGGCCACGTAGATCGTGGTGGAGTCCTTGTCGCTCATCGCGCAGCTCGCCTTGCCGGACACCCCGTCGACACCCAGTTTGTACTGGCCGCCCTCGGTGGAGAAGCCCTTCTGCAGGATGTTCGACGGTGCCGCGCCCTCGGCCGGTGACAGCAGCACGTGCGCGCCGTAGCGGAAGTTGCCGGCGCCCGGGTTGAGGTCGGGGACGTCGACGGCCTGCAGCACCAGGCGCGGGCAGCCGAGGCCGGTGCACTTGGCCGGGAAGACCAGCGCCTGACCGTTGCCGCGCGGGACCAGCTTGACCGCCGCGCCGTTCACCGCCGCGGCCTTGAGCATGTGCCCCTTGCCCGAGCCGTCGTCGAAGGTGCCGTCGGTCACGGTGCTGTCGAAGTTGTACGACGCGACGAACGGCGACGGCGGGGCCGACGGCACCGATTCCCTCGTCGTCGGGTCGGCGAAGGTCGCGTACCGCTTCTGGTTCTTGCCGCCGATCGTGGTGAAGTCGCCGCCGGCGCTGAGGCCGCCGAGGTCGGCGCTGGCCGTCAGGACGCGTACGCCGGCCACGCCGTTGGCCTGCGGCGCCCAGTCGAGCAGGTTGCCGTCGCCGTCGACCGCGGCCAGCTTCACCCGGGGTACCGAGCCGTCGGTGCAGACGCCCTTGGTGCCGTTGTTGGTGGTCGTGCAGGCGACGTCGAAATGCCCGCCGACGTACGTGATGCCGCCCAGCTGGGTGATCGCCTGGGCGTCACCGTCGAACACGCGGGTCCACCGGGTGGCGCCCGCCGCCGTGTACGCGATGGCCCGCCCGCCCTGCCCGCCCAGCGCGGCGTAGACCCCGTTCGCGTCGGTGGCCAGCGCGAACACCTGGGAGACCGGCTTGGGCAGGAAGGTCTTGTCGAGCACGCCGGTGATGCCGTCGACGGCCGTGAGCCGCAGCGTCGAGCTGACGTTGTTGGTCTTGTGGAAGCTGCCGCCGAGGTAGACCCGGCCGTTGCCGACCGCTAGGGCGTTGACGTTGTCGTCGGTGGTGGGCGCCCAGACGTCCAGCGCGCCGTCGGCGGTGTCGAACGCGGCCAGGTTGCCGCGCGGCACGCCGTCCACATTGGTCAGCCGGCCGCCGAGGTAGACCCGCCCGCCGGCGGCGGCGAGCGCGTTCGGCTGGCCCAGGATCGTGTGCTTGAGGCCGGTCACCGCGCCGGTGCCGCCGTCGATGCCGGCCAGCGAGTCGCGGGTCTGGCCGCCGACCTTGCCGAAGTCGCCGGCGGCGAAGACGGTGGTCGCGTCGGTGGCGAGCGCGCGTACCGTGCCGTCGGCGCCGGGGTTCCAGTCGAGCAGCGCGCCCGTGCGGGCGTTGAACGCGGCGAGCCGCGGCCGCGAGAGGGTCTTGCTGCCGACCACCGCGCCGGTGAACGAGCCGCCGACATAGACGGTGTCGCCGCGGTAGGCGACCGCGTAGACGGGCCCGTTGAGCGAGGGCGATGCCGAGGGGGCGACGTTCACGACCCCGGCGAGGGCGACGCCGCCGACCATGATGGCGGTGGTGAACGCGCCGGCGAAGACGATCCGGCGTACCGGGCTTTTCAGGCGTAGATGGTTAATGCGCACATTGGAAGTAAACGGCGCGCACGCTCGGAAGACGCGCGCGCCGATCCAGCGGTTCGGCCAATAAGGCTGACCAAACGGACAATACAGGGTATAGAGCGCAACCGGCATGCTCAGCCACGGGCGAAGTCCAGCGTTTCGGCGTATGAAATACTTCCGGTATTCGACCCGAAAGTTCCGGCCCTCTGGGGAGGCGTCCTTGGTCACCGACGGCAGGCGCGTCACCATCTCCGCGATCGCGCGCGAGGCCGGGGTCTCCGTGCCCACCGTCTCCCGCGTGCTCAACGGCCGCGCCGACGTCGCGCCGCAGACCCGCGAGCTCGTCGAGGATCTGCTCAAGCAGCACGGCTACCGGCGGCGCACGTCCCGGCAGACGGCCGGCCGGGCCGGCCTGATCGACCTGGTCTTCAACGACCTGGACAGCCCGTGGGCGGTCGAGCTGATCCGCGGCGTCGAGGACGTCACGCACGCGGCCGGCGTCGGCACCGTCGTCTCGGCCGTGCACCGCCGCTCCGTGCCCACCCGGCAATGGCTGCAGAATCTGCGCGCCCGCGCCTCCGACGGCGTCATCTTCGTCAACTCCGACCTGACCACGACGGTGTACGCGGAGCTGAAACGCCTCAGCATCCCGATCGTGGTCGTCGACCCGGCCGGCGGCGCGGCGTTCGACGTGCCGACGGTCGGCGCGACCAACTGGGCCGGCGGCCGGGCCGCGACCGAGCACCTCACCTCGCTGGGCCACCGCCGGATCGGCCTGATCACGGGGCCGAAGAATCTGCTCTGCAGCCGGGCCCGGCTGGACGGCCACCGGGCGGCGCTCGAGGCGGCCGGCGCCGAGGTCGACGACGCGCTGATCCGGCAGGGCGACTTCATGCACGAGACGGGCTTCGCCGGCGCCACCTCGCTGCTGGCGCTGCCCCGCCCGCCGACCGCCATCTTCGCCTCCAACGACACCATGGCACTCGGCGTCTTCGAGGCCGCCCGCCGGCGTGGCCTGCGGATCCCCGAGGACCTGAGCGTCGTCGGCTTCGACGACCTGCCCGAGTCGCGCTGGTCGCCGCCGCCGCTGACCACGATCCGGCAGCCACTGGCCGAGATGGGCGCCCTCGCCGCGCGGACCGCGCTGCGGCTCGCCCAGGGCGACGGAACCGACCTGCCCCGGGTCGAGCTGGCCACCGAGCTGATGATCCGGGAGAGCACGGCGCCGCCGCGAGCGTGACGCCCGGTAGCTATCCGGGCGTCACAGCTGGTCCTCCAGGGTGGCCACGCCGTTCACCGCGGCCGCCTCGGGGATGCGCGCCTTGGCCGCCGCGTCGCCGTAGAGGGCGTACCGGAGGAATTCGGTGCTGGTCTGGGTCGCCGGCTCGAACGACGCCGACTCGATGACGTGGCCGCCCTCGGTGAGCGAGAGCATCGCCCGCGACCACGGCACGGCCTGAAAGACGGTGTGCCCGGCACGCCAGGTGACGGTCGTGTCCTTGGCGCCGTGCATGAAGAGCATCGCGGCCGCCGGGCCGGTGAACGGCGTGCCCTGGAAGTCGGTGCCGGCGACCACCACGCCGGCCTTGAGCCGCCCGTCCCGGACCGCGCTGAACAGCCCGACCGTGGTGATGCCGCCGCCGGAGTGCCCGGCCGCGCCGATCCGGCTCGGGTCGATCATCACGCGCAACGGGTCGGCCGCGTCCAGCGCGAGCAACTGGTCGATCACCGACGAGGCGTCCGCGGGCTGGTTGACGATGTCGGTCGGCTCGTAGCCCTCGGCGTTGTAGTGCGTGTACGGATATGTCGGGCCGGCCACGATGAAGCCGGCCTGCGCCCACCGGGCCAGCATCGGCTCGTAGTCGGCGGGCTGCGCGGTCAGGCCGTGACTGAACAGCACGAGCGGGAACCGGCCGGACGCGCCGGCAGCGTGCTCCACCGGGGCCGGGCCGGTGTTCGGCGCGACGCCCGCGGCCGGATACCAGACCGTGGTCGGCAGCGGCCGGTCCACGCCCCGGTTGAACCCGGAGAAGACCCGCGTGCCCACCGCGTACGCCTGCGCGGGCGCCGTCCCGGACGCCGGCGCGTAGGGCGCTGTGACGCTCTGCGGGGCCAGTGACGACACCGTGGTCGACGCCAGGATCGGGACGGCCGCCGTGGACGACGGGCCGGCGGACGCACTGGCGCCGGGGGTGGCGGCCTCCGTGGTGCAGGCGACAAGGCCACCGGTCCCGGCCGTCACGGCGGCCAACCCAAAGATCAGTGTCCGTCTACGCATAGTCACATTGTCCGGGAGCTACCTGTGCGGACCATGAGAACGACCCGGGTGCTGTGTCACACATCGCCGTTCTAGGCTGGGGACCATGACCTTGCGGCCGGTGCGTATCGCACTGCAGCTTCACCCCCAGCACATGGACTACCAGACGATCCGCCGCACGGCGGCCGAGGCCGAGGAGTCCGGCGTCGACGTCCTGTTCAACTGGGACCATTTCTATCCCCTCTACGGCGAGCCCGAGGGCAAGCACTTCGAGTGCTGGACCATGCTCGGCGCCTGGGCCGAGGCCACCTCCCGGGTGGAGATCGGCGCGCTCGTCAGCTGTAACAGTTACCGCAACCCGGAGTTGCTGGCCGACATGGCCCGCACCGTCGACAACATCAGCGACGGGCGGCTCATCCTCGGCATCGGCTCGGGCTGGTTCGAGAAGGACTACCAGGAGTACGGCTACGAGTTCGGCACCGCGGGCGGGCGCCTCGACGACCTCGGTGCGGCGCTGCCGCGGATCGAGTCGCGGTTCGCCAAGCTGAACCCGCCGCCGGTCCGGAAGATCCCGGTCCTGATCGGCGGTGGCGGCGAGAAGAAGACGCTGCGCCTGGTGGCCAAGCACGCCGACATCTGGCACGCCTTCGGCGATGTCGAGACCATCCAGCGCAAGATCGGCATCCTCCGGCAGCACTGCGCCGACGTCGGCCGGGATCCGGACGAGATCGAGATCTCGATCGGGGTGCCGAGCGACAAGGCACCGGAGGAACTGGGCACGCAGTACCGCGACCAGGGCGCGTCGCTGTTCACGATCGGCGCGGGCGGGCCCGAGCCCGACCTGGGCCCGCTGCGCAGCTGGATCGCCTGGCGGGACAAGCTGAACGGCTGACCGGCGCAACAGCTAGACCACCAGGCTGAGGAGCAGCACACAGGCGAAGCCGACGACGGAGATGATCGTCTCCATCACCGACCACGTCTTGATCGTCTGCCCCACGGTCATCCCGAAGTACTCCTTGACCAGCCAGAACCCGGCGTCGTTGACGTGCGAGAAGAAGAGCGATCCGGCGCCGATCGCGAGCGCGAGCAGCGACACCGTGGGCTTGTCGAGGGTGCTGGCGAGCGGGGCCACGATCCCGGCAGCGGTGATCGTGGCCACCGTCGCCGACCCGGTGGCGACCCGGATGCCGACGGCGACCAGGAAGCCGAGCACCAGCGCCGAGATGTTGGCGTCCTTGGCGGCGTCGGCGACCACGTTGCCGACCCCGGCGTCCACGAGAACCTGCTTGAAGCCGCCGCCCGCGGCGACGATGAGCAGGATGCCGGCGATCGGCGGCAGCGCGCCGCCGATCACCGACGAGGTGCCGGCCCGGTCGAAGCCGGCTCGCTTGCCGAGCGTCCACATGGCCAGCAGCAGCCCGAAGAGCAGGGCGACCGGCGGGTTGCCGAGCACCTCGAGGGCGCCGCGCAGGCCGTTGCCCTTGTCCAGGGTCAGCTCGGCGACGCCGCGGGCCAGCATCAGCACGATCGGCAGCAGCACGGTCAGCACGGCAGGCCAGAAGCCCGGGTTGCGCCGCCCCGGCGGCAGCCCGGCGTCGACCGGCTGAGCGGGACCCGCCGCGCCGGCGTTACCAAGGTCATCGCGGTCCGCAGCGCCGGCCGGCCGGTCACCGAGATCCACCCCACCGGCCGGCCGGGCGACGGCGGTCTCCCGCGACGAGGCCAGCAGGGCCGGCGTCGGGACGTGCACCCGCTTGGCGATGAAGTTCCCGAACACCGGTCCGGCGATGATCACCGTCGGGATCGCGCAGATCAGGCCGAACATCAGGGTCAGCCCCAGGTCCGCGTTCAGGCTGGCGATGGCGACCAGCGGGCCCGGGTGCGGCGGCACCAGGCCGTGCAGCACCGAGAGACCGGCCAGGGCCGGAATGCCGATCTTGAGCAGCGGGATGTCGGTCCGGCGCGCCACCAGCAGCACGATCGGCACCAGCAGTACGACGCCGACCTCGAAGAACAGCGGCAGCCCGATCAGCGCGGCGACACCGGCCATGGCCCACGGCAGCGCGGCCCCGGAGACGCTGCTGACGATCCGGGCCACGATGCCGTCGGCGCCACCCGACTCGGCCAGCAGCGCGCCGATCATGGAGCCGAGCGCGATCAGCAACCCGACGCTGCCGACCGTGCTGCCGAGCCCGGTGCTGAACGAGGTCACCGTGGCGGCGGGTGACGCGCCCGCGACCAGGCCCAGCACCGCCGAGCCGAGGATCAGGGCGAGGAAGGGATGCCATTTCGCCCAGGCGATGAGCAGGATGACGATCGCGATGCCGAGCACCGCGGCAAGCACGAGTTGGCCGGTTCCGGCGTTGGTGATCGGGTCCGCGGCGAGCGTGGTCATGCGCGCCGCGTACCCACCCGCGAGAGAGTCCAATCACGAGCCCGCGGATCGATCAAATGGCGATCATCCGGCCTGCAGCGCCGTCGACAGGCCGAGCTTCACCCCGCGGCTCAGCTCGTCCGCGAGGATCTCGGGCCGGCCCGCGGTCACCTCGTCGAGGGCGAAACGGGCGACGCCGGCGGGGTCGACCTTCTTATCGGCGGGGACGGCGGCCGCCATGTCGGTGTCCATGTAGCCGACGTGCAGGGCCGCCACCGTGATCCCGCGCGGGGCCAACTGGTCGCGGACCGCGTCGGTCAGCGCCCACTCGGCGGCCTTCGCGGCCGTGTATCCGCCCAGCCCGCCCGGGTGCAGCCAGGACAGCACGGACAGCACGTTGAGGATCGCGCCGCCGCCGTTGCCCTCGATGATCGGGGCGAACGCCCGGGTCACGGCGAGGGTGCCGAAGTAGTGCGTCTCCATCTCGAGCCGGATGTCGGCCAGCTCGCCGCCGACCAGCGGGGCGCCGGTCGAGCTGCCGGCGTTGTTGATCAGGAACGTGGCATCGGTGGCGACCGCGGCGGCCCGCGCGACCGACTCGGGGTCGGTGACGTCGAGCCGCAGCGGGATCGCGCCCGGCAGGTCGACCTTTCCGGGGTCGCGGGCGCCGGCATACACCTTGGCGCCACGCTCGAGCAGTTGGGCCGCGAAGTGCCGGCCGAGTCCACGGTTCGCGCCGGTCACGACGGCGACGGAGGTTGCGATGTCCATGCCGTTAGATTATGGACGTCATCCAAGAGGCGCAAGGTGATAGCTGACACTCGTCATCTATACTGGCCGGAATGGGACGGGTATCGCAGGCGCAGGCGCAACAGAACCGACAGCAGGTCGTGGACGCGGCCGCCCGGCTGTTCCGCGAGCGCGGGGTGCAGGGCGTGGGGGTCGCCGAGCTGATGGCCGCCGCGGGGTTGACCCACGGCGGCTTCTACAAGCGCTTCGCCTCCAAGGACGCGCTGGTGGCGGAGGCGACCGGGCGGGCGTTCGAGGAGCTCGGCGGGCGGCTCGACGCGCTCGACGCCGGCCGGCCGGGCGACCACGCGGCGGCCCGCGCGGCGCTCGTCGACTATTACCTGTCCGCCGAGCACCGCGACCACCCCGGCGACGGCTGCCCGGCCGCCGCCCTGGCCGCCGACCTGGCCCGGGAGGCGCCCGGCAGCCCGGCCCGCGAGCCCTATGCCGACGGCGTCGAGGCGTTCGGGCGGTGGCTGGCGACCGGCGACGACGAAGAAGACCTGGCCACGCTGGCCACGCTGGTCGGCGGGGTGCTGCTGGCCCGCGCCACGGCCGACACGGATCTCTCCGACCGGATCCTCGCCGCCGCCCGCGCGGCCGTCGAGCGCTGAGCCAAACCGAACCGCTGAGCTAGTTCGAACCGCTGAGCTAGTTCGAACCGCTGGGGGGATTATCCGGCCGCACCGGCAGGCCGGATCTGAGCAGCCGCAGCGCGTCGTCCATCCGCTCGAAGTCGGCGGTCTCGTAGCCCGAGGTCATGCCGTCCGGGATCGCCGCCAGCGCGGCCCCGATCACCGCCCCGGCCAGCACCCGGGCGGAGAAGTTGCCGGCCGGCAGCCCGGCTCGCTCGGCGACCACCTCGGCGAGCAGGCTGATCGTCCCGGTGAACTGCTGCATGGCCCGGGCCCGCAGCTCGGGCACCTCGTTGAAGATCCGCTGGCGGCGGCGCTCCTGCTCCCACTCCTGCGGGGTGGACCGGGCGAAGACGTCGTGGATGCTGCGCCGGATCGCCTCGATCGGGTCCACCTCGCTGGGCATCGCCCGCATCGCCGCGACGATCAGCGGGTCGTATTCGTCGGTGAGGACCAGGTCCTCCTTGGTCGGGAAGTACCGGAAGAAGGTGCTCTGCGAGACGTCCGCCGCCTCGGCGATCTGGTCGACCGTGGTCGCCGCGTACCCCTGCTCCTCGAAGAGCCGCATGGCGTGTTCCCGGATGCTGGCCCGGGTCCTGGCCTTCTTGCGTTCGCGCAGCCCGGCGGGCAGGGACGAGGTCATGCCACCGATTCTGCCGTTGGCAGCGGGGAAACGGGAGACAGGGGTGCGGCTTCGGTGGGTCGTTCCGGGCGCGCCGGCAGGAAGGCGAGCGCGAGCACGGCGCCGACCAGCGCGACGACCGCGGCGACGAGCAGCGACCGGTCCATGCCGTGGGTGAACGCCGAGCGGACCGAGTCGAGCAGGCCCGGATCGCCGAGCCGGGCGGCCACCGCCGTGCCCGCGGACGCGCTGCGCTGGACGGCCTGCCCGGTCGCGGACGGCAGGTTCGTCACGTCGACCGCGTCGCGGTAGCCCGAGTTCAGCACCGTGCCGAGCACCGCGACGCCGACCGCGCTGCCGACCTGGCGCATCGCCTGCAGCAGCCCCGAGCCGACCCCGCTGCGCTCGACCGTCAGGGCGCTGAGCGCGGCGTTCATGGCCGGCGGCATGGTGAAGCCCAGCCCGAGGCCGGCGACGACGACCCAGCTCGCGACGGCCCAGTAGCCGGTGCCGGGGTCCGTCGTCGCACCGATCGCCAGGCCCGCGGCCATCAGCGCGAGGCCGAGCGCGACGACCACCTTGGCGCCGAGGCGGGGCACGATCCGGTCCGCGACCCGGGCGCCGACCAGCAGGCCGCCGATGACCGGCAGCAGGCGCAGGCCGGTGCCCAGCGCGTCCTGGCCGCCGACCGCCTGGAAGAACTGCGGCAGCGTGAAGAGCAGGCCGAACATGCCGAAGCTGGCCACGGTGGACAGGATCGCGCCCCAGGTGAAGCCGCGGGAGCGGAACAGCGCCAGGTCGACCAGCGGCGCCTGGGCCCGCCGCTGCCAGGCCACGAAGCCGGCCAGGACCGCGAGGCCGCCGGCGATGGTGGCCAGCGAGCGCGCGTCGGTCCAGCCCCGCGCGCCGGCCTCGATGATCCCGTAGGTCATCGCGACCAGGCCGGCCGTGGAGAGCAGCACGCCGAGCGGATCGAAGCGGCGGGTGCGGTCGCCGTGCGACTCCGGGACCCAGAGCGCCACCGCGACGATGGCGATGAGCACGAGCGGGACGTTGATCAGGAAGACCGAGCCCCACCAGAAATTGTCCAGCAGGAAGCCGCCGACCAGCGGGCCGAGCGGGACGCCGAGCGCGCTCGCGGTCACCCAGACGGTCAGCGCCCGGGGCCGCTCGTCGGGCTCGAAGAGCACGGTCAGCACGGCCGAGCTGAGCGGCATGATCACCGCGGCGCCCAGGCCGAGCGCCGCCCGGGCGACGGTGAGCTGGCCGGTCGAGGCGGCATAGGTGCAGGCTACGGACGCGGCCCCGAAGACCGCGAGGGAGCCGAGCAGCATCCGCTTGCGGCCGAACCGGTCGCCGAGCATCCCGGCCGGCAGCAGCGCGGCGGCCAGCACCAGCAGATAGGCGTTTGTGAACCACTGCAGGTCGGAGGTGGAGGCGTCGAGGTCACGGGCCAGCGTGGGCAGCGCGACGCTGAGCACCGTGCCGTCCAGGCCGACGGCGAGCGTGGAGAGGGCGAGCGCGCCGAGCGCCCACCAACGAGCTTTGGAGGTAACCATGAATTGATGGTAACCCCCAAAAGCTTGTAACTGTCAACTCAACCTCGCGGCTTGAGGCCCGCCTTCAGGTAGGCGGCGTCGATCAGCCGCATGGTGTGCACGGCGTCCGAGGCGGGGGTGAGGTTCGGGCCGCCCTCGACGGCTTTCACGAACGCGCGCAACTGGTAGCTGTACGTCGAGTCGCCCCGGACCCGCTCGTGCCGGCTGCGGCCGTCGAGCCGTACGGTAAGACGGTTGTAAACCTGCGGCATCAGGTAGTTGAAGATCCGCAGCGCGCCCCGCTCCCCCACTACCTTGGCCGAGATGCTGAGCAGGTGCCGGGACCACATGCTCGCGGTCGTCCGGCCCGTCGCGCCGTGCGGAAACGCGTACTCGGCGACCAGCGCGCGGTCCACCTGCGGGGACTTGAGCGTCGCCCGGGCCGCGACCACCTCGGGCTCCTGGCCGGCGAACGTGCGCAGGGCGTGCACCGCGTAGCAGCCGGCGTCCATCATCGCGCCGCCGGCCAGCTCGTACGAATAGCGGATGTCGCCGAAGCGCGGCAGCGGGAAGCAGAACCGGGTCTCGACGTGGCGCAGCTCGCCGAGCGTCGGCACCAGCTGCAGCACCCGGTCGGCCAGCGGGTGATACCGGTAGTGGAAGGCCTCGGTGACCACGACCCCGGCCCGCGCGGCGGCCTCGGCGACCTCGGCAGCCTCCGCGGCGTTCGACGTCATCGGCTTCTCGCAGAGCACGTGCTTGCCCGCCGCGATCGCGGCCAGCGCCCACTCGGCGTGCAGCCCGTTCGGCAACGGGATGTACACGGCCTGGATGCCGGGATCGGCGAGCAGTTCCGCGTACGAGGAAAAGGTCTTGGGGATCTTGTGCTCGGCGGCGAAGGCCGCGGCCCGGGCCGGATCGCGCGCCGCGACCGCCGCGATCCGCACCTGGGGAATCGACCGGGCCGGCCGGATCAGGGCCGCCGGGGTGATCCGCGCCGCGCCCAATACGCCTATTTGTAGAGTCGCCACGCCGAGGAGCGTAGCGAGATCCACCTCTTCCTCGGCATTCCGTGCCACGATCATCGCAACGGGCCGATCAAGGGAAGGGGCGACCCGTGAAGAAGGCCATCGGCTGGATCGCGCTCATTCTGGTCATCTTCTACATCGGCACACAGCCGGGCCCCGCGGCGGACATCGCGCAGAGCATCGGCTCCGGCATCGCGAACGTCTTCCGCAACGTCGGCGTGTTCTTCTCCAACCTGGCGACCTGATCTTCCGACCGGGCACCTGATCTCTTTGCCTGCTGGTCACGGTAGGTTAACCGGCATGTTGGGCGTCGAGGGCCGATGACCGTGCGGATCGTGTGTGTGGGACTGGCCACCGTGGACTTGGTGCAGCGGGTCGAGAAGATCCCCCGGGTCGACGAGAAGGCCGAGGCCGAATCGGTGGAGATCGCCGCCGGCGGCCCGGCTACCAACGCCGCGGTGACGGCGGCCGCGCTGGGCGCCGAGGTCATCCTGGTCACCGCGGTCGGTTCGCATCCGCTCGGCGGCCTGGTCCGGGCCGATCTGGAGGCGAACGGCGTGGGCCTGCTCGACGCGGCCCCGCACGCCACGGAACCGCCCGCGCTGTCCGCGGTGACGGTCCAGTCCAGCACCGGCCAGCGCACCGTGGTCAGCCGCAACGCCGCGGACGTGTACGTCAGCGTGCCCCCGGTGTTCGGCCGGGTGCTGTCGGGGGCGGACGTCGTGCTGGTCGACGGGCACCATCCCGCGCTGGCCCTCGCCGCCGCGCGCAGCGGCCGGCCGCTCGTGGTCGACGCGGGCAGTTGGCGGCCGGTGCTGGCCCAGGTCCTGCCGCACGCGTCGGTGGTCGCCTGCTCGGCCCGGTTCCGGGTGCCGGGGGCGAACAGCCAGGGCGCGATGGCGGCCTCGATCCGGGCCTCGGGCGTACGCCGGATCGCCATCACGCACGGCCCCGACCCGGTGAAGTGGTGGTCCGACAAGGACAACGGGCGGATCTCCGTGCCCCGGACGGCGGCCGTCGACACCACCGGCGCCGGCGACGTCTTCCACGGCGCGCTGGCGGTCGCGGTCGGCCGGGACCCGCGGGTGCCCGACTTCCCGCTGACCCTGCAGTACGCGATCGAGGTGGCCGCGGTCCGGGTGCGGCACGCCGGCCCGCGGTCCTGGCTCACCGACCCCGAGCTGGCCCAGTTCCGCTGATCCGCCGGACCGGCCTCAGGGAGTGGCGATCCGGACCAGGTTCTTGCCGACGCCGTCGCCGCGCAGCATCGCCAGGAACGCCTCCGGCGCGCTGTCGAGGCCCTCGAAGACGGTCTCGCGGTGCTTGATCCGGCCGTCGGCGACGAGCGGGGCGACCTCGGCGATGAACTTCGGCTCCAGCGCGTAGTGGTCGCCGACCAGCATGCCGCGCATGGTGATCCGCTTGCCGATGAGCTGGGCCAGGTTGCGCGGCGCCGGGGTCGCCTCGGTGGCGTTGTAGACGCTGATCATGCCGCACACGGTGATCCGGCCGTGCAGCTTCATCGCCGCGATCGCGGCCTCGAGGTGGTCGCCGCCGACGTTGTCGAAATACACGTCGATGCCGTCCGGGGCGGCCTGCGCCAGCTGTTCCCGGACGGACCCGTCGTGATAGTCGAACGCGGCGTCGAAGCCGAGCTCGTCGATGAGATAGGCGACCTTCTCGGCCGACCCGGCGCTGCCGATCACCCGGGCGGCGCCGTTCAGCTTCGCTAGCTGCCCGACCACCTGCCCGACCGACCCGGCGGCGCTGGAGACGAAGACGACGTCGCCGGGCTTGAACTCGGCCGTGACGAACAAGCCGGCGTACGCGGTCAGCCCGGTCATGCCCAGCACCCCGAGATACGTGCCCAGCGGCGCCACCGACGGGTCGACCACGGTGGCGCGGTTGGCCGGGATCAGCGCGTACTCCCGCCAGCCCCGGCCGTGCAGCACGGTCTGGCCGGGCTTGATCTCGTCCACCCCGGAGGCGACCACCTCACCGACCGCGCCGCCGTCGAGCGCCTCGCCGACCTGGAACGGCGGCATGTACGACTTGCGGTCGTCCATCCGGCCCCGCATGTACGGGTCCACGCTCATCATCAGGTTGCGCACCAGCAGCTGACCCGGGCCCGGATCGCCGACCTCGGTCTCGGCGATCGCGAAGGTCTCGGCGGTGGGCCAGCCGTGCGGCCGGGCCGCGAGCCGGACCTCTCGGGAGCGGACGGACACATTTCCTCCTGGAGTGGTTCGTTGCAGCGTTCGGTCAGACGGTACGTGCGAGCCGATCGGCGAGCAGCTTCGCGAAGCGGGCCGGGTCGGCCAGGTCGCCGCCCTCGGCGAGCAGGGCGGTGCCGTACAGCAGCTCGGCGGTCTCCGGCAGCGCCGGGTCGTCCTTGCGGCTCTCCAGGGCCGAGCGTAGCCCGCTGACCAGCGGGTGCGCCGGGTTCAGCTCAAGGATCCGCTTCACCGGCGGGACCTCCTGGCCCATCGCCCGGTACATCTTCTCCAGCGTGGGGGTCATGTCGTGCGCGTCGCTGACCAGGCAGGCCGGCGAGGTGGTCAGCCGGTGCGACAGCCGCACCTCCTTGACCTGCTCGCTCAGCGACTCGGTGAGGAAGCCCAGCAGCGGCGCGAAGTCACCCTCGGGCTCCGGCTGCTCCTCGTCGGCGCGGGGCAGGTCGACCGCGCCGCGGGCGATGGACTGCAGCTTCTTGCCCTCGTACTCGGGCACCGCGTCGACCCAGATCTCGTCGACCGGGTCGGTGAGCAGCAGCACCTCGTAGCCCTGCGCCTTGAAGGCCTCCATGTGCGGCGAGTTCTCCACCTGGGCCCGGCTCTCGCCGGTCATGAAGTAGATCTCGTCCTGGCCCTCCTTCATCCGCTCCAGGTAGCCGGCGAGGGTGGTCGGCTCGGCGCCGCCGGTGGTCGCGAACGAGGCCACCTCGAGGATCGCCTGCTGGTTGTCGTCGCCGCTGAGCAGGCCTTCCTTGACGGCGCGGCCGAACTCCCGCCAGAACGTCGCGTACTTCTCCGCGTCGTTGCTCAGCATGTCCTTGATCGTGGCGAGCACCTTCTTGACCAGCCGGCGGCGGATCATCTGGATGTGCCGGTCCTGCTGGAGGATCTCCCGGGAGATGTTCAGCGACAGGTCGGCCGCGTCCACCACGCCCTTGACGAAGCGCAGGTAGTCGGGCATCAGCTCCTTGCTGTCGTCCATGATGAAGACGCGCTTGACGTAGAGCTGCAGGCCGCGGCGGCCGTCGCGCTGGAACAGGTCCTGCGGGGCGCGGGCCGGGATGAACAGCAGCGCCTCGTACTCGAACGTCCCCTCGGCCTTCATGTTGATGATCTCGAGCGGGTCGGTCCAGTCGTGGCTGATGTGCCGGTAGAACTCCTTGTACTCCTCGTCCTTGACGTCGGAGCGCGGCCGCGCCCACAACGCCTTCTGCGAGTTGAGCACGTCGCCGGAGGAGTCCAGCCGGATCGGGAAGGCGATGAAGTCCGAGTACCGCTTGACGATCTCCCGGATCTTCCAGTCGTCGGTGTAGTCGAAGAGCGCGTCCTCCTCGTCCTTCGGCCGCAGGTGCACGGTGACCGAGGTGCCGACCGGGGCGTCGTCCGCGGCCTCGATCGTGTACGTGCCCTCGCCGCCGGACGCCCAGCGGGTGCCATGATCGGTGCCGGCCTTGCGGGTCAGCAGCGTGACGTTGTCGGCGACCATGAAGGTGGAGTAGAACCCGACCCCGAACTGCCCGATCAGCTCGGCCGAGTCGGCGCTCTCCTTGCTCTCTTTGCTCTCCTTGATCTGGCGCAGCAACTCGGCAGTACCCGACTTCGCGATGGTGCCGATCAGGTCGACCACCTCCTCGCGCGTCATGCCGATGCCGTTGTCCCGCACCGTCAGCGTGCGGGCCTCCTTATCCGCGACGATGTCGATGTGCAGATCCGACGTGTCCGCCTCGAGCCCATCGGCGAGGGCGGCCCGGCGCAGCTTGTCGAGCGCGTCGGAC
>Ga0307515_10007023_pt1 | contig 22365 bp, 17 predicted proteins | sample 17_EM_MG_FD_194513 | JGI IMG/M metagenome (GOLD analysis project Ga0307515, IMG submission 194513) | Populus trichocarpa ectomycorrhiza microbial communities from riparian zone in the Pacific Northwest, United States - 17_EM | ecosystem: Host-associated > Plants > Roots > Unclassified | place...
TCGTCCCCGCTTCTGCTAAATGAGTGACTTCTTTTCCCCTGGTTCCTGCACTCCTCTTCCTTCGTACCGAAACGAATGTAACCTGTCACATCTCCGATTCCTTCCCAATCCTCCTGAGCCGTAACACTCGATTCTGAAGGCCTCAAGGGTTTATTGCAGCTCACGAGTCATCGATTCATTTGAAGAAGGACTATACGTCCTAATTCCAAGCAAAACGCCATCGGTAAGCGGATAACGATCAAGATCGTCCTTCGATTGTGCAGCGCACCTTGCTCCACTATGTTGGCCCTTAACCTATCATCCTTGATCAGCTTTCAAAAAATCAGAAGAATAGGCGATGACCTTCATCGAAAGTGAGTTGTATATCCCACAATGCCCAATTTCGATTTATATTGCAAGCATTGACCGACGTTATGGCTAGTTTGTTCCCTGATGTCTACCCATCCAATGCTAAACTATGTTTATTTCATGATGGCAATTGCTTCATAATTGCATCCACGGTTAATGTGTATTCCCTCTGGCAAATATTGCTAAGGGTGGATCAGGACTGCAGCACTAGGTCACTACATAATGCTTTATAAGACAGTCGTAGCTCAGGATTTCATATGGCATTTCATAGTATATGAGCCGAAACAAATCCTAACATGAGGTAGCGATTCCACATGACTTGGTGAAATTTGGGAGTTTCATAGTCCTTCGCTGCCAGTTTGTGGCGCTTTGTCTGTCAATTCAGATAATATGGATCAGACATGTATGTCCAATGTGACTTGCCTTTGCGAACTCACTGTTGTAATTCCTCAACTTCCTTGTCTCCTCATGGAGGCCAAAGCTGTTTCATCGACGGTTGAACTAGTCAATTCCGTAACTTCCGACTCTGTTCATTCTATTGACTTTGCGATGTTAGCTTTTGCCAGCAAATATCCCCCAATTGAGCTGGTCCCATATTCTGATGGATGGCAAAGAACTTGATGACAAACAACACATATGATGCCACGGCTGCTGGGCTTCTCAATTCTGCAGTGCAAATACAATCGCCACAAAGGAGCATGTCCAGACTTATTCCAAGCAACAGAATGTTTCGAACCTACATTCATTGAAGCCCACCATGCATCAAAGATGATTTGCACAGTAAGGTCGCTCAAATCATGAATAAAGACATGTTCATTTTTGGAAGAGATCATACCCTCTAGCGGTGAGGTATGTAAAGAATATAAATCCAACATCACGGTAGGAAGTTGATAGCTGGGTAATTCGACTCCAGAGAAGGTCAAAAGTTATGTTATACTAAAGTAGAATGCGGGTTCTTAAATATTGACCCTCGAGCTACAAGCAAAAAAGGGCAGATCTGTGAGACATTGCGTGCAGATTTGTGAAGTTGTATACAACGACAGATTGAAAAGACGGACCGCGTAACACTCAATGTAGGAACAATGCAACCCAGTTCATTGCTGTGTAGGTGATTCAACCCCCCCAAACATTGTGGACATTCCATGGGCGCTCAAATGTTGGAGGTGTACATGATATCGTCACTAGCATCTTCGCCCATAAAGGCAGCCAATTAGTTCATTATGGGTTAACACTGTTCCATAGCGCTTAAATCATCCAAAATGCAAGACCAAAATTCATTGACGCTCTGTTGACGCTCATTTTTAGGAGGTAGTAGCGATATCGTCACAAGCAATTTTGCTCATAGAGGCCGCCAATAGATTCATTATGGGTCAATGCTGATGCACAGCGCTTTGAGTTTCCATGATGCAAGACCAAAACTGTTTGTTGCACTGTTGATGCTCAGTGTTAGAAGGTGGTAGCGATATTGTCCGTGGAATTTTTGCCCATAAAGGCGGCCAATGCTATGATTATGGGTTGATGCAGTTGCATTGCCATTTGATTGTCCAAGATACAAGACCAAAAATCATTCACACTCCATTACCACTCATTTTTAGGAGGTGGTAGCGATATCATCAAAACCACGCTTCCCCATACTGGTGGCCAACACTTTGATCAGAGCTTAATGTCATTGCCCATCAGCATGATTATCCAAGATGCAAGAACAGCAATCGTTGACACTCCGTTGATGCTCATTTTCAGGAGATTGTAGCGAAGTCGTCACCAGCATTTTGGGCTTTAAAGGCGGCCAATACTTTGATTATGTGTCACAGCAAGCAAGTCTTCATTTGATTATCGGACTCACATGACCGAAAATCGTGGACCCATCCCTGATGCAGATTTCCAGGATGGGGCAATGAGCGTGTCACTTTCGTTTTTACCTATAAAAACTGCCATTACAATTACTTTGAAAGGATGTGACTATGCAGCGCTTTGTTAGCCGAGAATGTAAGACCAAAAATCATTGACGTTCTGTTGACGCGCACCTTAATCACATACTAACAGTCATTTGATGCCCAACAGTTAAGTGTAAAAATTCATACAGTCGTAATTGCCAGACAATAAATTGTTTCTATGTATAATCATTTGAATTCAAAAGCTTTCAAGCCTTTCAATTTCTGATCCACCACTAGACACATTATCTGAGCAATGAATGACATCGGCCTATCAAGTTCCAGCGCTTTTGTGCGGCAATTAACCGCATCTAGATCCCTACACTTGTTTTCAATACATTTAGCCTGACTTCCACACCTTTCCTCATCCAGTACGTTCTCCACGATGTCCATCACATACCATAGCCAATTTTCAGAAACTTCACCATTTGCACTGGGACTGTGCAAGGAGATATGCAGTTCGATATATGAACGAATGCAGCACGATGTTTATCATTCATCCCGGCTCACGTTGTGCTGTAACCACTCCATCTATGACTTGTCTGACATCACTGACTTAAATTTTGTGAGTGAGTTTCATGTGTAATTTAGTTTTGGTTTTCTGACTTAACAGAAACCGGCAGGACGATATCAAGTTCATTTGTCATCTGTCAATACGGCTTGGTGTCTGGAACATTGCCATTGCCCATCCAACCCGTGCACATGCAGAGACACATTATCATGTCTCACAATTTGGTCACTAAAATCAAGTAAAAGCTGACAAGGAGTAAAATTGATACACATACTGCTTTCGAAGAGATACATGGTGAAAAATGTCAATTTGACCATTCACACCACCCTTGATGCAGGAGCCATCACCGTTGCTTCTACCGTATCCGATTTCTATATTGTAATGGGTTTGGAATGCTATATGCAGGGTTAAAGGCTTAAGGGTTCAACAGGCTTTGATTTCTTAATCAGTGACGAATTGGGCACTGAGTTGGGTGGGAGAGACGGAATGCATTTCTGTGTCTGCGGTTTGTGCGAACCTATCTTCATATGACACCTCCCTGGTCAAGATGTCACTTGCAACATTTGCTATTTTCCGGGGACGCTATCAAGAGTCTCAATAGGCTCACCAAATGTTGACAGTGCAGATGAGGCTGCATCATCCTCCGTGTGAGGTTGAACAACAGCTGTAACCTTCAATTCGTTCGTCCAATACTTCTTATGTCTCTGACAGGAGTCGTCAGCCGTGTCTCCCCAGCCTGGTTGCGTCGATTCGTCAAGCTTCATCTCCTTCTAACAAGAATGCTCCATGTGATGCTGTACAGTATTGGAGATTGTGCCCATCACCAAGCCGGGTTTGTCATCTTCCTTTAGCTTGGCCACCTCAGGATCATCTTCATCATCATCCTCGTTATCCACATCCTCCCCATCGTTGGAACCCTAAACATCACTCAGAATATCTCGAATGGCATTCAAGCCCTCCTCAACTGTTGTTTCAGGCGGTCTGGTTTTCAATCCTGAGTGTATAGCATTTCTCATATCTTCCTGCTCCTGCGTAATCGCTCTCTCTGCGTCTTCAACTAGCTTTTTCACCACAGCAATCTCTCTATCCACACACTGCTCAATCAATTTCTCCATCTCTTACTTGGTTAAAAGGTGGGTTTCTCCGCGTTTCCCCACCGCAAGCTTCTTGTTGGATCGCAAGAAGCCCAATGCTCCAAGGGCTTGGACCCTTTCTGCATCAGGGCCGCTCTTGCCTTCATTCGCTTGATGATGTGGTTGTGTGCAGCGCTTTATCAATTTACCGTATTTGCCTGCCGGAAGTCGTAAAGAGTTCATTTTTGGCCCATTGCCCATTGTATCTTCTGTTGACTTTGTTGATGGGTGAGATGTTGGATGTTGCAGGATATGGACCACATGGATGCAAGCTGCATCATTTATGTCGAAGGTGGTACACTTAATCGGCTTGAACAAAGCACAATCTGTGTTTTGACCATCACTACATTGGGAATAGCAATGCTAACCATACATCATTACATGATGTTTAGCATCTGTTCCATGTAAGATCCCAGGGATTTCTTGAGACAAACATCAGCACATGTCCTTTCCATTGAACAATGTGCTGTTTGTATCTCATAAACTCATGATTTCCGCAGTTTTTCACATCAATTTGTCACTGAAAATAAGCACACAACATCGGACCGACATGGTCCAAATCGTAGGAAAGTTGGAAACCCGTGCAACCTGAAGCTGTACACAGCAGGATCCATCATGTGTGGAACTTGCAAGTTGGCTGTTATGCATTCCGTTTTGACTTGAAGCTCACTATATATTCTTCAGGACTTCCCACTTCTTTTTGTTATCATCCTCCTCAGAACTCCCCACTTCCTTTCATTATCATCATCTCTTCACTTCCACATCAGCAAATCATGGTTCCACAAACAGCTCAGCAAGGTGCGAGCGGATTGGAATCGAGCAGAACGACGGGCACTTCATCCAATATGCCAACTGCTGACACCCAACTACAGCACATACACCACTTAGTCCACAGCAATGCTGCCAATGCAGCTACTGAAAATATGACCCTGGATGCACACTTGAAGGTGGTCCGTAAAAGCAGGAACAGCAAAGATAGGAAGCAGCAGGCTATTGGATGTGACTGTTGTCGTATCGAGGTAGACAGCCGTCAACTGACAATGGAACATACAGCTGGCGTATGGAGAGAGCTGTGTGACCAATTTATGGCGGCCTGCAATGGAAAACCTCCATGGGTAACCGCAGCATTGATCCGCACAGTCCACGAAATCGAATGTCATGATGTTGTCAGCCTTGCGATTGTTAGGGACAAGGTTAGTGATAAGCTTCCCCGAGAGTGGACGAAACAGGCATTAACCACCCTAGAGGATGCTACGGAAGCATATATGGTGGCGGTAATAGCCAAATCTGATGTGTAGATGCAGCAACTAATTTCTTGTAGGTTTTCGACATGTCTGCAACTATGGCAAGGCAAGGAGATTGGGTACAGCTAGAACTGTCTGACATGCACCTTCCCTTGAGTGTGGCCAAATTGGCTAAAGGAGGGTTTTCGCGCTCCGGAATCGGTGAAACACAATACCGGCTCAACAACCCTCAGGCCACAGTCCAAAAAGAAATGTTGCGGGGAGTGGAGATTTCTGGGCATAAACATGTGATGGCTGCAATGAAAAGACACCCAGTGATGCTTCAGGAAAATCGACTGGATGGCTGCCTTCCATGCCAAAATGGCACAGCACAGAATCCCCAGACACTCTGGAGGCACGAACGCACAGGTGCACCTCAACCAGAGCGACTCAGACAGCCGACACCAAATCCAACGTCTCATCCACCCAGAACGCCACCTGTTCCACCCAGTGACAATGAGGGAGCTCAAACTTCCGAAATCGAAGGTGTTCCACTCAGATATGTGTATATACATACTCCTCATCCCAGCGCTCAATTTTTCAATTTTGATGCATATGCCAAGGATTGCAAGTGTGATAAAGATTGTAATCCAGATTTGCTGACTGATGAAGGAACATTCACTGGTTAGTACACTATCTGCCGCGTGGTGATGCAGCTGACATCCATTTTGGAGACGACAGCTGCCTATTGAGCGATCCTGCCTGTGAAGATGAGCATTGATGGAATGGAACGGGATATTTGAGTGCATCATTATCTACAATTAGCACACACTTTAAAGTACATTTTAAAGGATATATTTATATGTATTATTAAAGAACAATGTAGTGATGAAGGAGAAAGTACATGCAGACAGTACAAAGGCTGCCAAAACACCATTGATGATATACTATGCTAAATTAAATGATAACATATTGTGGATACACTCATGGCAAAATGAGCATCAACGGAGCGTCATTGAGTTTTGGTCTTGGATCATTCGTACTCTGCGTAGCAATTCGTTGCAGCCATTCATAAATGCAGTGAGGGCTGGCTTTATAGGGAAAAGAGAGCGCCACAGGCTCCCTGCCCCATTCTTCAAATGAAAATTACGGGAGGGTCAACGAATTCTAGTCTTGTAAGTCACGTAATGGGAAGAGATTTGGTCGTTACGATACATAATCAGAGTATTGGCCGCCTTTCTAGGGACAAGATATAGCGACATGCTCCCTGCCCCATCCGGAAAATGAGCATCAATGGAGCATCAACGATTTTTGGCCTTTCATCATGGGTAAACAAAGCACAATGCGTTGGTCATTGTCTATATACAATGTTTTAACCATTTTTCTAGGCTACAACGCTCATGAACTCTCAGTTGCAGCATTATAAATGGAATAAGTTGTTACTATCCAGGAGGCTGTGGCGGGAATGTCACTTGCTGATCCACCTAGAGAGGCTGCCTATTCCTCCTTAATTGAGGTCTGCGATCATGCGCCACTTAGATTACCCATGATGTGAGACCTTAAATCCTTGATGCTCAGTTGACGCTCATCTTCAAGATGGGGCAGGGAGTGTGTCGCTCTCTCCTCTGCCTTTAAAGGCGGCCAATACCTCAGTTATGACTATCTGCAACCATTCACCACTCGGAGTACCCAAGATGCAAGACATGAAATCATTGACGCTCCATTGAAGCTCATTTCCAGGAAGGAGCACGGAGTGTGTCTCTCCATTGTATGATTATCAAGGTGGCCAGTACATCCAAAAAGAACAATGACATACCATCATTAATATTTTACGATTTACAGTTGGACATCTGAATGTGACCATAAATAGACAAACCCATCATGCGGCACAGGAGATTGGACCCGACGGGTCTAGCCTAACACAGCGCAACCCACGGCTTGATCGGTACCGGTCCTGGATTGTACCACCACCATGCAGCGGGTTGGGTGTTTCACAGGTCTGGAACCAGACCGAAACGTGTTTCCTGTCCAAACCCGGCTGGCTGGCAGGTTTCCCAGACCCGTTGCTAACACTACTCTAATGGTGTTAATGAAATCATGGAAGTTGGCAAACAGCCTACTAGGATACATATTGTATCCATTGAAGCAATATTTGTACTAGCACAACGGGAGTGAGAGGATGTTGCATCAGACAGAATCAATAGTTCATGGCTTGTAAATAATCATGTGGATTTATATACCTACTGGACTGTATATTAATTAGAATGCCAGAATCAAGGTGGGCAAAAGGAAAACAGTTTCTCAAATAGTAGTATATTTGATACAGTCATCAGTAAATATAATGCAGGAGATAATGGCTCCTTGATCATGGCACACCAGAATAGTCTTGGGGACACAGTCAATAGTTCCAACAGCTCCAAAACTTGAACTACCTAATGGTTCAATTTTGTACCAATCTGAAGTCAACTATGGACTCTTCAGAATATTCTGGTATTTGGGTCCACCACTCCAGACACATTGAAGAGTACCTGAAACTATTTCTCAGAGCACTTGAGGACTGTTTCATTTGCATTCAGCCTTTCTGGTATCATCTGGATGCATTTGGAAAGATCAGTGTGGCTATTCAGAGTGGCTCAGTTCTTCAGTTTTGATTTCCAAACAATTCTACATTTTGCTGATGTAAGACGATTCTGGATCATCTTGATCTGACTGCAACATGTCTCTGTTTACTGTCAGCTTCTTTGAATGGTTCTCACAAGAACACAGAGCACAGGTAATCATTAACGTCATGATATTTCATCAACTCAGTTGGCCAAGCAGAACCCCCATTTGGGCATCTTCTCAGTGTGTGTGGAGAATTGTCACTCTGTTATCACAGCCACCGGGACCTGTATACAATAATCATGTATGCGGAACTCTGTTTTGCCCCAGCTGGCTGATCTTAGTAAATGCCTGGTGCTGTTCATTCGATCCCCAGAACTTCTGTTTGATTACTGTGTGGTTTATCGCTGTAAGATAAAGGCCTGACCCACCTACTATGGGTGTAGTTACAAATACAGAAGGATATGGTGTATCCTGGCATTTAAGCTACATTTCTGTGTGAATTGATCATTGCCCATTTCCACATATATGTGGATTATATCAATATGATCTGCAAAATGCTTTGCTAACTACTAAGTCTAATGGTGAACCAGCACTGGAACACAATACCAGAAAGCCACCTTGTGTGGAGGAGGTGTACAGTAGAGTGCATTATCATACCTTTCGCTTCCATCAACAAGTACCTTAGGTGTAACTTTGTCTTTTTCAGGTTCAAGATACTCTGCTGGATGATTGTTCACAATTTGCGCCAATGATTTGCAAAGCCATTAAACAGTCAGAGAATACTCTGAAGTATCGAGTGGCCATTCATTGTACCAGTATTCCATAACAATATTTGCATTCCTCACTTAGTCCAAAACCTAATGAACATCATGCTAGTCAGCATTATTCAACAATCTGTGCTGCTGAAGGACCTCACATTGGGTATCTTGCCTCAAGCTGCTACCGTTTGGCTTAGTCTTCCTGAATCATCTCAAGATCACACAGATGTGCATTCTACTTCAGAATTCCAACTAGTGGTTTTCTAGTCACATGTTTTACTTCTGCCAACCTCTTTACAGTCAAAGGCTTTGCAATTTGTATCATTCATTGCACCATATTCTTTTGAGCTTCATTGTCTTCAGTCTGGCTAACATGCATCAAACTCTTCACTGCAGAACACTATTCAACTGCACTATGCTTCGACATCATAGTAATATCATCAGAATCTGCAGGCTCACCTGGAAATAATCATCTCATCAGATATTACCTGTCAAAGAGTGAATTGTATCCTGCTGTAGCTGTTACGTGAAGGTTGAATGGAATTCAACCATTGATCTGAATTCACCAGCCCACAGTATTAATCATCCGGTATCCACCGGAGTTATCAAATATTCCCAAACTGGAAGATACATTGGAAAGTTGGCCGTTGCTTAATCGCCCTGCTCTGAATTGTATCATATTATAAGATGCAATGTGGATAGACCATTGCCACCCTAGTTTGTTGATACATGTGTTTACATACCCATTTGTGTAATCCGGATTTTCTGCATCAATTGCATCTACAAGTGTGTACCAGGTCTCTGCTGTCCATCCATCTATGACAATCTTAAATGTATCTCGCACAGCAGCAAATGTAACCATCAGGATTGCTTCAAGTGCTGAAGTAAGAGTTGGATGACACAGAGATGGAGTAGTCTGGTTGTCTGACACGTAGTGGTGACCTGTAATCAGTGTCTGCATTGGATACGACTCTCATGCATCGCTGATATTATCTGGATTGCTGTCCTGAGCTATATTCACTCATTCATCAAGGGTATTCCCCCACAACATTGTTAGGAGCAACTCCACAATAATTTTCTCAGTGAGCAATTTGTATACTATAGCCATTGCTCCTCAGGTATATCTCTAGCGAAACCCCATTTCATCTACCACCAGTGCTCCTGGCAAATTCGAATCCCAACCCAATTGGCTCACTATGAATTATGTTGTCGGAATCTGGATAGCCTGAAACATAGTTCCCGGTAGAGTTCTAATTGAATGATTCTTACCAGAAACTCTCTATTTTATCGATTGGCTTATTGACTGGGCATTCAGCCACATCCCAAGCACTTGGAGATACTGATGGTCAAATTGATTATTCAACATGTTGAGAGCAGTGCTAAATAATGAGCCATTATTGTCTGGGTTGCCAATCTCCTTATGATCCACTTCCTCTTCAATGTCCCTTGCACTTTGGTCTGTCTTCTTATCCTCCTCAAGGATCTTGTTCACTTGCTCTTAGGAATATTGACATGATGGGCACATATTCAGGTGCTGCTGCAATTCATAACAATGATATTAATTTCACAAAAAGCATTGAAATGAATAGATAGGTGTGGAATATAATAAATTCTATACTTTCGATCAGTACTTACATTACTACTATTACCAATCACTTGCCCACTATCCTTCTTGCCCCTATCCAACCTTGCTTTGACATTGCTTCAAAAATATCTTGACATACTGTTACCAATTGCTTTCAATATTATCAAATGTCTCCCATGGCACTCAGATCTTGAATATTGTCCAACCAATCATCAATCCAGTCTGCCAGTACAGGGGTCCATCTTGAAGCTGGTTCACATGGCGCTACACTCAAATAATTCCCCAAAGTTGTTTCTCTGCGAAGTCAGCCTCCCACATGTTCTTCCTCTTATCGAAGGCACTGTGGTTGGGCTATCCATTCCTTGTGGCAAAATTCTTTATGGAGATTTCACTGTACTTTATGCTGATTATGGTGTTGCATTCTGCACCATACAGGTCTGATGAATGATCGCTCTCATTGTCTGCATCATATTTGTAATAGGATAGCTCCATTCATAGGGGCAAGTCCACAATCGCTGCATCATTCCTCTTCTGCCGTTCAGCCACTGGCTGTAATCATCTTATTGGGAGGATGAGGGTGCATCTCCTAGGTGTGCTGAAATGTGGTCCTTGAGAAGTAGAGCTGAAAGATGCTGGCCACTTAACTCAATTGTTTCCAGTCTGTGCTGGAGCCACTGGAGGTGCACCAGCAGATGACAGCCATTGTCCTGTGAACTGTGGACTGAGGAACATTTGAGTCCCACCATAACCATTTTGGGGAATTTTGTAACCTTGTCAGGTGGCCCATAACTGGAATATACATGAATTACACTGGTGCTGCAGTGGGATCTAGATATTTTGTTGAAGAGCGAATGGTAGTAGGACTGGGGAGCACGTGGCAATGGTTCCTACAAAGGAGAGTAATTATAACCAGACAGTAGATGAAATTGATTGGCGTGCTTTCCAAATAGACTGTCATTGCTACAGTCATTTCGGAAAGTATTATTTGATGATTCCAAACTGTTGTCAGGGCATTGATGTGAGCTCGATTGGCCAGCCAGCAGGGGCATATTGACTGTTATGAGTGCAAATCATTTTGGTGACATGCTCTGTGAACAAATGACATTGGTAAATTGAGACTGATGCAATATCCAGTTCTGAATCAATCAGATGAATTGTTGAATATATTGCATGATGCAGTGACATTCTGCAGAATGAAGGCTTCTTATATCCCAATATATTGTCATAAACTATGCTGTTTCACTGCACCTTTAATTCATAATACTGGCTGAGGAAATCAAATCATCATTGTACATCTCAGATTCTTTATTGTGTCCTTGAATTGGTAAACTAGGATCTTGGATAGAAGCTCACCCTTATATTGTTCATGACTGTCAAGGTCATAGCAGTGCTGTGATATCATGTTTCCTGATTTCCAATAAGAACTAAATGAACTTTCAACCTTAGCATGAGGACAGATTGTACATACTCAATGTGTGTGTATAACCTTCGACTTCATTGCATTAAAGGCCTGCCAATGGCACAGCATTAGTAATTGCTTCCAACTAAGCTCCTTCTGGATCCTTTGTTCTATTCCTAAGAATTCACCCACCAGTTAAGGATCTCTACTGAAGGAAATATCCTACAACCCAATCAGTTGTTTAAAATCACTTAATGGGTACTCTGCTATATTTGATACTCTCCTATTCTTTGTATAAAGATAATCTATCTTCATGATCAGCTTCTTGGAGGCCCAAGTTTAGGTATAACTCATAATACTGCAATGACTTAGGCTGAAGTGGTAATCATAGCAGCACTTGATCAAGTACATAACAGTTGATTGCAGTTGATGACAAATTGAGTCTTCTCATATCTGCTGACAATTGGCAGCAGATGATGTGGATGAGTATTGTGTGAAATACGATATATATATTCTAGTTTATGAAGAAAACTGATTATAAGGTAACTTTGTTATACCTCTCCCCTCCATTTGGCTGTGTGCCATGCCACTGTGCAACTGATATGCTAATCGGTATTTGCTTCCTTTCAAACAATTATTCCTGAGGCAATTATCCAGCAGCAATCCATCCCCCTCTGAAGTATCATGCATCAGCAAAATGTATTTTAGTCTCTGGAAGCCTCCAGGAGTGTCTGAGATGATGTGGAGTGTAAACTTGAATGGGTCGATTTCAGGAAAGTATCAGACCCTAGGAGGGCATTCCGGCCGGCCTTCGGAGTAACTGGGATCTCTGATGACTGCTACAGGAGTACCATGGGAGTGATTGTGATAGGTTTGAGAACATCTCGGAGCTCCGGAGAGAACATTGGGAGCACCTGGGATTGCCGGCGATAATCCTGGGAGTGCCGACAATAAGTCTGGGAGCGCTGATGACAAGTCTGGCAGCGCCGATGACAAGTCTGGGAGCGCCGACAAAAAGCCTGGGAGCACCTGGGAGCGCCAGCGACAAGCCTGGGAGCACCTCGAATCACTGTAAAGCAGTCTGAGACAAACAACATCTTCTTTGGGAACGTTGCTGGTGAGCCTGGAAATCATAGCTACTACTTATCGTTCAAAGATGTATAAAACTCATGTATTCAGTTTGTATTCTCATCTATCTATCTATATAGCTACCCATCAACACACGGTATATCTGTACTGACTGCAGGCAGTGCTTGAGAGCGTTGTGAGGTGCGCCTGAAAATGATGGTCGAGTGAACCCAGATATACACTCCGATGCCGTGATCGAGCGAGTTTGGCGATGCACTTCGAGGCGGTAATCGAGAGTATGTGGTGATACACTTCGGGGCCGTGATCGAGTGAACTTGGAGATGCACTCCGAGATCGTGATCAAGCGAGTTTGGAGATGCACTTGGAGGCCATGCTCGGGCAAACTTGGAGGGCGTAATCGAGCGAGTTTGGAAATACACTTAGAGGCCGTGATCGAGCGAATTAGGAGATGCACTTGGAGGCCATGATTGAGCGACATTGGACGAGTACTTGTAGGCGGACAATGGACGGCGCGCCGGGTGCTCAGACTCTATTCATCAGTTAGTTAACTCGTAACCGTGGGAATGTGACAATGTGACTATACATTTGAGCTCTCATGGAGACCTGGCTGACGGCGGTCGATCGTGTTGGGAGGTACGCCGGAAGCTAAAGCTACATTCAGGGGTCAACTCGTAATCGTGAGAATGAAGGGAAGACAAACAATGTTGGGTGTATGCTGTACTCAGTGTATGCTGTACTTGGTGTCAACTCATGATCATCGCATGGAGAGATAGAGAGGGATGACTGAACTTTGTGTTCGGCAATGATGGTTGAGTTGTGGACAAGATCGAGAGCGACGGGGGATGAAGATGAGAATGATGTGGAGGATACGAGCGGATACGAGAAATCAGGGGTAAGACTTGCCTGATTGGGGTAGGAAGACATCGTATCGGTGATATTACACACCGGATTGGGACTCATACCTGCTGTATTGGGGATGGTAAATTGACTCGCACACAAAATTGTCTTAAGTCCCAGTTTCTCATGATGATTTCCCCCATCTCCTCGCATCTCTCTCTATCTCGTCCTCAACTCTACCATCACCTAAGAACACGACATTAAGTCATCCCTCTCTATTTGTCCATGCAATGTTCAAGAGTTAACACCGAGTACAGCATGCACCGAGGTCAGCATACACCGAGGTCAGCATACACCGAGTAACAGCATATGCCGACTACAGCATACACCGAGTACCACATACACTGAGTACTGCATACACCGCATACTGCATCATCCCAAGATCGACTGTCTCCGGCTCCCAGCCAGGCTCCCATTTCTTGGCAGACCATGTTGTACTCAATTCTCTACATTCCCACAACTACGAGTTAACCAATGAATAGAGTCTCAGCTCCCGTCTCGCCTCCCTCCCAAACTACTGCCTCCAGATCGACCGCCTCCAAGTACTCCTCCAATCTCGCTCGATCATGGCCTCCAAGTGCATCTCCAAACTCGCTCGATGACAGCCTCCAAGTTCGCACTCTCATGGCCTCCAAGTGCATATCTCCAAACTCACTCGATCACGGCCTGCAAGTGCATCTCCAAACTCACTCGATTACGGCCTCCAAGTTTCCACGATTATGCCCTCCAAGTGCATCTCCTAACTCGCTCGATTACGGCCTCCAAGTTCACACTCTCATAGCGTCCAAGTGCATATCTCCAAACTCGTATGATTACGGCGTCCAAGTCTGCACGATTATGGCCTCGGAGTGCATCTCTAAGTTCACTCAATCACGCTGTGGTAAAATGGTGGAGCTAGAAGGCAGGCAGCCCATCATCAACACTCCGCTGCACCTCGCATAGCATCCGAAGAGAATTCATGAGAAAGAGCGGTTCTGGCTCGAGGAGTGTAGGAAGAGGGTGAGAGGATATGAAGGGATACCCGGCCATGATGAACCACACAAATTGTGTGGATCTATGAAAGCTCAGCAAGGGTGAGACCAAGAGCAGGGAAAGAAAGCGTGTGTATTTCGTATAATGAGATGATGTCTATCTACCCCAGGGTCTCCCAGATATATACTCTCTGTCGCTGAGGCCATCTCCGTCATCCCTGTATCTTCATATCTATATATATAGAGAGACTTAGATGATACATGCCATATTATGACATAGAGCATCTTGTGACTGTAACAAAGACGAATATGATAAACGAAATGCCTTGCGGTTGTGGAACCCTAAGGACCACTGGTGTGAGATTATGGAACCAAGTCTCCCGCAGAGCTTGCGCAGAGGTCTCAGCTGCTCTCGAAGTCTCCTGCAGACCAGCGCAGAAGTCTCAGCAGCTCCAAAATTTGACTATCGTAGATGGAGCATCTGGAAGTACTTAGAAGCACTGGTGAGGGCTACCGGACTGTCTGGGAGGTTTGCGTGTGGCTTCCGGACCAATTTACATTTTGCTGATGTGGAGTGTTTTCTCTATATATATACTAACCATTTATAGAATACGGTTAACATTGGCTTGGGACATGCTATATACAATATGTTCAAAAAGCAAGCATTCATTGACAATCGACTGGAGGATCACCATTCACAACATGACTCAATATTGATAAATGACCGGTATTTACTCAATCACTTTTTCCCACTTGTTGGTTAGAATCCAGCCAGGCCATCATGGTGTGACTTCACTAATTGCATGTGAATCGCCATCAATGAGATATTCAACTAACAATCTACCTGTATGTGATATGCCACATGCCCAACACCCTAAAGATACTTCCAATCAAGAAACCACAGACCTTCTGAAGCCTAATCAGATGTGCACCCCTAGTTCAACACTGGCAATGGGTTACAGGGAGGTAGTTGTAGAGGATAGTAATGGTGGGGCAGTGTATCATAAAGCAACTGAATTATACAACAAGTACCACAAGTACTCAGAACTGTGAAATCGATGATGTCAATTTCATTCTCCATACAACTTTAGACAGGTAGAATAGTTTGTCCATGGAACAACAGTGAGGTTTGATCCACATCTGCGGTGTGGACTGGACAACTTCAAAATTGAATTCTTCATATTTGGCTGGACCAAGTGAAAGCTCCCAACTGAAGTCAATTTTGGATTGACCACTGATAGGTGGCTTGAGGTAGATGCATGTATCTTTCGAAAATTATAGTTCCAGGATATTATTGATTGTGTACAGTTTCACTTACCACATTTCGTGTATGAAACATATCTTGAATATGAACCAGTGTACATGGCTGACACGGAGAATCATTGAGTATACAGTGAGTCGAACATGGACAATTGGTGGTGGGATATGCAGAATTCATCTCCTGCCAGAGCAATGATTAGACCAGTTGATTTTGAAACCAATAAAACTCACCTAACCAATTTTCAGATGACTTGTATACCAGGCTTCAGCATCTTCCAATTGTTAATATTTGAAAAGATAAACACTGGTCACCTAAAAAGCCTGTCTGGATGTTAATTAGTTTCATGCCATTGCTTCTGAAAGTTGCCAAACACACTGATGAAGCAGAGCAAAATGCCTCTGGTCCTGTGCATACTGCACTTAGAAATCTTGATACAACTTGTTCCAGGTTGAAATGGAACTGTGCTGATGGATTTCAGAGACCATATAATCTTCCACTGGGTGGCTGGGTCAGGGATTATCCGGAACAAGTGATTGTTACTTATATCACATATTGCTTATATCTGATGTATAATGAGCTAAATGGTGGGCTAAAACTCCATTCAATTTTTCAATTACTTGTTCGCCCAAGAAATCAGCACTCTAATTTGGAGCAGGTGGAGGAAACCAATATGGAGACTCTGCACACTCTTGGTGTTTACCCAATTCACAGTCAGTTTTGACAATACCCTCCATACACTGTCTATTGGCTTTGATAGCCAGACAAATTGCATCAACTCCTCCTTCAATTAGTTCAATGCTTATAATATTTGCTGCTCAAATACCCAAATGCTAGATCAGTAAAGGATCCATTTTACAATTGATTTACATCAGTACTACCACCTCCATGTGTACAGTGATTCCTAAACTATTACATTGATTTGACATTAGCTCCAGCGAATTGAATGATAGCGACTGCATACTAAGAAAACTAGTGGTGACCTGTTCTATAATTCTTGACAGCTCCAATGTTACCCGGAAAACTGTGGCTGAAACAGCCTCTGATGAAATTCCAATTGGAGTAGTATGGGCATTCTGTGAATTCACTCTATCTGTTTACCAACAACACCACTCAGCTCTATTACTGAAAGTACTACACATTGCACTAATGCAATTTTACCAGACCGAGTTGCTTTCAAGAACACACAATGTCACTGTCTACAAATACCAGAGTCAGCAAACAGTCGGCAAGAAAAGCCCATCAATTTCAAGTACAAAAGATTCATAAATCTCATACTGTTTTGGAGGTCCATGTGTATGGGGCTGAAAAGGTTACTCCAACAAAATGGAGGTAATTTTGGGTGCACCTGGATAGAGCACAATAAATACCAACCAAACAGTCAGATGCCAGTTGACAGAATTCAACCAAGTGATTGGAGCCCAATATCCATCAGGTGACACCAGCTGAATACAATCTTGTGTATAAATTATTCTGTCTTCATAAATACCAACTATTGCCAGATGTGAGTAGTCAAGTATCTAATCCCTGAAAGAGATCTGGCCGAAAATGTGTACAAATGACAACTTCAGCAGAAGAAGCTGTGTACTGGGCAGCAAATATGACCCCTAACAAGTATGTAGAATATCTGGTCGATCTATGAGATGCTGATACATGAGCCACCACCTGGAGTGTCCCTGATAATAACTATGACACAGACAGCATAGAGAGAAAGTTTCATAGTCTCACTCTGAATAAGTGGAAGCTGTTCAAGATGCAATTATTCATCCATTGGACCCAGTTTGAAGCATGGTGGGAGTCAATTGGAGTTCAGAAACTCTGGAGAATCATTCAACTGGACAATATACATTTGGGATGTTCAATGGTGCATCCTGTGAACTCAATGTCACAGTCAATGGTGTAAATCAAATCCGGTAAGAATAGTACCACTCATATTGGTGAACAATACCATATTACCAATGTGAAACAGGCATACCGTGCTAGCAGAACTGTCAATTACATTGGACAGATACTTAAGCATAAGGACTGGTATACCAGTCTTGACTATATGGAGAAGACACTGTAGTATCTTGCCCTTCAAGCCTGGTACAATATTGACTCTGCAAACATTGTTAACTTACTGTCATGTACTGATACACTGCAAAATCCTCCTAGAGCACTGCTTATACATCTCCAAATTGTTATAATGAGCCGTTTTTCTGCTCAGTATTACCAGTGGTCCAATTTTTGAAAGAAATGCCAGTTTGCAGGGTGTCCAGAAGAATTGAATCAATGTTACCTGAAGATTCATTAGTAGAGTTGAGAATTCTCAATATTAAACAGCTATTCATTGCACCATTGGAAGAGAAGTGTGGGACATTGAGTCAGCAGATTGGTGTTCAAATATGGTCAGAATTTACTGCTTGATAGTATACTTAGTACATTTCATAATAAGCTGTTGTACTACCAGCAACCATGTCACTGCCCTACTTCTGTTTAGTGTCTGGGAGATGATTGCATGGTAGAATATACCATTGCCAACAAATGGATCATAACTGAATTTCATACCATTTCCTTCAGATATACCAAAAATGAATACAATGACTTCAATGAAACTTGCTAAGGATGAGCTGTTTCTTTTCTATTATTATATTCTTGCTTCACCCAACCCACTTAGATCCTCCAATTTCAGAAGCACCTGCAGTTCAGAAAAATGGCATTGACTTATTCTATGAGTTTCAAGAAGACTCACAAATAGGTAATATGTCTACACACTTAAGGATATGCAGTGGTATTTTAAACAAAGTACAAAGATCCAGACTGTTGCACTGACTGTGTTGACAGGTTCATCAAGGTTGACAAACTGGCTAACAAGATGCATCTTGCATCTGTCAGACTAATAGTTGGACTGGAACAATTGCGGTGAGAGTACACTGCATCAGACAGAATCAATACTGTATGGTTTGTAAATAATCATGTCAATTGAGATACTTGCTGGACATTATATTAAAGACAATGCATGAATCAAGGTGTTTAGTAGTAGGAGTGAGATAGTTTATCAAATTGCATTATTTTTTATAGATATTATAAAATCACTCCTGGAGATCATTGCACCAGATTCAAGGTGCACTAGAATAGTCTTTCAGTCATGGTCAATACTTCCAATAGTTCAGAAATTTAAACAACCTCATAGCTCAAATTGGTAGCATTCTGACGACAACAATACACTCTTGGAGATATTCTTCTATTTGGTTCCACAATATCCAAACAATTGTGGAGTACCTGAAAGTAGTTTCAGAACAGCTGAGAGCACTGTGCTTTGCATTCAATCAGTCTGGAAGTATCTGGGAGCACCTGCAAGGATCAGTGTGGCTGTTCAGAGTTGCCAAGTTGTACATTTATAAAATTCAAGGTATTTTACATTTTGCGAATGGTCTTATCTATGTGATATTGAGATGGTGTGCAATGTGTTTCTTTGACAGTGAATGTTAAAGGCTGAGAAGTGAATTGGTTGAATTGAGTACATGAAAAGAGGAAGGCATTGTGCATAATTTCGTATGCAGAAATACTGGTGGTAAATAATATCCAGCACATCGATTTAGGTAATTAGTATTGTTTTACCTGTATTAACTATTGACTGAAGCATCTTAGCCTAGATTTGAAGCTGTGTCTTATAGTGCACATGCAACATGTAACTTCCAGATGTGGTATCCCCTGAGCATACAAATCCTGATTTGTAATTGTGTATTATTTTTGATATGTCAATACACTTGAGGTTAAAAGTATTTCAAAAGAAAACTTACAGCATCCTAATTACAGAGATCAATAATAAGTGATGAACCTGCTGCTATATACTATATGGGGGTGCAGCAACTGTAATATCTGAAATACTATACTGATAATCCTGATCCTCAATTGAAAGTTGCCAAGCTTTCTCTTTTATTTTGTACTTTACATGTATCAGGATAGACTATACATTTTCTTTGAATATCTGAACATTTATTAACTTCTTTGCAACTCCACAAGTAGGTTATAGATCAACAGATACATGTTTATCTCAATAAGTCTGTCTTAATGAAAGCTTCTGATGTGATGTAAGTGGAAGTATCTGCAAGTTGTTAATAATAGATTGTTAGCGATTGAGTAATTGTAGTGCTGTAGCCATAGCTAATTACCAAGATGTTGTAAGATGACATGTCATGGCAGTATCTGCATGGCTTGCTTTCTGTGGAATTGATACATTTGACATTCTTGGAACCTTACCCCAGCATCTCTGGTATTTCAGACAGAGTTCAAATAGGGTATCCCAAAGATTTTCTTCATTCTCTAAAGACCTAGTGGCCTCACCTGCGATATTTCTTATCTTACAGAGAATATCCAACTTCTTGGATGCCGCCTATACATTTGTTGAAAGACTTGCTAATGATAAGTAATTTCAAACTTATCTAGCAATAGTGATTTATACAATTGGAATCTTTAATTAACAAGGAACATCACTATCTTTAATATATGTCCTTTTGCCACATATACTTCTGGTTTCTTCAGCACAAGGTAGTTACTAACATGGTAAGTGGTGGTTTCTATTACAAAAAAAAAAATTTGATGGATACTGGACAAGGTAAGCAAAGATTCAGGGATAGAATTATATTTATCAGAGTAGTCATTAAAGGGAACTGGCAAAGACAGTATATATATCTTTCTTAGATCAAGAGATATGCAATTTAAGAGTTAGCTTTAAAGAATCCTCACAGATGGTTTGCAAAGTTTATATTTATTTATGTTCATTTTTATTGATAGATTAGTAGGTGAAGACATATAGCTACACCACAGAAAAGATGATTGTGGCAGAATGCCGCTCAACTAACAATGACATTTCAACTTAGTCATACTTCTAATATTGCAATTGTACAATATCAACTGGAAATGTCTAACTAATACAATTCAAAGTCAATTACGCAAATTTCAAAAACTTGAGATATAAACAAGATTTGGTTACTAACTTGAACCATCTTAACAACCATCTCACATACACACTGTAATACAGAGTTCTGCGGACTATGTAATGACAATTGTCAGTGTATAATATAATATAATAAAAAAATACTTGTATGTCTAGCTTATGCATCTCAGGTGACCGGGTTGGGTATTATTAGCTTATGTATAGGAAATCTACTATTCAAGTTGCATGGATATTAAGGGTCACAAAAGAAAGTTTTCAATATACATGGAAATTATCCAGTTTCTTGCATGCAATTTGAATACAGTTTGTTGAGTATAGCAGATAAATCTTCCAAAGTAGTATAAATATAGATTTGTTGGTGATTTAGTATAGTATTGCATGTTACAGCTGATAATTTCAAGGTTTGCAGTATACCTAGTAAACCTTGCTAGGGGTATTCGGTAGAAATTCTTCGTGTTTTGCTGAATTAAGATATTTTGAACAAATCTGGAAGCATATATGTCAGCTGTTAATGAAATGCTGGCACTGTCATTGTTAGTAACAGAATAGTTCACCTGTGGAATAGTTCACAGTCCATGTACAGTATAATTCACATTATTTCAGATAAATACTCTGGTATAGACATTGCACTTTCAGAATGCAGCAATAAATATACCTCCCAAATACATCACATTCTCCATTCAGTAATGTATTGAAACAGAGGGGGTTGGCATCCAAAGAATAGTAGAAACAAACGTACAATGACACTTCAATGGGGAAAAACAAAAGAAATCAATTTCTGCTTTAAGCTAAGTTGGCCAGTCAAAGGAATAATAGTTTATACAAGTTCAAGCTACAGCAAATCTTTAAGCCTATAATCAATTTCAATATCAATTCCCATTTAATTTTGCTTGTAAAATGTAACTATTGTAAAAAATATGTAAATGCTGAGCATTTGAGTAAGATTGCTTTGAGGTGCACTGGACCTTCAGTTTATATAGGGGATTAAGTGCAAAGCGGATATGGCCTCCTTAAATTTCTTGGATAGTTTGTCACTTAGCAGAACCCCTTTGAAATGTTATCTACTTCCAGCTCCCTGCATTGATGAAAGGATCTAAATCATACTATATATCTTAAAAGGCTGTGGGTAATATATGTTATCTTATTAGACAGAAAAATAGGGAAGATTTCAGTTTGATATTGTTATGAGCAAGGCAAGACAACAGATACTCGACCTTGTATAGATAAGCATCTTATCCATCCCATGTACTTATGGGGTATGGAGAATATTTTCTGTTTGGTTATCTACTTTCTATATTATTACTAGAATAATATTATTAAACAGAAATCAGTAAACAAGAGAAAAATACAAAATGACAGTTCTTCCTGCTTTTGCAACTCTGCATGTAAAAGTATCTCCCACAATACAGCATATGTTAACAGATGAAGCTGGTGCACCGATGCAGCCGATCGAAAGCAGACTCCCTGGAAATGCAGGTTGATGTCCCACGAACCGAGTTCCCTGTGTCAAACTCACCACAGGTCGAGCATACGAGAGATTAGTAATGGGGGTGGGCTAGGTGGAGTTTCAATGGCCCTTGTGCCCTCCACCAGGTAGCGGGAAGTGGGAGGAAACGACTTGGCCTGAGTCAGAAGTAGGTGCTGCGTGAGCTGGTTGGCCGTAGCTTAGCCGATGGATGAACAGGAAGTTTCCGATGGACAGGGGTAAAAAATGTTAAT